>Ga0209656_10001839_pt1 | contig 13863 bp, 13 predicted proteins | sample BogFormECP12_OM2_FD_188239 | JGI IMG/M metagenome (GOLD analysis project Ga0209656, IMG submission 188239) | Bog forest soil microbial communities from Calvert Island, British Columbia, Canada - ECP12_OM2 (SPAdes) (version 2) | ecosystem: Environmental > Aquatic > Freshwater > Wetlands > Bog ... | reverse complement strand
CCTCACTGATCCAATAAAGCACTTCGGCTTCGCGAGCCGTCACCCCAAGCGAAAGGAGCGCCTTTGGGCCGTTGTCTCCGTTTCGATGTTCTAGCCGCAGCAACGACAGATTGCCCGTTTTTGAAATGGCAAAGTGGTTCACTTCGATTTCGCCTCGTTTCTTGTGGGTAACTATTTTCGGCCTTTGACTCTCCGGGCCAACCAGCCAGTTCAGGAGTTCCGCCGGGAGATGTTTATCTGACCGCTCGGCGAAGAATGTGTTGAGCAATATTCGGGCTTGGCCGGTAGCGAACAGGACATGCCCCTGTTGATTTGCAATCACAAGTGCCTGTTCCAAAGACGATTCTAGCTGTTTTTCTGCGTCGAGCCGTAGTTCGATTTCCTCAGCCAGTTGCTGATTGTTTTGTTCGAGAGACTCCTGCAGTTCACGAATCTGCAGATGAGCCTGGACGCGAGCCTGCACCTCCTCCGGTTGCACTGGCTTTGTCACGAAGTCGACCGCCCCGGCCTTGAACGCCGCCAGTTTCATGGTCAGCTCGTCCGCAGCTGTCATCATGATAATCGGAATGTGATTCCACTCTTTGTTGGCTTTAATCCGTTTGCAAGTCTCGATGCCGTCCATGCCTGGCATAACCAGGTCGAGCAGAATCAGATCCGGAAGGTTCCGGGCAAGTTGATCCAGCGCACGACCGCCGCTGTCGGAAACGAGAACACGGTACCCGGCTCCCGCGAGAAACCCTAAAACGACATCCACGTTTCCTGGAACATCGTCGACGATGAGCAATGTTTTCATTCCGATTTCCTCCTTGCGGCGGCCTTCGCCAAGCGGGAGCGCTCCGCTGATTTTTATCGCAGGCCTGCTCTTTTGCTGCAAGGCTTTCCACGGCAAATTGCCCCTTGTTCTGCCGTCCCTCCAAGGCGGAGCCATCGAGTTGCACCGTTTTCCCTGAGCTAGCCCAGTGCTAGCCACCCATTCCCGGTTCTTTTTTCCTTTTTCCTTCTTACTTTTCCCTAACCCCCTGTTTGCAGCCTCTTAGCGGCCATTGCCTGGTAGCGCCGGTCCTGGGCAAAAACTGGTTTGAGTTCCTCGACCTTTTGCCATTGTTCGCGCGCGCCTGCGGTGTCTCCCATCACATCCAGCGCTTTGGCGTACTCGGCATGATGCACAATTCGGTCGGGCGCCAATTCGATCGCGCGTTTGTAATGAGCAATCGCCTCTTCTTTCGACGCTGGCGGGAACTTGCCGTAAATCATCTCAGTCAGCGCTTTCAAGAACGGGTTCAGGAAAATCATCTGGTAATTCCATTGAGCCAGGATCAGATGCCCGAAATCGCTGTCCGGATCGAGCGTTAACGCCCTTGTGGCATCGGCGTAGACCTGCTTCGAATATTCGATTTTCGTTCTCGGATCCACCAGGTCGCACAATTTCCCGTACGCGGCGGCCAGCGTCACCTGCGCCTCCGAACTGTCCGGAAGTTTCTCGGCGGCTTTGCGCGCCAGATCAAGAGCCATTTCTCCAATTGATTTCTTCGCGGCCGGATCAGTAGCGTCGTCAACCTTGAGAACGTATTGTTGTGCGAGCAGTTCTTTGACCTCAACGTTGTCGGGCGAAATCTTGTCCGCTGTCTTCAAAACCGTAATCGCGGAATCGGTCTCCCCTTTTTTCTCCATCTGTTCGGCGTCGGCAATCAGATGATTCACCTCTTCCTGAGCGAAAGTCCACGATACGGCAAACAAATAAAGAAATACGAAAGTCCCCTTCATACGAAAGCGCCGTCAACCCTTCTACTATGAGACGCCCTCTTTGTGAAGATCAGTCTTTGCCCGTACGCAAATCGTACTCGTCCTCAGCTTGCCCATCGAAGCTTTGGCGAAGTTGGGCAAGCTGAGTTCGAGCTCGAGGACGATAACGATTTATTGCCCGGTTATCGCCCGGCGAACCGCTGCTAGAGGCGCCGTGTCATCGAATACGGTCTTGTGACCCTGCCTGCTGACTCCCAAATCTTTCCAGAGCTGAGTCAGATCTGGAGCCGTTGGAGTCGCGCGCATCTTGTTGTAGAGCTCTTCGAGGACCGGGACCCCCGCAGCCCCGTCACCCACCTGAAGCGCTCGCTCCAGCGACCACTCCACTTCGATGCTGCCACCGGACTTCAGTATCCCCCGCATCGCGTCCTCTAGACCTAGCCGGTTTCCGGTCCGTTTCCGGATTTCCACATCAGCCAGCAGACAATACAACGCTCCACCCCAATACGTTCGTCCCCAAGTGTGTGTAAAATCTAAACCTCGGTCTCCAGCCTTCGGCAGCCCTTGCCCCATCGAGTCGAACATATCGCCCCAAATCCGCTCGGGTGTTAAATCGCCTGCGCGCGCGCGTGCAACTGGCTCGACATACGTTGCCAGGCCTTCCTCGATCCAGTGATGACTTTTCGGGACTGAAGGAAACGCGAGGTGAACCATCTCATGGGTCATTGTCCAGTCGTCTAAAAATTCTGCGGCAGTCGTCGAACGCCCGACGGAGATCGAAATGCTGGCTCCGTCCCACCCGGACGCTCTACCCGAATGCACCCCGTCACCGTCATCAAAATCGACCTCGATGGCAACATGCCCCACCGGGAATCGCTCGTAGTAGACGGTAACAGCCGTAGCGGCCCGCATGATCCAGTCGATCACCAGTTTGCGAAGATCCTTATCCGGGGTTGGATCAAGGGTGACATCGATTGTCGCATCTTTGATCCGCAATTGCTCCGTGTCCTGCGCGGGCGCCCGTAACGCGAACCCAAAACATATCAGGACGATCAGCGTCACACCCTGCAGTGAACAACATAGTATCCGGAGGCACCGCCGCGGCAGATTCATCCATCATTAGAGTTTGGAGTCCACAGAAAATTCCTTTGAATCCGCACCGGGAGACTGTGAGGATTAACCCATGCATCGAGAACATCATTATACTACCAAGATCGTATGGACCGGGAATACCGGAAAAGGAACCGCGGACTATCGAGCGTACACACGGGATCACGAGATCCGTGCCCCTGGCAAAGCCATTATACCGGGTTCATCCGATTCAAGTTTTCGCGGGGATGCAGCTCGCTATAATCCTGAAGACCTTCTGGTCTCATCGCTGTCAGCTTGCCATATGCTTTCGTATCTCCATCTCTGCGCCGTTGCCGGGATCGTCGTGCAATCGTACGAGGATGAAGCGGAGGGTATCATGGAGACCTCCGCAGACGGCGCTGGGCGATTTGTTCGGGTGACACTCCGACCGCATGTCCGCGTAACCGGATCGGTTACCAAAGCCGAGGCGCTTCACAAGCGCGCCCACGAGCTCTGTTTCATCGCGAACTCGGTGAATTTTCCGGTGGACCACGAGGCGAACGTCGAGCTGAGTACATAGGAAAGCTCTGCTTCCTAAAACGATTGAGCTAGCTCGCAACCACCTCGTATTCTCTGATTACCAACCACCCGCAATGGCCTCTCTTCTCGGTATCGACCTTGGAACCTCCAGCGTAAAAGTCGTCGTGTTCGCACTCGATGGATCAATCAAGGGAATCGGCAACGCCGAGTACCCGATCCTGATCCCTTCTCCCGGTTACGCCGAACAGGACCCGGAGGATTGGTGGCTTGCGACAGTCACAGCTGTGCGCCAGGCGTTGGACCACGCAGGGAGACCCGAAATATCAAGTATCGGGTTCTGTGGACAGATGCATGGATTTGTCCCGATCGGGGCGGATTCGAAGCCGATCAATCCGGCCATCATTTGGGCAGACCAACGCAGCGCCGATCTGATTCCGGAGATCGAATCCGTTGTCGGTTCAGCGAACCTCAAAAAATGCGGTACGGCACCCGCGGCCGGGTTCATGATTTCGACGCTCTACTGGCTCCGAAAATATCAACCCGATCTGCTCGACCGCTTCCGAACATTGCTGATGCCGAAGGATTATATCCGGCTGAAACTCACCGGTGAGCTCGGCACCGATGCAAGCGACGCCTCTGCCACCGGGATCTTCGATGTGGCAAAACGGATATGGGCCGATGATCTGATTGCTCGTTTGCGCCTTTCTCGGTCAATTTTTCCAAAAACGGATGAATCGACCGACGTGGTCGGCCTCGTCACCAAGGACTCCGCAGCGGAACTCGGTCTGCACTCCGGAATCCCGGTGTCGGCCGGAAGTTCCGATCAACCTGCGCAGGCGGTCGGCAACGGATTAATCGATCCTCCGCTCGGCTCGGTCACACTCGGGACCGGTGGGCAGGCTTTCGTTCCGCTGCGCGAGCCAATTCTCGATCCGAAACTTCGGCTCCACACATTCTGCCATGCGCCTCGCGATCGATGGTACCTGCTCGGCGCAATGCTATCTGCGGGAATGGCTCTCAAATGGTTCCGGGCAATTCTCGGGAACGAACGCTTTTCCTATGCAGAGCTCGACCGGCGGGCCGCTGAGGTGCCGCCCGGATGCAACGGATTGACCTTCCTGCCATACATCGTGGGCGAACGCTCGCCGATTATGGATCCACGGGCCCGAGGCGGATTTGTTGGTCTGACTTTGGGGCACGGACCTGGGCACCTCGCCCGGGCGCTTTTGGAAGGCGTCGCATTCGCGATGCGCCAGATTATCGAGACCATGGAAGAATGCGGTGCAAGTTTGCCGCAACTGGTCGCTTCCGGCAACGGCCTTGGAAGTCCGCTCTGGCGCCAGATGGTGGCCGACATCCTTCAGCGCCCGCTGTTTCAGGGTCAGGATACCTGCGCCGCTGAACGCGCTGGAGTCGGTGCCGCAATGATGGGCGGGATCGGCGCCGGCATCTTCAGCAGCTACGACGACGTGCGGAGGCTGACTCCGGTGTTTGATGTGGTCACCGCCCCCTCTGCAGAACGGGCAGAACAGTACGAAGCAGCTTACCGCCGGTACCTGGATCTTTATCCAAGATTGAAGTCATGGTTCTAACTCATGAAAGTCATACAGATCAACGGGTTCGGAGGGATAGAAAACCTTTGCGAGGCAAATAGAGAGATTCCCAAGCCCGGCGCAGAAGAGGTCTTGATACGGATTCGGGCCGGATCTTTTAACCCGATCGACTACAAAATTCGCCAGGGCCGATTTGGCGGCGATCTCCCGATCGTCCTCGGCCACGACGCCGCGGGCGTTATCGAAGAAGTCGGCAGGAACGTGAGCAGATTCAGAGCTGGCGACGAAGTCTGGGCTTATCTCGGCGGCATCTGCAGCAATGGCTCTAATGCCGAGTATGTTGCCGTCCCGCACGAGTTCGTAACCGTCAAACCCCGGATCTTATCGTTCGAGGAGGCCGCCTCGATTCCGGTGGTCGGTCTGACCGCCAATCAAGCCATTCGACTCAAGGCCAGGCCTACCCCAAACCACTCCGTGTTTGTCGCCGGGGGCGCCGGCGGACTCGGGTCGGCGGCGATTCAGATTTTGCAAATGATCGGTGTGGAGAAAATTGTCACCACGTCAGGTCGGGAGGCCAGTACCCGGTTCATCGTGGACGCGCTCCGGGTCGCACCCGAACAGATTGTTCACTACCCCGGGAAAGGGCTTAAACAGCTGACACAAGAGGCAATAGCTGCAAATGGCGGCGCCCTCTTCGATAAAGTGTTTGATTTCGTCGGCGGCGAAATGAAACGCCTCTGTTTTGAGCTGGTCGATTTCGACGGTGACATCGTTTCAACCGTCCCAGAGACTGACCCGTTCACGATCCCTGTCTGGCATGGCAGGGCCAGCCCTCTTTTCCGCCGTTCTGCCTCACTCCATTTTCATCTGCTTGGTGCCGCTGGATTATACGGCTCGAAACAACACTGGCACCAGTATACCGAGCAACTCCACGAACTGACTTTCCTCTACGAAGCGCAGCGTCTCTGGCCTGTCGGCGTTCAAAATCTCGGCGAACTCTCCGTCGAAACCATCCGCCACGGCCACGAAAGCCTCGAAGCCGGCGGCATCCAAGGAAAAATGATCTTCACAGTGGCGGGAAAGTAAGAAGTAAAAAGGCAAAAGTAGGAACGAAGAAATGAGAACGAGTCTTTACCATCGTCCTTGGGTGGAAGCCCTGATCCGGCAACCTAAAAAACTTTCTTGCTTCTGCCTTTTGCCTTTTGCCTTTTTACTTCATTTTACTGCTGCGAGTATGGACCGAACGGCCATGCCGATTCGAATTCTTGAGCGAATTGATTGTAGTGCTCCGGGCTCGGCGGCGCCACGTTGCTGGAGGTCTCTGGATTATTGATCTTGTTCTCGATCCTGCTTTGCAGCGTTTCATCGCTGCTGGCGCATCCACAAGAAAGAGCAGTAACCGCCACCACGAACCAGCAGGCGACTAACGATCGGCACAAAGAGATTCTCATATCGTGTGTTGAAATCGCGCATTGGGCTCCTGCTTGCATTACGAAAAGCACGGGACCAAACGCTGAGTAATTTACACGGGATCAAACGATCGCAATGGGAAACCGTTTGCGACGACCACTTTGTCTAAAACCGGCGAGACAACAGCTTTGCAGTCTTCCGGATGAAACGCCGGGCAAGAATCGTATTCCGATTTCGCTTCCGGCACGGAACGGCTCCTGCGAGACTTTCAACGAAGTGCATCTTCTGCACGCGCAATGATGTCCGTCCGCCAGCACTCCCGCTCCGGTCAGATACAACATTTTCATTTGCCTCGATTCTCGCGCGAGCGCGGCTAAGAGCCATGAGCGGGAAGTAGTGCCGGTACAAATTATAGTTGATCATGAACCCTCTACTCACCTCGAGACCCTGTTGTATTGATATCGCGCGTTCGTGCGGTTCGCCGCCAGGACGGGATCCGATGCCATATCCCGGAAATCCGGTGCCGGTATACTGCGGCTCATGCCACGTCCCTTCGTGTTGCGTGGCCAAAAGGTACTCAATTCCCGCATCAATAAATTCGTCGTAACGCGAAGTCGGAATCGACAGAAGCGCCATCAGCGCCCATGCGGTTTGTGACGCAGTGCTGTCCCCCACGCCACGCAAAGAATCGTCCACATACGATGCGGGTGTTTCACCCCAGCCGCCATCCGAATTTTGATGTTCGGCAATCCAGTCCCCTGCCAGCGAAACATACGCGGCCGACAAATCCTCCCTGATCGCGGCAAGCGCGGGAAGAACCGCCGCCGTCCCGTAGATATGATTTACACCCCACCGTCCGAACCAGCTTCCATCTTTCTCCTGCTGATCCTTGATAAACGCCAGCGCTCGCGAGATCGGTCTGTCATTGATCGTCCAACCCAAATGGGAGAGCGCCTCCACGACATGGGCGGTGACATCGACGCTCGGCGGATCCAGGACTTCGCCAAAGTCGCAAAAGGGTAGTTTCGTCAGGAGCGAATTCGTGTTGTCCCGGTCGAACGAAGCCCATCCACCATTCGAACTTTGCAATGCCAGCATCCAGCGGACGGCCCGTTTCAACGCGTGATCGATTGCTTCCGGATTGCTGTGCGTTCGCCGTGCCCGGGCCAGAACAAGAACGGCGACCGCCGTGTCGTCGACATCCGGATAAGAATCGTTCGCTCTCTCAAATGACCAGCCGCCCGGCAGCGCCGATGAGACCTTCACTTGCCAATCTCCGGAGGCTGTCACCTGCTTCTGCACAATCCAGTCGATCGCACGGGGCATCGCCTCGCAATCAGCCGGGGAACGCCCGCTATCCATCAGGGCCTGCATGGTGAGAACGGTGTCCCAGACCGGCGACTCGCTCGCCTGGATGTAGAGACCACCGTTCCTTTCGTAAGACCAGTGCGCGTCAAGTGCGTTTATCCCTTTCGAAACGACCGGATGATCCGTCCCGTACCCTTCCGTGTAGAGCGCCATCAAAGAAAAGACCCAGGGAGGCTGAATTCCACCCCAGGCGCCGTCCGCATCCTGATGCTTGACGATCCACTCAACGCAAAGACGTATCGCAAGCTCGCGACCCGGCTGGATCGGGAACTCGACGTACCGGCTCAAAAGCCTATCCGCCATAAAGAAGAAACTCTCCCACGAAAAAAATCTCTTCTTCGGCGTGAGCCGGTGATCGAAGTTTTCTCTTCCACTCGGGTACAGCTCGTCCAATCGTGACCCTGCCGGAAGCGGCTTTACCGGTCGCCGCGCCGACATCACGCTCAACGGAATGATTGTCGCACGGGCCCACGACGCAAAATGATAAATATTGAACGGGAACCAGAGCGGTGTGCAGATCAGTTCCGGCGGCAAAGTCGGCGTCGCTTGCCACGGCCATTCCCCAATTAAGGCCAGCCAGTAACGGGTGAATACCCGCGTTTGACTTAGTCCGCCTCGCGCGAAAATCCAATCCCGCGCCCGCACGAGCACATCGGCATCGGCCGTGTATCCGGCGCACCGCAGCGCGGCATAGCATTCGACGGTTGTATTGATGTCGCCCGCGGGAGCATTGTGGTAAACCTCCCACGAACCGTCGGCTCGCTGCTCATTCAGAATTGAAGCCACCATCCCTGCACGCTTTCGCTCATCTAGAATCCCGAGAAAGTGCATTGCCAGAATCCATTGAGCTTCCATGCACGAATTCGATTCCAGCATTCCCACCCAGAATCCTTCCGTTTGCTGCCGATCCAAAAGCCAATCGACTCCGTTTGTGATCGCGCTGCTGAGCCGATCGGCGACTCCCGGAATCGGTTCCCGGCTCACTACATCATGCGAATGTCTGAGACGTCCACTCATCAGATTAAGAAGAACAGTCGGGTTGTCTCTGATAAACTCGAATATCGGCCGGAGCACTGCCGCCGGAACGCATCCCTCATTTGCCACTTCCCGCGCCGTATCGGTCCAGAACGCGTCGGATCGGTTGCGGATGTCTTCTTCTGACTGGCATGGATCCTCTTCGAGGCGAGAACATTACGTCCCATTTTTGACTGATCGATCAGTGAATTAATTCCGGAACCAAGTCAAGCACGCAGAAAAAAAGGCAAAAGGCAAAAAGGAAGAAGGCAAAAGGAAGAAGACCGTCGTGCGTGAGTCCGGCGCTTAAGCGGCGACTGATCGCCAACTACGGTTATAAGCAACCAGCAGCCGATTGAGAGGACTATCCATTCTTCTTTCTTCCTTTTGCCTTCTGCCTTTTGCCTTTTGCCTTTTTTCTGCGTGCTTGGAATTATCGTGGCATCCGGCTCAAATAACGGCGTGCAAGCCGACAAAACCGCTAAGTTCAAAAAAGCGATAACCACCGCTTCGGTTGCTGCGAGTGGAACTCTGGCCGCTCTCAAACTGCTTGTCGGTTTGCTCTCCGGCAGCCTGGGCCTTCTGGCGGAAGCTGCGCATTCTCTGCTCGATCTCATCTCCACGTTAATTACACTGCTGGTTGTTCGCATAGCGGCCGTCCCGCCCGACGCCAACCACCCGTACGGCCACGAACGCGCCGAACAACTCGGTGCGCTCGCGGCCATGACCCTGCTCGCAGGTACCGGTGTGCTCATTCTCTATCACGCGTTCGACACGATCTTTTTTCATCCCGCAGCACCGGTGGTGAGCGTTTGGGCGTTTGCTGTTCTCTGCATTTCGCTGGTGACCGACTTTTTTCGCGCTCGCGCGCTTCGAAAGGCGGCCGCCGGCTACTCAAGCAGTGCGCTTGCTTCCGATGCCGAGCATTTCGCAAACGACATGTTCGGAGCGCTCTCTGTTCTCGCCGGCCTGGCCGCCATTGCGCTGAAAGATCCACTTCATTTACCCGATTGGTTCGTTTTACGCGCTGATGCGTGCGCAGCACTGTTAGTCGGTGTGATCGCATTTCGGTCGGTCTGGTCGCTCGGTTCCCAGGCGGTCCGGGCGCTCATGGACGACGTTCCGATCGGACTGACCGATCGGCTGCGGGATCGGGTCGAATCGGTCGACGGCGTCGTCCACGGCACCGTCGTTGTCCGAACCAGGTTTGTCGGGAATCGCCCTTTCGTGGAAGTGAAACTCGGCACCCTCCGCGGCACTTCATTGGAATCGGCCCACCAGCTAAGCGAGATCGTTGAAAAAGAAATCAGCGCCGAACTAGGGGACTCCGAAGCAATCGTGCATATCGAACCGGCGGCAACACCCGACGAACCCCGCGCAGCCAGCGTCCGCGCTGTGGCGGACAGACTCGGTCTGCGAGTCCACAACCTCAATATCTACCTTGTCGCGCGCGAAACGCACATCGAGCTCGACCTGGAACTCCCGGACACCCTGACCCTGGCAGAGGCTCACCGGCACTCCGAGACCCTCGAAAAAGCGATCATCAAAGAGCTGCCGGGTCGCGTGCTGGTAACCGTCCACCTCGAACCCAGAAGCGACGAACCGAAACCTGCCGTCCGGCATCTACCCTCTATACGCCGGATCGAAGAGGCGCTTTCAATCCTGCCGGAAGCCAGAAACGTTACAGTCCAGGATGTCATGGTGACCGACGATGGGCTGGTGGTAACGCTCAAAAAAATGTTCAGCGGCTCGGCATCTCTTGCGCAGACCCATGAGGTCATGGCAGGTCTCGAACGCGCCATCCATGCGTCCGTGCCGGAAGTAACGCGTGTCCACATCAATCCCGAGATCGAATCATAAACCGATTCACACCAATTCGGAAAATCCTTGGATCTGAGAGGGATTTCCAGAACGAATTATCGTGCAGAATTCCCTTGCGGTTCCTACCTCTTGATATAGAGATAATCCCAGTGGGTAAGCGCGGCGCACATTTAATCGCTGTTTCCACCGATATTTCCGGAGCTCACCTCTGGCTCGTTTTAATGAAGGCTTACAGAACGCTTTCGCAAGTGGACGCGCGCAGCATTGCAGCTTCCGGGCTCGGGATATCGGATTTTGCGGTGCTTGAAGTGCTCCTCCACAAGGGTCCATTACCTGTAAATGCAATCGGCCGGCATGTAATGCTGACGAGCGGCTCGATCACCACCGCAATCGACCGGCTTGAGAAAAAGCAGCTCGTCCGCCGCAAATCAAACCCAGAGGATCGCCGGGTTACCTATGTCGCCCTGACAAGAGCCGGCAGCACACTGATCCGGCGGATTTTCAAGGTGCATGCCGAACGCCTGGAGACGCTCTTTGAACCGCTGAACATGACGGAGCGTTCCAGCTTGGGAACGTTGTTAAAAAAGATCGGCAAACACGGCGAATCACTTCTGGCCGAACACACTTGAACAGCAAAATTTCTTTGGCTTGATATCTTGATATCAAGTTACACCAATATCTTCGTGGAACCGATGATCGGGCGCCTGAGGATGTGGAGGTCATCGTGGCAAAAGCCAAGGAAGCCGCAGTGGCGGCCGCACGCGCGTGGTAGGGCGGCCACTCTTCGCACTGCCGCTGCCAAACGGCATTTGTTCGACTTCAAGCAAATCGGCGCTCCGCACGGCGGGAGCGCCGATTTTGCCAATTTTTTCGGTGCCAGCAAAAAGGACTTGCGCCTTTAACGCTCGCACCGAAAGGAGCGGATATTATATGGTCGCATTCGTCACAGGAGCATCGGCGGGATTTGGCGCAGCAATCGCCCGCCGTTTTGCAAAAGATGGAACACGCGTTGTCGCTGCAGCCCGCAGAACAGAGAGGCTGAAAGCGCTCAATAAAGAATTCGGCGATTTGATCCTGCCTGTTACCCTGGATGTTCGAGAGAAAGCGCAGGTCGAATCGGTCGTCACAGGCTTGCCTTCGGAATTTGCTGAAATCGATATCCTTATTAACAATGCCGGACTCTCCCGGAATCTGGAACCGGCGCATCGCGTCCCGCTTGAAGACTGGGAAGTGATGGTCGATACCAACATCAAAGGGCTCCTATACTGCACCCGCCAGATTCTCCCGGGGATGGTCGCGCGCGCCGTGGACACGTCGTCAACATCGGATCCGTTGCGGCGGTGAACCCTTATCCGGGCGGTAATGTCTACGGTGCCACCAAAGCGTTCGTGAAACAGTTTTCACATAATCTGCGCGCCGATCTCCTCGGAACCCCACTCCGCGTAACGGTTATCGAACCCGGCCTTTCGGAAACAGAATTCTCGATTGTTCGATTCAAAGGCGATGAAAAGCGCGCCGCCTCGATTTACGCCGGAACAACACCACTGACCGCAGAAGACATTGCCGATGCCGTTCACTGGGTCGCAACCCGCCCCGCCCACGTGAATATCGATCTAATCTCGATGATGCCGGTCTGTCAGGCCTTTTCCGGACTCGCCGTCCACCGAGAGACAAATTAAGGCAAAAGTAAAAAGGCAAAAGGCAAAAGTAGGGGAGAACTCAAGAAACGGAATTTTACGCACACCAAGCGCCTATCCTCCTCGGAAACAACGCATGTCGTTCATGCCACGATCCGATCAAAGGTTTGATTTGACCTTGCCGGTGGAAGTCGATCTCAACGAGTTAAATAAGGTAAGGTGCATACGCTTGCATCAAAGAATCAGGGCCAAGCGCCTATTGATTTGGGTGGCGGAGAGAGCGTTCCGCTCCAGGTAAACCGTGTTCCCAAGAACGATTGCGGCCACGGCCAGATTTAAGCCACTGGCAAAGATTTAATCCTTTTGCGCGCTATTTTGGTTAGGTCCGGCCGGCTTCAGGATTACCTTCACTCCTTCCTTGTTTTTGACTACTTCGAGCGCCTTATCCCATTCCGCGATGGCAAAGCGATGGGTGATTAAGCGTTGAGCATCTACTCGTTTCTGGGCGAGGAGTTTCAAAGCTATGGACCACGCGGGCGTCACGCTCGCGTTCGTACAAGTAACGACCAACTCCTTATAGCAGACCCCCAGCCAATTCATGCCCAATTGTCACTGGTGGGATGGTTTCAAATTCGTCGAGGTAGACGTGCAGATCAGTACCACAGATGCCAGCCGAGTTTACTTCGATGACAACTTCTCCGGCGCCCGCATGGGGCTCAGGCACTTCCTGGATTTCGATATTACCTTTTCCGCGAGCAATCTTCCGAATAGCTAACATAAACGCTCTATACAGTTCTTTCCTAAAGCCCATACCGAGGAGAGCAAACGCTAATTTTCCCCGTTTTTCCTTCTGCCTTCTTACTTTTGCCTTTTTCCCTTTGCCTTTTTCCCTTTGCCTTCTGCCTTTCCTCTGCCTTTCCCCTCACTCCCCTCGCTCAAAGACACGAATAATCTCCTCCGGGTTCTCCGCATAAAGCAGGTCGCTGCGGAGCTTGTCGTCCCGGAAGACTCGCATCAGCGTGCCGACAAGACGCAAATACTCAGAGTCCATCGCTCTGGGAACTCCAACTAGTATGACAAATTGAATCGGGGCGTTGTCGTCCTGGACCGGTTCTGTTGTCCGCCCGAATGCCATCAGCATTTTCGTCACCGCTGATGTCCGGACGTGCGGGAGTGTCAGACCAAATTCCAGGTTCAATTTCCCGACGGCTTCCAGGGCACGCAGCGTCCCCATAAATTCCTGCCAATTCGAGATCCTGAAATCGTCCCGCAGCGTCTCCGCAACCTTTTGCACAGCGTCAGCCCGCGATTGGACGTCGAGATTGAGCAGGATATTCTCGGGTAGCAGCGTGCCACGGATCCGAATCATATTGCAGTCCCGCTCCACCGAAGCTTTGCGCCGAGGATATCGGCAAACGAAAGATCTTTCGGTAGAAGCAACGGGAGAGTAGCTGAAGCGCGTCGCACTGTGACCACGTCCCTCGTGCGCAGCTGAATACAATCCTGGCCGTCAACGCTGAGGGAGAGATGCTGCCTGCCGCCACTGGGTATCAGCCGAATGGCTGATCGGTTCGAGACAATCACGGAACGATTTGTCAGGACGTGCGCGCAGATTGGCGTGACCACGAAAACTCCGGAATTCGGAATGACAATTGGGCCGCCGGCCGAGAGCGAATACGCAGTTGATCCCGTTGAAGTCGCAATGA
>Ga0209656_10001838_pt1 | contig 13864 bp, 9 predicted proteins | sample BogFormECP12_OM2_FD_188239 | JGI IMG/M metagenome (GOLD analysis project Ga0209656, IMG submission 188239) | Bog forest soil microbial communities from Calvert Island, British Columbia, Canada - ECP12_OM2 (SPAdes) (version 2) | ecosystem: Environmental > Aquatic > Freshwater > Wetlands > Bog ... | reverse complement strand
GCGTGAGACCGCCGAACCAGAGCGTCGTCTTCCCAAGCTTCGTCTTGGGGCGCAGGACGCACCGTAGCCAGGCTTTGATCGCAATCGAATCTGGGAGTTGAAACGCCATAAGGACAGTTGTCAGTTGTCAGTTCTCAGTGGTCAGCGTGAGATCGAGCTCAGGACTGACGATTGCCTACGGACAATTACTAGATCTCTGGATAGAGGTCGAAAAATGCTTCCACACTACTGCGCAATTGCTTCTCGATGTCTTCCTTCGAGCCTTCGACGATGTGCAGCGTCACGCGGGCCTCACGGCCGTTCTTCAGCTTTACCGTGCCCTCGCCGACTTCCGCGATCTCATCTGACGGCAGAAGACGCATGCCATACACCAAGGTAAGCTTTGCCATCCTCAGATTCTAACCGTTTCGGAAAGCAGCGGCACTTGTTAGAATCCGGAAGGTACACCGGTGGTTAAACTGCTGAATCATAAGCTCTCATTTTGTTGCTGACGCCGCGCCGATAGGCCACTCTGCAACTTCCGGCGCGGAGGGGAATCAAACCGACTTCTATGGCTGACAACGTTCGCAACGTCATCATCATCGGCTCTGGCTGTTCGGGGCTGACGGCAGCGCTCTATGCCGCACGCGCCAATCTGAGCCCGCTGGTCATCGACGGTCACGAGCCCGGTGGCCAGCTCGCCCTCACCACGCTGGTGGAAAACTTTCCCGGCTTCCCCGAAGGGATTCAGGGGCCGGAGCTAGTCGACAATATCCGCAAACAAGCGGCCCGGTTTGGCGCGGAGTTCCTTGCCGGCCATGTGGTGAAGGTGGATCTGAGTCAGAAGAAGGAAGGCCTGGGCTGCAAGCCAATCGAGGTCAACCTCGGCCGCGAGACATTGCTGGCTCGTGCTCTGATCATCGCCAGCGGAGCTTCGGCACGATGGCTTGGCTTGCCCAACGAGCAGGCGCTCATCGGACACGGCGTTTCTTCCTGCGCCACCTGCGATGGATTCTTCTTCTCGGGCAAGGAGATCGTGGTGATTGGCGGCGGCGACTCGGCGATGGAGGAGGCGCTGTTCCTCACGCGTTTCGCGACCAAAGTCACCATCATTCATCGGCGCGGCGAGTTCCGCGCTTCGAAGATCATGCTCGACCGCGCCCGCAAGCACGAGCAGATCCAGTTCCTAACTGACACCGTGGTGGATGACGTTTACGACGCGAACAAGAAGGAGGTGACCGGACTTCGCCTGCGCAATGTGAAGACCGGCGAGCAGTGGGACTTTCCGACCAGCGCCCTGTTCCTGGGTATCGGACATACGCCCAACGCGAATTTCGTGGGCGATCAACTCAAGCGCGACGGTGAGGGATATCTCGTCCCTGATGGCTACGTCTGCTCCACAGCGCCCGGTGTGTTCATCAGCGGCGACGTTGCCGACCGCCGTTATCGCCAGGCTGTGACCGCTGCCGGCACGGGCTGCATGGCCGCTCTGGAAGTGGAGAAGTATCTGGAAGAGATTGGGAAGTAACATGGCAGTCGGCGGGCCAAAGACCTGCCGGTGTTATAGTGTGGCCGTGAAAGGCGGTAGCTCCAGAGGCGTCAAATCCGCCATTGGAGCAGGTCCGCAGCAGCGGACAACCCGCCTGGTGTTCTGGCTGCCGCGCTTCGTGTTTGCCCTATGAATCCGTTCAAGAATTCCATCTTCGTGGTCATTGCTACGGTGACGACGGTGTTGGTTTCCGAGCTGATCAAACAACTCTACTTTAGCGACCTCATCGCCCAAAGCCCCAAACGTGCTGCGATCGTGGCCTACCTGCTGGGCGGAGGCCTAACGCTTGTTTGCATGATTTCGCTGGTCGAGGTTGTGGGCCGGATCTGGGAAAGCTCGGTGAAGTTCCGGCGCTTCTGTGACCGGTGGATTCTCTTTAAGACCTTTCTGGAAGGCTGGTGGCTCGACGTCGGCTTGGATACCTCCGGTGACCAGCACAAGATTCTCAACTACAGTTCCATCCACATAACTCGCGAGGGTGAGGAATACAGAGTGAGCGGGAGAAGCTGGGAGCTTCTGCGCGGAGACTCGATCGGACGGGACTGGAGGTCCGAATATTGCGAAGTGAAACACAACACCCTGACCTTCTGGTATAAAGGCGAACCGGACGGCAAGGCGACCTACACGTTCTCCGAGGGTCCCGCCAGGACCCCAACCGGATTTCAAGGGGAATACGGAGCCGGCAACTTCACGACGCAAGGCAAACTGAAAGCGTCCGATCCCGGCGATGACCGGCAAGCCGCTGCGCGAAATAACATGCTGCTCTATTGCCGGCAATGGCATTTTGATCCCGAGAGCGGCCTGCAGCTGCCCGTTGCCCAGCGGCGCCAATGGTATAGCACCTTCCTCCGCAACTCCGACAAGTTGGACCAGGAAAGCTCCCTGCTGCGCCAGTTGATCGATGGGTTAGATCATCCGGCGTTTGCCGCGGTCCTCGACATCGGACCCGGCGAGGGCGGCATCACGCGCGGTGTGCTGCAGGCTTTGGTCGGCCGTCGCTTGGTCGGGGCGGGGATTTCCTATACCGCGGTCGATCCTGTTGCCGTCAGCTTCGATTCTCTTGAACGCGATCTCGGTAAACTGCTTCAGCTTAACAACCTCACCTTCGTAAAAGGCCGAATCGAGGACCACCCTGCCGCACTCGCCGGCAAGACCTTTGACCTGGCTCTGCTGTTCAACGTCCTCTACTACGTGCGGTCTCCGCAGGATCTGTGTGATGGTTTAGCTCAGATTCTCGCTCCCGGTGGGGTCGCGTTGTCGTTGCACACCGATATTCAGGACAACGCCTTCCTCTCTGGCGTTATCGCCGAGGCGAACCCGCAGTTTGACCGCAATGTCGTGCAGAAGATGTCCAGTCTGGGGCAGCGGCCAGAAATCGAGGTGAGAGCTCAACGCAAGAGTCGGGTGACAGTCAAGTTTCCCCGCGAGGTGTCGGGCGCTCAATGGGCGGTAATCGAGCGCGGCAACAGCCGGTTTCAGGACGACGCCATCGCCGATGTTACCGACCTGATCTGTTTCCTTGTGGACAAGGACGTGGAGGAACAGTCGCGCAGTTGGCAGACCCTGGTTCGCACTGTGCGCGACCATCTGCAGAAAAACGGAAATAAAGTTGAGTTGCCCGTCGTCGCGCAGCTTCTCGTGCGCAAACCTTGAGTCGTTGCCTAACGGTCGCTATGAGGTGGCGCGTGGTGGAGCGCTATCGCCGGAGTAGATGTTAATGATTCATCGTGTCGCATTTGGCTTGCTTTTCGTGTTGTCGGTTGCGCTGGCGGCAGCGCAAACCTCTCGCGATAAGAAAGAAGTGCAGTTGCCTTCGAGCAAGAGGCTGCTGGCGCCGGCTCCGGGCTCGCCGCAGAGCACCAACAGCTTTCCCACGGCGGTCGCGCTTGGTCCCGATGGAAAGTACCTGGCCATTCTGAACAACGGCTACGGAACCGCTGACTCCAAGTTTCAACAATCCATTGCTCTCCTGGACTTGGACAATAATCAGCTGCGCGATTTTCCTGACTCGCGCTTCGCGCTGGAGGCCAGACAAACCTATTTCCTCGGCTTGGCGTGGAGCAGCGACGGCACGGAGCTATACGCCTCGATGGCGTCGTTGACCGATCCTGAGGGCAAGAGACCGGGCGACACCGGAAACGGAATTGCCGTGTATGGCATGCAGAACGGTAACTTGACGCCAAAGCGATTTCTGAAGCTCCCGTTGGTCCCACTGCCGAAAGGGAGGAGATTCACCTATTACACGAAAAGCGTCGCGTCAGGACAGGCGATTCCGTATCCTGCGGGCCTCGCTGTGGTCAAGCGTGACGGCGGCGATGCGCTGCTGATCGCGGAGAACCTGGCTGACGACGCCGTGCTGCTGAACGCTCGCACGGGAAAGGTGTTGTGGCGCTTCGACTTGAGCGTTGGTAATTACATTCCAACCAGCTTTCCCTATGGAGTTGTAGTGAGCCGCGACGGCGTGCGCGCGTGGTGCTCGCTTTGGAACGCGTCACAGGTGGAAGAGCTGGATTTGCGCTCCGGGAAAGTCCTTCGGCAAATCCCGCTTCTGCCGCCGAAGAACGTGACCGATGCGTCTTCGCATCCGACAGCGCTGTTGTTAAGTTTGGACGAAGTGCGCCTCTATGTGACGCTTTCCAATCGCGATGCCGTCGCCGTGATCTCAACCCCCGATGGCCAGGTCGAGCGTTATCTCGACACCCATCTGCCGGGGCAGACCTACGGGGGTAGCTATCCCGACGCGCTTGCACAGTCGCCGGATGGAAGCAAGCTCTATGTGACGAACGCGGCATCGGATGCGGTTGTGGTGTTCGACGTTATCACGGGGGCGATTTGGGAAGGTGCGCGGCCGCCCTGCAACTGCGTGGCCTATTTCATTCCCGCGGAGTGGTATCCGACCGCGCTTGCCATCCACGGCGATGAACTGTTGATCGCGACCGGCAAAGGCCAAGGCACAGGTGCAAATGCCGGCTGGGAAGAGAATCCCAACCATCCGGGAAAGCAGCAGCATCCCTACATCGCCTCGCTGATTCACGGCTCGATTGCGCGTGTGAATTTACGTGACGCGGACCAAGAACGCGAGAAGCTGACGCAGGAAGTTATGCGCAGCAATCAGATGGAAGGCCGCTTGGGCGAGATCCGCTTTCAGCGCGGCGGCAATCCTATTCACCACGTGATCTACGTCATTAAGGAAAATCGTACTTACGATCAGGTCTTCGGTGACATCCGCGAGGCCAACGGCGATCCGTCCCTAGTGATGTACGGTGAAGACATCACGCCGAACCAGCATGCCTTGGCGCGCCAGTTCGGCATCCTTGACAACTTCTACGACAGCGGCGAAGTTTCCGGGGACGGACACATTTGGTCCACCTCCGCCATCACCACCGACTACAACGAGAAGACGTGGCAGATCGTTTATCGCGGCAAAGAGCGCAGCTACGACTTTGAGGGACTCGTAGGTGACATTGTGCCGATGGACCTCGGCATCCCCGACGTGGATGACCCGGCGACCGGCTATCTCTGGGGCAACCTGGCGCGCCACAACCTTACCTACCGCAATTACGGCGAGTTTGTGGAGACGCACTGGTGCACGGACCCGCCAAAGAATAGTCCGGAATCCAGCGGCGCACCCACAAGGCATCCGCCCGATTGCGCGCGCAAGCAGGTCAGGCCCGGAGAAGACCTCCCGGCTAAGCTCGGTAGCGGCAAGAGCCTGTACAAGTTCGCAATTCCGCTGATGGCATACAACGCGGCCACCAAGCCGGAGTTGCGCGGTCACTTCGATCCTGACTATGCGGACTTCAAAGTCGAATATCCCGAGCAGTTTCGCGCCGATGAATTCCTGCGCGAGTTCGCCGCTTTTGTGCAGGCCCGCCAGAGCGGCCCTGGCGAACAGTTGCCCCAGTTTGTGCTGCTGCGCCTGCCCAACGACCACACGGCTGGCACGCGTCCCGGATCGCCCACTCCGAACGCTTGTGTCGCCGACAACGACCTCGCGCTGGGCCGCGTGGTGGAAGCGGTCTCACACAGTCCTTACTGGGACGACACGGCGATCTTTGTCCTCGAAGATGACGCGCAGAACGGCGCCGACCACGTGGATGCGCACCGCAGCATCGCGCTGGTCATCAGCAAGCACGCTCCCGGCGCGCCGCAGCAGCCGGCGGTGGACCATCACTTTTACACCACGGTAAACATGGTCCACACCATGGAGACGCTGCTGGGACTTCCTCCCATGAACAACAATGACGCGCAGGCCGCAGTAATGGCGCCATTGTTCAGCGGTGCGGGTAACCAGCCTGCGTTCAAGGCCGATTACCGCAATCGGGACAACGGGATGATTTACCAGGCGAATGCCGCCAATGCGCCGGGAGCGAAGCAGTCAGCTAAGCTAAATTTCTCCCTGGCCGACGCAGCGGATGCCAACGTTCTGAATGCGATCCTCTGGCGCGCCGCCAAGGGCAATGTTCCCATGCCGGCGCCGAGGCATAACGTGTTCCCGGCTGACGTGGCGAAGTAGGGCGATGGCGACGACAAGTGACGCGATTCGCCCTTCGCTCTTCGTTCTTCGCTGGGACTGCTGTGTCATGCTGAGCGACGGCGGCGCCGGGTTTGCGTCGCCGGAGTCGAAGCACCCCCATAGTGGCAGCGTCTGGCGAAAGGCCGCGAATGAAGCATGGCCCCGCCGTCAGTCCCGCCCTGCGGGACGAAAAATCTTAGCCCAGGGCGGGAAGCCCTAGGCTGGTTATATGAATCCCGAGCCGGCTTCAGCCGGCGCCCCCCTTCAACTCCATTGTTCTCTAGGCCGATGGATGCATTAAAATGTCAAGGGAGTCGGGGCGGGGTTGCGCGGCTATTACAGACGAGTCCAATTCGAGCGCGTCGGGTGAGACCAGCCCACGTCTCCAAGACGACCATCCCTCTGCCCAGCCAGTACGCGAGCAGAGCATCAGCCCGCCAAGTCCCAGGGCGGACGAGCCCGATTTCCCTCTAGCGTCCCCTGCGTTTCTTGCGCAGTCTCCTTCTGAGGTCTTGCGTCAGGCCATCCTGCGGCACGTCCGCTACACCCTCGTCCGCCCCATGTCGGAGCTGACGTCGGCTGATTATCTGAAGCCGGTGTCGCTGGCCATTCGCGACCGCATTGTTGACCGCATGTTGGAGACCGAGTCGCGTTATCGCCATAAAAACTCCAAAAAGCTGTATTACCTCTCGATGGAATGGCTGATGGGGCGGCTGCTGGGCAATAACCTGTCGAACCTGCGACTGGAGGAACTTTGTCGTGAGGTGCTGGCCAGCTTCGGCGTCAGCCTGGATGACGTCATGGAAAGCGAGATTGATGCTGGCTTGGGGAACGGCGGTCTGGGGCGTCTGGCGGCCTGCTTCATTGAGTCGATGGCCACTCTCGGAATGCCCGGCTTCGGTTACGGTATCGACTACGAATACGGCCTCTTCCGCCAGGAGATCGTCAACGGCTTTCAGCGCGAGAAACCGGACCGCTGGAAGGCCAACGGTACTCCCTTCCAGATTGAGCATCCGGAAGAAGCGGTCAGCATTCCGATGTACGGCCGGATGGAGACGCAGCAGGATGCCGACGGGAACGATGTCCAGGTCTGGGTGAATCCCAAAATCATTCTTGGCATACCCACAGACATGCCAAGCGTCGGTTACTTGGGACAGACGGTCAACTGGCTGCGCCTGTTTACTGCTCGCGCCTCGGAAGACTTCGACATCGAGATCTTCAACCGCGGCGATTACATTCGCGCCGTCGAGCAGAAGATTGCTTCGGAAAACATTACCCGCGTCCTCTATCCCTCCGACTCGGTGATGAGCGGCAAGGAACTCCGCCTAGTGCAGGAGTATTTCCTGGTGGCCTGCGCCATCGGCGACCTGATGCGCCGCTTCACGCAACAGCACGGCAACATCGAGCTGTTGCCCTCCAAGGTCGCCATCCAAATGAACGACACCCATCCCAGCCTGGCGGTGGCCGAGTTGATGCGGGTGCTGACGGACCTGCACGAACTGCCCTGGGAGAAAGCGTGGGCCATCACCCAGCAAACGCTGGCCTATACCAACCATACTCTGCTGCCCGAGGCACTGGAAAAATGGTCGGTTCCGCTGATGGAGAAGGTGCTGCCGCGCCACATGCAGATCATCTATACCATTAACGAGAAATTTCTCGTTGAGGCGCAAGAGATTTACAAGCTCGACGAGGAGAGCCGGCCCAAGGTCTCGATCATCGAAGAAGGCTACGAAAAGCAGGTTCGGATGGCGAACCTCTGCATTGTCGGGACGCACTCGGTGAACGGCGTTTCCGAGCTGCACAGCGAGCTGCTTAAGACATCTTTAGTGCCTGAATTTGCAAGGATTTGGCCGGAAAAGTTCAACAATAAGACGAATGGCGTAGCCCCCCGCCGCTGGCTGGTGCTGGCCAACCCCGGCCTAACCGAACTCATCAGCCGTACCCTCGACGAGCACAAGTGGATTACCGATCTCAATCGGCTGCGCGACTTGGAACCGTATGTCGAGGACGCCGAGTTCCGCGAAGCCTTCCAGGAAGTAAAACGCCAGAACAAGTTGAGGTTGGCAGGAGTCATCCAGGACCTCACCGATGTGGTGGTGGATCCCGACGCGCTGTTCGACGTGCAGATCAAGCGCATTCACGAGTACAAGCGGCAACTGCTGAATCTGATGCACATCATCCACGACTATCTCGGCATCGTGGAGCGGGGAGAAATGCCGCTGGTGGCGCGCACCTATCTCTTTGCCGGCAAGGCCGCGCCGGGATACTGGGCGGCGAAGCAGATCATCAAGCTCATCCATAATGTCGCCGACATCGTGAACAACGATGCTAAGGTGAAGGACTCAATCAAGGTCGCGTTTCTGCCTGACTACCGCGTGTCACTGGCGCAACTGATGATGCCGGCCGCCGACCTCAGCGAGCAGATCTCGATGGCGGGTATGGAAGCCTCCGGCACCGGCAACATGAAGCTGGCGATGAACGGCGCGCTCACCATCGGGACCTACGACGGTGCGAACATCGAGATTGCCGAAGAAGTGGGCCACGATAACATTTACATCTTCGGTCTGCGGGCGGAAGAGATTCGCGAGATGCAGCAGAAGGGCTCGTACGACCCGCGTGATCGTTACGACAATGATGCGTCCGTGCACGAGGTGATGGATGCGCTGGCTTCTGACCGCTTCTGTCCCCACGAGCCCGGCCTGTTCCGCTGGGTCTTCGATGAACTGGTGCATCGCGGCGACCGCTACTACCACATCGCCGATTTCCCCGCCTACGTGGAGACCCAGACGATCATCGATGGCGAGTACTTGAACGAGGAGCTCTGGTGGCGTAAGGCGATCCTTAACGTCGCGCGTATCGGCAAGTTTTCCAGCGACCGGACGGTGACGGAATACGCCCGCGACATCTGGCACATTGGTCAGTTCGAGAAGAAGAATCACGCCAAAGCCCCCGCCCGTATCGCCGCGGTGCCTGCAAAGCCAAAGGTTGCGCCGATTGCAGAAGCGGAAGCCGCTCCCGAAGCGGAAATCAAACAGGTAGCGGATTGATTTAGATGTGTCGTGCTGCGCGAGCCTGCCCTGAGCGCAGCCGAGGGGCCCCCTAAAGTTTCCAAGATGGTGGCGCACAGCCCGAGCCTTCTGGCGAACAGCGAAAGGCGAAAGGCGAACAGTTCTCTAAACCGCTACTCCGGGCACCGCGACGCGCTTCGGCAGCAACTCTCCAATGCGGCGGATTTGCGCTCCCACGGCGCGCAGCTTTTCTTCGATGCGCTCGTAACCGCGATCGATGTGATAGACGCGGTCGATAATGGTTTCTCCGTCGGCCACCAGCGCCGCCAGCACGAGCGAAGCTGAGGCCCGCAGATCGCTGGCTTGCACCGCCGCTGCGCTCAGCGGAGTCCGCCCGCGCACCACGGCGCGGTTGCCTTCGATCCTGACATTCGCCCCCATACGCACCAATTCTTGAGCGTGCATGAAGCGGTTCTCGAAAATGTTTTCGGTGACGATGCTGGTGCCTTCGGCTTGCGTCGCCAGCGCCATGTATTGCGCCTGCATGTCGGTGGGAAAGCCGGGAAACTCTTCGGTGTTGACGTCCGCACTCTTCAACGGCGCATCGCCCATCACCCGGACGGAGTCGCCGTTAATGCGCACCTGCACGCCGCACTCCTCCAACTTTTGCAGCAGCGCTTCGATATGAAGCGGCTCGCAGCTTGACACCAGCAGGTCGCCGCCGGTCAGCGCAGCCGCCACGACAAAGGTCCCTGCTTCAATGCGATCGGGAATGATGCGATGCCGCGCACCGTGCAGCTTCTCCACGCCTTGCACTTGAATCCTCTGCGTTCCCGCGCCCTCGATCTTCGCGCCCATCTTGTTAAGCAGTGCCGCCAGGTCAGCCACTTCAGGTTCGCGGGCGCAATTCTCCAGGACCGTCTCACCCTCGGCCAGAGTTGCCGCCATTAGCAGGTCTTCCGTGCCGGTCACCGTAATCTTTTCAAAGACGAGGTGCGCGCCCTTGAGCCGTTCGGCACGGGCCTCGATGTAGCCATGCTCCTGCGAAATCTGCGCGCCCAGTTTCTCCAGCCCTTTGATGTGAAGGTCGATGGGCCGTGCGCCGATGGCGCATCCTCCCGGCAGCGACACACGGGCTTCTCCCATGCGAGCCACCAGCGGCCCCAGTACCAGGGTGGAGGCGCGCATGGTCTTGACCAGTTCGTACGAGGCTTCGGCGTTCACCAGATCGCGGCAGCAGATGGTGGTGCGGTGCTGCGCGCGTCCGTAGCCCAGCTCGACCTCCGCGCCCATGGCAGCCAGCAGCTTGCGCTCGGTCTCGATGTCGCGCACTTGCGGGATGTTCTCTAGAATGACCGGCTCTTCGGTGAGCAGTGCGGCGGCCATGGCCGGCAGGGCGGCATTCTTTGCGCCGCTCACCCGCACCGTGCCTAGCAACGGATTGCCGCCGCGTATGACAAACTTGTCCATGGAAGCGTGTCCTAATCTAACACTGCGAACGCCGAACCTAGGAATCACGGCGCTGACCTCAATTCTAATGGCTGTGTCGGCTGGCGAGGGCGCTGGCAGCCTTACTTTCCGGATACGGTTGGAAAGACAGCGAAACTCTACTCCTCAGAACCCGGCGGCACAACTGTCCGCGGCCCATCAATCGGCCAAATCTGCAAATAAAGCTGTGGAAATCCCGTCGGGGAGCCGGGACAGAGTGGCGCTTGGCCGCCGAAGATCATCACCACAGAGGCACAGAGAACACAGAGATTTCGTCTGTATGAGGTTTTCTCCGTGATCTCAGTGCCTCCGTGGTGAATCTTCCTCTCGATGGGGCGGCCTCTCTGCCCCCGTGCTACACTGCGCTTACCTTCGGCGAGTCGAGAAAATGCTGCTGGAACTGCGGGTCGAAAACTACGCGGTCATTGACAACGTTGCCGTGGAGTTTGCCCCCGGCCTCAACCTGCTGACCGGCGAAACCGGCGCCGGAAAGTCCATCCTTATTGACGCGCTAGCGCTCCTGCTGGGCGACAAAGCTTCCGCCGACGCTGTCCGGCACGGCACCGACAAGGCCATTATTTCGGCGGTCTTCGAAGCCGACTCGCACGCCATCACAGCGGTGCTGCAATCCAACGGCCTTGACTCCGAAGACGGACAGCTCATCCTGCGCCGCGAGATCGCCGCCGGCGGCAAGGGTCGCGTCTTCGTGAACAATCAGCCGGCCACGGTCACGGTGCTCAGACATCTCGCGCAACATTTGGCCGTCATCCATGCGCAGAACGAAGTGGTGCTGGCCTTCGATGCCGGCTCGCGCCTCGCCCTGCTCGACTCGTTCGCAAGCATTGACGCTGCTGCCGTGTCGGCTGGCTTCTATGCCTGGAACCAGGTGCGGCATCGCATCGCCGATCTGGAGCGCGACGAGCACGACCGCCTGCGCCTGCTGGATTTGTGGAGCTATCAGCGTAAGGAGATTGCAGACGCGCGCCTGCAACCCGACGAGGACGCCAAGCTCGAGGCCGAGAAGCGCGTGCTGGCCAACTCCGAGCGGGTTTACGGCGCGGCAATGGCGGCCTACGACGCGCTCTACGAGAACAACGCGTCCGCGGCTGCCTCCATACGGACCGCGTCGCGGCAGATTGAGGAGCTGTCGCGCTTCGATGCAAAGTTTCGCGACACCTTAACTGAGTTGGAGTCGGCGCGCATCACAGTCGAAGACATTGGCCAGACGCTCCGCGATTATGCCGCTGGCATCGAGGCTTCGCCCGAGCGACTTGCCGAGCTCGAGGACCGCCTGGCTGTGCTCGACCGGCTGAAGCGGAAATATGGGCCGAAGCTGGAAGACGTTATCGCGATGGGCGACGACCTCGAGCGCAAGCTCAACGAGATGGAGAACAAGGACGAGGTCCTGCGCGAACTGCGCGTCGAGCTGGCAAACACAGCGGCAAAATATCTCGACGCCGCGCGCAGTCTCTCGCGCAGGCGCTACGAAGCGGCCCGCAAGCTGGAGAAGCTGGTCGAAAGCGAGATCAACGAGCTGGCCATGAAAGCGCGCTTCAAGGTCGAAGTCAGCGGTTCCGACGAGGAAGGGAACTGGAGCGCGCGCGGCTTCGATCAGGTGCAATATCTCATCTCTGCCAATCCCGGAGAGCCGCTCGGGCCGGTCGAGGAAATAGCGTCCGGCGGCGAACTCTCGCGCGTGATGCTGGCGCTGAAGACCACAGTTGAGGCGGGACAGAGCAGCCGGAAAGGCCGCAACGGTGGCAGCGGAAGCACGGGTGCCCCACCTGACCGGGGCCCCCAACGAGCGCCGTTCGTGCGCTCGTCGGGGTGGTTGTCGCCTTCTGTTGGCGAATGGGTGGGTCTTCTGAGGACGCTGGTCTTCGACGAGATTGACAGCGGCATCGGCGGACGCGCGGCTGAAGCCGTGGGCAAGAAGCTGAAGCAGCTCTCGCGGACCAAGCAGGTCCTCTGCGTCACCCACCTGCCGCAGATCGCATCCTTTGCCGACCACCATTACCTCATCGAGAAGCGGGAAACCGGAGGAAGAACGAAGACTTCGGTCCGGCTGCTCGATGCCGACGATCGCACCCGCGAAATCGCGCGTATGATGAGCGGCGCCAAGCTGACTGACACATCATTGAAACATGCCGAGCAGATGCTAAAGGCGAACCGGTAAGACATGTCACAGGCTCTGCGCGACAAGAGGCCTCGAACCACGCATTGCACAGGAAGGAGAATACCGATGTCAACCAGTACACCCGTTGATCTACATAACATTACGCTGCCGGACAGCGCGTCGCTCGCCGCGTACCTCACGCTCGAAATCAAGGCGGCGGCCGGTGAACCCGTTACTCCGGCTCCTCACCAAGACAGCGACGACCTTGACGGATGTGACGTCCCCGTCGAGCACGCAACATCCGATGAAGATCTTCCTGCCAGCGAAGGAGGAGTGGCCTGACATGACATTTTCATTAATTTGGTTACCTCAAGCGCTGAAGGACAGCGGTCTGAAAGTCGCCCCCGTTGATGGCTGGGAGAGCCGTGGAAATGGCGACGTTGGGAATACCGTGGGCGTGATATGCCACCACACCGCCGGGCCGAGGAATGGCAACATGCCAAGTATGGGCACTCTGCTCCAGGGGCGCCCTGACCTCCCTGGGCCTCTGGCTCAACTGGGCTTGGGTCGTGACGGCACGTACTTTGTGATCGCTGCCGGGAGGTGTAATCATGCCGGGCTAGGCAGCTGGCAAGGCGTGACCACCGGCAATTCCGATTTCATCGGTATTGAGGCGGAGAATACAGGGCTCTCGAACGATTCTCCCTGGCCGGCAGTGCAAATAGACGCCTATCATCGTGGTGTGGCGGCTATTTTGAAGCACATTGGGCGACCGGCTGCTTTTTGCGCCGGACACAAGGAATACGCTTTGCCTGCGGGTCGCAAAGACGATCCCAACTTCGACATGAACCCGTTCCGTTCCGCCGTTGCCGCGATCCTGGCCGGTACTGCTCCCGCTCCTACACTGATACCAGCGGTCGAGCCTCCGGCCCGGCCGGGGGCCCCAGCGGGCCGGCCCACGCTCCGTCGTCCTGCGACGGGCCCGCTAGTGACGCAGGTGCAGGCGAAAGTGGGAGTTGTTGTGGACGGCAACTTCGGAGCGAAAACCGAGGCCGCAGTGCGCGCTTTCCAACAGGGCCGTGGCTTGGTCCCCGATGGTATTGTCGGACCAGGAACATGGGCTGCCCTGGACCGCGTGCCAACTCCGGTCCCCGTTTAGCTGCTTGCCCAAGGGATTCGCGCGGTTTGCGAATGAGTGGGTGGCGAAT
>Ga0209656_10001837_pt1 | contig 13866 bp, 12 predicted proteins | sample BogFormECP12_OM2_FD_188239 | JGI IMG/M metagenome (GOLD analysis project Ga0209656, IMG submission 188239) | Bog forest soil microbial communities from Calvert Island, British Columbia, Canada - ECP12_OM2 (SPAdes) (version 2) | ecosystem: Environmental > Aquatic > Freshwater > Wetlands > Bog ... | reverse complement strand
ATCCCCGCCAGCGCAGTTTCGATCTGATCCTCCACCTGTCTCGTCCTTCCGCCGGTTGCCCCTGCCGATTCACCGGATTAGGGTAGCGGTGCAACGAAAACAATACCGGTCTCGGCCGGCTCCGAAGGCTTTGCGCTTGGACGATCTGATCCTCGAGACTCGCGGGCTGACGAAGGAGTTCCGCGGCTTCACGGCGGTGCAGGGGGTGGACCTGCAAATCCGCCGCGGCACGATTCATGCGCTGATCGGTCCGAACGGCGCCGGCAAGACGACTGTGTTCAACCTTCTGACCAAATTTCTCGAGCCGACCGCCGGGCGCATCATCTATGACGGTCATGACATCACCGACGAGCGCCCGGCGGACATCGCGCGGCGCGGCATGGTGCGCTCGTTTCAGATCTCAGCCGTGTTCCCGCATTTGACGGTGCGCGACAATGTCCGCGTGGCATTACAGCAGAAGCTCGGAAACTCGTTTCATTTCTGGCGTTCCGAGCGCCTTCTCGACAGCCTCAACCCCCGCGCCGACGCGCTGGTCGAGGCGGTCGGTCTGTCCGGATTTGAGGAGGGGTTGGCGGTCGAATTGCCCTATGGGCGCAAGCGGGCGCTCGAGATTGCAACGACTTTGGCGCTCGATCCGGTGATGCTGCTGCTCGACGAGCCGATGGCGGGGCTCGGCCAGGAGGATATCGGACGGATCGCGGCCCTGGTCCGCAAGGTGGCCGCCGATCGCACGGTCCTGATGGTCGAGCATAACCTCTCGGTGGTGGCCGATCTTTCCGACGTCATCACGGTGCTGACTCGCGGCCGCATCCTCGCCGAGGGCGATTACGCCACGGTGTCGAAGAATCCCGAGGTCATGGAGGCGTATCTGGGGACCGGCCATGCCTGATCCGGCCGTCACGGCGCAGCAGCTGCTGGGCGTCGAGGATCTGCATGCCTGGTACGGCGAATCCCACATCCTGCACGGAATGAGCTTTGCGGTCAGCCAGGGGGAGGTAGTCACCCTGTTGGGCCGCAACGGCGCCGGCAAGACGACGACCTTGCGGGCGATCATGGGGATCGTGCCGCAGCGGCAGGGCTCGGTCGTCTTTCGCGGCAGCGAGCTGATCGGCCTTGCCTCTAACCGGATTGCCCGGCTCGGCATCGCCTATTGTCCGGAGGAGCGCGGCATCTTCGCCAGCCTCGACGTCGAGGAAAACCTGCTGCTTCCGCCGGTCGTGCTGCCGGGCGGCATGACGGCAGACGAGATCTACGCGATCTTCCCGAATTTGAGGGAGCGCCGCCGCAGCCAGGGCACCAAGCTCTCCGGCGGCGAGCAGCAGATGCTGGCGATCGGGCGGATGCTGCGCACCGGCGCGACTTTGTTGTTGCTGGACGAGCCGACCGAGGGTCTCGCGCCGGTCGTCGTCCAGCAGATCGGCGGGGTGATCCGCCGGCTGAAGCAGAAGGGCTTTACGATCCTGCTGGTCGAGCAGAATTTCCACTTTGCCGCGACCCTCGCCGACCGCCATTACGTCGTCGAGAACGGGCGCGTCATTGACATGATTTGCAACGAGGATGTTGCGCGGAACACCGACAAGCTGCACAACTACCTTGGGGTATAAGGATGGCAATGAAACCAGCAAGTATTGCCGGACCCCTCCTTCAATTTTTCGAAGGGAAGACCATGCAAACTGTATTTTCCACTGCCGTTGTCGCACTCGTTGCGCTAGGTACGACGGCTTCCGCCCAGATGTCCGGGGATGTCGTCAAGATTGGCGTGCTCAATGACATGTCCGGCCTTTACGCCGATATCGGCGGCCCGGGCTCGGTCGAAGCGGCGCGCATGGCCATCGCCGATTTTGGCGGGACCGTCAACGGCAAGAAGATCGAGCTGATCAGCGCCGACCACCAGAACAAGCCCGATGTCGGCTCGGCGATCGCCAATCAGTGGTTCGGCAATGACGGCGTCGACGCGATTGTCGACGTGCCGACCTCGAGTGTGGCGCTCGCCGTCCAGGAGGTCGCGCGCAACAAGAAAAAGGTGTTCCTGATTTCCGGCGCGGCCGCCTCTGACTTGACGGGCAAAGCCTGCTCGCCGACCTCGGTGCACTGGACCTACGATACTGTGGCGTTAGCGAACGGCACCGGCGCCGCCGTCGTCAAGGCGGGCGGCGACACCTGGTTCTTCATCACTGCCGATTACGCTTTTGGCCATGCCCTAGAGCGGGACACCGCAAAGGTGGTCGAGGAAAACGGCGGTAAGGTCCTGGGGAGTGTCCGGGCGCCGCTTAACACCGCGGATTTCTCTTCCTTCCTCCTGCAGGCGCAAAACTCGAAGGCAAAGATCGTCGGGCTCGCCAATGCCGGCGGCGACACGATCAACTCGATCAAGCAGGCCGGCGAGTTCGGCATCGTCGAGGGCGGACAAAAGCTCGCCGGGCTGCTCGTCTTCATTTCCGACATTCACAGCCTCGGCCTGCAGGCAGCGCACGGGCTGCAGCTGACCTCGGCCTTCTACTGGGACCAGAACAACGAGACGCGCGCCTGGTCCAAGCGCTTCATGGACAAGATGAAACGCGCGCCGACTATGGTCCAGGCCGGGGTCTACGGCGCAATTATGCACTACCTCGCCGCGATCAAGGCGACTGGCAGCGACGACAGCCTGACCGTCGTCAAGCAGATGAAGGCGACCCCGGTCAACGACTTCATGACCAAGAACGGCAAGATCCGCGAGGACGGCACCCTGGTCCGCGACATGTACCTGTTCGAGGTCAAGAAACCTTCGGAATCGAAGGGCCCATGGGACTATTACAAGCAGATCGCCGTGATCCCTGGCGAGGAAGCCTTCAAGCTGCCGGGCCCCAACCAATGCCCGCTGGTCAAGGGCTGACCACGAGTCATGGGCGGCCGCGCTCTCTCCGCATTTCGCGCGTGTGGCGCCAGATGGTGGAGGAAGTGCTGCGCCCAGGCGAAGTTGGCGTTGCCGACGCGCGACGTGCCATGCCCTCGGCGCCGGCAAGCTGCGCGAAAAAGTATTCGTAGACTCGGCCGAGGATGTCGCGGGCGCGGTCGGCCGGGCTACCGAGGCCGATCTCGCTGACAGGTTGATCAGCTGGCCGAGCCGCTGCATGTCCAGAGTGGGACGGGCGCAATCCTTTGGCAGGATGCCTTTGAGCGAACCAGCCCGTGCCGAGGAATCTTTGCAACTGTTATTCGACAGCTGCGTTTCCCGGATGACCTGGCGCTCCTGAAATGCTACCGCTAGGTTAACGAGTGGGTCGGGCCGCCGGCTCCGGAGGCGGGGTGGCGGATCGCGCCGGTCCTTTGGATGACAAGAAGAGCGAGACGATGGACCTGCACGATACTATCCGGACCTACCGGCTGTTTTCCGGCTCCTACGACATCGTTTTCGGCCCGGTTTTTCATCCGGGACGTAAGGAAGCGGTGCGCATCGCCAACGATCGGCCGGGCCAGCGGATCCTCGAGGTCGGCGTCGGCACCGGGTTGTCGCTCCCCCACTTCCGCGGGGATTCGCGGGTCACCGGCATCGATGTCTCGGAGGAGATGTTGGCGAAGGCACGGCGGCGGGCCGAACGCCTGCGGCTCTCTCATGTCGAGGGTCTGCACCTGATGGATGCCGAGAACCTCGAATTTCCGGACAATTCTTTCGATGCGGTGCTGGCGCTCTACGTCGCCTCGGTGGTGCCCAACCCGGCGCGCTTCGCCGCCGAAATGCGCCGCGTCTGCATTCCCGGCGGGACGATCGTCGTCGTCAACCACTTCACCAGCGAGAACCTGCCGGCGCGCTTCATCGAAAAACGTCTGGCCCGGCTCGCCCGCCATATCGGCTTTCACGCCGATTTTCCGTTGGACACCTTCCGCCACGATAGCCAGCTGTCGATCCGCGAGGTGCGGCCCAGCAATTTGTTCGGCTATTGGAAGCTCTTGCGCTGCGTCAACGAAAAACCCGCCTCCAACCCGGGCTGACCGCCCCACCCGGCCAGCCCTGGGGCGCGCGCTACCCCTCGAGGCTTTCCGCCATCCGCCACAGCCGGATCTCGCGCAACAGCGCCTCGACGGCGCCGCAGGCAAAACCGAGCGATGTCTCGTCGACCAGGCGCCCGTGGCGGATCTTGTCGGCCGACGAGGTGATGATGACCTCGCGCGCCAACGCCACCCGCGACAGCATAGAATCTAGGGCGACGCGCAGGTGCTCGAGGCAGCGTGCGCCGCCGAGCGCCCCGCGCGATGTCGCCATGATCGCCACCGGCTTGTACGCCATCACCGAGGCGAACGCCGGCCGTGAGGCCCAGTCGAGCGCGTTCTTCAGCACACCGGGAATGCTGTGGTTAAACTCTGGGGCACAAAGCACGAGCCCGTCGCTTTCGTCGATCGCCGAGAGCAGGGCCCTTACCGGTTCCGGACGTTTGTCGCCTTCGAAATCCTGGTCGTAGAGCGGAATCGGCCGAAGGTCGTAGATGCTTATCTCGGCGCGACCGTCGAATTTCTCGCGCAAGGTTTCCAGCACCGCATTCGAATAGGAGCCACTGCGCAGGCTGCCGGACATTCCAATAAGGCGGATCAAGGGAATTCTCTGTCTGTCGCGATGAGCCGCCCCTCATAGCGAAAGCCGCTCGCCAATGCCAACCTTCTCGCGCAGGATGCACGGGCCGTGGCACCATCGGATTGCATGACGATGCTGGAATTGAGGCCCAACTGCGAATGCTGCGACCGGGATTTGCCGCCTCATTCGCTCGACGCGCGGATCTGCTCCTTTGAATGCACGTTTTGCCGAGATTGCGCCGAACGAGTGCTCGGTGGACGCTGCCCCAATTGCAACGGCGAACTGCTGCGCCGTCCGCTTCGGCCGAAAGACCGGCTGCTGCGCCACCCAGCGTCGACGCGCCGGATCTTCAAACCGGAAGGATGTGCTCACACGTGACCTTGCGCGCATCTCGGCGGGGCTTGGTGCCGCCCTTTATTGCGATGGACGTGATGCGCTCCGCCAACGAGCGCGAGGCGGCCGGTGCCGACGTGATCCATCTCGAAGTCGGCCAGCCCGGGACCTCGGCACCCGAGGCAGTGCTCGAAGCCGCGCGCCGCGCGTTGATGAACGAGCGGATCGGCTATACCGATGCGCTCGGCATCGCGCCGTTGCGGCGAGCGATTGCCGACCATTACCGGGCGCAATACGGGGTCGCCGTCGACCCCGCCGAGGTCGTCGTCACGACCGGCTCGTCGGCCGCCTTTCAGCTGGCTTTTCTCGCCGCCTTCGAGCCCGGGGCCCGAGTGGGGCTCGCCGTACCGGGGTACCCGGCCTATCGGAATATCCTGACGGCTCTCGACATCGAGCCGGTCCCGATCGCGGTCGGCGAGAACGCCCATTACCAGCCGACCCCCGAGCTGCTCGCCGATCTGGGCGCTCTCGACGGGTTGATCATCGCCAGCCCGGCCAACCCGACTGGAACAATGATCGATGCCGCCGATCTCGCCCGGCTCGCCGGCTATTGCCATGATCACGGCATCCGCCTGATCTCGGACGAGATCTACCACGGCATCACCTATGAGAGCGCCGCTGCCACTGCGCGCGCTTATGGAGATGATGCGGTCATCGTCAACTCGTTTTCGAAATACTACAGCATGACCGGCTGGCGCCTCGGCTGGATGCTGGTGCCGCCGGATTTGGCGCGCTCGGTCGAATGCCTGGCGCAGAATTTCTACATCTCGCCGCCGGCATTGTCGCAGCTCGCGGCGCTCCCGGTGTTCGGCTGCCGCGCCGAGCTCGACGGCCATGTCGCGCGCTATCGCGCCAACCGTGACTTGTTGATCCGCACCCTGTCGGCCGCCGGGCTCACCCGCTTCGCCCCGGCCGAAGGGGCATTCTACCTCTATGTCGACGTGTCGAGCCTGACGCGCGACAGCGAGGAATTCTGCCGGCGCCTCCTCGCCGAAACCGGAGTCGCGGTGACCCCGGGCCGCGATTTCGACCCGATACATGGCGGCGGGTGGGCCCGTTTCTCGTTCGCCGGCTCGGCCGAGGACGTGTCCGAGGCGGCCCGGCGACTCACGGAGCGGCTGCCTGGGACGGGCTGAACACCACGGCGTGCATGATGCGGCCGGGCAGGAAGGTGAATCCGCCGGCAATCACCAGTGCGCCGGTGAACAACATCAGCATCGCCACGCGGTGCTGCGCGATGTCGTGCCGGCGGGCGTGCTGCACCGCCAGCGGTAATGTCGCCAATACCAGGATGGACAGCAGGTGGATCGGGCTCCACGGACCCCACAGCCTAATCCTATGGATAAACAAGGAGCTGACCGCCACGATCAGCATCAGCAGAACCCACGACTAGCCGATCAAACGGTGCGGGATCGTGCCCTTCGGCCCGGTGAGCTGAACGAGGCCGACCGCGAAGGCGGCGATTGCCGCAAAGGCGTGAATCTGGATGACGGAAGGGGCGTCGAGGAGCGGCGCGAGGGTCATCGTGGAAGAGTGATGCTTCCCGTACGTCGCATCGTCAAGCGCCGGTATTGACAAGAGGCGAATCTAAGAACAAAGATAGAACATGGTCGATGCGGCAAGGACCCTTCTTCCAGAGCTTCGGGAGCGCATCAGGCGGATCGAGCGGCCGGCGGCGACGGCGCATGGGGTCTTGCCCTTTGGTGTCGCGGCGATCGACCTGACCTTGCCGGGCGGCGGGCTCGCGCGGGGTGCCTTGCACGAAATCCTGGGAGCCGGCGGCGACGAAGAGGATGGCGCACTCGCCGCCGCCTTTGTGGCGGGCATCATAGGGCGCCTGACAATCCAGCCCACCTCACCCTCCCAGTCGCTGACGCGCCTGGGCCCCTCCCTCTCCCCCCTAAAGGGCGGAGAGGGACTAAAAATTTCATTCCCTCTCCCCCCACGGGCGGGGGGCCGCCGTCCGACGGGAGATGGGGTGGTTCTGTGGTGTCTGCCGCGCCTAGACCTTTACGGGCCGGGTCTCGCCGCGCATGGGCTCGATCCTGGGCAGGTCGTGCTGGTCCGCGCGCCGCGCGATGCCGAGATCTTGTGGGCGATGGAGGAGGGGTTGCGCGCCCCAGCTATTGTCGCAGTGGTCGGCGAAGTCGGATCGCTCCCCGCAGTGGCGAGCCGCCGCTTGCAGCTCGCCGCGGAACGCTCCGGCATCACCGCCTTTCTGCTGCGACGCTGGCGCGATGGCGGGCAGGCGGCGCGCGAGCGCGCTCTGCCGAATGCGGCCGTGACCCGATGGCGCATCGCCGCGCTGCCGTCTCAGCCTCCGCGGGGAGAGCCCGGGGGCGGGTCCCCGCGGTGGCGGGTCGAGCTGCTGCGCTGCCGCGGCGGCGAGCCGGCGTGCTGGGAAATGGAGGTGCCGGATGCGACGGATCATGTATCTCTGGCTGCCGCGCTGGCCGATCGACCGGCTGCGCCTCGCTCGGCGCAAAAATTCCGCCGCGCCGGTTGAGGAGATCCCGTTCGCCACGGTCGCCGATGCTGCCGGACGGCGGCTTCTTGCCGCCGTCAACCCGGCTGCTGCCGCTGCCGGTCTTGCGCCGGGAATGCCGTTGGCGGATGCGCTCTCCTTTCTGCCCGGCCTCGCCACCGCTGCGGCGGAGCCCGCGGAAGATGCCGCTGCGCTGCGGCGGCTGGCGGAATGGTGCGGCCGCTACAGCCCGTGGACTGCTCCCGACGGGGTGGACGGGGTACGGATCGAGATCACCGGCTCGGCCCATCTCTGGGGCGGGGAAAGAGCGCTCGCTGCCGATCTCAAGACCCGGCTCGACCGCCGGGGTGTCATTGGCCGCGTTGCCGTTGCCGATACCATCGGCGCCGCCTGGGCGACGGCCCGCTTTGCGGAAGCGGGCGACAGCGCCGTCATTGTGCCGCCGGGAGAGGTACGCGCCGCCCTTGCTTCGTTGCCGGTGGAAGCCCTTCGCCTCGACCCGACCACGGCCCAGGGGCTGCGCCGGGTCGGCTTGAAGCAGGTCGGCGAACTTTACGCGATGCCGCGCGATGCGCTGGCCCGCCGTTTTGGCGAGACTGTGGCGCAGCGCCTCGATCAGGCGTTGGATGATCTGCCGGAGCCGTTGTCGCCGCTCGGCGAAGTTCCGACCCGGCGGGTACGGCTGAGCTTCGCCGAGCCGTTTACCGAGCCCGCCGATCTGATGCTGGCGGCAGAACGGCTCATCGCCGATCTCGTCCAGCGGCTGGCGCAGGAAGGGACGGGAGCGCGGCGGCTCGATCTCGCCTTCCATCGGGTCGACGGCCGGGTCGAGCGGATCCGGCTCGGCACCGCCCGTCCGAGCCGCGATCCGCGCCACCTCGCGTCCTTATTTAAGGAGCGGCTCGACACCGTCGATCCCGGCCTCGGTATCGAAGACATGATCCTCGCCGCCTTAGCCGTCGAGCCCCTGCCTCCCCAGCAGATCGGCCTTCCCGGCCACGCGGCGGGCAACGAGACGCGCGGCATCGCGCAGCTCCTCGACCGGCTCGGCAACCGGCTGGGCCTCGATGCCTTGTCGCGTCTGGAAGCCCGCGCAAGCCACATCCCCGAGCGCGCCTCGGTCCGAGTGCCGGTGGCTTTACCCTCACCCGCCTCGCTGCGTTCGGCCCCCTCTCCCGCATTGCGGGAGAGGGGGGACCCAGCCCAGAGGGCTGGGTGGGTGAGGGGCTACCTGAAACCGCCGCGGCCGATACGGCTGTTCGACCCGCCGGAGCCGCTCGAGGCGTTCTGGCTGTTGCCCGACGATCCGCCGTTTCGTTTCACGTGGCGCCGGCGCCGGCATCGGGTGACGCGCGCTGATGGGCCGGAGCGGATCGCCGAGGAATGGTGGCGGCCCGAAGGTTCCGGCGCCGTCGACGCGATCCGCGATTATTACCGGGTCGAGGACGAGGAGGGACGGCGCTTCTGGCTGTTCCGGGCGGGTCTCCACGGCGGCGAACACGCGCCGCGCTGGTTTGTCCATGGCGTCTTTTCTTGAAGCGGCCCCGCGCTACGCGGAGCTGCAGGTCACCACCAACTTCTCGTTTCTGCACGGCGCCGCGCATCCGGACGAGCTGGTGCTGACCGCGGCCGCTCTCGGCCACCGGGCGATCGCGATCACCGACCGCAACAGCTTTGCCGGCATCGTGCGCGCGCATCATGCGGCAAAAGAGGTCGGAATCCGGCTCGTCGTCGGGTGCCGCCTGGATCTGCGCGACGGCACGAGCCTGCTCGCCTATCCCGAGGATCGCGCCGCCTATGGCCGGCTCACGCGGCTGTTGACCCTTGGCAAGCGCCGCGCGCCCAAAGGCGAATGCCATCTCGACTACGCCGATGTGGTCGCTTATGGCGACGGTCAGATCGTCGTCGCCTTGCCTTCCGAGACGGCGGATATGGCGGATTTCATGGCTCGGCTAGCGGCGGATTTCAGAGGCAGCGCCTATCTCGCCGCCCATCACCTCTATCGCGGCGACGATATGCGTCGCCTTGCCAGACTTACCGCCCTGAGCGAGGCGACTGGATTGCCACTCGTCGCGACCAACGACGTGCTCTACCACGAGCCCGAGCGGCGCCCTCTACAAGATGTGATGACCTGCATCCGCAAAGGCTGCACGATCAGCGAGGCCGGTTATCGTCTCGCCGCCAATGCCGAGCGCCATCTGAAACCGCCGCTGGAAATGGCGCGGCTGTTTCGCAGCCGTCAGGACGCGGTCGAACGCAGCCTCGAAATCGCCGAGCGCTGCCGGTTCAACCTCGATGAGCTGCGCTACGAATATCCCGAGGAGCCGGTTCCCGATGGGCAAACACCGCAGCAGCGTCTGATCGAGCTCGCCTGGCAAGGGGCCGGAGAGCGGTTCCCCGAAGGCGTCCCGGACAAGGTCCGCGATCTGATCGGGCACGAACTCCAACTCATCGAGCGGCTCGACTATGCCCGCTACTTCCTGACCGTCCACGACATCGTGCGGTTTGCGCGGCGCCGCGGCATCCTGTGTCAGGGGCGCGGCTCCGCCGCCAATTCGGTCGTCTGCTACTGTCTCGGCATCACAGCGGTTGATCCGGCGCGGATCGACGTGTTGTTCGAGCGCTTCATCAGCGCCGCCCGCAACGAGCCGCCCGACATCGATGTCGATTTCGAGCACGAGCGGCGCGAGGAGGTGATCCAGTACATCTACGAAAAATACGGACGCGACCGGGCCGGTCTCGCCGCCACGGTGATCTGCTACCGCTCGCGCTCGGCGATCCGTGAGGTCGGCAAGGTATTGGGCCTTAGCGTCGATGTCGTCGCCGCGCTCGCCGGCATCGTCTGGGGCTGGAGCAACGACCCGATCGCCGATCAGAGGGTGCGCGAGGCGGGGCTCGATCCTAGCGACCGAACCTTGCGCCTCGCGCTCGATCTCGCCGCACAGCTGGCCGGCTTTCCGCGCCATCTCTCGCAGCATGTCGGCGGTTTTGTGATCACCCGCGGGCCTTTGTCCGAGCTCGTGCCGATCGAGAACGCGGCGATGGAGGACCGCACCGTCATTGAATGGGACAAGGACGATCTCGACCAGCTTGGCATTCTAAAGATCGACATCTTGGCGCTTGGAATGCTGACCTGCATCCGCAAGGCCTTTGCGCTGATCGAGAACCATTACGGCCACCGGTTTGAGCTCGCCACTATCCCGGCCGAGCGGCCCGAAGTTTACGAAATGCTGAGCCGCGCCGACTCGCTCGGCGTCTTTCAGGTCGAGAGCCGCGCCCAGATGACGATGCTGCCGCGGCTCAAACCGCGCGAGTTCTATGATCTCGTCATCGAGGTCGCGATTGTGCGGCCGGGCCCGATCCAGGGCGACATGGTGCACCCCTACCTGCGGCGGCGCTCCGGGCGCGAAGTCGTGACCTACCCGTCCGGGGAATTGCGCGCGGTCCTGGGCAAGACCATGGGCGTGCCGCTCTTTCAAGAGCAGGCGATGAAGATCGCCATTGTCGGCGCCGGTTTTGCCCCGGAGGAGGCCGACCGGCTGCGTCGGGCGATGGCGACCTTCAAACGCAATGGCGACATTCATCTGTTCCGCGACAAATTCATCGCCGGCATGGTTAAAAATGGCTATGACCGCGACTTCGCGACCCGCTGCTTCAGCCAGATCGAAGGGTTCGGGACCTACGGCTTTCCGGAAAGCCACGCGGCGAGCTTTGCACTGCTCGTTTATGTCTCGGCCTGGATCAAATGCTTCTATCCCGAGGTCTTCGCCTGCGCCTTGCTCAACAGCCAGCCGATGGGGTTTTACGCCGCGGCGCAGATAGTCCGGGACGCGCGCGAGCACGGCGTCGAGGTGTGCTCCGTCGATGTCAACCATTCTCTGCGGGACTGCACCCTCGAGCCACTAGTCGTCACCCCCGCGAAAGCGGGGGTCCAGGGCCACCGTTCAAAACCTGGACCTCTGGATTCCCGCTTTCACGGGAATGACGATAACGGTCCGCGATGGGCGGTGCGCCTCGGGTTGCGCCAGATCAAAGGGTTCGCCGAGGCCGACGCGGAACGGCTCGTTGCGGCCCGGCGGGACGGTTATCCGGATCCACGCACCCTGTGGCGGCGCAGCGGTCTCGGCCGCGGCGCGCTCGAGTGCTTGGCCGAGGCCGACGCCTTCCGCTCGATCGGACTCGACCGCCGCCGCGCGCTGTGGGCATTGAAGGCGCTCGGCGAGCCGCCGCTGCCGCTCTTTGCGACCGTGGAGCCCTCTACAGAAACACCCTCGCCCCCTATCGGGGGGAGAGGGCAGGGTGAGGGGGGCTTCTCCGGGCCAGCGTCTCTGGAATCCCTCACCTCACCCCGACCCTCTCCACCCCCAGAGGCGGAGAGGGAGGGCGAAGCGCGCGCCATGGCGTTGTTGCCGGAAATGCTGTTGGGCGAGCATGTCGTCGAGGATTACGCGACCCTGAGCCTTACCTTGAAGCGACACCCGCTCGCCTTTCTGCGATCCGAGCTGGCCCATGAGGGTTTGGTCACCGCCGCCGAGCTGGCTCATTTGCCGGTCGACCGGCGGTTCTCGATCGCCGGGATCGTGCTGATCCGGCAGCGCCCGGGCAGCGCCAATGGCGTCGTCTTCATTACGATCGAGGACGAGACCGGGATCGCAAATCTGATTATTTGGCCCGCCATTCTCGAACGCTTCCGCCGCGCGGCGCTCGGTGCGACATTGCTGTGCTGCACCGGCAAATTGCAGCGCGAGGAGAGCGTCATCCATGTCGTCGCGGACCGGCTCGAGGACATGACCCTGCGCCTCAACACCTTGCGCAACCGCACTGGCGATGCCGACCTTCGGTCGGCACCAAAACCGCCTTTCGCGCCCGCCGTAAAGCCGCCCGGATACGATGCCCGCGACATCGTCGTCACGAGCCGCAATTTCCGCTAGCTCGAGTACCAAGCCGCTGTGACGTGTGTTCATAGCCGAGTGTCGAAATTTTTTACAAACTGGGTCTGCAGCCGCCGGTACCATCCGGATCCCGCCAATTCGAGAGTTTCTGGATCTGGTGATGGTTAAGACGTAGGTCTCTGCTCGTGCGACTCGGGTTTCGCATCTGCCGGAGAACTTTACAATTCGACGATGCCGCTGATACCGGAACGAGCCTAAGTCATTTAGCTATATCGAATTGACAAGAATGGCCCGCTTCTTGCCTCCTTGTAATTTTGTCAAATCGGGGGGATCGCATCATGCCTCGCACTTGTTCAATCGGCGCGCTTGGCGGTGTGGCGCTCGCTATCGGACTGATCGGCTCCGGCCCGGCGCAAGCCACTCTTGCTCTTACACCCGACGGCATCGCCGATGGCTTCAATCTTACGACCTTTGTCAGCGGATACCCTTTCGCCACCCCGGCCGGCAGCGAGGTTTATGGACCGCTGGCTCAAGGCATCGCGCCGAACGGCAACGTGATCACCGGGAGCACGGCCGACCTCAAGATCTACGTCTTTAAAGACGTCGACAACCAGACACTCGCCAACGCGATCAGCGCGACGCCTTATGCGCCCGCCGATTCCAACCCCCAATACGCGATGACGACAGCCGGCGGTCAAGTGTACGGTGCGCAGCTGACCGATGGGGTTAGTGTCGCGCCTCCCTACGAGCATTTCAACAGCGACGGCACGCACAGCGTCATCCCGGGCCTTACCGCCAGAAACCTTTTTGGCGTGTGGGGCAACCCCATTAACGGCCACATCATCGCCTCAGCCTTCCAGGGGCTGATCGACATCGATCCTGTGGCTGGCACATTTCGTGTGATCGCTCCACAACCCCCAGGCTTCGTGGACGGCGTGACAGTGTCGCCGGATGGCAAAACGCTTTATGCGGCAGTCATCGGCGGCAACATACTGGCTTACGATATTGCTACGGGCGCCTTGCTTCACACATTTTCCGGGAATGGGTTCGGCCCCGATGGCCTCGGGGTGATTAGCGGCGGGAAATTCAATGGCGACATCATCGTCAACAACAACAACGGCACAGTCGGGCTGATCGACCTGACCCTCGGAACCGAGGACATCATCGCCAATGGCGGGACACGCGGCGATTTTGTCTCCCCCGATACCAGCAATGGCACGCTGTTCCTGTCGCAGAACGAGCGGGTTGACCGCCTGTCCTGCGGCCCGGGGTGCACCATCGGCAGTCCCCTTCCGGCTCCCGCTGTACCTGAACCGGCAAGCCTCGCTTTGTTGTTGAGCGGTCTTCTAGCCCTCGGAGGCTTTCGTCGCCGTCAACGTAGGTGACTGTCCGCCAAACCGATCAATCGCGCGCCGGTTGTGGGGGAGGGCGGGTAGCCGAGCCGGCCTGACATGTGCCGGCTCGGTAACCGGACGAATATGCTGTAGGCTGATTTTGTCCCTTCAGCCAAGCTCGCGTAACCCTTCGAATGACATTTGCCGATATTGGGA
>Ga0209656_10001833_pt1 | contig 13889 bp, 11 predicted proteins | sample BogFormECP12_OM2_FD_188239 | JGI IMG/M metagenome (GOLD analysis project Ga0209656, IMG submission 188239) | Bog forest soil microbial communities from Calvert Island, British Columbia, Canada - ECP12_OM2 (SPAdes) (version 2) | ecosystem: Environmental > Aquatic > Freshwater > Wetlands > Bog ... | reverse complement strand
GTGGCCGCCAACCCGTCGACGGTTTATGTCGCCGACCCGCGCGGCGTGTTGCAGCTGTCGGGCACCGGCGCCGAAGACAACCGGACGTGGATCGGCGTTCCGGCGCTGATGGTGCCCGGCGCGGTGCCCGTGCTGCCGGGCTGACTCGTCCTCAACGGGGAAGGCAATTACCCGGTCGTCAAACCGGTGTGAAGAACAGGCAACAGGTCTGCCAAATAGGTGGCACGGTGCGGTGAACACGGACTACCGTCGGGGCCAAGAACCCGTGAACACTTCACGGTGGCGGCCCACACCTCGTTGGGGCGCTTGCCCGCCCTCACACGTGGCAGGAGGTGAGTCTTCGACATCTGGCCATGCGGGGCAGGTCCCGCGGGCGCATTCCGGCAAACCGACTCCGCAGAGAAACGAGTTGTCTACATGTCAAGCCGATCCGTGGACTCCGACCAGGTTCTCGACGATGCCGACGAGCAGACCGAACCGAAGCCGAACGCCGAGGTCGTGGTCAAGGGCCGTAACGTCGAGATTCCAGATCACTACCGCATCTACGTCTCGCAAAAACTCGCCCGCCTCGAGCGGTTCGACCGGACGATCTACCTGTTCGACGTCGAGCTAGAGCACGAACGCAACCGGCGTCAGCGCAAAAACTGCCAGCACGTGGAGATCACCGCGCGCGGTCGCGGCCCGGTAGTTCGCGGCGAGGCGTGCGCCGACAGCTTCTATGCAGCGTTCGAGTCGGCGGCGTGCAAACTCGAGAGTCGGCTGAGGCGCAGCAAGGACCGCCGCAAGGTCCACTACGGCGACAAGACCCCGGTCTCGCTGGCCGAGGCCACGGCCGCCACGCCGTCGGCTGATGCGGCGCAGGCATTCAGGCCCGGCGAGGCCCCGCAGCCAGCCGTCGACGGCGCGGCCGTCGAGGAACACGAACCGGGCCGGGTCGTGCGAACCAAGGAGCACCCGGCGAAACCGATGACGGTCGACGACGCCCTGTACGAGATGGAGCTGGTCGGCCACGACTTCTTCCTGTTCCACGACAAGGAGAGCGACAAGGCCTGCGTGGTCTACCGTCGGCACGCCTACGACTACGGACTGATCCGGCTCGCCTGAGCCGGGTGGACTGATCCGGCTCGCCTGAGCCGGGTGGACTGATCCGGCTCGCCTGAGCCGGGTGGACTGATCCGGCTCGCCTGAGCCGGCCACATCGGCGTGTCACCTAGGATGGTGGACGCTGAATATTTCAATCAACAGGGGATACTGCTGTGCTGTCGAAGTTGCTGCGCCTTGGTGAAGGTCGCATGGTCAAGCGCCTTGCGCGCGTCGCCGACCATGTCAGCACGTTGTCCGACGACACCGAGAAGCTGACCGACGCCGAGCTGCGCGCCAAGACCGACGAGTTCAAGAAGCGCCATGCCGACGGCGAAAGCCTCGACGACCTGCTGCCCGAGGCGTTCGCGGTGGCCCGTGAGGCGGCCTGGCGGGTGCTGGACCAGCGTCCGTTCGACGTCCAGGTGATGGGCGCCGCGGCGCTGCACTTCGGGAACGTCGCCGAGATGAAGACCGGTGAGGGCAAGACGCTGACCTCCGTGCTGCCGTCGTACCTCAACGCGATCGGTCGCAACGGCGTGCACGTCGTCACCGTCAACGACTATCTGGCCAAACGCGACAGCGAGTGGATGGGCCGTGTGCACCGGGTCCTCGGCCTCGACGTCGGCGTGATTCTGTCCGGTATGACGCCCGACGAGCGCCGCATCGCCTACAGCGCCGACATCACCTACGGCACCAACAACGAGTTCGGATTCGACTACCTGCGCGACAACATGGCCCACTCGCTGGAAGACCTCGTGCAGCGCGGTCACTCCTACGCGATCGTCGACGAGGTCGACTCCATCCTGATCGACGAGGCCCGAACCCCGCTGATCATCTCCGGGCCGGCCGACGCGGCGTCGAACTGGTACAGCGAGTTCGCCCGGCTGGCGCCGCTGATGGAGAAGGACCTCCACTACGAGGTCGACCTGCGCAAGCGGACCATCGGCGTCCACGAAGTGGGCGTGGAATTCGTCGAGGACCAGCTCGGGATCGAGAACCTCTACGAGGCGGCCAACTCGCCACTGGTCAGCTACCTCAACAATGCGCTGAAGGCCAAGGAGCTGTTCCAGCGCGACAAGGACTACATCGTCCGCAACGGCGAGGTGCTGATCGTCGACGAGTTCACCGGACGCGTGCTGATCGGGCGCCGATACAACGAGGGCATGCACCAGGCCATCGAGGCCAAGGAGCACGTCGAGATCAAGGCGGAGAACCAGACGCTGGCAACGATCACGTTGCAGAACTACTTCCGGCTCTACGAAAAGCTGGCCGGCATGACCGGCACCGCACAGACCGAGGCGGCCGAGCTGCACGAAATCTACAAGCTCGGCGTGGTGAGCATCCCGACCAACAAGCCGATGATCCGCACCGACCAGTCCGACCTGATCTACAAGACCGAGGAAGCCAAGTACATCGCGGTCGTCGACGACGTCGCCGAGCGGTACCAGAGGGGCCAGCCGGTGCTGATCGGCACCACAAGCGTCGAGAAGTCGGAGTATCTGTCGCGCCAGTTCCAGAAGCGGCGCATCCCGCACAACGTGCTGAACGCGAAGTACCACGAGCAGGAGGCCGGGATCATCGCCGAGGCGGGCCGGGCCGGCGCGATCACCGTCGCCACCAACATGGCCGGCCGTGGCACGGACATCGTGCTCGGCGGGAACATCGACTTCCTCACCGACAAGCGGCTGCGCGCGCGTGGCCTCGATCCGGTCGAGACGGACGACGAATACGAAGCAGCCTGGCACCAGGAACTGCCGAAGGTCAAGGCGGAGGCCGCCGAGGAGGCCAAAGACGTCATCGAGGCAGGCGGGCTCTACGTGCTCGGCACCGAGCGCCACGAGTCGCGCCGCATCGACAACCAGCTGCGCGGCCGGTCCGGCCGCCAGGGCGACCCCGGCGAGTCGCGGTTCTACCTGTCGCTGGGCGACGAGCTGATGCGCCGGTTCAACGGCGCGACGCTGGAGTCGCTGCTGACGCGGCTGAACCTGCCGGACGACGTCCCGATCGAGGCCAAGATGGTCACCCGCGCGATCAAGAGCGCGCAGACGCAGGTCGAGCAGCAGAACTTCGAGGTACGCAAGAACGTCCTCAAGTACGACGAGGTGATGAACCAGCAACGCAAGGTGATCTACGCCGAGCGCCGCCGCATCCTCGAGGGCGAGAATCTCAAGGAACAGGCGTTGGAGATGGTCCGCGACGTGATCACCGCCTACGTCGACGGCGCCACCGCCGAGGGATACGCCGAGGACTGGGACTTCGACGCGCTGTGGACCGCGCTCAAGACGCTGTACCCGGTGGGCATCGACCATCGCTTGCTGCGGCATCGCGACGAGGAATCCGACCGCGACGACCTGACCCGCGAGGAACTGCTCGATGAGCTCGTCGAGGACGCCGAGCAGGCCTACGCCAGGCGAGAGGCCCAGATCGAGGAGCTGGCCGGCGAGGGCGCGATGCGACAGCTCGAGCGCAACGTGCTGCTCAATGTCATCGACCGCAAGTGGCGCGAGCACCTCTACGAGATGGACTACCTCAAGGAGGGCATCGGACTGCGGGCGATGGCGCAGCGCGACCCGCTGGTCGAGTACCAGCGCGAGGGCTACGACATGTTCGTCGGCATGCTCGAAGGGCTGAAGGAAGAGTCGGTCGGGTTTCTTTTCAACATCGCCGTGGAACCGGTTCCCGCCCCGGCGGTCGCACCGGTCTCCGCACCCGAAGGGCTGGCCGAGTTCGCCGCCGCCGCCGCGGCGCAGGCCACCGAGCGCACTGCCGACGCGGCACCGCAGCCCAGTCCGGCCGGGCGGCACTCGTTGCCGGAAGGCCCTGCTCAACAGGGATTTTGGGCAAAGGGCCTGGACGGCGACGATGATCAGCGGGCGGCGGCGCTGACCTACAGCGGCCCGTCGGAGGATGGCTCCGCCCAGGTGCAGCGCCGCAACGGCGGCGGGTCGACCCCGGCCGGCGCGCCCGCCGGGGCCAGCCGCCGCGAGCGTCGCGAGGCCGCCCGCCGACAGGGCCGCGGCCCGAAGCCACCGAAGTCGGTGCGCAGGGGCTAACGGCTTTTCTCGAGCAGTTCGGCGATGCGCTGCAGCGTCGCCCGCATGCCGTCTTCGGCCTGTCTGGGCATCCCGCTCATTTTCAGCAGCAGCCGCTGCCGGTCGCGTGACACGTCCCATGTTTCGCGTACCAGCGTGCCGCCGGGTTCGGCGGGCGCCAGCTCGTAGCGCCAGATCCGGCCGCCCAACAGGCCGCCGAACGCCGTGGGTTGCCAGGCGATGCGGCGGTCCTTCTCGAACTCGATCACCTTGTTGTGCATCGTGTACGGCACGAACATCGTTTCGGGTCGACCGTGCATCCTCATGGAGAACGTCGACCCCAGCGACAGCGGCATCGACTCGGCGGTGGTGTGGCCGACCGTCCCGGACCCATCGATAGTGGCGTGTCTCCCAGCGTCGGCCAGCAGCGCGAAGATCTCGCCGGCCGGCGCGTTGATCACGCGTTCAACGCTGACAGTGTTGCCTTCCACGGCAGACAGGTTAGCCAATCCCGGCGGCGGCGGTGCCACCACCCGCGATGTGCCTACGCTTCGATCTGCCGCTACGGTGGCGGATGCGTCGAGCGAGGGGAAGGTTGCGCCGCGATGGTGACGAGATTGTCCGCATCGGACGCCGCTTTCTACACCCTCGAGGACACCGCCACCCCGATGTATGTCGGGTCGCTGTCGATCCTGCGTCCCCCCCGCGCGGGGCTCAGCTACGAAAGCCTTCTCACAACCGTCGAGCGGCGGTTGCCACAGATCCCGCGCTACCGGCAGAAGATCCGCGAGGTCACGTTCGGCCTCGCCCGCCCGGTGTGGATCGATGACCGCGACTTCGACATCACCTACCACATCCGCCGCTCCGCGCTGCCGTCACCGGGAAGTGACGACCAGTTGCACGACCTGATCGCCCGGCTCGGCTCCAGGCCGCTGGACCGGACGCGGCCGCTGTGGGAGATGTACCTGGTCGAGGGCTTGGCCAAGAACCGGGTCGCGATCTACACCAAGTCCCATCAGGCGCTGGTCAACGGGATGACCGCGCTGGAGATCGGGCATGTGATCGCCGACCGCACCCAGCGCCCGCCGGATTTCGGCGAGGACATCTGGATTCCGGCACGGGAACCGAGCACCACCGAGCTGGTGGCCGGCGCCATCGGCGAATGGATCGTTCGCCCGACCACCCAGCTGGCGGCGGTCCGTTCCGCGGTGAGCGACATCGCGACCAACGCCGGCTACCTCGCCGACATCGGCCGCTCCGCCGCCCACACGGCGCGCACGATCATCCGCGGCACGGCGCCCAGCAGCCCGTTGAACACCACGGTTTCGCGCAATCGGCGCTTCACCGTGGCCAAAGGCCCCCTGGAGCGCTACCGCCATCTGCGGTCCCGCTACGACTGCGATGTCAACGATGTCGTGCTGGCGGTGGTGGCGGGCGCGCTGCGCAACTGGCTGTTGTCGCGCGGCGAACCTGTCACACCCACATCGACCGTGCGGGCGATGGCGCCGATGTCGGTGTATCCCGAGGCAGATCTGGACACCAACGCCGGGCCGGGGCAGGCCATCAGTGAGGTGTCGCCGTTTCTGGTCGACCTTCCGGTCGGCGAGAACAATGCCGTGGTAAGACTGTCGCAGATCGCGCACGCCACCGAGTCGCACCCCACCCCGACGCGTGTCGACGCGCGCACGATCGTCACGCTGTCCGGCTTCGCCCCGCCGACCCTGCACGCGATGGGCATCCGCGTTGCGACGACCTACTCGGCCCGGGTCTTCAACGTGCTGATGACCAACGTGCCGGGCCCGCAGTCGCAGATGTACGTCGCCGGAGCGAAGCTGCTCGAGACCTACGCCGTGCCGCCGCTGCTGCACAACCAGGTGCTGGCCATCGGTGTGACGTCCTATTGCGGGAATGTGTATTTCGGCATCAACGCCGACCGCGACGCGATGAGCGACGTGGACGTGTTCCCGACGTTGCTGCGCGAATCGCTGGAGGAGCTGTTAGAGGCCGCACAGTAGCGCCCGGCAGTACGATTCGGCAGTGGGCAAGGACAACGCGGGGAAAGCCGCCAAGCCAAAGAAGCCGCGGCGAAACCAGATCCCCAACGACATCTACGAAGCCGAATTGTTCCGTCTGCAAGCGGAATTCGTGAAGTTGCAGGAGTGGACCCGGCACACCGGCGCACGGATCGTGATCGTGTTCGAGGGCCGTGATGCAGCGGGCAAAGGCGGCACGATCAAGCGGATCACCGAATACCTCAGCCCGCGCATCACGCGCATCGCGGCGCTGCCGGTTCCGACTGAGCGCGAACGTGGCCAATGGTACTTCCAGCGCTACATCGCACATCTGCCCGCCAAGGGCGAGATCGTGCTCTTCGACCGGTCCTGGTACAACCGCGCCGGCGTTGAAAAGGTGATGGGATTTTGCACACCATACGAGCATTCGCTGTTCCTACGGCAGACGCCAATTTTCGAGCAGATGCTGATGGACGACGGAATCCTGCTCCGCAAATACTGGTTCTCGGTGTCCGACGACGAGCAGCTGCGGCGATTCCGGTCACGGCTCAACGATCCGGTGCGGCAATGGAAACTCAGCCCCACGGACATGGACTCGGTGTATCGATGGGATGACTACTCAAGGGCGCGCGACGAGATGATGGTGCACACCGACACCCCGATAAGCCCGTGGTATGTCGTCGAATCAGACGTCAAGAAGCATGCGCGGCTGAACATGATGGCCCACCTGCTGTCGACCATCGAATACCACGAGGTGCCGCAGCCGGACGTCAAGCTGCCGCGGCGGCCGGTGCATTCAGACAACTATCGCAGGCCGCCGCGCGAGTTGTACAACTACGTCGACGACTTCGTCGCGGAGCTGCTCGGCGACCCCGAGCTGACGTCGTGATGCGGGTCTACATTCCGGTGACGCTGACCATGCTGCAGCGGCTTGTCGCCGACCGCATGCTGCACGCCGCCAACGGCACCGCGTTCGCGGTCACCCCGACGCTGCGGGAGGCCTACGCCGAGGGTGACGACGACGAGCTTGCCGAAGTGGCGTTGCGCGACGCGGCGCTGGCCTCGCTGCGGCTGCTGGGCGGCGAGCAGCCCGGTGACGGGCCCAGGCGTCGTGCCGTGCTCGTGGCCGACGTCGACGACGCGAGGCCGCGCCCCGACCTCGACGACGCCGTGGTGCGGCTGGCGGGACCGGTGCCCTTCGACCGCGTGGTCTGCGCGCACGTCGACAACGCCGATGCCGAATCCGCGGTGGCCACCGCGATCGACGCGATCGACGCCGCCGACCTGGGCGACGAGGACGCCGAGCTGGCGGTCGGTGACGCGCAGGACCACGACCTCGCGTGGTACGCACCGCAGGAGTTGGCTTTTCTGCTGGACCTACTCTGACCAGGGACTTGTTACGCCCTCGTAGGTTACGGTACCGTAGGTTCTGACGGACGGACCTACTGGAGTGCCATGCGTTCGAAGATTTCCAAGCCCACCGCGGTGGTCGCCGACACGCGGCCACCGACCATTTCGGGGCCCGGGGGCAAGCACCCGGTTTTGAAGGCGCTGCGCGCGGTGGCCAGCCGCATCACCACGCCCCTGCTTCCCGACGACTACCTGCACCTGGCCAATCCATTGTGGTCTGCGCGCGAACTCCGAGGCCGGGTGCTGGAGGTCCGCCGGGAGACCACCGACTCGGCGACGCTGGTGATCCAGCCGGGGTGGGGGTTCGAATTCGACTACCAACCGGGCCAATTCATCGGGATCGGACTGCTGGTCAACGGCCGGTGGCGGTGGCGCTCGTACTCGTTGACCTCCAGTCCGCAGACGCGTGAGCGCACGATCACGATCACCGTCAAGGCGATGCCGGAGGGTTTCCTGTCCACCCACCTGGTCGGCGGTGTCGCGCCCGGCACGATCGTGCGGCTTGCCGCGCCCCGGGGCAATTTCGTGATGCCCGATCCCGCGCCGGCGTCGGTGCTGTTCCTCACCGGCGGCTCCGGCATCACCCCGGTCATGTCGATGCTTCGCACACTGGCCCGCCGCGACCAGGTCACCGACATCGTGCACCTGCACTCGGCGCCAACCGAGTCCGACGCGATGTTCGCGGGCGAGTTGGCCGAGTTCGGGCGCAGGTATCCGGGCTACCGATTGAAATCCCGCTTCACCCGCGCGGAAGGGCGGCTGGATCTGGCCAGGCTCGGCGACGAGGTGCCGGACTGGCGTGACCGCCAGACGTGGGCGTGCGGCCCCGAAGGCATGCTTACCGCGGCCGAACGGGTGTGGGCCGATGCGCGCATCGCCGAGCGGCTGCATCTCGAGCGGTTCGCGGTGTCGCGGGCGGCGGCACACGGCGCGGGAGGCAGGGTGACGTTTGCGCGCAGCGGCAAGACGGTCACCGCCGACGCAGCCACGTCTTTGATGGATGCCGGCGAAAACATAGGCGTGTCAATGCCCTTCGGGTGCCGAATGGGTATCTGCCAGTCATGCGTCGTCGGGTTGCTCGACGGCCACGTCCGTGACCTGCGCTCGGGCGCCGAGCACGAACCGGGCAGCCGCGTGCAGACCTGCATTTCGGCGGCGTCCGGTGATTGTGTACTCGACGTCTGATGTGTACCGGCTGGTAACCTACGGCTTGGTAGGTTACGCTACCGTAGGTTAGCGACGACGGAAGGAGGCGCGATGGCAATCTCAGACGTGCCGGCGTTCGCTCATCTGACCGACGCGGACATCGAGGGCCTGGCGGTCGAGCTCGACGCGATCCGCCAGGACATCGAGGACTCGCGCGGTGAGCGCGACAGGCGTTACATCCGCCGCACGATCGCCGCCCAGCGCGCCCTGGAGGTCGCGGGGCGAGTGATCCTGGCCGCCAGCTCCAAGCGCTCCGCGTGGTGGGCGGGCGCGGCCACGCTGGGTTTGGCCAAGATCATCGAGAACATGGAGATCGGCCACAATGTCATGCACGGCCAATGGGATTGGATGAACGATCCCGAGATCCACTCGTCATCATGGGAATGGGACATGGGTGGCGCGGCCAAACACTGGCGGTTCACCCACAACTTCCAACATCACAAGTACACCAACATTCTCGGCATGGACGACGACGTGGGCTATGGGATGCTGCGCGTCACCCGCGACCAGCGCTGGAAGAAGTTCAACATCGCCAACGTGCTGTTCAACACCACGCTCGCGCTCGGTTTCGAGTGGGGAGTTGCGCTGCAGCACTTGGAGTTGGGCAAGCTCTTCAAGGGCCGGGCCGATCGCGCGGCCACGCAGGTGCGGCTGCGCGAGATGTCGACCAAGGCCGGCAAGCAGCTGTTCAAGGACTACATCGCGTTCCCGGCGCTGACGTCGCTGTCGCCCGGAGCGACGTACAAGTCAACGGCCAGCGCGAACGTGCTGGCCAACGTGATCCGCAACGTGTGGTCCAACGCGGTGATCTTCTGTGGGCATTTTCCCGACGGCGCAGAGAAATTCACGAAGTCGGATATGGAGGGCGAGACCAAGGGCCAGTGGTACCTGCGCCAGATGCTCGGCAGCGCAAACATCGACTCGGGGCCGGTGATGGGGTTCATGACCGGCAACTTGTCGTATCAGATCGAGCATCACCTGTACCCGGATCTGCCCAGCAACCGGCTGGCCGAGATCGCGGCGCGGGTGCGGGGGGTCTGCGACAAGTACGACCTGCCTTACACCACCGGATCGTTTCTGGTCCAGTACGGCAAGGCGTGGCGCACGATCGCCAAGCTGTCGCTGCCGGACAAGTACCTGACCGACACCTCCGACGACGCGCCGGAAACGCGCAGCGAGAAGATGTTCGCCGAGCTGGAGGCGGGCTTCGCTCAGACCGACCCGGCGACCGGGCGGCGGCGCGGCCTGAAGACCGCGATCGCGACCGTCCGGGGCTGGCGTCCTCGCCGTCGCGAGCTCAGCTGAGTGTCGGTGTAGCGGCGAGCACCCGTTGCAGATCGGGCTTCATCTGCTGCAGCTGCTGACCCCAGTAGCCCCAGTTGTGGGTGCCGTCGGGCGGGAAGTTGAACACCCCGTTGTTGCCGCCGGCCGCGACGTAATTGTCACGGAAGGCCAGGTTACTGCCGACCGCGAAGCCCTCCAGGAAGCCTTCTCCGGCCACGGGTGCGGGGTTGGCGAAAGCGATGCCTGTCGGGACGCCGTTGCCGCAGTACACCCAGATGCGGGTGTTGTTGGCGACGAGCCTGCCGACATTGATTGTCGGGTCGTTGCGCGCCCAGGCCGGGTCGCCCGGTGGTCCCCACATCGCGTTCGGGTCGAAGCCGCCGTTCCATCTCATCGAGATGGCGACCAGGGCCGGCCACTGCCCCTGAGAGAGGTTCAGGAAGCCCGACAGTGACCCGACATAGATGAACTGCTGCGGATGCCAGGCCGCCAGCACCAGCGCCGACGAGCCACCCATTGACGCGCCCACCGCTGCGTTGCCGTTCGGTGCGACGTTCTTGTCAACCGCCAACCACCCCGGCAGTTCCTGAGTCAGGAACGTCTCCCACTTGTAGGTGACGGTCTGGCCGTTACCCACGGCAGGTTGATACCAGTCGCTGTAGAAACTCGACTCACCCCCCACCGGCATCACAACCGACAGCCCCGACCCGTGGAACCAGTCGAACGCCGCTGTGTTGCGGTCCCAGCCGTTGAAGTCCTCGGGCGCCTCCATGCTGTCGAGGAGGTACAGCGCATGCGAGCCGGGACCCCCGGTCTCGAACTCGACGCGGACATTGCGGCCCATCGACGGCGACGGGACGTCGAGTTGTTCGACCGGCGCGCTCTGGCTGAACGCCCCCGCGGTCGCCAACCCCTCCGTGCCGCAGGCCAAGCCGGGCAATGCCGCCGCTGCCGCGACGGCGGCCGCGAGCCGGCAGATCTGTTGGATCTTCGCAACGGACGCCATCTCTGCCCCATCCGATCGTCGTTGAACGGCTTCCGCTCCAGCGGACAATACGCCGAGAACGCGCGTCGCGGACGTGGTTTGCTAGCCCTCGGTGAGCAGACGCAGCAGCCGCCGGGCCGCGGTGACGCGGTGTGCGGCGGCGCCGGTCAGCGTGTCGAGTGCGCACTCCGGGTCGGCGGGTGGTCCCAGATGCCCACAGCCCCGCGGGCAGTCTTTGACCGTCTCGGCCAGGTCGGAGAAGGCCAGCAGCACGTCGTCGGGCGCGATGTGGGCAAGCCCGAACGAACGGATGCCCGGTGTGTCGATCACCCAGCCGGAGTCCTGCAGCGACAGCGCCACCGACTGCGTCGAGGTGTGCCGTCCCCTGCCGATATCGGTGACCTCGCCGACCGCCCGATCTGCTTCTGGCACAAGGCGGTTCACCAGCGTGGACTTGCCAACTCCGGAATGCCCGAGCAGCACGGTGACCTTGCCGGCCAGCAGTGGCGCTACCGCGTCGAGCGGGTCGTCGCGGCCGGCGGTCATGATGGTCAGGTCCAGGTCGGCGAACTGCTCGGCGAACGGCTCCGGCGGTGCAAGGTCGGTCTTGGTAAGGCACAGGATCGGCGTGAGGCCACCGGCATAGGCGGCGATCAGCGCACGGTCGACCAGGCCGGTGCGCGGGGGCGGATCGGCCAGCGCGACGACGATCAGCAACTGGTCGGCGTTTGCGACGACGACCCGCTCGGTGGGGTCGGTGTCGTCGGCGGTGCGGCGCAGCACCGTGCGTCGCGGTCCGCGCCGCACGATGCGGGCCAGCGTGTCCGGACGCCCGGACAGGTCGCCCACCACGTCGACGTCGTCACCCACGACAATCGGGGTGCGGCCCAGCTCGCGGGCCCGCATCGCAGTCACCCGGCGGTCCGGGTCTGCGCCGAGCACGCAGCCCCACCGGCCGCGGTCGACGCTCACCACCATCGCCTGACTGGCATCGGCATGTTCGGGGCGGGTCTTGGTCCGCGGCCGCGAGCCTCGGCCGGACCGGACCCGGACGTCGGACTCGTCGTAGTCGCCGGGCCTCAAGGACAGTGGTCCCGGCCGGACAGCATCTCCGCCCACAGCTGTGGGAACTCCGGCAGCGTCTTGGAGGTGGTGGCGATGTCGTCGACGGTGACCTCGGGCACGCGCAGCCCGACGATCGCCCCGGCCATCGCCATCCGATGGTCGGCATAGCTGTGCCACGTTCCCGCGTGGAGCGGCCCGGCGGTGATCACCAGGCCGTCGGGCGTCTGCTCGCAGCACCCGCCAAGCGCGTTGATCTCGGTGCTCAGGGCCGCGAGCCGGTCCGTCTCATGGCCGCGCAGGTGAGCGATGCCCGTCAGGCGAGACACCGAGCCGGGGCTGGCCAGCGCGGCAAGCGCCGCCACCGCGGGCGTCAGCTCGCCGACCGCGCGCAAGTCGACATCGATTCCGTTATAAACCGTCGTACCCCGCACCTCGAGGTACCTATCAGTACGGCGCACAACGCAACCCAGCGACCGGAGAATGTCGAGGATGTGGCCGGCCGGCTGCACGCTCGTCTGCGGCCAACCCGCGATGCGGACGATCCCTCCGGTCACCACCGCCGCGGCGAGAAACGGCACGGCGTTGGACAGGTCGGGTTCGATGACCCAGTGCCGTGCCGCCACCGCGCCGGGCGCGACACGCCAACGGTCGGGCTCGCGGTCGTCGACCTCGACGCCGGCTTCGCGCAGCATCGCCACGGTCATCGCAATGTGCGGCGCCGACGGCAGCGCGGCGCCGGTGTGCTCGACCGTCAGCCCACCCTCGAAGGCCGCGCCGGACAGCAGCAGGGCCGACACGAACTGCGACGAGCCGGACGCGTCGATCGCGACGGTGCCGCCGGCCACCGAGCCGCGGCCACGCACGACGAACGGCAGGCCGGCACCGTCGATCTGGACGCCCACCGTGCGCAGCGCGTCGAGCAGCGGCGTGATCGGCCGGACGCGGGCCTGCTCGTCGCCGTCGAAGGTGACCGCCGCCGTGGAGAGCGCCGCCAGCGGCGGCACGAACCGCAACACCGTGCCGGCCAGCCCGCAGTCGACGCGCGCGTCGCGGCCCGGCTGGATCCGGCCGCTGACCGTCAGGGCGGTTTCGGCCTCGCACTCATCGCCACCAATTGCGATCCCGAGCGCGCGCAGTGCGCCGATCATCAGGTTGGTGTCGCGGCTGCGCAGCGCTCCGCGGATCGTCGACGTGCCGTTGCCCTGCGCGGCGGCCAGCGCCGCGAGGACCAGGGCCCTGTTGGTCTGCGATTTCGAGCCGGGCACGGTGACCGTGGCGTGGACGGGCGCCGGGGTCGTCGGTGCCGTCCACAGGTCACTGCTCACCTCACCATCATGGCGTGTCGTGCACCGGGCGGGTGATAACGTCATTCTCAAATATGCGCTATGCCTTTACCTACCCCATCCTCAGCCACCCCTGCCATCCCGACCTCGTCTCAGGTGCAGGGGTCGCTGTCGTGGCCGAGGCGGCGCAAGCCGCAGGCTTCCACGGGTTCGGATTCACCGATCACCCCGCCCCGACGGACCGCTGGCTCAACGCCGGCGGCCACGACGCTCTCGATCCGTTCGTCGCCATGGCCTTCGCCGCGGCCAGGACGACAACCCTTCGGCTCATCCCGAACGTCGTTGTGCTGCCGTACCGCAACCCGTTCGCGGTGGCCAAGGCGGGGGCGACACTGGACCTGCTTTCGGGCGGTCGATTCACGCTGGCCGTCGGAACCGGCTACCTCAGACGCGAGTTCGCCGCACTCGGGGTCGACTACGACGAACGCAACGCACTGTTCGACGAAGGCCTCGACGCGATCAGGGCGAT
>Ga0209656_10001832_pt1 | contig 13889 bp, 4 predicted proteins | sample BogFormECP12_OM2_FD_188239 | JGI IMG/M metagenome (GOLD analysis project Ga0209656, IMG submission 188239) | Bog forest soil microbial communities from Calvert Island, British Columbia, Canada - ECP12_OM2 (SPAdes) (version 2) | ecosystem: Environmental > Aquatic > Freshwater > Wetlands > Bog ... | reverse complement strand
AAGTGCTTCACTTTGCCCTGCCGGATCAGGTCCTTTACGGTACCGGCAACGTCTTCGATGGGCACATTGGGATCGACGCGGTGCTGGTAAAAAAGATCGATAACATCGGTTCTGAGCCGTTTCAGGGATGCGTCGGCAACTTCCCTGATGCGCTCCGGACGGCTGTCCAAGCCCTTGTGCGAATCTCCATCCTGGAAGCCAAACTTGGTCGCGATCACCACTTGTTTGCGAAAGGGTTCGACCGCCTCGCCCACAAGTTCTTCGTTCGTAAACGGCCCGTAAGCCTCAGCTGTATCGAAAAATGTCACGCCGCGATCAAATGCCGTCCGGATTAGCGTGATCGCCTGTTGCCTCTCTGTCGCGGGCCCGTAACCGAAACTCAAACCCATACAGCCCAGGCCGATTGCCGAGACCTCCAGATTGCTTTTTCCGAGCTTGCGCTTTTGCATTGCTTCTCCTTCCGAATCCGTTTCTCTCATTTAAAGATTAGAATCAAACTCCACGAAAGCGGTAGCCCGATCCTTCCGATTTATTGCCTATTCCTGTCGTTATGCGAATCTTTATTGCGGTATGCGGAGTCGAACGGCTATCTTAAAGGCAGGAACAAAGGAAGCCTTAGAGTGAAAAACGCCAGCAAAACCACCGCTCCACTACCAAACCGAGCCAGCGAACTGCGCTCCGAGCTTGCCCGCAAAATTAGCTCCTTCATGGGCTCGGAAGAGAATCGGGCAACGGACATTCCTGGCCTCACACTTCACCGGCGAATCGCTGCGACCGCCCCGTGCTCGATGACCTACGAGCCGGGCGTGACTGTGATCGCCCAAGGCCGAAAGCGGGTAGACCTCGGAGCAACCACTTTCATGTATGGTGAAGGGCAATACCTGCTCACGTCGATCGAATTACCAATCGTCAGCCAGATCGTCGAGGCCAGTGCAGAAGCCCCCTGTCTCGCGATGTCTCTGAAGCTCGAAATGCCCGTGATTCGTGAACTTCTCAGCCGCGAAGAGATGCAGGTAGCTCAGTCGCCCTCCGACAGTCCCGCCATGGCGACCGGCGAAGCCACAATGGAATTCCTCAGCGCGTGCTGTCGGCTCATCGACCTGCTGAATAACTCGCAGGACATTCCCTTTCTGAGTGGACTGATTCAACGCGAGATCATTTACCGAATCCTTCGGGGGCCGGAGGGCACGCGCCTTCGAGCGATTGCAACGCTGGGAGATCAGAGCCACAGAACGGCAAAAGCAATTGCTTGGATCAAGGCAAACTACGCGAAGCCGCTGCGCGTGGAAGATCTCGCACAAATCGCGGGTATGGGCCTATCCACGCTGCACCATCATTTCCGGGCGTTGACCGCCATGAGTCCTCTTCAGTATCAGAAGCAGATTCGATTGCAGGCAGCGCGGGGACGCATGCTCGTCGATGGTCTGGACGCCGCCAGTGCCGCCTTTGAAGTCGGATACGAAAGCGCCAGCCAATTCAATCGCGAATACAGCCGCCTCTTCGGCCAACCACCGATGCGAGATATCCGGACTCTCCGCTCGCCAGGCGCTTTGCCCATCGAGTCGGCCAGCAATTCGCAGAGCGTTAACTGAACGTGTTGCGAACAAGCACGGCATCGCATGGCGAGTCTGAGCATGCGTGAATGATCGCCAACAAGACGGGTCTATACAATAGCTTCCGTGAAGTGCCGTTGAAATCACCTTACCGGAATGTTGCGGTTCCTAAGCGGACGACGGGCAAACTCGAAGTCTCTGAGCATTGCCACCGCAAAGCAATTCACTGACCTGCTTTCCTCCCCTACTCCACCCTCGATATCCGAAGATTCTTCTGCTCCGCCAACGGCGGAGTAGGAGGAAAAGATGCAACGCGGAAGTATGAAACGAAACAGTCGCAAACGAGGCCCTGATGTCTGGCAGTTTCGCTGGTCGGAGATTAGCCCTGACGGCAAGCGTCTTCACCATAAGAAGATTGTCGGCACGGTCGAGCAGCACCCTGACGAGAATGCTGCGCGGCGTGCCGTAGTGGCACTCGTGTCGGAAATCAACACCGGCACCCGGCCAATAGATTCCGGCGCACTGACGGTAGCTCAACTCTGTGATCATTTCGAGCAACGCGAACTCGCAAATGACAACAAGTTGAGTTGTGGCTTCGCGGATTGCCATTAGCGAAAAGCAGTTGTGCAAAAATCCGAAACGTGATGTCCATTCTCTTCAATCACGCCTGCCGATATGAGTTCTTTGACCGGAATCCGATCCGCTTAGTCCGTCAAAGCGCAAAACGCAGAACTGTTCCCACCGTCCTGATACCCGCTGAAATCAAGGCGCTTATCGACAATCTGGCACTTCGAGAACGCACATTAGTTATTCTTGCGGCTTCTACCGGCTTGCGGCAGAGCGAGATATTCGGCTTGAAGTGGCGAGACATCGACTTCGCGCAGGGGACCATGAACGTCACACGGTCAATAATCTATACGCGCAAGAACTGCGCTTGTGGTTGAATCTGTTTCTGCCCTCGGTGAAGCTGCTGAAGAAGATGCGTGTGGGATCGAAAGTGCGGCGCGTGTACGACGCGCCACGCACGCCCCTGGAACGCGTGAAGGCTGACCCGCAAGCGGATGCCCAACAGGTCGCTCGGCTTGAGGAACTGCGCAACCGCCTCGACCCTTTTCAACTCAGCCAGGTCATCGCGCGTAAGCTCGCGCAAATCTCCAAACGCGCCAATCAGCGCTGGAGGCCACAAGCGCCAGGAGCTTCACGCCCGCAGGGGCCCTCCGCACGCGCGGGTCACGGCCGTGGAAAAGACGGGCACAAACCGCCCTTGGAAATCAAAAAACGATTTCCACTTTTCCACCGCCGCCGCAACAACAAACCTTCGGTTACATTTCAAATAGCGCGACAACCCCACCCACGGTTACATTCTTAGATGGCTTGACGCGGTCTCTTCCTTTGATTTCCTCCTGTAACAACCGCATTCCAGTGGGATGGTTAGTGTCAAGTCCCGATAAAGCGCTTAGCGGAGAAATCAGCCAAAAACCATTTGTCCGGTTTTTTCGACTTACCAGGCACTGAATATGTTCAATAGGCACGTAGCAAGAGAAACAACGCTGTGCCTGACCTTCAAGGCTTGCCTAAAATAGAGATGGCGGTGCGAAAATCCCCCATTTAAGCGTGAGAGGAACGAAGAACACGATGGCGCGATTCTGGGCCGGCTATATCATTCTGGTTGCCTTATCCTTCTCAACGTTGCGGGTAACAGAAGTCGGACCAACTGCCGGTCTACGGAGACAACTTTCTTTCAGTTTGAAAGAACCCGCAGGCTGGAAGGGTGACACCGCCAGCGCTGAGAAGTTTCACTCTAACGTGGTTCTGCGCGATGCTACTCAGCCCGCTGCAAGGATCGCGGGATTGATTCGAATGCGGCTAAACGACAAGACCGATGAAAATATTTCTGCGGAGATGGCAGCTTCCCATGCCATGAGCGCAGCACGGGTTTAGCGGAGATCGGATCCGCGATTAGCGAGCCCGTTACTCCTAACTGTTCTTTTTCGGCCCAATTGGAAAACGCTCAAAGTCGACTACGAATCTGTCTCCAACCTTGGTCCCGCACGAGTACACCAGACTGCATGCGGATTCTTCGGCCCGCCACCATTTTGGCGAAGGACGAGCCGAAAAAAGCAGAAGGTTCCTCTACTCAGGAAGGGTGCTGGCTAAGTCGTACCGGACTCTTAGGTCAAAGTGTCCTTCCGTTTGGATGTCGTTGAATAATTGCCTGGCCGTCTGAGCTGATCGTTCCGCTTCGGCAATTTTTCCTTCGCGGCGCTGCACTTGCGCTTGTAGCGCGTAAGCCTGCGCCTTCAGCGCAAGCAGTCCAAGTTTTTCCGAATCAATGAGAGCCTTCTGCAAGATCTCGTCGCATCTTGCCAGTTGGTTGGCGCGCAACAGCGCCTTGGCCATGACCAGCGAAGCTTGTATCGACAAATACTTGAATCCGGCCTTGTTTGCCGTTTCCGCCAGCGCCAACAGTTTCGGCAGTGCCCGCTCCGCATCTTCTTCCTCGACGTCCAGCTTTTGGAGATTGAATTTGGTCGTGAGCAGGAGGCGGACATCCTTGCTCCTCGCCGCCGCTTTAGCTGCCTCAACGTACTTCTCCCGGGCCGTCTGCAGGACTCCGGCATAATAAGCATTTTCGCCTTGTAGCCCGGTAACGCGCGCCACCTCGTCCGGATTTTTTAGTTCTCGCGCGAGCTTCAGCGCGTCATCCAGCGCAGTTTTCGCTTCGCCATTTTTGCCCACCTGCGCCAGTGCCTGTCCGTAGCCCTCTTCGACGGCCACCGTGTCCAGGGTGCGCAGCTCCAGTTCGCGAATCGTCTTCATGGCTTCGTCTTGGGCACTCAGCGCCGCGCCGTACCGGCCTTGATAGCCGAACACCGCGCCCAGCCCCGCCGTCTCCAGGGCGATCCCGTGCTTGTCGCCGGCTTTTCGCCGCAGATCGAGCGCCTGATGATACTGCTCCAGCGCCTGGTCATACATGGCTAGATCCGCGGCGGTCTCTCCGAGGTTGTGGCGCGTGTCGGCAATGTCGGCAGGGACATTAAATTTCACGCGAATTTGTAGCGCCTGCTCGTAGTAGGTCTGCGCATCCTGATAGTTTCCCTGGCCCAGATAAATGTTTCCGATGTTATTGAGCAGCAGTCCGCGGGTCTGTTCGTTTCCCAGATCGATCTGGATTTGCAGCGATTCTTTGTAAAGTTTTAGGGCTTGCTCGGGCTGGCCACGATCTTCGTAGAAACCTCCCAGATCATTCAGCACCTCGCCAATCCCGGCCTTGTCGTCAATCTCACGGCGGATTTTTAGGGACTGCTGGAAATTCTGAAGGGCTAGTTCCGGTTTGCCCAGGGCCATCTGGGTGTTGGCAATGGCGTGCAGGCTCACGGCGATGCCCACACCGCTGATGCCCAAGCGGTTCTTAATGTCGAGAGACTCTTGAAAGTTGCGCAGTGCATCTTCCGGGCGCTGCAGATCCGCGTAACCTCCTCCGATGGCCTGCAGGATATCGGCCTTCTGTTCGTCGTTGCCCAATTGGATGGCCAGGTTCAGCGCGGTGTTCAGATCCTCGAGCCCCTTCTGAGGGTTATTGCTCTCAAGCTCCACGCGGCCTTGCGCCAGCAAGACCACGGCGTCCTTCGGATCCATCGCGCGCACTTTGGCCAAGGTCGCCAGCGCTGCATCCATGTTGCCGCCGGTCTCGTACAGCCGCGCCAGGTGAAACAGTACGTCGGTATTCCCAGGAGACGCCTTTGCCAGCGCTTCATAGGCCGAAATGGCCTTTGGATACTCTTTCAAAACTTCCGCATGCGTCGCCGCAATCAGATATCTTTCCTGTTTCGGTAGGTTGGCGCTCAGATCCAGCGCCTTCAGAGACGCCGTTTGCGCCTGATCGTCCTGATGGGCCGCGACGAAGGTCTCCGCAAGCCTGGAATAGGCCAGAGCAAAATCCGGATCGTGTCGGACTGCGGACTTAAACGCCTCCATGGCCGCCGGATTCTTGCCCATATGCTGCGCCTGTTCCCCTTGCGCAAAATCGCGCAGCGCCTCCAGTGAGTTTGACGAGGGCTTGAACGCGGTGATCTCCAGCTCTCCGATGGCCGTCGAAGAGAGCGCCAGATTCTGACGAATTTGCTTCGCCAGCGTATCCACCGCCTTTAACACTTCCTTTTCGTTGGCCGCCTGCACTTTCACGGGGATTTGCGTGCTGTTCTTGCGGTCTGCGATGGTCGCGTCGATGCGCACTTCATCTCCGAATTTCGCAAACTCTCCAAATACCACTACGTCGGCGTTGGTGAATTCTGTTAGCTGATCGATAGTGGCCGGATCGATGCGCGCTTCCGGCGCGATGCGCAAATCATGCAGCACTTGGGACACCCGTTCCTCCGAAATGGTGCGCAAGCTTGCCGACTGTCCGATATCGTTGGTGAGCATCTCGCCAAGGCTCGCGCCCAGCCAGTCGAGTTTTGCGTCTCCAGAGGCATTGCGAAACGGAAACACCGCCAGCGCGCGAGCGGGAACCGCCACATCCGGCTTCTTCGCCGCACTCGTCGCTGTCCATCGGCGCCCGAAGAACACCCCCGCCAAAACCAGGAGCACGACTACTGCGGCAATCGGTATGGCCGGGGTGCTTAGTGTCTGGCGCAACTTTCGCCGCACCACAAGGGCCGTGGGGTCCGTTCCGCCCGAACGCCAGGTCTCCAAATCGGCCCACAATTCGTGCGCCGTCTGATAGCGCTTCAGAGGATCGATCTCCAGGCACTTCGCCACCACTTCGCTCAAATACTTCGGCACGGTGGGGTCTACCGAGGTTACCGAGGAGGACCGCTCCACCGTCCGCTTGTACATCGAGCGCTGCACCGTCTCCGCGGAATACGGCATTTTGTTCGTGAGCAGCTCGTACAAAATAATTCCCATGGTAAAAATATCGGAGCGTCCATCCACCTCCTCGCCCTTGACCTGCTCTGGAGACATATACCCCGGCGTGCCCACGTACCCACCGGTCATGGTTAATCCTTCGGAACCTACCGAACGCGCGATCCCAAAATCCATCACGAACACTTTGCCCTGTGCGTCTAGCATGATGTTCTGAGGCTTAAGGTCGCGATGCACGACCTTTTCGTTATGCGCGGCTTCCAGCGCCAGGCATACCTGTTGCATGATTTCCACGCACTCTTCGCGCGAAAGCTTTCCCTTTTTCTTGATGTAGGAGCGCAGGTCCTGCCCCTCGATGTATTCCATCGTGATGTAGCGCAACCCGCTGACCCGGCCCAGGTCGAAAATGCGGATAACATTTTTGTGGGTGACTTTGCGCGCGAGGATCAGTTCCTGCTTGAAGCGCGACAGAATATCGGAATTCCCGGCCAATTCCGGGCGAATTACTTTAATGGCCACCAGGCGGCGGTCCACTTCCAAGTCCCGCGCCTTGTACACCGTGCCCATGCCGCCGACGCCCAACTGGCTGAGGATTTCGTAGCGGTTGGCGAGCAAGTTGCCGGGCTGCAGTTCATCGGAAGCGGCTGCGGAATCGGATGGGGAAGGGAAGGTTGCGGCAGCGGACCAATTGTCGACGGTGCGATTCTGGTCGGAGTCCGGGTCCGTGGGATCGAGAAGGGTTTCGGGGTCGGCAGGCGGCAGAGGGCTATCGCATTGCTGACAGCGGACAGAGTTCTTCGGGTTGGGCGTCTGACACTGAGGGCAAAACATTCACGGTCACGCGGAGTCCCTTTTGAGCCGTAACAGTAAGCCTTGCCGTGTACAAAATCAAGGTTCACATCGCGTAACCCAAGTGAGTAGTTGGAGCACCACTCATTGCTGGTTGCGCACTGTTTTAGGACAGGCGCAGGCGAGGTGTCAAGGCACGTTCTTGCGACGCAGCCATGTTTCGGACGGCGATTTTGAGAAATCGCAAATCCAGGCGTAAATCCAGGCATACGATCAACATGCAAAAACCGGTCGGGTACCGAAGACCGTATCCCTCGGCTTCGCAGCAAAATATCCTGGCCGTTGAGTCCAGCAAGGCTGTGGCAAAAGCGAACCGCGGGCTCAGGCCAGCTTGCGGCGAAGGGCCAGCAGACCGGCGAGCGCGGTGGCCACCAGGGTTAGCGACGCCGGCTCGGGCGTCACGGCACCCGGCGTAATGGTGGCGGAATAGTTCGCGAGGAGATCGATGCGAGTGGCATCGGCCAGGGACACGTTGAGGTCAAACTGGCCTGAGTTGAAGGAGTTAGGCACGGATGGATCGGAATCGAAGGCAAACAGCGGTCCGATGAGGGAAGCGCCATCGGCTAGGACGCCAGCACCAAAATAGTCAAACGGAGAAGCGTCTCCAGACCCATTGTTGAAGAGGTCGGCACTGATGGAATTGGCGTAGATATCCATATCCTCGCCACTATTGTTCGTGACGTCGTACTGCCATGTAAGGATATCGCCGGGGCTCCCGGATAGATCGGCCTGGACCAGCGTAAAGGTCACGCCATCAACCGTGTCGGCAGAAGCAATGCCGGCGAGCAAGAACAGAGCGAGGGCAAAGAGTGCAATCGGTATAAGTCGTTTCATGGTTTTCTTCCTTTAGTGGTTCGCAGAGATAACTGCTTTGCCCTCAGGGATTCACTACAGCCTGGCCGGCCGCGAAGCTAAGCGACTGGCCCGAGACGGTGTGAATGGTACCGGTCTCGTTGATGGAGAAGCGCACGACCGTGCTGGGTACGTTGAGGTACACGCGTACGGTTGCAGAGGCTCCTGCAGCAACATTGCCTACTACGTCTGGAATAGCGGGGGACAGCTGGGGATTGTAGCTTACGGTGCCGGTTCCCGTCAAGGTGCGGAAAGTAAAGCCGGTTAGCGTCACGTTATTGGCGATTCCGGTGCCCGTGTTGCTCAACTGCAGGTCGACGAAGACGGCGCCCGACTGCGTGCCGCTATCCAGCACCCTTACAGCGATTTGCGGAGTGCTGGTGGTCACGGTCAGGGTAGTCGAGCCGTTGATCGCGCCCAAGGCGGCGGTGATCACCGGGGAGCCGATGGAGAGCGTGGTGGCGAGACCCGTTGCGGAGATGGAGGCTTCCATGCTTTGCGAGGAGCTCCAGGTCATGCCGCTGAGCGCTTTCGTGCTGCCATCGCTGAAGGTGCCGGTGGCTGTGAACTGCACGGTGTTGCCGGCTGGAACTGTTGGATTGGCCGGAGTGATGGCGACGGACACCAGCGTTGGCGCGGTCACCGTAAAGGTGGTGCTTTGCTGCACGAATAGGTTGGAGTTGACGAATAGCGTGTAGATACCCGGCGCCAGCGCCTTGGTCGCGAGCGACAGCACGTATTTCTGCAGCGTGGCGTTGTAGCTGAAGGCCGCGGGGGTGCCATCTGGGGCCAACGCCGGGAAGCGCGTGCCTAGCGCATTCGCCAAGCCCACCGAAACAGCGTTTGGCGCAGTCAGCGCGTTGGTGATCGGCGTCGTGCCTTGCACGAGCGTGAAGGCCACGGGAATGTTGGTCCCCGCGGCAAAGCTGGGCGAACCGCTGCCCAGCGGCGGCACAAAAGTGAGAGTGTATGCGGGATTCGGCAGCGCCGCGCTGAAAGCTACCACGAAGTCGTTGTACTGCTTGGTGTGGCCGTGAATCGTGGGATCCAGACCGACCTTGTTTCCGCCGGACTCGAAGAAGTCCGTGATATCGAACACAAACTGGTGATTCACGTCGTAGGGCGGGGAATCCGGATCGTCGTACAAGCGCGGATTGTTTGCCGCATAGAATGACGAGGGCACATAGGCGTTGTTGTTCCAGGAGATGTTTTCAAAAACGGGTCCGGCATAAGACGTCTGCGGCGGTGTATTGGAAACGCGGTAGAACACGCAATTGCCGTTGGAGTAGGGATAGCACTGGGGCACGATCACGTCGCCGTTGGCTTCGGTCTGCAACGGGAAATAGGTGACAAAACGACAATCAAAGTCGGTGGTTTCGGTCTGGCCAGCTTCGCAGACGCCGTTGGCTTGGCTCAGGGAGACTTCGTAGGCGGTGACCGTAAGCGTGAAGGGCGTCATCACCTGACTTACTGCGAGCTTCAAGGAGTGGGCTTGGGGGTCGGTGCACGGCACAGTGCCAGAAGGGCAATTGATGGTGGCCACCTGCGAGACATTGGTGCCGGCCGGGAAGGTCAATTGCACACTCGTGGTGATCGGCGCCGGAGCCGAGGCGGTGCCGGTTAGCGGAACATTCTGTTGCGAGCCTGCTACGCCGCCGGTGTTGTCGGTGAAGGTGACGTACGCGGTGCGCGTGCCCACGGCAAGCGGCGCGAACGTGACTTGCACGGTGCAACTGCCGCCCACCGCCAGGGTCGCGGGCGCGATCGGGCAATTGTTGGTCTGCGCAAATTCCGCGGGATTCGTGCCGGTCAAGGCGATGCTGTTAATTGTTAGCGGTGCCGATCCCGAATTGCTGACGACGATGTTCTGCGGCGCGCTGGTGGTGGTAATCAATTGATTCGGGAAGGTGAGGCTGCCGGGATTGAAACCGATCACGCCCGCGGTAGTCTGCACCGTAGTACTAACATTCAGCGTCGCCGAACCACTCACGTTGCCCATGGTGGCGGTGATCGTGGTGGTTCCCATAGTGGCACCGAAAGCCTCGCCATTGCCGCTAATCGTCGCTACCGCCGTATTGGCCGACGACCAACCCACGGTACTGGTTATGTTCTGCGTCGACTTGTCGCTATACGTGCCCATGGCCGTGAATTGCTGCGTGCCATCGATGCCGATCGTTGCGTTCGCAGGCGTCACAGCGATGGACACCAGGCCCGGCGGAGCCGGCGCGATGATCAGCGTGAATTGCTGGGCGCTGGTGGCCTGCGCGGCGTCCGTCACTTGCACGCTCAAGCCGTAGGAACCGGCCGTGGTGGGCGTACCGCTCAATCTGCCGTTGCTGCTGAGGCTTAGTCCGGGAGGCAGGGAAGTCAGCGCCGACCACGCGTACGGCAAGGCGCCCCCCGTCGCAGTAAAGAAGATGGAGTACGGCAAGGTGACCGTTCCTCCCGAGAGCGCTGGGGCCGCCAAAATCTGCAGTGGCGCGGCGGTGATCGTGAACGTGGTGGTCTGTTGCACGAACAGATTAGAGTTCACGCCTAACGTGTAGGTGCCCGGCGGCAGGGCCAGAGTGTTCAGCGTCAGCGTGTACTGCTGCAGCGGCGAATTGTAGGTGAACGCCGCGGCGCTTCCGTCTGGAGCCAGAGCCGGAAAGCGCACCCCCGCGGCGTTCGTCAGACCGATGGAAACGGCATTGGGCGCGGTGGTCGCGTTGGTGATCGGGGTTGCTCCCTGCACCAGGGTGAAGGCCACTGGAATTGGCGTGCCTTCCGCGAACCTCGGTGTGCCGCTCCCCAGAGGGGCCTGGAAGGTGAGGGTATACGCCGGACTCGGCAGCGCGCCGGTGAAGGCGATCACGAAATCGTTGTACTGCTTGGTGTGTCCGTGAATGGTCGGGTCGACGCCCACCTTGTTGCCGCTGGACTCGAAGAAGTCGGTGATATCGAAGACGAACTGATGGTTGACGTCGTAGGGCGGGTAATCCGGATCGTCAAACAGGCGCGGGTTGTTGGCCGCATAGAACGACGACGGGACGTAGGCATTGTTGTTGTAGGAGAAGGTTTCGAACACGGGCCCTTGATACGACGATTGCGGCGGCACATTGGAGATGCGGTAGTACACGCAATTGCCGTTGGAAAGCGGAATGCACTGCGGCACGATGACGTCGCCGTTGGGCTGCGTCTGCAACGCGAAATCGTCCTTGAAGCGGCAATCGAAGTCGTTGGTCTCGTCGTGCCCGGCTTCGCAAATGCCATTGGCTTCGCTGAGCGATACTTCATAGGCCGTGACGGTCAGGGTGAACGGCTGATTCACCTGACTCACCACCAGCTTCAGCGAGTGCGCATTCAGATCCGTGCACGGCGTCGTGCCCGATGGGCAATTGATCGTCGCCACCTGCGACACGTTGACGCCCGGCATATAGGTCAGTGGAACTGAGGTAACCACGGGCGCAGGCGCCGACGCCGTGCCGGTGAGCGGAACATTCTGTTGCGAACCGGGCACACCGCCGGTGTTGTCCGTAAACGTAACATTCGCCGTGCGCGTGCCTACTGCCAGAGGCGCAAATTTAACTTGCACCGCGCAACTGGTCCCGGCTGCCAGCGTGGCTGGTGAAATTGGGCAATTATTCGTCTGCGAAAATTCAGCTGGATTCGTGCCGGTCAACGAAATGCTGTTGATGGCGAGCGCCGCGGTGCCGCTGTTGCTCACCGTGATGGTCAGCGCGGCGCTGGCGGTGCTGATCAACTGATTCGCAAACGTCAAACTCCCCGGATTCAATCCGATCACCGGCTCGGGAATCCCCCCGAGGGTGACCGTCAGCGTGGTCGAGCCGAAAATGTTTCCCAAGGTAGCTGTGATGGCGGACGCGCCCATGGCTACCCCTGTGGCGAGGCCCGCAGCGTTGATGGTTGCGGTCGCGGGTGTCGCGGAGGTCCACGCAACGCTGGAGGTAATGTTTTTCCTTGAGCTGTCGCTATAGGTGCCGGTGGCGGTGAACTGTTGCGTAATTCCCGCCGCAATCGATGGATTTGTTGGCGTTACCGCGATGGAGACGAGCGTCGGCGGCACCGCAGTCACGGTCAAAGTGGACGAGCCTGTAATTCCGCCGAGTGTCGCGTGGATACTGGTCGTTCCGGCAGCCACCGCTGTAGCCAGCCCGTTGGAGTTGATCGTGGCTGAGGCCGTCGTCGCGGATGACCATGCAACTGAGTTCGTAAGATTTTGTGTTGAGCTGTCGCTGAAAGTGCCGGTGGCCGAAAACTGTTGCGTACTCCCCACCACGATCGACGGATTCACCGGAGTCACCGCAATCGACACGAGCGTAGGCGCCTGCATCGCCGGAACCGCAAGGCAGTGGACGACTCCCGAGGTGGCCTCGTTGATTACAGCGATAGAGCTTGGCAATTTCGTTCCCGCATCAAGCGCGATGGCGGCACCGCTGCTGGTAACTCCCAATTGCACATCGCTACACGCCGCTGCATACAGGGCGTTGGGGAACGCGTTATTCCAAATGACAGGTACGGTAGCCGGCGAGTTGGCGAACGCTGCTCTGCCGTGCCGCGCCAGGCTGACATCAGTATCAGGAATCGCCAGGCAATGCATCGTGCCGGCGGCAAATCCATTGTTGTCGACGGATATCGAACCATTGGCAAGCGCGTTGATCGCGCTGGTAAACCCTCCGGCGGTGGGACCTTGGGTTTCCGCCGTACACGCGGTGGTGTAGTTGGTATCGGGGAACACAGGAGTCCAGGGAACGGTCACGGTGGCCGGGAAGCCGGCATAAACCACTCGCGTATGGCGTATGCCACTGGTGTCGGAGTCGGGGATCGCCATGCAATTAAGGATGCCCGTCGTTGCTCCTCCGTCCGTAGGAATCACAGTCATCGCACCCGGGGTTCGCTGGGTGATAGTTGGCAGCAGGAAGTCAGAAGGCGCGCTCTCTACCATGCAGATGGCGGTGTAGTTCGTGTCTGGAAACGGCGGATTCCACGCAACGGTGACGGGCGATAGACCGCTATTCGCATAGTTGACGAAAATCGCGCGAATATCGCTGGCAATCACCGTCAGCGAAGCGGAGCCGGAAACTGCTCCCAGAGTCGCCGTGATCGTCAGGGGGCCACCCACTGCTACTCCGGTAGCGAGTCCCTGGCTGCCAGCGGTGTTGCTGACGGTGGCAAGAGTTACGTTCGCGGACGTCCATGTTACCGAAGTGGTCAGATTTTGCGTGGTGCTGTTGCTATACGTACCGATGGCGGTGAACTGCAGGACGCGGCCTTGCTGCACCGAGGAATTGCCGGGCGTGACCGCAATCGATTGCAGTGTCGGCAGTGCGGCCGTCACGGTCAGGACTGTTGAGCCGGAAACGGTTCCTGACGCGGCCTTGATTGCGGAGGTGCCAACGGCAACGCCTGTAGCCAGTCCGCCCAAGCTGCCCGAGGTGATCGTTGCTACCCCCGTGGCGGCGGAACTCCACGCGGCGCTGGCGGTGAGGTTTTGCGTCGAGCCATCGGTGAACGTTCCGGTCGCATTAAATTGCAATGTTGCGCCCGCTGCAATGGTCGGATTCACGGGCGTGACGGCGATGGAGACCAGCGTCGGAGCGGTCACGGTCAATAGCGCGGAGCCGAAAATGTTGCCCGAAGTGGCGGTGATCGTGGATGTGCCGACGCCGACGCCGGTGGCGAGACCCGTGCTGCCGATGTCTGCGACTCCGGTGTTGGCTGAACTCCAGTTCACGCTTCCCGTGATATTGGCGGTGCTGCCGTCGCTGT
>Ga0209656_10001831_pt1 | contig 13900 bp, 10 predicted proteins | sample BogFormECP12_OM2_FD_188239 | JGI IMG/M metagenome (GOLD analysis project Ga0209656, IMG submission 188239) | Bog forest soil microbial communities from Calvert Island, British Columbia, Canada - ECP12_OM2 (SPAdes) (version 2) | ecosystem: Environmental > Aquatic > Freshwater > Wetlands > Bog ... | reverse complement strand
ACTTGGGCAGCACTGCGAAACCCGGCATTCAGAAAACTCTGGATTGCCGCGGTAATCTCCGGAACCTGTGTGGCAGCCCAGGATAGCGCAGCGACCTGGACGATGAATATTTTTACCGGGTCGCCATTATTGCTATCGTTGATGTCGACCGTGGCGTCCCTGCCTTTCTTTCTGTTCACACTGCCCGCCGGCGCTCTCGCCGATAAGGTCGATCGCCGAAAGCTGGTATGCACGGTGCATCAAGAAAATGGAGCACTGACCGGGCCGCTGATTTTTACTCTACCTGCCTCCAGCTTCATCGTTGTCCTGGGTCTCAATTGGCTCGATGGGACCGTGCAGTTGTTTCCGCGAAAAACGCCACGGTCGGAACTATCTGGCAACTCGGAGGAGAACGACGAAGGACTTCGCGGGCGGTGGCTTGAACGAAACGCAGGGAGCTGCAAAACATTACCAAAGAGGTAGTCGGAGTCCACGTCCTCCTGGTGCCCCCCCTTTTTGGCGGCGGTATTTTGCATAGGTTCCTTCGGCGCGTTTCTCTAGCGAAGTCGCCTTCTGCTCCTTTGCGATTCTGATGGCTTCGCAGAACGAAGCCTCAATTGGGTCTCGTCGGCACCCAAAGTCGCGAGAAACACGCCCCGGAGTCGGTGCAGTTCGGCACGCCTATCGCGCTGCTCAAATCTTTCAGCCAGTGCTTCCGCCTCATTGATTGCCTCAAGAGCTTCGGAGGAACGATCCGCAAGATGTAATGCTTCAGCCTTTCGTGCCAGGTGAGTTGGCAGGCCCAGCACCGAACCGGTCGCCCGAAAGTCTCTTATTCCTTGCTCGATCCACGGGATACCTTGCGCGGTGTCACCGGAAGCGCTGCACGCCCAACCGCGGAGCATGGTTCCTATAGTCAGGAAATACACAAAATTGTGACGCGTGGAGAGTTCAATCAAATCCGACGCTAAACGGTCCGTTTCAGCAGGATTACGCTCAAAGTAAGCGAGATTCGCTGCCCAATTTAGCGCCAGGGCTAATGCGTTCATATCATTTAGCTTCTTTGCTAGTGAGATCGCTTCGTCCAGGTTCGTTTGGCAAGAGGCGATGTCCCCGAGATGCCACCCGGATAGCGCCCCATAGAACAGACAGCCGACAGCGGGCGTATAGAGGTCTTCCGTAGAAGACAGTACACTTCCCGAGCGCCAGATCTGAAGACCACACCTCGCGTTTTGTCGCGCAGAGTCGAAATCGCCCAAAAAGTAGAGCGTGGCTGCCAAAGCGTTGTAGGCTCCTATCATTAGCGCAGGATCATTCTGTTGTTGCGCTAGCGAGTAAACTCGTTCGGCAATCCGCAACGCCGCACTCAGCTTTTTGGTGTGGAGGGAATAGCGCCACTGACCTATGAGTGCCACGTACAGGAGTCGGGGATGATTAAGCGAGTGACACAAGGACTCGGCACGCTCGTAACAAACGCACCCCTCCGGGCTTCCCATTCCTCGCGTGGCCGTTAGGTATAGCCCCGCCTGCATGAGGATAAACAGCTGATCTTCGGGCAGTGAGACTCTGCCCCTCGACAGCTGTGTCAACGGGTGATCCCCAGCGTCCTTGTTCGAAGAAATGAACTAGAACAGAGAGCAATGGCCCTCTCGCTCCAAGAACGTTAGCCGCAAAGTAGGTATTCTCCCGCTGAATACGCGGAATGTAAACTTCATGCAGTGCCTCTCGAAACAGACCGGCATTGCAGCCGCAGATGACGGCTGAGAAAAGTGGCTCCATCTCCCTGAAACTATTCGGCAGCTGGTGCACAAGCGTTTGATAATAGTAAAGAGCCGCCTATTGCATTCCTTCCACGCATCCGTTTGTTCATTCCGGAGCTGTTCGCCAAAGTATTCACGAACGAGAGGATGCGTATCCAGATCTCCAGGATTATGCGGATCTTCTCCAGCGAGGAGCCTTGCTCTTCTCAACTTGGCAAGAAGCGTGCGCCACTCGGTCGTGCGCAAATCAGTAAGTGACCCTGTAAGGCCAGGAATCGCAGGCGATTTCAGCAGAGCTCCAAGCGCCTTTTCGTCAGCCGGGCGATCAAATAGGCCTAACATGCGGAGAACGGCCAGCTCAGGACCCTCTCCAAGCCAGGTTTGGTACGATTTCATGACCTTTCGGGCATGAACTCCCTGTCGTACGTCATGAGCAAGACGTTTTGAAACTTCTTCGCGACAACGGATGTCTCCATTATACGCGTCGCTCAGATAGCTGCCCAGCAGCGTGAGAGCAAGACAATGGCCATGGAACTCGTCACTCGCACTTCGCAGCTCCGCCTCATTTCCCTTGACACCCAGCGCCCGCAGCAGTTTCGCACCGGCATCGCTGGATAGTTGTTCCAGGTCACGACGCAAGGCCGAGGTTTGCTCGTGATTTGCAATATCAGCGACCGGCGTCCGCGTGGTAATCACGCAAAGCCCCGTATTGAAGGCAGCGAGTTCGCGCAAAAGCGCCTGGAGGGAAGGCTCACGTACGCGTCCCTCTTGTGGACCAGGCGGATTTTGGAGCGGCTCCAAGCCATCGAGAACCAATAAGGTTCGACGATGCGCGACGATCTTCGCCAATCTTTCGCCCTTCTCCCACGCCGTTCCGAGCCGTGGATCTGGATCTCCAAACCAAGTGAGAGCCGCATCAAGAAATTCATCTGCGGAAGAAGATTGCCCGCTGTTGCCCTGTCTGTAAAAGGACCAACCAAACACCAGCTCCGCAGAACGATAATGTTCAACAGCCATCCGTCGGAGCCAATGGTTAACGAGCGTGGATTTCCCGACACCGGCCCAGGCAACGATCGTGATGACATTTACATCCTGGTTTGCCCATGCATCATCGAGGAAAGCGATATCCTCTTCTCGACCAAAAACATCGCTTCCTGTAACGGGTAATCTTGCTAATGAAATTTTCTCCGGTCCCCGTATTGCCTGCGGCCTTCGAGTTACGACCGGCGAAGGGCTAGAAGACGTACTCTGTAGGCTCTGACGAGTGATTCTACGCTGTGCGTCGATGGCATCTGTTATCGTCGGTATCGCGTTCAGAAGATCGGTCGGGTTCTGAAAGCGCCGCCCGGGGTCTTTCTCGAGGAGCGCATCAAGTAGAACGACGACCGGCTGTGGCACAGCTTCAAGCAGATCGAGCGGTAAAGGTGCGTGCTGGTGCTGATTCATCACCTCACGGGGTGTGCCGCGGAATGGCGTCTGGCCGGTCAGCATTTCCCACAGCGTGATGCCCAACGAATACAAGTCTGAACGAACGTCGACGACGCTGGTGTTTGTGAATTGCTCCGGACTGGCAAAAGAAGGCGTGCCGACAAAACCCCCGTGTGTAATGTCGGATTCACTCTCCGCAGTTGCCGCTGCCTTAGCTAACCCGAAGTCAATCATTTTGACAGTGAGCTCTGGCCGCTCGACAAGCATCAGGTTAGCCGGCTTAAGATCCCGATGAACCAGGCCGTGCACTTCCAGAGCAACTAGTGCCCTGGCGGATTGTGTGATGACTTCTAGGGCCAGAGCCGGCGGCAGATGTCCGCTGTGTCTCAGGCGCGTTTCCAATGTTTCGCCCTCAACTAGTTCCATCGCGTAAAAGCATTGACCATCACTCTTGCGTGTCCCGTAGTAAAAAACCGAGGCAATGTTCGGTTGGCGAAGCCGAGCCGCTGCGCGGGCTTCTCGCAGGAATCGTTCCCTTGCTTTGGGGTGGGCCGCAATACGAGCGTCGACGACCTTGAGAGCCACCTCATTTCCCAAGACTGTGTCGAAGGCCTTAAAGGTGATTCCCATCGCGCCCCGGCCCAACTCTAAAGGCGTGCCATCGGTGTGGGTAGCGACATGGTAATGGTCAAACCGTTCCGCGTTTGCTACCGAGATTTGCTCCTCGTCAAATGCCAATTCGAGCAGGCAAGCTACGGAGAGGGGTACCACACTTCCTGCAGATCAGCTGGGAACTGTCGGCTGAAGCACTCATCGTCGTGGCCGCTCCTCCTCGCAGTCTTAGCCCCCCAGCGTGGTCCGAAGATAGCGAAGTTCCTCGTCGACCTCTGCGGGCGTGGCGACCGTGCGCGCCACTTCTTCGCGCAATAGTGCCCCGTAGCGGCCACGCAAGCGGTGGATGGCCGTTTTTAGCGCCCCGAGGCTCAAGTTCAACGCATTGGCGACTTGCTGGTGAGAAGGCTCTTCCTTCCCTGGCAATAATTGGGGTCCCATCGACGAAAAGGGTTTTTGGTCGGCGATTTATGTTCTGGAGGGCGATGCTTGGAAGAAGCTGTTGCTAACTTGGAACGTAAGCCCGCCCCCGGCTCCGACGGCCACACCGAGCAGCAAATAGCGTTCTGATCCGCACGCTGACAGATTAGAACCTGCTCCGAGCGTAGAACGGGTTAAACATTGTGGTGGCCCCAGCAGGTCGCCAGGCGACAAACAATCTTAAGACACCAAGGGGAGAGACAATGAAAATCCGCTTAGTAGTTTCCCTAGTAGGGCTGCCAATCTCTTGCCGGACAACGGACTGGATATTCGAGCATCAAAGAGACAATTGAGGTCTTTCGCGGACGCGGTATCCAAATTCACGGAACAGTGTGATACCTATTCGTGCGCTTGGGGCGCTTCCGCCGTCCGGTCGGGTCGGGGCCGCTGTCAGAGTCATATCCAGGGCGCCGGTGAAAGGTGAAAGCATGCTATCATGATAGCAAGAAACGATCACTAGGCGGCGTCCGCGAAGGGATCGGGCATACTGGCATGTTTCGGTCTGCTGGCGCTGACGCGAAGGCTGTTATGTCAGCCTATCGCGGGCTCGGGACTCGATGCACGTGTACACGCGCAACAAGGCAACGTTGCGTCAATCGGTGATGCAGCCTTCAGAATCACCAGAGAGGTAGCCGGAATCCATGACCTACTGACCCACTCGCTTTTTGCCGACGGTATTCTGCGTGGGTTGATTCTGTACGTGTCGCCATTGCAATCGACTTCTGCTCCCGTGCGATTCTGATGGCCGTACAAAACGAAGCCTCAATTTGGCCTTCATCAGCACCCGAGGTCGCGAGAAAAACACCGCGGAGTCGAAGTAGGTCGGCATAGGAACTGCGCTGCTCAAATTGTTCAGCCAGTGCTTGTGCCTCGCTTACGGCCCCGAGAGCTTCAGACGTACGATCCGCCAGATGTAATGCTTCTGCTTTTAGTAAAAGGTAATATGGCATGGCCAGCACTAAACCAGTTGTCCGAAAGTCTCTTATTCCCTGCTCGATCCACGGAATGCCTTTGGCAGTGTCACCGGAAGCGCTGCACGCCCAACCGCGGAGAATCGATCCAACCGCTAGCCAATACACAAAATTGTGACGCGTTGAGAGTTCGATCAAATCCGACATCAAGCGGTCTACTTCAGCAGGATTCCCCTCGTGTTGAGCGAAAGATGCTGTCCAAGTTAGCGCCATGGCTATTGCGATAGTATCATTTAGCTCTTTTGCTAGCGAGCGCGCCTCCTCCAGATTCGCTTGGCACGAGGCAATGTTTCCGAGATACCACTCGGACATTGCCCCAAAGCAAAGACAGCCGACGGCTGGTGTATAGTAGTCTTCCGCATGGGACCGAACGTTCCCCGAGCGCCAGATCTGAACCCCACGCATCGCGAATTCTTGCGAGGCCTCGAAATTGCCCAAAAAATGGAGCGTGCATGCCAAAGAGTTGCAAGCCCCTACCATTAGCGAAGGATCATTTTGTTCCTGCGCAAGTGCGTGGACTCGTTCAGCGATCTTCATTGCAGCAGACAGCTTGTCAGTCATTTGTATATATCGCCACTGACCTATGAGCGCCGCGTATAGGAGGAACGGGCGATCAAGCGAGTGACACAGGGACTCGGCGTGGTCATAACAAATTCGAGCCTCTGGTGCTGCCATTCCTCGCATGGCCGTTAAGTACGGCGCTGCCTGCATGAGTGTGAAGAGCTTATCTTCTGCGGTGAGACTCTGCCCCTCGACCTTCGTTTCAGCGAATGATCCCCAGCGTCCGTCTTCGAAAAAATGTACTAAAGCAGAGAGCAATGCACCTCTCGCTCCAAGGAGTTTAGCCGCAAAGTAGGTGTTTCCCCGCTGAATCCGCGGGATGTACACATCATGAAGCGCTGCGCGAAACAGACCGGCATTGCAGCCGAAAATGACTGCTAAGAAAAGTGGCTCCATCTCACTGAAACTATTCGGAAGCCGCGGTGCGAGCGTGCAGTAGTAGTGAAAGAGTCGCCTATTACATTCCTTCCAAGCCTCGCTTCGTTGACTCCGAAGCTGTTCGCCGAAGTATTCACGAACGAGCGGATGTGTATCGAGATCTCCAGGATTTTGCGGGTCCTCTAGGGCGAGTAGTCTTGCTCTTCTCAGCTTGGCAAGAATCGTTTGCCACGCACTCGGACGCAAATCAGTCAATGACTCTGTAAGTGCAGGAATCGAAGGGGATTTTAGCAGAGCACTGAGCGCCTTTTCGTCAGCAGGCCGATCGAACAGACCTAATATCCGGAGGACTGCTAGCTCAGGACCCTCTCCAAGCCAGGTTTGGTATGATTCCATGACTTTTCGGGCATGAGCTCCCTGTCGTACATCGTGAGCAAGGCGCGCTGAGACTTCGCCGCAACGACGAATGTCTCCCCTATAAGCATCTGCCAAATAGCTGCCCATCAACGTTAAAGCAAGACAATGCCCGTCGAACTCGTCACTGGCACTTCGTAACTCGCTTTCATTTCCTTTGACGCCCAGCGCTCGGAGCAGCTTCGCACCGGCATCGCTGGAAAGTTGTTCCAGGTCACGGCACAGAACTGAGGTGCGCTCGTGGTCCGCAATATCAGCGACAGGCGTTCGTGTGCTAATCACGCAAAGCCCCGTATTAAAGGCAGCGAGCTCGCGCAGGAGAGCCTGCAGGGCAGGCGCACGGATCCGTCCTTCTAGGGGACCAGGCGGGTTCTGGAGGGGCTCCAGGCCATCAAGAACGAGTAGCGTTCGATGGTGCGACATCAGCTTTGCTAGTCTCTCGCCCTTTTCCCAGGCCGTCCCGATCCGCGGGTCTGGATCGCCAATCCAAGTTAGAGCCGCGTCGATGAATTCATCTGCGGACGAAAATTCTCTGCTGTTACCCTGCCTATAAAAGGACCAGCCAAAAACGAGCTCCGCAGAACGATAATGTTCGAGAGCCATTTGCCCTAGCCAATGGTTGACCAGCGTGGATTTCCCGACTCCGGCCCAGGCAACGATTATGACAACATTTACATTCTGACTTGACCACGCGTTATCAAGGAAAGCGATATCCTCCTCTCGCCCAAAAACATCACTTCCTGTAACGGGCAATCTCGCTACTGAAATTTTGTCCGGTCCCAGGATTGCGCGCGACCTGCCACTCACGGCTCCCAAATCGCTAGCAAGCCTCTTCTGCAGATTCTGACGAGTGACCTTGCGCCGCGTGTCGATAGCCGCTGTTATCATCGGGATCGCCTTCAAAAGCTCGACAGGATTTTGAAATCGGCGCCCGGGGTCTTTCTCGAGGAGGACCTCAAGTAGAACGACGACCGGCTGTGGCACAGCTTCGAGCAGATCGAGCGGTAAGCATGCGTGCTGATGCTGATACATCACCTCAACTGATGCACCTCGGAATGGTGTCTGGCCGGTCAGCATCTCCCAGAGTGTGATACCCAACGAATATAAGTCTGAACGAACGTCCACGCTGATGTTGGTGAATTGCTCCGGGCTGGCGAAAGAGGGCGTGCCGACAAACCCCCCATGAGTAATCTCGGACTCACTCCCGGCAGTCGCCACAGCCTTTGCCAACCCGAAGTCGATCACTTTGACAGTTAGCTCCGGCCTCTCGACAAGCATCAGATTAGCCGGTTTAAGATCACGGTGGACTAACCCGTGTGCTTCCAGGGTAACCAGTGCCGTCGCGACTTGTGTAATGATTTCTAAGGCCAGAGCCGGCGTCAGTGGTCCGCTGCGTCGCAGACGCGCCTCCAATGTTTCGCCTTCGACCAGTTCCATCGTGTAAAAGCATTGGCCATCGCTCTTTCGCGTTCCGTAATAAAAGACCGAGGCGACGTTCGGATGTCGAATTCGCGCGGCCGCGCGGGCTTCGCGCAGGAAACGTTCCCGCGCTTCGGGGAGGGCCGCGATGCGAGCGTCGATGACCTTGAGGGCCACCTCATTTCCCAAAACCGTGTCGAACGCTTTGTAGGTAACGCCCATCGCCCCGCGACCCAATTCCTCGCAGTTGCCATCCTCGCGCCGCACCAGATCGTAATGGTCAAAACGGTCAACGTCTCCCAACCTCGCTTCAGTTTGCATCGCTCGCCGCAATATACAGACGGGGCAACCTGCATCGTCCTCTTGGACCGTGTACGGAACACCGCAGGTCGGGCAGTGGCGTGGATGCTCGCACTCCGTAGATTTGAGCGGGATGTCTGGCTTCATACGGGAGCAGCCACGAAACGTTCGCTGCGGATAATCTAAAGCCGCACCCGCCCTTCAGCCTGGACCAGCGCCTCACAAAGTCCGTGCAGCTCGGTCTCCACTTCAGCCGGATCGAACACGGTGCGCTCGACTTCGTCGCGAACCAACTGCGTCTGCCGCTGGCGTAGGCGGTGAATGAGGCTGGTTACGTTCGGCACGGCGACACCGAGAGCGTGCGCGGCTTCCTCGTACGTGTCCGGACCCTGACTGTCGGCCTCGCGACCCAAAAAGCCTTTCAAGGTGCGAAAGATCTCGGCTTTTCCCGCCGCGCCTTGTTCTTGCTCGAGACGCTCAGTAGCATGGCGCAAAACCAGCAACGCCCATTGCGCGTCGTAGAGCGTTTCCGGAGTAAGCCGATCTTCGGTTTCAAAAACGAGCCGTGTCTCTGCGTCCTGCCAATCCAGCCGGATCAGTTCGGCACGTCCGCCACGTTTTTCCGCGCGCGCCCGGCGTGTTTCGGCCGCCATGAAGTTCTGGAAAGACGCGAGTAGAAACGAGCGAAACCTTCCCTTAGACCGGTCGACGGAAGCTAGCCCGCGGCTGCCGATCATATGTTCAAAAAAGCCCTGGACGAAGTCTTGAGCGTCCTCGGGGGTGCGACCTTGCCTGCGGGCAAACGCATAGAGGGGCCGCCAGTAGCGCTCGCATAACTCCGCTAAGGCTTCCGAGCCGCCCGGTGCCTGGCTCTGCACGGCCTCCAAAACCATACTCCAGCGCGTCTTATCAAATAGGCCGTGATCAGGCCCGGCCGAGCTATAGTCCTGGCCCATACTGAAAGGCAGACCTCCAAAGCCTTTGATAACGCCGCACAGTTCAAAAATAAAGAAAAACGTTCGCAACTTTCTGAAAGTTTGCCGACCGGATTGCTTTGTAATCAGTACAACCTGAAATGCGGCAGCAAATCCGCGATTCGGGTTCGGGCCTAGTTCCGAGGCTACTTGAGTAGTTGTCGAAGCAACGGCCTACCTAAAATAACCTGTAAGTTTCTTATGCCAGTAGAAAGGCCCGAGAGGAAAAATGAAAATACGCTCAGTAGTTGCCCTTGCAGGGTTGGCAATCAGCTTTGCTTTGCCGACCTTTGCCCAACAAACAAACACGCCAGATCCACAACTACGCCAGGCGATTGTCGCGCTCCATAAAAAATATGACGATGCATTCGACAACGGCGATGCCGCCGCGCTGGCCGCGTGCTTCACGAAAGACGCGGTTCTGGTGAACGAAACAGGACCGGTTTACGGTCGGGAGGCCATCGAGAAATATTATGCAGACGTGTTCCAGCAAGTGCATTTCAGCAACCATATAGCCAAGACCGATCAGTATTCCCCTTACATTATAGGTACGGCTGACAAGGAGATGTGGGCGGCCGGAGAATGGAGTACAACTCTTCAAGGCCAGAACTTCGGTCCTGTAGAAGCCAAGGGCTATTGGTCAGCGGTTTTTGGTCGTGAGGGCGATGTGTGGAAGAAGCGGTGGCTGACCTGGAACACAACCCCACCACCGGCAAAGTAGATTCAATAAAAGCGCGTGTGCGGCCATTCTGTTGCCTTCGATTTTATCGCTTTCAGACTAAAACGGCAGAGTTGGCCGCCGCATCGTCCCCGACGATCACACCGAGCAACCAGTAGAATCTGATCTGTGTGGTGCCAGATTAGAAACCGGGGATGCGAGACTAGAACGGGTTAATGATGTTTTGATGATCGCATGGGAATGCCTCAACGGAGGTGTCGTCCAACCACCACGTTGGCACGGTTCCCAAAGCTAACGTGCTCTATTTTCCGATACGCTGAGCTTCTGGATAATCCGAGCTGACGAATCGCGTTGTCGGTGAAGGAAATCAGATCGGAGACGAATTAACTCCTGCCGGCCAACGGACCGGATTTTCGAGGATCAAAGAGATGGTCGAGTTCTTTCGGGGACGCGGTATCCAAATGCATGAAACAGTGTGATACCTATTCGTGCGCTTGGGGCGTTTGCGCCGTCCGCGTTTCGGGTCGGGGCCGCTGTCGCAGATGCCGGACAGGATGACGGGATTACTGTCGGGAAACTCCGCGACAAGGGAGAGCCTGCCGCCCATGGCTTCGACATAGTGGGACAAGGTGGACAGCAACATATCCGTGCGCTTTTCAAGACGCGAGACAGCGTCTTGGGTGATCCCCATGCTTCTGGCGAGACTGACCTGCGTGCCCTTGCGGGCGCGGCGCAGCTGCTGCCGGATCATTTCCTTGGCGATCAACTGGTCCGTGCGGGCCAAGCGGAAATAGTTCGCGGGATGGAAATGGAAAGTTAGGCCTTTGTCGTCAAGCGGCGCCTTTTGAAGAAAACCCAAAACGAGAAGCAGAAAGAACCGGTTTCCGGTCTAACTAAGTGGGCTACTGGGCATTACCAAAGGGGTAGTCGAAATCCGCGTCCTTCGGACGCGCTCACTTTTTGTCGGCGGTATTCCGCGTAGGTTTCTTCGGCGCGTTTCTCTAGCGAAATCGCCTTCTGCTCCCGTGCGAGTTTGATGGCTTGGCAGAATGAAGCCTCAATTTGGGTCTCGTCAGCACCGATAGCCGTGAGTAACACGCCGTGAAGCCGGTGCAATTCCGCACCCCACCAGCGCTCTTCAGATCTTTCGACCAGTGCTTCTGCCTCCCTTATCGCCTCAAGAGCCTCGGAGGTACGACCACCAAGGTGCAAAGCTTCAGCCTTCAGTGCTAGCAAAAATGGCAGCTCTTGAATCGCGCCGGCTACCCGAAAGTCTCTTATTCCATCCTCGATCCAGGCGATTCCTTCAGCCGTGTCGCCCAAAGCACTGCGAGCCCAGCCGCGGAGAATGGTTCCATGAGTCACCCAATGCGGGAAACTATAACGCGTTGACAGTTCAATTGAATCCGATGCCAAGCGTTCCACGTCAGCGGGATTACGCTCATAGTAAGCAAGATTCGTTGCCCATTGTAGCGCCAGGGCTAACGCGCTCATATCATTTAGCTCCTTTGCTAGTGAGATCGCTTCGTCAATTAGCGCTTGGCAAGAGGCGATCTTTCCGAGATGCCACTCGCATATCGCCGCCAAGCCAAGACAAACGACGGCGCGCGATTCGAGTTCTCCCTCTACCGCATGAGACTGTACACTTCCCGAGCGCCAGATTTGAACACTACGCATCACGTGTTTATGCGCCGTCCCGATATCGCCCAAATAGAGGAGCGTACCTGCCAAATGGTTGTAGGCTCCTATCATTAGCGCAGGGTCATCTTGCTCCTGCGCCATTGAGTGAACTCGTTCGGCAATTTGTAACGCAACACTCGGGTTGTTCGTCTTGTAGTAATAGCGCCACTGGCCTGTCAGTGCGACATACAGGAGTTGAGGACGATTAAGGGAATTACATAAGGATTCGACACGCTCGTAACAAATGCGCGCCTCCATTGATGCGTGTCCGCGCAGGGCCGATAAATATAGCGCCGCCTGGGTGAAGATAATGATCTGATCGTCCGCGGTGAGGCTTTGCTCCTCGACGCCCATTTCCACGGGTGATTCCCAACTTGCATGCTTGAAGAAATGAATCAAAACCGAGAGCAATGCTCCTCTAGCTCCGAGCACTTCAGCAGCGTAAGAGGCATCCCCCCGCTGAATCCGCGCAATGTAAACTTCATGCAGCGCCTCCCGAAACAGAGCGGCATGGCAGCCGCAGATGACGGCCGAGAAAAGTGGCTCCATCTCCCTGAAACTATTCGGTAACTGCGGCGCAAGCGTTCGATAATGCTCATAGAGCCGCCTATTACATTCCTTCCATGCCTCGGTTCGTTGGCTGCGGAGCTGTTCGCCAAAATATTCACGAATGAGAGGATGGGTATCCAGGTTCCCAGGAGGGAATCCTTAGGGTCAAATCTCAAGAATCAACATGAGTATGGATTATTGAGATTTGACCCTATGCCTTCTACGCCATCTTCACGAATGCCCGCCAGAGGCTTCTGGTCGCAGATAAGCAAACAAGACACAGGACACGAGCCCAAAGCCCCACAATGGAAACTTGAGCGACAGAACCATCGCAATGACAAAGAACCCCAGCGTCACGAACGATCGAACTCGAGTCATCTGCCGCATCGGTGCCGAGATCTTCTCTTGGACTTCCTCCTGCGCCAACACCTCCCAGACAAACGCGAGGTACGCTAAATTCACCATCACAAATATCGCGGCATACACAGCCACAGGAACCGCGGCGAAGCGTGTGACAGCAATCCATGCGGTAGAAAATGGCACCAGTGATACCGCGAACAGGTGTGCGAAGTTCCACCAGATCAGCCGTGGAGTTGCATGCTCCGCAAATCGCAGCAGATGGTGATGGTTCACCCAGACAATCGCGATAAACAAATAGCTGCAGAGCTACCAGGGAGGCTATTACCACCATCGTTAGTCCGAAGATTGCGAGAGTCTTCAGCGAGCTCGTGTGGAAAGCAAAACTTAGCGCCGTGGACATTTGCCGGCGGGTGCATGGCATCCAAGGTAATGATGAGAACGATGGTTAGTACCAGCGCCACCCCAGGGGCTAGGAAGCCGGTACCTAGCAAAGAGACAGAGCCGAAGCCGAGAAGCGCCGCGCTACCTTGCGCAATGAGGAATGTCCGCACCCGGTTTGTCGGGTGCTCGGAATCGAGATAGACCAGAAAGGCACTTGAGGCGAGGGAGGTGAAGATCAGAGGCTGATTTCTCAAGGCCTGCACGCAACCGACCATCAAGAGCACTACTACAGTAGGCATTATCGCCAAGCCGAATTGCTGGCGTACGCTAAGTCGGAGATGAGAATGTCGGGAGGCGTTTTGAAAGAAGGCAGTCAGCATCACTTTCAACTGCGGGATGGATTTTGCCCCAGTCATTTCTCTCTCTCGCGCGAACGCAATCACCGGATCGGCTGGCCGGATTAACACGCTTTGGCGGGAACCGCTAACAGGAGCTGAATGAGCCCTTCCGGCATGGTGGGGTGAGTGATGATCGCGTCACGCAGCGCCGTGTACGGCGATCCGGCAAGCATCGTCATCTGCACGGTTGTCATGACTTCTCCGGCGCTAGCGCCAAACATGGTGAAGCCAAGGATGCGGTCGCTTTCCGTGTCGATAAGCGCTTTCATGAATCCGCGAGTTTCGGAAATCGTCATCGCGCGAAAGACAGAGGACATGGGCAGCTTGGCAAGGCGGTAGGGAATGCCGCGCTGTTTCGCTTCCGTTTCGCTAAGTCCGATTCGGGCGAGCTCAGGGTCGGTGAACATGCAGAACGGAACTTGGCGTCCGGTCGTCACGCGATCGCCGCCGGCGATGTTGTCACTCACGACCGCGAAATCATTTTCTGAGATATGCGTGAAGTGCGGACTACCGGCGCAGTCCCCGACTGCCCAGACACCCCCGGCAGTCGTCTGCAATCGCTCGTTCACCTTCACGT
>Ga0209656_10001830_pt1 | contig 13901 bp, 16 predicted proteins | sample BogFormECP12_OM2_FD_188239 | JGI IMG/M metagenome (GOLD analysis project Ga0209656, IMG submission 188239) | Bog forest soil microbial communities from Calvert Island, British Columbia, Canada - ECP12_OM2 (SPAdes) (version 2) | ecosystem: Environmental > Aquatic > Freshwater > Wetlands > Bog ... | reverse complement strand
CAGCAGTCGTCGAGGCGGCATTGTTGCCAAAGCTGATCGGCCAGGGCCGCGCCCGCCGACTGCTGCTGACCGGCGAGACGATCGGCGCGGCCGAGGCACTCGCCTGGGGTCTCGTCGATATCGTGGTGCCGCCCGGCGGGCTCGATGATGCAGTCGACCGCCTCGCCGGTTCGATCCTCGCAGCCGGCCCCCAGGCGATCCGCCTGCAGAAGTCGCTGATCCTCGATTGGGAGGAATTGCCGACCGCAGCCGCTGTAGAACGCGGGATCGATTGTTTCGTCAGCGCGTTCGATACCGACGAGCCGGCGCAGATGGCGGGTGCGATGCTCGCCGAACTGCGCACCCGCCGCCGATCGAACCAGGAATGATTAACCCAAAACGCCGTCGCAAGCCGCTCCGCCTGGCCGAAGGTTCTGAAGACACGCCGCACTACTACGGTCACAGAGAGCGGCTACGTCAACGGCTGATCGCCGCTGGGGCGGACAATCTGCCCGATTACGAGCTCGTCGAGGTGATCCTCTTCGCCAGCAACCCGCGCGGCGATGTAAAGCCGCTGGCAAAGGAATTGCTCGAACATTTCGGCGGCTTCGCCGAGCTGTTGAGCGCCGAGCCCGAAGCGCTCGCCGGCGCCGGGCTCGGCCTCGCCGGCATTGCCGCGTTCAAAGCGGTGCGCGAGGCCGCACTCCGACTGATGCGTTCCGAACTGCACGAGCGACCGGTGGTCGGCTCGTGGGACAAGCTGATCGATTACTGCACCGCGCACATCGCGCACGGCAAGGTCGAGGAGTTCCACATCCTCTTTCTCGATCGCAAGAACGTGCTGATCAAGCATGAGCAGCAGCAGCGCGGGACGATCGACCACACCCCGGTCTACCCCCGCGAGGTGGTCAAGCGCGCGCTCGAGCTCCAGGCCTCGGCGCTGATCCTGGTGCACAACCACCCCTCGGGCGACCCGACCCCCTCCAAGGCGGACATCGCTGTCACCAAGGACATCGTCAAGGCCGCCCAACCGCTCGGCGTGACCGTGCACGACCACTTGATCATCGGCCGCGGCCGGCACACCAGCCTGCGCGACCTCGGGCTGCTGTGACGCTCGGGCCGGCCTCAGCCGTCTTCCGGTTCGAGCCCCAGATGCTTTTCGATGCGGCGCACCCGCAGGTCGAGGTCGTGGAACTTTCGTGCCGGACCCAGCAAGGTGTAGGTCCGACCGGGCTGCCAGATGCCGGTCTCGCGGGCAACAAACTCGCCGAGCGCTTCGTCGAGGCGCCAGAAGCGGTCTGGTCCCGACGGAACTTGGCGCGCGACCTCACGCATGCGTTCCTCGAGCGCGGCAAAATCGAATTCCTTGCGGCTCATGGGATCCTTCCCCCCGGTTCGAGCGGCGGCAGCCCGAGATGCCGCTCGATGCGCAGCATCCGCCGCTCGACTTCACTGAACTGGGTGCCATGGCCAACCACGGAATAGTGATAGAGAGCCACGGTCTCGCGCAGATCGGTGATATCGTGCGTCACCTGTTCCCGCAATCCGGCGATATCCGCGGCCAATTCGTCGATGCGAGCTACATGCCTATCGAGGCGCGCGTCAATTTGTTCGAACCGCCGGTCGATCTGCTCGAACCGCCGGTCATGCTCACTCAGTCGTCGGACGATATCGCCTACCTGCTGGGCGACTTCGGTCAGCAGCTGATAGACGGCGGCGATATCGGGGCCGTTGACACCGCTCATGCGATCAGCTGAACCATGGTTTCCCCGACAACTCCTATACATCCATTCTGCCGGGGCCGTGCGAGTGGGAGGAAGCGCCGTGTTTGTAACCCTATCCGACGAGCAGCGCCGCTTTGTGCAGACCGTCCGCGAGCTCGCACAACGCGAGTTTCGGCCACGCGCGCTCAAATACATGGATGGCACTTTCCCATGGGAGAACATGCGCGCGCTCGCCCAATTGGGCGTCCTCGGGATGGCGGTCCCGGAAGAGTATGGCGGTCTCGGCCTGCCGGTCTTCGACACCGCCCTCGTCCTCGAGGAGATCGCAAAGGTCTGTTATGTGACGGCGATGGCCGTGCTCGGCGAGGTCGGCGTGCAGACCCGGATCATCGCAACCTACGCGCCCGAGCCGATCAGGGAGCGCATCCTGCCGGCGGTATGCAGCGGGGACTGCCTCCTCGCGATCTGCATGACCGAGCCCGACGCCGGCACCGACGTCGCCAACTACAAGACCAATGTCGACCACGTCGGCAATTCGCTGCGGCTCAACGGCGTCAAGACCCTGATCAGCCGGGCCGACGAGGCCGGGATGTTCGTCGTCTTTACCCGGGTCGACCGACAGCCGGGCCGCGCCGGCATCGGCTGCGTGCTGGTCGAGAAGGGCACCCCCGGGTTTTCGGTCACCGGCAAGTTCCACACGATGGGCGGCGAGAACCTGCACGAGATCCGCTTCGAGGATTGCGTCTTGCCGCCGGAGAATTTGGTTTTGCGCGAGGACGGCTTCAGGAAGCTGCTCTCTGCCTTCAACACCCAGCGTTGCCTCAACCCCAGCATCTCGCTCGGTCTCGCCGAGGGCGCCATCGAGGAGGCGGTGCGCTATGTCAAGGAGCGGAAGGCGTTCGGCCGCACGATCGGCGAGTTTCAGGGCATGCGCTGGAAGATCGCCGAGATGTACAAGGACATCGAGACAGGCCGCAGCATGCTCTACCGCGCCTGCGCCAGCGCCGACCCGTTTCCCGACCCGCTGCTCGCGGCGGTCGCCAAGGTCTACTGCAACGAGATGGCACTGCGCGTCACCAGCGAGGCGATCCAGGTCCATGGCGGCTATGGCTTCACCGACGAGTTCCCGGTGTCGCGCTTCTACCGCGGCGCCCGCTATGGCACGCTCGGCGGCGGCACCACCGAAACCTTGCGCGACCTGATCGGTAAGCGCGTACTGGCCGGCGTCGACCCGGTCGACGGGATCCTGGGGCTGGGCGCGTTTTGATCGGGGGCCGAGGCTCTCGCGCCTGTTTTATCGGCAGAATCAGGGGAGATTTTTGTCACGGCGCCGAAATCGGCTCGATCGTTGTCGAAAATCGAACGCGAAATCAGCGGTTAGTTCGGGATTGGATCTCGATCTCCTTGCCGGAGAGCAGGGGGTGATTGCCGGCCCCGCAGGGGCGAAATCGGTGTAACAGGGGGAAGATGACACCAAATCCACGGCACCCTTACCGATCCAGGCGTCGACACCGGTAGATTGGGTGCAGATCGGGATCACAAGAGCAGCTGACGAAGGTGGCCGGCGGCGATCCGCGCGTCCACCTGTTGCTCAATCTCGCGCGACCTCCGCATCGCGCAGGACGAGCCCGAGATCGATGTTCCACAGCTGGGCGGCCTCGGTCAGGTCGGCCGAGCCGAGAGCGACGAACGCGGCGTCGTACGGCCTGTCGTGCAGGCTGGCGCCCTTGGCGCGACGCTAGACCCCGACGGCGTCGCCGCCGCTCCCCGCCGAAGACCTCAACTACCTGTTCGGCGAATAATCAGAAGACTTAGTGCGAAAGAGGCCAAAGACAAAGTCGGCCGAGGACCCTATGCGTCGTGTAACTTGCGCATTCTTTGGCGCCCTCTGCGGTAAGCTCTTTTTACGGCGCGATGGTCGTGCCGCCGTCGACGATGATCGTCTGACCGGTGATGAAGGCGCCGGCGCGCGATGCGAGCATCAGCGCCACGCCGGCGATGTCTTCGGGCTCGCCGAGGCGGCGCAGCGGCGTCGCCGCCTCACGCGCCGCGCGCCGCGCCGGATCCTCGTAAAGAACGCGGGCGAATTCGGTCTTCACGAGACCCGGGGCGATACAATTGACCCGCACGTTGTCGGGACCCCACTCGGCCGCGAGGTTGCGGCAGAGGGCATAATCGGCGGCCTTGGTTACGCCGTACATGCCGAGCACCATCGTTGCGCGCACTGCCGCCACCGAAATGATGTAGATGATCGAGCCGTCATGCCGCTCGCGCATCTCGGGTGCAACCATGCGCGACAGCCACAGATTGCTCAGGACATTGTTGACCATCATCCTCTCGAATACTTCGTCAGTCAGCTTTTCCAGCGAACCGTAATGCGGATTGATCGCCGCATTGCAGACCAGGATGTCGATCCGGCCCCACGCCTCACGCGTCTTGGCGACGAGGTTTTCGAGCTGCGCCTTATCGGAGATTCGCGCCGTGACGGCGATCGCATCGCCGCCCTTGGCGCGAATCGCCGCGGCCACCTCCTCGCAGGGCGCTGCATTGCGGGCCGAGATGACGACCCGCCCGCCCGCCTCGGCAAAGGCCTCAGCGATTGCCCGGCCGATGCCGCGGCTCGAGCCGGTTATGATTGCAACCTTCCCGGACAGATCGAAGAGCTTCATGACTTCTCTCCAGCGCTGGATCGATGTAGCCGATCATGCGGGATCGTTCGGCTTTTCGGAAGAGGGGTCGGGCAAGAGAGGTTGATCGCACTATAGCGTCATAAAGTTGTCCAAATACGGAAAGCCATGATTGTTAGTCGAAAATTCATCCATTTCGCGATATCATGGCTAATTAGTTAACCAGTCTAATGCCGCTTCACCATTCGGCCCTCGGCCACAACGAGGCACGATCATGTCCATCATTTCGCGGCCCTACTTTTGGGACGAGCAGGCGGCGCACGCCAAGCTCGAAGAAATCATCTGGCCGAATGGCCCGGAATGCCCGCGCTGCGGTGCCACCGATCGGATCGGCGCCGTCACCGGAAAGGGCGCGCGCGCCGGACTGAAGTTCTGCTGCCGCTGTCGCAAACAGTTCCGCGCGACGATCGGCACGATGTTCGAGGGCAGTCACATTCCGCTCCACAAGTGGTTTCAAGCTGGTTTTTTATTGAGCGCTGCGGGGAACACCATCAGCGCGCACCAGCTGCATCTGCGGCTCGAGGTAACCAACAAGACTGCGTTGGGAATTGTTCACCGCCTCGCCTTGATCATCCAGAGCGCCCGCGGCAACGCACCCGATGACCGCCGTGATTTGACCCTTTGCGCCGGGACGGTTGGCCGCTCACCAGGCCAACCCCGGCGACACTCTACCCGAACGCCGAATGCCATCGGTTGGGAAGAGCTGCCATGGATGCAATTTCCGACACAACCCAGGAGGCAATTCCTCCGCTTTGTCGAAACGGTGCGAGACCTCGGCTGCCTCGAGGACTACGGCGAATTCGATCGCCTGCTGACAAGGTTGGCCGCTCACCGGACGACGCGCCCCCCCATGACGCCGGATGCGCCACCTGGCGCGCCGCTGGTCCTCGGCTTTGCCCGGCCGGCGCGCAGCAATCTGCAACAGATATCGGCATAGCAGTGCGTTTGCGGCGAAGCGCCAGCTTCTCTGCCGATCGAGAAGCAGGGCAAGACTTGTACGGACCAGCCGAAAACTGCCCGCATCGGTCAATTCGCAGTAAAGAGCGCTTCGCTTGCTCCGGTTTTTGCTGTAAGGAGGGGGGGTCGAAAATGAATCTTCGGGGAGATCAGCATCATGGACAGCGACGATACGACGGGGAGCATTGATCTACGCCCTGTAACGAAAATCATCGCGAGCTATGTCGGCAATCATACCCTCGCACCGGAACAGCTGTCGGCGCTGATCATCTCGGTACAGCAAACGATCCGCCAACTGGGAAAACCGATCCAGCCGGAACCGGCTCGCACACCGGCGGTGCCGATCAGGCGATCGGTACAGCATGACCATGTCGTTTGCCTCGAATGCGGCTTCAAGGGCAAAACCTTGCGCCGTCACCTCGGCATGCGGCATGGACTGCAAGTCGCCGAATATCTCAGACGTTGGGACTTGTCGAACGACCATCCACTGACTGCGCCGGCCTACTCGGAACAACGCTCGACGATGGCCAAACAGCTTGGTCTCGGTCGCAAACGCAGCCGCGCTCGCACCAGATCCCGCCGCGCGAAAGCGTGATCACCGTTGCCGTTCATTCAATTCAATCGACCAACGGCAGGCTGAGCGGGACAATCTGTTCGGCGCTGCGGCCGCGATAGTCGCGCCGGGGGGCCGCTTCGAGCATGCGGCGCTGCGCAACGGCGAGGCGTTCGGCCGCGGCGGTCTGGTCGAGAGTCAGCACCAGGCCTTTGGCCACGACTTGCCGCCCGTCGACAAACACATCGCGCACGGCTCGGTCGCCGGCGTGATAGACGAACGAACGCAGCGGGTCGCGTGCCGGCCTCATCTGCGGAAGCGTCAGATCGACTAGAACCAGATCGGCCTTCTTGTTCGCGGCGATCCGTCCGAGATCATCGCGCAGCAGCGCCTTGGCGCCGCCGACCGTAGCCGCATTCAGCAGATCTGACGTCGTCACGGTCTCGATGTCGCGTGCCGCAATGCGGGCGAGTACCGCGGCTTTGCGCATCTCCTCGACGAGATTGTGCGGGGCCGTATCGGTGCCGAGCCCCATATTGACGCCGGCGCGCAAATAATCGCCGAAATTCTCCATGACTTGGCCATATCGGGCGAACGGCGTCGGACAGTGCGCGACGGAGGACCCGGTTTCGGCGATCAATTTGAGATCGCTCTTGGTCCACCAGCGAATCCACGAATGGGCATCGAGAAAGAGCGCATGGCCAAGGATCGTGTCCGGGCCGAGGATGCCGATCTCGTATGCCCACTGGATCGGCGTCTTGCCATGGCGCCGAATCATTTCCTGAACCTCGTTGACGCTCTGCGCGATGTGCACCGTAAAGGGCAGCCCGCGCTCTCGAGCCGCGTCGCGACTGTCCCGCAACAGATCGGCGGTGCAGGTGTCGACCTGCATCGGCGAGACGACGCCGGACAATCGACCACTGGGGTGCCGGGCAACGCGATCTACGAGCGCCAGCGCCGTCGCGAAACCGTCGCGACCGCGCCGCTCGTCCCAGTCGAATTGCAAATCGAAGTCGTTAGCGAGACGCCAGCGCGCCGAGGCGTAGCCTGGGGCGAGAAAGCCGCGCATTCCGCTCCGGGAGAAGAGGTCGATCCAGCCATCCCAGGCGGGAGAGATATCGACGAGCGTAGTGACGCCGCTCAGCAACAATTCGCAGTAGGCGAATTCGGCGCTGGCGGCACGTGCCTCATCGTCAGGCGCGGAAAACGCTTGCGAGCGCTCGTAGAGCCCGGTCATGTGCATATTGCGCAAGCCATGCTCCTCGCGCACCCCGCGATAGAGCGGCTCGTGCTCCGGATGCGAATGGATGTCGATCAGCCCGGGCAAGATGAGGCGATCTTTGCCATCGATCACCCGCTCTGCCATGCCGGGATAATTCCGTCCGACAAAGTTGATCGTGCCTCCGAAAACGCGATGTCGATATTGCGGCGATAAATGTGACGTCCGGCGGCCTCGTCCCAGGCGATGACCCATCCGGCGTTCCGGATGACCGTCGTGGTCATTGCAGTGTCCTTCTTATTAGCCTCGACTGTAACGTCCCAAAGCTGATCCGGCTTGCCTCGACTGGTCCGCCATGGCCGTCGCAGATGCCGGCCCGGAGATCTCCGGCATACCCGTTCTTGCGCGGGGTGTTACACCTTCTCGATAGAGCCGCGAAACCGCGGCGCCACCTGCTGCATGAAAAGAGTAAGGCTGCTCGTTGCTGCCTCGTGCGGCAACGGACCAAGGCGGAAGGTCGCAATGACCCCGCCGATGCCGAGCGCGGCGATTTCCGTTATCGCCACTGTTGCCGGTGACCCGTGGATGAAGCCATGTTCGACACTGGTGCGGGCAGAGGGTAGATCGCTCGCCGGCACCTCGATCCGGATCCCGCTCTCGCGATAGATGCGGTTGCGCAAGGCTGCCCGGGACTCGACCATCGCGCGGAACGCCGGAACCCCGATCCGCTCGGCTTCGGCATCGGTCTCGGCGACGAATACATTGCGCCACACCCAACATTGTTTGAGGATGCCTTGGATCTTATCTTCGTCGAAGTCGGAATCCCGCATCGTTTTGCAATACAAAGCTACGCGGTGGCGCGTCACCGTCGTCGACTGCACGTTCATCAGGAAGGGGCGACCTTGGCGCGCCAGTTCGACAAGAGAAGCCTCGCCCGAGGCGGCGCGGATAAGCGGCGGGTGAGGCTTCGTATAGGGCCGCGGTCGCAGCATCGGGACATTCAGGTTCCAATACCTGCCATGGTGCTCGAAGCCTTCACTGGTCCACGCCTTGAGAAGGATCTCCTCGGCCTCTTCCAGACGCGCCTGGGCTTCTTGATGGTCGATGCCGAAGCCCTGATAGTCGTAGATGTTGTACGAGGAGCCGCGGCCGAGACCGACGACGAGTCGCCCTTTGGTGATGTTATCGAGGACCGCGAGCTGCTCGGCAAGGCGGATCGGGTGATGCAGTGCTGTCTGTATGACCGCAAAGCCGATCCTACTGTGCCGCGTCGAGGCCGCTAACGCGCCAGCGAAGCTTATCGGGTCGACATAGGCGCAGATCCCGTCGAAATGATGCTCGGCCAGCCAGATCACATCCACGCCGAGTTCGTCCGAGAGCCATGCCTCGCGCAAGGTCTCGTCGATTACCACGCCGTCCCGCTCGGGATCACGGCAGTCCGGAAACAAGAAATTGCTGAATTTCATTCTGGCCCTATCCTGGCCTCATCCTGATCATAAATGGCGACGGAGAAACCGGACCGCAGCCTGTTATCAGCCCGTCAGAGACCACTACACCGGCATCGTTCGCTTTTGGTGCGCGCGGCCGATAATTGCCGTCTCCTCACGGTGACCGGCGATGACGCGCACTCCCTCATCGAGCTTGGCGACGATGTTCTCGGGTGTAGCGGTTTCGAGAAACGCGACGCGGTTTATCCGGCAGGCGGCAAAGACGCGTTCGCGCGCCTCCTTCATCTCCGGCGGGTAAGGCTCGCGCGGGACCGTCACGTACCCGAGCACCAATCCCAGATCGCCGGGTCCCAATTCGGCGAAGCCGAGCCCGGGCACTGCGAGGATCTCTTCACATTTTGCGATACCCTCGGGACTCTCAAGCTTGACCCCGAGCAGCAGTTCGCCCGTTGGGTCGAGCGGCCAGGGATCGCAACACGAGAGATATTGCTCCGGTGACAAACCCCACACCGCAGCGGCGGTGGCTTCCGAGCCGCGGCCGCGCGTGCCAAGGCCAAGTCGGCCGGCTCTTGCCGCGCGGCTTGCGCCGTGCATCCGCTCGATCGGGGACACGATGGCGGGGTCCACGCCCGCCGAGTGATGCGGGTAGCGGCACGATTCGACAAAAGCGCGAGCGGCATCCGCCGCTTCGGCCTGGCACAACAAGATTCCATGCACACCGCGGCCGAGGATCTGGCGAAACTGCCACGCGTTGAAGCGGACATTGTCGGCGTCGGTGCCGTTGACCGGCGCCTCGACGATAACGGTCGGCGTGCGGTGACCCGAGCGCGTCGGGCCGCAATCGACGAGACCCCGCATGTACTCCGCGAGGCCGGCCATGTCGAACGACCCGTGCTCCATCCCGACGTTGATATAATCGGCCCAGACATGCGCATCCTCGCGCCCCTGTGCATAGGTCAGCGCGTGGCCGCTATGGCCGCCGACATAGTAAATGGCTTGATCCTGCCGCAGGAGCTCGATCGCCCGGTTGATAGGGTTGGTCACGATATTGCACCCCCTCACGCGCCAAGCGACGCTCAAGCATCCCTCGGCAAGGCGTCGCATCTTGCCGGTTTCGTGCCGAGTTGCCAACCGGCGGCTTCCGGAGCGCCGCAATATCCATTGCCGGGATCCGCCGGGGGAGGATACTCCAGAGCGAGCCGGGCGATGTCCTCGCTCGGCCCACGACGCGGCAAGTCAACCATCGATCACCTGATCGCCCGATCCCGGTGTATAGTCGGGCGACGCGATCTCAAACGGAGCGAACGAGATGGATTTCGAGACGTATAAAGGCTCGCTTGCTGGAGACGCCCCGCCCGCGGGGCTGAGCATGGCGGGACAGGCGCTTTGGTGGGAGGCCAAGGGTGACTGGCACCTGGCGCATCAATGCGCGCAGAAGCAGGCGGACGCCGATGGCGCCTGGGCGCATGCCTATCTACATCGCGTCGAAGGTGATCTGTCGAACGCCGGCGGCTGGTATGGCCGGGCCGGCAAGACTCCGTCGACCGCACCATTGAAGGAGGAATGGGAGACGATCGCCCGGGCGCTTTTGGGCTAGGAGGGCGCGCCCTCCCTCTCGACGGCACGAAGATCGCCCGGAAGCGCTCTTGGAGCGCGCCGCGCCCGCATCGAGCACCGCTACGCCTCAGAGTTCGTTTGCGTCGGCGGACGCAGCGATGTCACGCCGCCGTACGCGGCCTCCAGTCAAAACACCGTTCGAACACTTGGCGGACCCTTCCGAGACCGACCTGCCGTCTTGCTTCGAGACTTGTCGCGCCGTGCGTAGGCCGCCGTCGTAGCGGAGCTTCTTTACATGGCTCTGCAGAGAGCGACTGAAGCCTACCACCCGCTGCGGGATGAACGGACGGACCTCTTCGACCCTGTCCGCCAACCAATCACCGATTGTGTACCGGCGAAACAGCGATAGGTCCAGGCGACGGCGGGTGGTTGTCACAATTTCACCCCCGAACTGCCGGAGGAAGAGGTCGGTGCTGCCAAGACCATATCTGGTGAGGCCTTCGGCGCACGCCCATTCGATAGCGCGCCAATGCAAGAGATCGTTAGGCCTCAGATAAAGCGCGCTCTGGAGGGAACTGTTCGCCGCGTGCTCCGCCACCCCGCCGGGAAAGAATCGAAGCACCACCCCGGCTATGACCTTACCCTTATAGCGCGCGAGGAGCAGTTGCCGGTTCCTTCTCGTTGCGAAGAACTCTTCTTGAAACTGCTCTTCGCCGGTGATCTGCCAGAACCTGCGACGTGCCCAGTCGACGTGAACGGCGTAGTAGGCAGATATATCGTCACGGCCTTCAGCAGGCTCAACAGAGACCCCGTATTTTATCGCCCTCCTGATCCTCTTTCTCCTAACCTTCGTAAATTTCTGAAACAGGGCATCAGGACCTAGCGAAAGGTCCAGCATGACCACGCCTCTGTATGGTCTTTGGCGAAATCGAGCGTCAACCAATCCCGCCATGTCAGACCAGAGAAAAAGATCGACGAGCTTTGCGGATCCCGCTTCCTGAAGAAGACCCGCGATCAGATTGCGCATTGCATGCGACCGATCAGCGTGTCGCGAAAAAGCAATCTGCGGGCGGTTTGAAAGCCCCGATTGGACTCGATCGGCATAATGAATACCGGTCATCACCCCCGTGACCTCCCCGCCCACGAAGCTGAGGACGACGAACGGGTTCTTTCCATTATTTGTAGGCTCGCAAAAATACTCGGGGGCAGTGTAATGCGTCGGGAAGTCAGACTCCGCCAAGCAGGCTCGCCACAGGGTTTCGATATGCCCTACGGGCCGGCCGTGTAAAATTTCAAACGACGTATCCCCCCCGTTAACCATAGAGTGACCTCATTATTGGGAATTTCCTCACCTAATAGAGCAAGACTGACAAGTCCTGCCCGGAATTCCCACTACAGACAGTGTAAACGACGGACACCGCGGAACGGCGCTAAGCGCCTAATTACCGCTGCAAGGTATATGTAAGGTTGCGGGTGTCAAGGGCAAGTTTCACGGTCGTGGACCTTAGAGGTTACAATGTTGGTTACCGAGCAAGGGCGTGCGCGAGTGCTTGATCTCGGCGGCGGCGTGGGTATCCCTCAGGCGACATTTGACGGCGCTTGTCGGATGCACCGTCAACTGTGGCCGCGCGGCCAATTCTTTGCGGTCCGGGGGTCGTCGCGAGAGGGTGACCTGGCGCTGCTGCTCGGCACGACCCACTCCGAGATCAATGCCGTTATTGCGTGGGCGCTGAGCGGCGTCCTTTTTGGCCACTTAGCATCCCGAGCCTGAGGATACGCGGTGCCGAACGGGATGGTGAGCCGCTGTCCTTCGCCTTCGCGGTGCCGCGCAGCACGTGCGGCGCCGGGATTCCGATCGCCGACATCCGCTGACTTAGATAAGTGACGGGCCCGCCCGATCGAGGACGATGCAGCTGGGCGCCGAAACCGGCATAATCGAAGCTCCCGCGCGGGTCGCGAGATCTGAGGACCAGAATTTGGCCGCCACGGAACCATCGATCACCACTCGCGAGCCGGGCCCGGGCGAGGCCGCCGGCCCGCTTCCCCCTGCCCTGCTCTACCGGCCTTGTGATCCGGCCGAGCTGCCGTTCGAGCTGGTCAGTGAACTCGAGGACCCGCCGGGGCCGATCGGCCAGGATCGTGCGGTTGAGGCGGTGCAGCTTGCCGTCGCGATACGGCGCAAGGGGTACAACGTCTATGCTCTCGGCGCCAGCGGCACCGGCAAGCACACCGTCGTCCGGGCTCTGTTGAAGGGTCGGGCCGAGAGTGCGCCGACGCCGCCCGACTGGTGCTACGTCAACAAATTTGCCGACCCGCAGAAGCCTCGCCGTCTGCAGCTGCCGCCGGGACGCGGTGCCGGGTTGCGCGAGGAGCTATGGCCAGAAGTTGGTGACGGCCTGACCGGGTAAGGCGACGTATCGTGGTGGTGTTCAACGCCTCCACTTCTCCAATGAAGGAGTGATACGCCGTGTCCGACAGTAACGTCATCAAGCTCGCCCAGCCAGGGACGTTTACCGATTCCCTCACAGAGATCCTGCGCAGCGGCGCGCGTGCGCTGCTGACCCAGGCCGTCGAAGCGGAGGTTGCAGAGTTTCTCGCAAAGCATAGCGATCTCAAGACCGCGACGGGCCAGCAGCGCGTCGTGCGCCACGGCCATCTTCCGGAACGCGAGATCATGACCGGCATCGGCCCGGTCGCGGTTCGCCAGCCGCGTGTGCGCGACCGCGAAGCGACCGAGGGCGCGCGCATTCGGTACTCGCCGTCGATCCTGCCGCGATACGCGCGGCGATCGCAGAGCCTTGAGGTGCTGATCCCCATCCTCTACCTGAAGGGCATCTCAACCGGCGACTTCGAGGAAGCGCTGGCGGCCCTCGTCGGCAAGGGCGCGCCAGGTCTATCGGCGTCGACCATCGCCCGCCTCAAGGAGGTGTGGACCGAGGAGCATGCGCACTGGCAGAAGCGCGATCTGTCAGCCAAGCGCTACGTCTATTGCTGGGCCGACGGCATCCATTTGGAGGCCCGGCTCGAGGAACAGGCGCAGTGCATCCTGGTCATCATCGGCGCGACGCCGGAAGGCAAGAAGGAACTAGTCGGTTTCACCGATGGCATGCGCGAGAGCTCACAATCGTGGCGTGATCTGCTGCTCGATCTGAAGCGTCGCCGCCTGGCAACGGGGCCGCAGATCGCGGTCGCTGATGGCGCGCTCGGGTTCTGGAAAGCCCTCGGCGAGGTGTGGCCGACAACCCGCGAGCAACGCTGCTGGGTGCACAAGACCGCCAACATCCTGAACAAGATGCCGAAGAGCCTGCACACCAAGGCCAAGCGCGCGTTACAGGAGATCTGGATGGCCGAGACCAAGAAGGATGCCGTTAAGGCATTGGAAGCCTTTGTCGAAACCTACCAGGTCAAATACGAGCGAGCTGCCGATTGTCTGACCAAGGACCGCGATGCGCTGCTGGCGTTCTACGACTTCCCTGCCGAGCACTGGAAGCATTTACGAACGACGAACCCGATTGAAAGCACCTTTGCGACCGTCCGGCACCGCACCATCCGGTCAAAAGGCTGCCTGTCAAACAAGACCGCGCTCGCCATGGTTTTCAAGCTCGTCGAAGGCGCGCAGAAAAATTGGCGCCGCATCGACGGCCATAACCAGTTGCCAAAACTGATCCAGGGTATCAGGTTCACTGACGGGATCGAGGTCATCGGCAATTCCGCCGCGCCTCAAGCCCAAGCCGCCGCCTGATCCTTCAGGCCGTCACCAAAATTCGGCGATAGCTC
>Ga0209656_10001829_pt1 | contig 13901 bp, 11 predicted proteins | sample BogFormECP12_OM2_FD_188239 | JGI IMG/M metagenome (GOLD analysis project Ga0209656, IMG submission 188239) | Bog forest soil microbial communities from Calvert Island, British Columbia, Canada - ECP12_OM2 (SPAdes) (version 2) | ecosystem: Environmental > Aquatic > Freshwater > Wetlands > Bog ... | reverse complement strand
TTCGCCAGACCGATGCGGATGCCGATCGGGTGGCGGTCTTCGAGACCGTCGAAAGCAGGTCGGTGGTTCATGCAGATCGGCCGGCGGTCAGGCAGATGCTGGAAAAGCTGCTGTCGAATGCCGCCAAATTCAGCCCAGCCGGGATCCCGATCCGCGTGACCGTGAGCAGTGCCGAGGACGGTTCGCTTCGGGTGAGTGTGATCGATGCGGGGATCGGCATGACCGCCGAAGAAGCCGCATTTGCCATTCGGCCATTCAGCCAGATTGCCGGCGGGCTCGCTCGACCCTACGATGGCCTGGGACTGAGCTTGAGTATCGTGAGCAAGCTGGTCGAGCGTCACGGCGGGCGTCTGACAATTGCGAGCGCCCCACACATAGGGACACGAGTTTCTCTCGATTTCCCAGGCCCATTGCCGAGAGGCCAGAGCCGGATCACAGCGAACCATAAATGGGCCCAAGAGCCCGCCGGTTGCGGTGGCCCGGACGCTTTTTTGACGGATCTCGGGGTAGCCAGGCGTGAACACGCAGACGGGGCGACACAATTTTTTGCGCTCCAGATAGCGCCGAACCGAGCCCCGCGGAAAAGGTGAGGTAAACCAGAGGTTTGCAATGAACAATCTTTACCTCGAAGTGATTTCGCTGGTCGAGCGTCTCCATCGTCAATTCCTGGAGGTCGTCAAGCTAGAGCTGGAGGGGCTCCGGGTTCACGACATCAACAATGTCCAGGCCATGATGCTGTTCAATATCGGCGACGCGGAGATGACCGTCGGCGAGCTCACGCTGCGTGGCTGCTATCTCGGCTCCAATGTCTCATACAACGTCAAGAAAATGGTAGAGAACGGGTACCTCGGTCATGAGCGCTCGGTGCACGACCGGCGCTCGATCCATGTTCGCTTGACCGAAAAAGGGGGCAGACTGCGCGACAGTTTGAGCGCCATGCATCGCCGTCACGGCGAGATGTTGTCGCAGGCTACTCTGAACGCCGCCGATCTCCAGAATGCAGGTCTCACATTGCGCAGGCTCGAGCGCTTCTGGATCCGCGCCGCAGACTTGGTGCAGCGGGCACCGCCGCAATTCGCCCCCGCCCCCGCGGGCGAACCATCCCGCTCCGGCCCGAACCCCAACCGCAGTGATTTCGGGCCGCGAATCTCGTCCGGAGATTAACTTCCTATTCTTCGGCTGCAGCCTCCCCGGGGGCGGCCATCATGGCTTCGGCGACAAGACCGGCATTGGCGCGGATCGCGTGTTCGATCGCCTCGCCAATCTCGAAATGCTCCTTTAGATGAGCCTTGGCGTTTTCGCGCCCTTGGCCAATGCGCTGGCCATCATAAGAGAACCAGGAGCCCGACTTCTCGACGACGCCAGCCTGAACACCCAGATCGATCAATTCGCCGCGCTTCGATATCCCTTCACCGTACATGATATCGAAATCGACGACCTTGAAGGGCGGCGCCATCTTGTTCTTGACGACCTTGACGCGCGTCTGGTTGCCAATGATCTGGTCACGCTCCTTGATCGCGCCGATGCGCCGGATATCGAGACGGACCGAGGCATAAAATTTTAACGCGTTCCCGCCGGTCGTGGTCTCCGGATTGCCGAACATCACGCCGATCTTGTGGCGGATCTGGTTGATGAAGACCACCATTGCGCGGGAACGAGAAATCGAGCCGGTCAGCTTGCGCAATGCCTGACTCATCAGTCGGGCGTGTAGACCCATATGGCTGTCACCCATTTCGCCTTCGAGCTCGGCGCGCGGCACGAGGGCAGCGACCGAATCGATGACCAGCACGTCAATGGCGCCCGAGCGGACCAGAGTGTCCGCTATCTCGAGCGCTTGTTCGCCGGCGTCGGGCTGGGAAATCAGCAAATCGTCGATATTGACGCCGAGCTTGCGGGCATAGGCCGGGTCGAGCGCGTGCTCGGCGTCTATGAAAGCGCAGGTGCCGCCGCCGCGCTGCGCTTCGGCAATGACATGCAGGGCAAGCGTCGTCTTGCCGGAGCTCTCCGGCCCGTAAATCTCAATGATCCGGCCACGCGGCAGCCCACCGATGCCGAGCGCGATATCGAGACCCAAAGATCCCGTCGAGATCACCTCGGTATCCGCGGCGGCCTCGCGCGACCCAAGCTTCATTATCGAACCCTTGCCGAAGGCGCGTTCGATTTGTCCGAGCGCCGCGTCCAAAGCCCGCTGCTTGTCCATTGCTTCCTTGTCCAAGAGGCGCAATGCCGTCTGCATTGTCCCGTCCTCCTTATTCCATACCCGATGATGCCGTGCAATGCGGCCGGAAAGCCCCGTGTACACTTTTTGTTCGCAAGGTGCAATGCTGAAGGACACGCTTTACGAGACCCCCACGGCGAGGACGTCTCTCACCTTGGCCGCGAGCTCCTTCAAGCTGAACGGCTTGGGCAGAAACTCGATACCGCGGTCGCTGTCGAGCCGCTGACGGAACGCGTCCTCGGTATACCCCGAAATGAATATCACCTTCATGTCCGGGTGGATCTCCCGCACTTCGCGGACGAGCCCGGGCCCGTCCATATGCGGCATGACAACATCGGTGATCAGCAGATCGATCGTTTCTTCGGCATCGCGGATCAGATCGAGAGCCGCTTCGCCACTCTTCGCCTCTATTACCTTGTAGCCTTTGTTGCGCAGCGCGCGGGCGCCGAAGATCCTGACCGGATCGTCATCCTCGACGAGCATGATGGTGCCGTGCCCGGTCAGATCCTTTACCGCGACGACTTCGGGGATATCGGATCGAGCGGGCGGCACCGCATCCGCCGGCTCGCAGCGCGGCAGGTAAATCTGGAAGACCGCGCCCTGCCCGGGCGCGCTGCTTACGAAAACGAAACCGCCTGTTTGCTTGACGATGCCGTAGACCGTCGACAAGCCGAGACCGGTTCCGGAGCCGAGTTCTTTGGTCGAAAAGAAGGGGTCGAAAATGCGAGCCAAGTTCGTCTTGGGGATGCCGACGCCGGTATCCGCCATCTCGACCAGTACATAGTCGCCAGCCGGCATCACCTCGTGACCGCGTCGCAATTCACGTTCCTGATGGACGTTTGCCGTGCGAATGGTCAACGTGCCGCCGCTTGGCATCGCGTCGCGGGCATTGACGGCGAGATTGATGATGACCTGTTCGAACTGGCCTTGGTCAACCTTCACAAGGCCGAGACCGCGCCCGTGCACGACCTCGAGGTTGATGTTTTCGCCGATGAGCCGCTCGATCAAATGGCGCAACTCGTAGAGAATGTCGGTGATATCGAGCACCCGCGGCTGCAAGGTCTGCTGTCGTGAGAAGGCCAGCAGCTGCCGCACGAGATTGGCGGCGCGGTTCGCATTCTGCTTGATCTGCATAATGTCCGCGAAGGACGGATCGCTCGGCGGTGAGCGCAGCAGCAACAGATCGCAAAACCCGATCATCGCGGTCAGCAGGTTGTTGAAATCATGGGCTACGCCACCAGCGAGCTGCCCAATGGCCTGCATCTTCTGCGACTGCGCGAATTGGATCTCGAGGTTCTTCTGCTCGGTAACGTCGATGAAATGGAGGGTAAGCCCTTCCCCCGGTTCGGCCCCGGGGCTGGAATCCACCGGAGGGACGCTGTCCCGGGGATCGTCGAGACGGCTGAGGAACATGACCAGGGTCTTGTCGCCCGGCCGCTTGGGCCGGACCTCAACCGGCTCGGAATCCTCGGCCCCAGTGGCAGCAGCGGCAAGCTTGGCAGCAATGCGGTCGCGATCCTCGACGTTTAGCAGGTCGATTAGCTGCTGTCCTTTCAGAGATTGCGGGCTGGCACCGAATAGCCCGCCGACCGCGCGGTTCGCATCCTCGAACCTCCCGGAACGGTCGAGCAACGCAATGCCCACCGGGGCATTGGCAAAACAACGCCGAAAGCGTTCGAACGATCTGAGGGCCACCTTCCATTCGCGCTCGGGCGTCAAATCGCACACGACGGACCGCGTATGTAGGTCGGCGTCCGAGCCCACCACGTTCTGTCCAATCCAGGCTGGCACTACCCTGCCCTGACGGGTCTTGAGGATGACCTCGCCCCGTTGCGCCCCGGCACGCTGTGTGCCAAACGGGCTCCAGGCGGGTGTCCCGGCTGGCGGGCAAGCCAGAAAATCGCCGAGCTGTACGCCATAGGCCATCATTTCCGGTGGAGTGCTGCCGAGCCAGTGGGCCAGTGTCCGATTTACAAAGCGGAAGCGTCCGCTGCCGTCCACCGAGTAAAACCCCATTGGAGCATTGTCGAGAAGGTCGGCGAGGATGTTCCGCTCCTCCCGGAGCGCCGCCTCCGATCGATGCCGCGCACTGACATCTCGAATGTTCCAGTAGCTATATCCCGGATAACCGGTGATCGGATCTATCTTGACCTTGAACCGGCCGGGATCAGCACTTGGTGTCCGGCTCAAAGAAAGGGTCGCGCTCGCCGGGGCTCCGGCGGCGGCGCGGCCACGAAGCCGACGAAATTGCGCTTGGGATTCTGGGTCCGGGCATAGCGCTCGTCTTATGCGATTCAGTGGAGGCTCGGCCGGCCCGGGGAACAGCTCGTGGAAGGTGCGGTTGGCATAGCCGATTCGCCCGTCCGCTGCTACGATCACCTGTGCCTCGAGTGCCGAGTCGAGCACCCAACTCAACATGTCGAGGCGAACCGAGAGCTCAACAATCGCCTTGTGTCTGGCCAGGGCTGCGAGCCCGGCTAAGCCGAGCATTACGATCGGTGTCGCATCGGCCGGCCACGCTGAAATGACCCGCCCAACCCGTAAAATCTCAAGGACGCTCGCCACGGCGACCAGGATCAAGATCGACGCCGTGAGGTAGCGGATCCACCGTGCCGTTGAACACTCGCTCATCTGGATTGCTCGCCGACCTTCCCGCTCCCCTTCGGCGATCATTGGCTGAATCCCCGTGACAGGAATTGTCACGCATTTCTGCTGCCGCAGATGGGGAAGCCGTGCGCGATCTCAATCGATTTTGGCCGCAATCCTAGTCAATTATTGGGGCAGTTGGCGCCCGGCCTAGCCTGCGACCCGCACCGCGGGATGAATTCCCGCTGAGCTGACTGGAAGGGACCGATAAGTCAATCGTCGCGGTGTGTGCGTTCCATTCGTTCGTGCCGCTCCTGCGCCTCGATGCTGAGAGTGGCGATCGGCCGGGCTTCGAGACGGCGAATGCCGATCGGTTCGTCTGTCTCTTCGCAAAAGCCGTAGGTGCCGGTGTCTATCCGATGGAGCGCCGCGTCGATCTTGGAGATCAGTTTACGTTCGCGCGCCCGGGTGCGCAGCTCGATTGCCCGCTCCGTTTCGAGCGAAGCGCGGTCGGTCAGATCGGGTTTGAGCAGACTTTCTTCCTTTAGGTGCTGCAGCGTATCTGACGACTCGGCCAGCAACTGGGCGCGCCAGCGCAGCAACTTTTGCCGAAAATATTCGACTTGAAGGGGGTTCATGAATTCTTCATCGTCGCAAGGACGGTAACCTGGCGGTAGTGACGGACGCATCGGTCTCCCCGAACCTCCGTGAACGAAGTGGCGCGGAGTATATGAATCGCGTCACTCCGCATCAAGCCGGAGAATCACATCGAGGACCTTGATTCGGTTGGGCTTTCAGCAATGGCTGCTCGACTTGGCGGAGGGTGACTGCGCGCGGTCCCGAAACTCTGCGGATCTCAGACCAGGTTTCGCCGTCGCAGCGCAGGCTCGCGAAAATCGAGTGCGCCACGAATGTTTCCACTTAGGGCTTCCTTAAGGTCTCCTCGTCTATATTACGATCATGGACGACAACGTTCGGCTGTACGAGTTGCTTGGAGGCGAAATCTTGCCGCGCACTAGCGCCACCGCGGTCGATTTGCCGCCACCCGACACGAAACGCTGGGTGGCCCGGCGCAAGGCGGTGGTGGTCAACGCGGTGCGCAGCGGCGCCATCAGTCTCGAGGAAGTTTGCCACCGCTACGAGCTGTCGGTAGAGGAATTCCTCGCCTGGCAGCGTGCGATCGAAACCCACGGGGTCGCAGGTCTGCGCGTGACCCGGCTGCAGATCTACCGCGATACACCTCCCGCTAGGCTCGCCAAACCGCGTTATTGAGCGTAGCTCGGCAGAGTCCGCGATGGGTATTCGTGCATCGCGACGCGCCATCGATCCCGTATGTATCCCAACGAAAATGGTCCGGGCGGCTCGATTGTGACATCCTCGCGATCAGTCCCCGCGATCCATCGAGCATTACTCCCATAAGAGCTGGAAATCGCAGCCCAAAAGGCTGAAACGCTCGCCCGGCCCGTCGCTCGTGCCCATCGGCCGGCTCAGGCAACATTTTGATAATAATTGTTAATAAAGATGCGCCGAAAATCCGTCAAATTTCGGCCGTTTTGCTTTTGACGTGGCGATGACGCGCATCTCGACGTGATGCTGACGTCGCCCAAAGATAATATGATGTGAATAATGCGGTAATTTCTGAGACTATGATTCGGTATCAATTATTATTACTTTATAAGGCACGATTAAAATTATGACATCTGCTTTTAATCTGACGGGTGATTTAGAAGGCGGGGTCGAGGCTGGGCGGCCCCCCGACATAGCACATCGCGCCGGAGGGAAAATGCTCGGATTCGATGCTTGCTTTGCCGAATTGAGAGATCCGCCGTCGAGCGGCGCCAGACGCCACGATCTCCTCGAGGTCTTGATGATCGCGCTGTGCGCAGTACTGTCGGGCGGCCGGACGGCGGTGGACATGGCCGTGTTCGCGGAGGCCAAGCAAGACTTCCTCGGCAGGTTTCTCCACTTGAAGAACGGGGTGCCGAGCCACGACACCTTCAGCCGGCTGTTCAGCCGACTCGATCCGGACCAGTTCCGTACCTGCTTCCAGAAATTCGTGGCCCGTTTCGGGGAAACCTGCAGCGGCGTCATCGCGATCGACGGAAAGACCCTGTGCCGAACCTCCGACCCGCATCGTACTCGGTCCGCTCTGCATATGATCAGCGCGTGGTGCTGCGACAATCGCCTAGTGCTCGCGCAGATCGCCACCGACGACAAGTCGCACGAGAGCGCGGCGGTACTGAAGCTGTTGGCGTTCCTGTCGCTGAGGGGCACGATCGTTACGACCGACGCGCTCAATTGCCAGCGCGACATCGCCCGGGAGATCGTCGAAAGGGGAGGGGACTACGCATTGGCACTCAAGGGCAATCATCGCGCCCTGCACGCCGATGTCAGTCTGCTATTCGAAGATCCGAAATGGGAGAGTGGCGACAAACATTCGACAGTGGACAGCGACCACGGCCGAATCGAGACCCGCACCAGCATGGTCTGCTCCGAAATAGAAGGGCTGCAAAAACGTCATCGGTGGCCGGGTCTGGCGGCCATAGCGAAGGTGATCCGCACCCGAGACACCACAAGCAAAGCGACGACCGAGAGCGCTTATTACCTGCTCAGCTCAGCGCTGTCTCCCGAACGCCTCGGCCAGGTCGCTCGCTCGCATTGGGGTGTCGAAAACCGGCTGCATTGGGTTCTCAACGCCGTCATGAATGAGGGCCGGACGAGAAATCGCAACGATAACAGCGCATACAATCTTGCCATTCTGCGTCACATGGCCCTCAACCTGATGCAAAGGGACCGCTCACCGGTATCGCTGCGCAGCAAATTCAACCTCGCCGCCTGGAAGGACGAGTTCCTGGTCGAGCTACTTTCGCCGATATAAAAGACGGATAAGCGCCGAATCTAGTTAAATTGTGATACATTTGGTTACCAATTGCCAACAAAGGGCTTGACCCAGCCGCGAGTCCGCCGCATTTGGAGGCCGCGGGGCGGTTGCTAATTACGCTTCAGATCGCATGGTTTATTTGGCAACCGCATTACCTCGCTCAGAGGGATTCGATTGCCTTCCGATTATGCGCGCTCGTTTCGGTTTGCCGAGGCGAGTGGCCCGGATCTGAGATTCGCAAAAACTGCGGTCGCGCGGTTCAGCTCAACGCACCCCTATTTGTTGTTTAGCCAACCCGCCATCCCCTCGATTCGCGACCGTGCGAACAGCCACCCTAACCTTATTGCGCGGCTGAAGACATCACTGGCCGAGACGGATTCGGCCTCGGCCGACCAAGAGCTGCGCACCAGGATCAAGCGACATAGCCGCCGCCTGATACATACCTCTTTTTTGGCGTTGATCAGCGATGGCATCACGAAAGAAGATGCGCTGCAAGCCACGCGCACCGCGTTGGCACGGCTCAGTGCGGAGACGAGCTGGAAAGCTCGGCCGGTGATCAAGTCCTTCCTCGACTGCGCCGAGATCGCTGTTGCCGTTGCTCTCGCTTATGATTGGCTGTACCACGAAATCTCGGATCAGGAGCGAGAAAGCATCGAGGGTTCGCTGTACCGGCATGTGCTCGCGCCCGCTCTTGCCGCCTACGATGATCACTTCGCGGTCTGGCCGCGGCGGCGCGACAACTGCACGCTCGTCTCGAATTCGGGCATTTTGATTTCGGCCCTCGCCGTTCTCGATCGATACCCGGAAATCTCGGAACAGCTGGTTCGGAAGAGCCTCGCCTCGTCCTGGAATGCATTCGAAGGTCTTGCGCCTGATGGCGCATGGCCCGAAGGGCCGAGCTATTGGTCGCTCGCTATGCGCTTTGCCGGTCTGATGGTCGCGGCGCTTGAGAGCACCTTCAACTACGGCTTTGGTCTGGCGGATCGACCGGGGTTTGCACAAACGGGCGACTTTGCTTTGCATGCCGTCGGCCCGTTCGGCGCCGCATTCAATTTTGGGGATTCCGAGCCACGCTGCGATGTGGGGCCGCTCGCCTGGTTTGCACATCGGTTTAGGCGGCCGATCGATGCCCGGCTCGTCGATCAGTATGACGGCTGGTATCTTCCGTTCACCGCAATCTGGCCCGACCGACCGAAGGCCAAGCCGCCCAGGATCAAGGTGCCGACCGGAAAGATTTTTCACAGCAACAACCTCGCATGCTTTCGCAATACCTGGTCGAGCGAGTCGACGGCTCACCCGGTCTATCTGGCCATCAAAGGCGGAAATCTCTGCGGCGCCGCGTCCCGCTCAGAACCGCTTCCGGAAGACGTCATCTTGCACTGCCAGGCTGATGCAGGAAGTTTTATTGTCGACGGCGCGCGACAACGGTGGATCATCGATCTCGGGGCGGACGATTACGATCTGCCCGGTTATTTCGATCACGGCGCCGATAATAGATCAGGACCACGCTGGCGGTACTACCGTACGCAGACTGCCGGGCACAACACCTTGGTCATCGACGGGCGCAACCAGGTACCGGACTCTCATGTGCCGATCATCGGCAGTCGCGTCGACGGGGACTGCAAATGGGCGGTTTTCGATCTGTCCGGAGCTTATGGAAAACCGGCGGGTTCCGTTCGGCGTGGAGCGGCGCTGATCGGCCGACAGGTGATCATCCAGGACGAGGTTGGTCCGGAAGTGTCCGGCACGATCTCATGGGCTGTGCACACCACCGCCGAGCCGATCTCGGTCTCCGGCTCCGTTGCGCGCTTCCGCTCGGGAGACGACCGGTTCGTCGTGCGCATCCTTGAACCCGCGGCGGCGTGCCTGGAAATCGGCTTCCCGCCGGAACCAGGATCCTTTCTAATTCCCGATGTTCGACAGCTCCACGGCGGAGCGCTGCTCCATGGCAATGGCGCTCAGGTAGCCGAGCTGCCTCGCCGCGTCGACGCGGAAGGCAAGCGCGCCGGCGGTTCGTTGATCAGACGATTGGAAATCGCCTGGCCGAAGGGCACACGGCGCTTGAGTGTAGCGTTGCTGCCGGATTGCGATGACGATGAGTTGGCGCTGCCTGTCACCCCACTCGACGAGTGGCTCGCCAGACGACCTGTGCGACTGGCATCCTATTCACGGCGCGACTATAGGATGAATGCAGCGCGTCGCTCAGCGGGGGGTGACACGACCGGGTTTGCGCCATTCCAGGTGAGCGTTGTCCGGAAACCCGCCCCCCAGAAAGCGGCTGTCGGGTCATGAAAGCGAGCCGTTGAGCCTTGTTTCGGTCCCGGCGCCAGTCGGGTGGAACCCGCAAACGGCGATCGCAGCGCGTTTTCCGGAGATTGCCGAACTTGCTCGGGCCGCACACCGGGAAATCCGCGCGATGGAGGAAAAGCTCGATCGGCAGGAGGCCGGGGGCGATGCTTCCCCTCTGAGGCAAGTCTTGCGGGAGCTGCGCTGGCGGCTCGAATATACCGCCGATGCCGGCTGCATCCGCGCGACGCTCGAGCGGCTCCGTGCGCTCGCCGCGCTGCCCTCGCCGCCGATCGATGGCGCCGGCACCGATGTGTGGTTCTTGAAGCTCGACAACTGCGTCGATCACATGCTCGCCGACGATTTCGACGACCGGGGCAGACCGCCGTGTTTTCTCGATCGGGTAAACGACCCCGACCGGCTGAGGGATTATCTCGACAGCCTGCTCGTCTCGCGCCCGGAGCAGGATGGAATCGACCGCCGCAAGGAGCTCAACTTCGCGACCGCCGACCTCGTTCGACTGATTTTGTGGCGGCGTCCTCGTGAATACCCTTGGGACCCGAGGCTCGAGACCGTGATGCGCCGCTTCATCGCCGAGTGGCAGGACCCGACCACTGGGTTCTTTGGCGCCGATTATCTGATCGGCGAACGGCGGTTCCGAACAGCCGATCTCAGCCTCACGTTTCACATGGCGCGCTATCTCGAGGGCGCGATCGGATACTGGGCGCAGCTGATCGACACGCTGTTGAGCATCCGCGAACGCCGCTATCCCAATGGCTGGCTCGACGAGATCGGAATGACAAGCCACAACAACTACGATGTCGCAGTCCTGTTGCAGCTCGGCTGGCCGCACATGCGACCCGATCAACGCCGGCTCGCCGAGCAGGAGCTCGCCCGCGTCCTCGATTGGTGCCTGACCGCGGCAATTGCCCGGGACGGCAAAATTGTCGCGCGGGCGCGCGGCGAATCGCTGCCCGAAAGTTACTATTTCACGATCGCATTTCTCGACGCGGTCGGCTATTTCGATCGAGCAAAACGGTTCTGGACGGAGCTCGACTTTCCGGAGGCGCCCGCGCTCCGCACGCGGCTCGAAAACCGTCTTTCGATGCTGCCCGAAGCCGATCCGATGACCCGAATGGCATTCGCGCGCCTGCGCCGCTCTCCGGTTGGCGACCGACCCGGATAGAAAGAAATCGCGATGCGGCTCACCAAGGAGCATCAGGACGAGATTGCCCGCGAGCGGGGCGAGATGCGTCAGACGCGCCGCCCCGCCGTGCCGGAGCTCGAAGCGATCCTCTACGAACCGCTGCCCGTTCTCGATCACGGGTTTGTCCGCGTCGTCGATTACATGGGCGACGATGCGGCGATCGTGCAGGCGGCCCGCGTCTCCTACGGCCGCGGCACCCGCAAGGTCAGTGAGGACCAGGGGCTCATCAATTATCTGATGCGCCACCGCCATACGACGCCGTTCGAGATGTGCGAGATCAAGTACCATGTAAAGCTGCCGATCTTCGTGGCGCGGCAGTGGATCCGGCATCGCACGGCCAATGTGAACGAATACTCGGCGCGCTACTCGATCCTCGACAAGGAATTCTATATCCCGGACCCCGAGCACCTGGCAGTGCAGGCGACGACGAACCGCCAGGGGCGCGGCGCGGCGATCGAGGGCGAAGCGGCGCAGCGCGTCCTCGACCTGTTGCGCCGCGACGCCGAGCATGCTTACGCGGGATATTCCGAACTCCTCAACGAAGACGCATCGGGCGCACCGTTCGACGCGGCGCAGCCCGGTCTCGCCCGCGAGCTCGCCCGCATCAACCTGTCGCTCGGCTTCTACACCCAGTGGTATTGGAAGACCGACCTGCACAATCTGATGCATTTTCTGTCGCTGCGCGCCGATCCTCACGCGCAATACGAGATCCGCGCCTATGCCGAAGTGATGCTGGGGGCGTTCGCGCGCTGGGTGCCGATGGCCCATGCCGCCTTTCTCGAATACCGGATGAATGCCGCGGTGATTTCCGCAACTGGACTTTCGGTGATCCGCCGCCTGCTCGCGAGCGAACAGGTGGACCAACCGTCGAGCGGCCTCTCGCCCCGGGAATGGCGAGAGTTGATGGCGGTACTGGGGCGAGCCCCGCAGCGCTGAACAGCATGGCAACTGCAGGCCCCTTCCACGCACCCCCGCGGGGCCTGTCGCATGAGCGACGGGAGGGTCAGCCTAACCTGACTTCGCCGGTTCGAGCGCTCTTGAGGAGCTAATGCTGGCTTCCAGTGGTTGCTAAAAGTCCGGCTTCGGCAGCGGCCGGGCCGGGGTATGGATCGGCACGGTCGCCGGCGTTTCGCCGTCGACGACCGCCCAGCCCCATTCGAGCAAGGGCAGGGCCGTGCGGGCGAAGTCGACGATGCAGTCGACCAATGCCGGCGACTGCATTTCATGGTCGCTCAATGCGGCGTGTGCGGTAAACGATTTCCAGCCGACATACCCGGCCACCTTTGTGCCTTTCGCCGCCTCGAAGCCGCGCGGCGGCCGGCTCAGCCGCTCGTCACTGGAAACGGGGCTCCCTGCGGCGGCCAAGCCGTCGGCGACCGCGAGGAACGCTTCGGGATCATCGAGGATGGCCCGCCGCAACCGGGCCAAGAGGCCGGGCTCGGGATGCCAGAACCCCGCCGCCACCATCGATTCCGCCGGTGCGACGTGGAGATAGAGCAAGCCCGGGTCCCGTTTTCGGCCGGAGCGCGTCAGCACCGCCCCTGCATGCGTCTTGTAGAGCCGCTTGTCCGGCGAGAAACGCACGTCGCGATAGATGCGGAAGATGCCGTGCCTGACGTCGCCGACCAGCGGCAGCCCGGCCTGGTGCAAGGCCGCCCCGACCGCGACGATCAACTCGCGGAACGGTACCAGCACTTCGGCCTCGTAGACCGCCTTGCGCGGCTTGAACCAAGCCGGGTCGTTGTTGTCGCGCAGTTCGCTGAAGAACGCGATCGCGGTCGGCCGGAACCCGCCAAACCGGGTCGGGACTTGCGTCATTGCTTTTCCTCCTCCCCGGTGCCGCCGCGGCGGGCGTAGAGCAGGAACTCCCGATTGCCTTGCGAGCCAAGGATCGGGCTCTCGACGACGCCCACGACGGTCCAGCTCGATTGGGCCGAGACCCAGGCGGCGGCGCGGTCGCAGACCTCTAGCTGGATGGCGGGATCGCGCACCACTCCGCCCTTACCGACACGCTCGCGGCCGGCCTCGAACTGCGGCTTGACGAGGGCGACAAGCTCGGCCTTTTCGGCAGCGAGCGCCAACGGTGCCGGCAATACCGTCGCGAGGCCGATGAAGCTCGCATCACAGGTAATCACGTCGAGCGGCTCCGTAACGTGGGCTCGCGTCAGGTATCGGGCGTTCACCCGTTCGTGAACAATTACGCGCGGATCCTGCCGCAGTTTCCAGGCGAGTTGGCCGTGCCCGACATCGACCGCATGGACACGCCGGGCGCCGCGCGACAGCAGCACGTCGGTAAATCCGCCGGTCGAGGCGCCGATGTCGAGGGCTGTCTTGCCGTCCGCGGCTATCCCGAAATGGTCGAAGGCGTGGGCGAGCTTGATGCCTCCGCGCGACACCCAGGGATGATCGTGCCCCTTGACGGCAAGCGCCGCGTCCTCCGCAAGCTGTTCGCCCGGCTTATCGATCCGCCTCCCGGCGCAACTGACGACCCCGGCGAGGACCAACGCTTGCGCCTTTGCCCGGCTTTCCGCGAGACCCCGCTCGACGAGGAGCTGATCGGCCCGCCGCTTGGCTGGTTTGGAATAAGACACGGCGTCCCAAAAGCATTCGATAGATAGGTCCCGAGGAATCTGAGGGTGAGGTCGGCTCATTACAATTTCGCTCGCTGTATCGGGGCTTGGGGCGCGGCCAGATGGCGGACGAGGTCGCGAGCATAGATCGGC
>Ga0209656_10001828_pt1 | contig 13902 bp, 12 predicted proteins | sample BogFormECP12_OM2_FD_188239 | JGI IMG/M metagenome (GOLD analysis project Ga0209656, IMG submission 188239) | Bog forest soil microbial communities from Calvert Island, British Columbia, Canada - ECP12_OM2 (SPAdes) (version 2) | ecosystem: Environmental > Aquatic > Freshwater > Wetlands > Bog ... | reverse complement strand
CGAAATTGGTGCAGGGTTTGCAGCAAGTGGTCGCGCCCGAAGATCTCACCGTCATCGTCAACACTGGTGACGACATCGAATGGTGGGGCCTGCACATCTCGCCCGACATCGACTCTGTTCTGTACGGACTGTCGGGATTGCTCAGCGCGGACCGCGGCTGGGGCGTGGAGAATGACAGTTTCCGATGCCTGGAGCGCATGAAGCAGCTCGGGCAGCCGTCATGGTTCAGCCTGGGCGATCTCGACCTGGCGACGCACCTCGCGCGCACTGCCATGCTGCGGGCGGGGGAGTCGCTAAGCCAGGTGACGGCCGAACTCGCGGCGAACCTCGGAATTCGAGCACGCGTGCTGCCCATGTCGGACGACCTCGTCTCCACCATGCTCGACTCTGCCAAAGGCACGCTCACGTTTCAAGAGTATTTCGTGCGCGAGCGGCATCAGGTACAAGTGAATAGCGTTCGCTTCGAGGGCGCTGAGCAGGCGCGACCTGCGCCCGGAGTGATCGAGGCGGTCGAGTCGGCGGAGGCAGTCATCTTCGCGCCAAGCAATCCAGTCACGAGCGTCGGGCCGATTCTTGCGGTGCTGGGAATCCGTGATGCGTTACGGCGAACGAAAGCACCGATTGCGGCAGTGAGCCCAATCGTCGGTGGAGAGGCGATCTCGGGACCGGCCGGAGCACTGATGAAGATGATGGGATGGCAGAGTACGATTGCGGGGGTCGCCAAGGCGTACGAGGATTTCCTGGGTGTGCTGATCGCCGATGGTGCCGACGAAGCCGAGGCCTCCGCGATGAGCGGCGAGCGGCCACGGGTTCTGTGCACGAACACGATCATGAGCTCAATGGGCGAGAAGCGCGAACTGGCACGATTCACGTTGGATGCCTGTGTGCGCGTTGCTTTGTAAATCTCCCCATGGGAAAAAGACTGGAGAGTTGCCATAGATCGAGCCCGTAGGGGCGGAGCAGTTTAGCCGAGCACGAAGCCGAAGGCGCAGTGCTGGGGAGCGTGGGAAATTAGACCCGAGCCGGCTTCAGCCCGCGACACAAAACCGGCGAGGGCGTAAGCCCGAGCCGATTGCGCAAACGATGAAGGGTATCCTACTCATCCCGGTGAAAAGCCTCTCGACGGCGAAGCAGCGCCTGGCCGAGGCCCTCAGCCAATTGCAACGCTCGCAACTCGCTGAGGCAATGCTGTGCGACGTGATGGCCGCGGCTTCGGGTGTGCGAAACCGCATCGATGTGGCGCTGGTTACCGGCGATGCCCGAGCGCAGCAACTCGCGCGCGAGTTCGGCTTCGGCACCATTGAGGATACCCACAACGAGAGCGAAACATCCGCCATCGAGATGGCCACCACCTGGTGCGAGCAGTGCGGCTACGACACCACAGTCGTGGTGCCCGGCGACATTCCGCTGATCACCAGCAAAGAGCTGCATCGTGTTCTCGACGCAGCGCCGGCGGAAGGCGCCGTCTTTGTGCCCGCGTATGATCGGCGTGGCAGCAACTGTATCCTGCGCCGGCCGGCGTCGCTCATCCCTCTGCGTTTCGGGAATGACAGCTTCCTGCCGCACTGCGAGGCGATGCGCATGACCGGCAAGGAACTTGTGATCCTCGAAATGCCGGGCATCGGCCTGGACATCGACAATCCACACGAACTCGACTTGTTGTTGCAGCGTGACGGCAGCACCAACGCGCAGCGACTGCTGCGCTCATGGGCATTGAGTGCAACTGACGAGGCACAATGGCAAAAAGCCGTCTGACGTGTCCGGCTCCTTTCGACATCGGCGAACTCCGCGTACTTCCGGTCCTCAGCATTCGTGAGGTTTTTCCCGGCGATTCGGTCGCGAACCTTATAGTGGACGCACTCGCTCTCGGCGGCTTGCGTCTGCACGCGGGCGACATCCTGGTGGTCAAACACAAGATCGTATCCAAGGCTGAAGGTCGCACAATTCCACTCGGTTCGGTAAAGCCCTCCCCTGCCGCGACTAGCTTCGCCAGCAAGAATGGCAGCGATCCACGAGTGGTGGAGTTGGCCTTGCGCGAGGCCAAGCGCGTGGTGCGCAAGAAGCACGTGCTCATCACCGAGACCCAGCAAGGGCTGGTCTGCGCCAACAGTGGCGTGGACGTGTCCAATGTTGACGGCGGAAAGACCGCGGCGCTCCTGCCCTCCGATGCCGATCGCTCGGCCGCAACAATTCATCGAACATTAAAGCAGCGCACAGGGCTTTATATCCCGGTTATTATCGGCGATAGCTTCGGACGTGCCTGGCGCGAGGGTCTGTGCGACGTCGCCATCGGCGTCGCCGGCATGAAGGTGATCCACGATTATCGCGGAAAGCGCGATCCCTACGGTTACAAAATGCACGCTACTGAGGAAGCCGTGGCCGACGAATTGGCGTGCGTTGCCGGCTTGGTATGCGGCAAGGATTCGCGAATTCCGGCTTGTATAATTCGGGGTTATGCGTACCGGCGCGGCAAGGGCAGCGCGCGGCAGTTAGTGCGTCCGGCAAAGAAGGATTTGTTTAGGTGAGGCGCTGCTCAGGTTAGGGCGATCATGCAGAACATTACTTGGGCCAATCAGCAGACGCTCCAGAACGCTACATGGGACAGGGTGCAAACCCGCGTCTCGCCGCCGGTGTGTACCGCCCTGGAGAAAGTGCTGACCTCGCTCGATGGTGCCGTCCTCACTCGCGAGCAGTGCCGGCTGCTCGCCAACTGTACCGGCGATGAGCTCCTCGGTCTGGTGGTAGCGGCTAATGAGATCCGGCGACGCTTGGTCGGCAACGTCATCAGCTACGTCGTCACCCGCAACATCAATTTCACCAACGTATGCTTTGTCGGGTGCAAGTTCTGCGCCTTTGCTGTGGGCGCGCGGCACGAGTCCGCCTACTTTCTCACACTCGACGAGGTCGCGCAGAAGTCACGCGAAGCCGAGCAGTGGGGCGCGACCGAGGTCTGCATTCAAGGAGGCCTGCCGCGCGACCTGCCGCCCTTTTACTATCGCGACATCCTGCGGGCCGTGAAGTCAGCCACACCCAAAATGCACGCTCACGCCTTCTCCCCCATGGAGATGGTCTACGGCGTGGAACTGACCGGCATGCCGCTACAAGATTATCTCTTGATGTTGAAGAAGAACGGGCTCGACACCCTGCCGGGGACAGCCGCCGAAATCCTCGACGACAAGGTGCGTCATGTGCTTTCGCGCAATAAGCTCAGCGCGGCGCAATGGCGCGAAGTCATCCAGACCGCTCACGACTGCGGTATCCGCAGCACCTCCACGATGATGTATGGCCATATGGAAACCCCTGAACATTGGGTGAACCAGCTGCTGCTGCTGCGCGACATACAGTCGGATACCGGGGGCTTCACCGAGTTCGTGCCCCTGGGCTTCATTCACGACAACACGTTGCTGTTTGCGCAAGGACTCGCCCGCGCCGGAGCGACCCTGGAAGAACATTTGAAGGTACACGCGTTGGCGCGAGTGATGCTGGCCGGTTCCATCAATCACATCCAGGTCTCATGGGTGAAGTTGGGCCGCGAAGTGTCGCAATTAATGCTGCTAGCTGGGGCTGATGACTACGGCGGAACCCTGTTCGAGGAGAACATCTCGCGGTTGGCGGGTGCGACTGCCGGGCAGTACATTTCGACCGCCGAGTTTCAGGAGCGCATTCTGGAACTGGGGCGCGTTCCCGCCCAGCGCAACACGCTGTACACGAAATACGTTTATCCGATACAACCGGACGCTAGGACAACCCTCGCGGCGGGCGGGGTGGCATGATTGCAATCGTCGGAGGCACAGGCCCCGAAGGCTCAGGGCTGGCGCTGCGTTGGGCCCGCGCTGGCGAATCCGTCATCATCGGCTCGCGCGACGCCGAACGCGCGCAAGCAAAAGCTGCGCAGATTGCCGAGGCCGTCGGTCCTCTCGGCAGCGTGGAAGGCGCGGAAAACCACACCGCGGTGAAGATGTGCGACACCGTGATACTCACCGTCCCTTTCGCCGGACAAGCCGAGTTGCTGAAGCAACTCAAGCCTTCGTTCCGGCCGGGCACCGTGCTGATTGACGCTACTGTGCCGCTTGCTGCTGCGGTTGGCGGACGTCCGACGCGTGTGCTGGGCGTGTGGCAAGGCTCGGCCGCCGAGCAGGCAGCGGAGATCGTCGGCAAGAATGTCTCCGTGGCCGGCGCTTTCCACAGCCTTTCGGCAACGGTTTTGCAAAGCGATCAGCCAGTAGATTGCGACGTCATCGTCTGCAGCGATGACGACCGTGCCCGGCAGGTCGCCTCCGAGCTGGCCACCAAGATTCCAGGCGTGCGTGCGATCGACGGAGGCAAGCTGGAGAACGCGCGCATTGTCGAAGCCATGACCGCACTGCTCATCACCCTTAACATCCGCCACAAGGTGCACGGCGCGGGATGGAGAGTGACGGGACTGGGAATATGAAGACGGCCTGTGATTAAGCACTCTGCTTCGATATTGCCTTAACTCTTTCCTTCTCGCCGAGTTTTGGAGTACAGTTTTGGGCGGGTCGCGGGAAGCAGAGGTTATCACAACCCGATGTGACCCCGGTCATGGCTGGACTCGGCGATGCGTCTTAGCTTTACTTGGTTGAGCATACTGTTGATTTCATGGCATGAGGTTAGCGTCGGCATCATCATGATTTGTTAGGCTCCGGTGTGGCTTAAGCAAGAGTGGCGCCCAAGCAGCCACCGGCACAAACACTACGATCACGCTAGGAGGCTCCAATGAATACGTTTCCCATCATGTTGGGAACGCTTTGTGTCTTCGCGCTGGGCTACCGCTACTACAGCGCATTTATCGCCGCCAAGGTCTTGGTCCTCGACGATCGCCGCACCACTCCCGCGCACACCTATGAGGACGGCCACAACTATGTGCCCTCGCCGAAGTGGGTGCTGTTCGGACATCACTTTGCCGCGATCGCAGGCGCTGGACCGCTGGTCGGCCCAACCCTGGCCGCGCAGTTCGGCTTTGCGCCCGGATTCCTCTGGATTTTGATCGGCGCAGTGCTGGCCGGCTGCGTGCACGACTTCACGGTCCTTGTGGCTTCTGTCCGGCACAAGGGAAAATCGCTGGCGGACGTGGCGCGTACAGAGATCGGACATGGTGCCGGCTTGGTAACTATGGTGGCGCTGCTGTTCATCCTGTTGGTAACGCTGGCCGGACTCGGCGTGGTGGTGGTCAACGCCTTGGCCAACAGTCCGTGGGGCGTGTTCACTATCGGATGGACGATTCCCATTGCCATCGTCATGGGCCTGTACATGTTTAAGAGCACTCCAGGCCAGATCAAGATCGCCGGACCGAGCGCCGTGGGTGTTGTTTTCCTCATCGCTGCCGTCATTGGCGGCCGCTGGTTCGCCGCCTCCAGCTTCGCGGGCGCGCTGACCTTCAACGCTCACCAGATCACCTTCCTGATGATGGCTTACGGATTCATCGCTTCCGTGCTGCCGGTATGGTTTCTGCTGGAGCCACGCGATTATCTCTCGACCTACATGAAGCTGGGAACGATCGCCCTCCTAATTCTTGGTGTGTTCATCGTTCACCCTAACATTCAGTTCCCGGCCGTGACCCAGTTCATCCACGGCGGAGGGCCGATTATCAAGGGCAAACTGTTCCCGTTCCTGTTTGTGACCATTGCCTGCGGAGCAATTTCCGGTTTCCACTCACTGGTGTCATCAGGCACAACACCCAAGATGATTTGGAAGGAAACCGATGCGCGCTTCATCGGCTACGGAGCCATGATGTGTGAAGGCATGGTCGCTGTGCTGGCCCTGATTGCGGCCTGCTCTATGTATCCCGGCGATTACTTCGCTATCAACACTGCGCCTGCGGTTTTCGCCAAGCTGGGAATGCACACTGTAAATCTCGACATGTTCTCCGCCGAGGTGGGTGAAAAGCTCGCTGGGCGAACCGGCGGCGCGGTCTCGCTGGCGGTCGGCATGGCGCAGATCTTCAAGGGTCTGCCCGGCATGGCGACGCTGACCGGCTACTGGTATCACTACGCCATCATGTTCGAAGCACTGTTCATCCTGACGACGGTTGATACCGGTACGCGCGTTGCCCGCTACGTCATGCACGAACTGCTCGGCAAGGTCCACAAGCCGTTCAGCAACACGGCGTGGTTGCCGGGAAACCTGGTGACCTCGGCCCTCGTAGTGGCGGCTTGGGGCTACCTTATCTACACCGGCAACATATCCACTCTGTGGCCGCTGTTCGGCACCGGCAATCAACTGCTGGCCACCATCGCACTGGCGGTTGTGACTACATTCCTGGTGAACATGGGGAAGGTGAAGTATGCCTGGATCACGGCGGTTCCCATGTGCTTCGTGGGAGTAACGACGCTGACCGCGGGCGTGCTCTCCATCAAGACCATCTACTGGCCGCTGGCCCACACGCCGGGCAAGGAGTTCACCGGTTACCTCGACACCACGCTGATGGTAATCTTCGTGGTCGGCGTCATCATCGTGCTGTTTGAGGCAGGACGCCGGTGCTGGCAGACCCTGCATGGAGCGCCGATTCCGCAGGAAGCCTTTGGTGCGCCCGAGTTGGTGGAAATGAAGATGGGCTGCTGCTGAGAACAAGGCTGTACAGTCAGCGCAGAGGGTCGCTTTGCGATGCGCGCCGATTCGTGCGCGGGCACAAGTCGGCACGTGCAGGTTCCTCGCTGCGCAATAGAGACTTGCTCGGAATGACACTGGTTGGTGTTATTACGAAAACGCCAGCATCAACCTGACCGGAATCGTATTCAGGGTTTAACGTTGACGCTCTAATCAGCCAGCCAATACAATCGATTCAGCGCCTCTAGGCGGGCGCGTCCTTGCTACGACTGCTGCCCCCTCGTTCAACGGCAGGACAGCTGACTCTGGATCAGCATATCGGGGTTCGAATCCCTGGGGGGCAGCCAATAAAATCAAGGGTTTTATCCACATCCACCAAAACACATTCAGCCGTGTCCGTACGGTGTCCGTATCTGCACAGCTTTTCCATTGTGTCGTACGCCCGCGCACACGGTTCAGTAAGACAGCCGTACCTGCCCGGCGATGCGGGTTGACACCGAGCCGGACGGCGCCTCAGACAGAAATTTGTGGGTAACTGGTGCTCAGCGTTCGCGCGGCCTGAGGAAGCGGTCGAGTTTGCAGCAGGTGAGTCGAAGGAGCGCTGCGCCTCTTCAGAGCTGGTATAAATGCACTTCTATTGTTCCCGCCCTTTCTGCTTCTCGACCAGGGCGAGGTATTCTTCCGTGGCGTCCCGCCACTCCTGCAGTTCTTCATTGGTCAGCAGGTGTTGATTTGACTCTGTGACCAACCTACCTGTCTTCTTCATGGCATAGATTAGTTCGGGTCGAATGCCGGCTTTGCCAGCGGCACTCAGAAGCTGGCCCATCATTTCATCGAGTTCGGACTTGCAAATCGGCTGCGGTGTGTCTGCATCTGGATCGAAGAAGATGGGGTCCCCGGGACCAGGGTCCACTCCGAACTTCTCGCGGAACCTTCTCTGCTGCGCCTGGAGTGCTGCAGTTACCTCATCGTTCAGCGATATGGTTTTCCTCGCTAATTTCTTGCGACGTTTGAAGTGAGCCATTCTGAACACTCCGCTGAGTCGACAATTTCTCAGACTAATCGTATCAAGAAGCGGGGTGTGGCTGTGCAGCCGGCGCTCGCTGGGTTTTAGTCACGGCGGCGGCCCTTGTGCCGTTCGCAACTCTGTAGCCATAAACGCACAGACTCCACGCGGTACAGAATGGTGCGTCCGACGATCACCCGAGGCGGCCCGATCCTTCGCTCCTCGGCGAGCGACCTTGCACATATTGATTCCGGCACCGTTGACCTCATCGTCACCGATCCTCCTTTTGGCGGGCTGCTTCACTACTCCGAGCTGTCTGACTACTTTTATGTATGGATGCGGCTCTTATTGAAAGAACGCTACTCAAGTCTGTTTTCTTCCGAATACACGCCAAAGACATTAGAGGTTGTGGCAAACCGAGCCAGGAACCCGGACAACCCCGACGCTTTTTACGCAAGGCTCTTGACCGAATGCTGGAAAGAGGGTCACCGCATATTGAAGCCGGGTGGCTTGCTGGCATTCACGTTTCACCACAGTGAAGACGAACCTTGGGTGAAAGTGCTAGAAAGCTTGTTCGACGCTGGCTTTTACCTTGAAGCCACTTTCCCGATCAGGGGCGATGAAACGAAGGGGGAGGGAGCGAAACCAGGAACCTTTGGATCGCAAACGATCGAGTACGACATTATTCATGTGTGCCGCAAACGCACTGAGGAACCGAAGGCTGTCAGTTGGGCCAGGATGCGTCGGGAAGTTCTCGCCGAAGTGAGGCAGCTAACTGGACTGTTGACGCTCCACCAGAAGGCTGGTTTGGCAAGCGGCGACCTTAAGGTCATCAAGCGGGGCAAGGCGCTGGAATACTTCTCGCGTCACTACGGAAAGGTCTTCGTTGATGAGGGCAAGGAGTTTTCTGTTCGGGATGCCTTAATCGGCATCAACCAGTTGCTGGACGAAGAGACAGGTGTCGGGAAAGAGCCCCCTCCAGTGAACGCCGAACCCTTCACCAGACAGTTCCTGCGCCTGTTCGATGGAACCTCCCAACAGCCTCGCGAGCAGATGCAGATGCTGCTGCGTGGTACCACCATCGATCCGAAGGAATACGAAGAACGTGGATGGTGCACTGTGGCGCAGAAGGTCTACCACCTAGTCTCGCCTCTCGACATCGCACAAGATTGGTACGGCAAACACCGCCGTCGTTTGACCTCCGACTACGACCAGGCCATGGTCGTGATCGGCGCGAGTTTTCCCAATAGCGGCATCAACGTCACCGACACCCTCAGCAACGCGAATTTCAGGCCGCACCCCGCTCTCGGCCGACTATTGAAGTGGCACACAACACACGGCGCAACGCAGCAGATTCGAGATGCAGCAGCGATCGCCGTACAACTTTACGCAACTTGGGAGAGCGAGCACCAAGATGTCACGCAGCAGTTGAAACTGTTCTTCGATGACGGTGAGGAGGGTTGATGCTGGTGGTTAGTGATCAAAGCTGGACCCGTCGCGGCCTTAGCCTCCTCTGGGGCGCGGAAGCCCTTTCACGAATTGCACCACCCCACCAGGTGGTTTCGGTCCGGCAGTTGGTTGCCCTTTCGCGAGCCTGGCCGGAGGATCTATCGGCGGCGGATGGCAATCCGTGGTGGTAGCAGGTGTGGATGGATGCCTGGATGCGCTAAGCCCGGAGGATGCCGCGCAGTGGCTGGAAGATGATTTTCGCCAGATCGTAGTCGATTTCCAGGACCGTTACGAGAATCAAGCCGCGCTCATCCTGTGGATCCCCGATGGCAGGCGGAGGATCGCGATGCCACGCGCCACTGAACAGTACGAGTGGAATTGCTCCGGTAGTGACCTCGGCAAGACGGTTTCCCTGGGCAGATGTCTTTGGGCTGGCGCTGATTCAGACGTTCGGAGAATTCTCGATCTCCATGAACTGAACCAAGACCCGGATGGGCCCGCATGGATCGGACTCAACCACCCGCGGATTTCCTGATGAGTCCTTCCTTGTTCCCAGGCCAACGAGTCCAGCACCCCGAGTTCGGGGAGGGCGTCGTTGTCGAGATTTCGCATGATGGCTACGTCCGCGCGTTCTTCGGCGTAGGCGAAAAGCAGATTCCAGCAAGCGCGCTGGCGCCGCTCGTGGGCCGAGCCGAAAGGATACTCAGTCACGTTGCGCCAGGCACGCGGGAGCGCCTACGCCGAGCGTGGTTGGTCTACGAGTCCTACGCACTGCCGCTGATGGAGTCGGCCGCAGCTCTTACCGCCGCGAAGATCGATCTGCTGCCCCATCAGGTAGTCCTGACCCACCGGATCGCGACTACTTCGCCCCGCCGCTTCCTGATAGCGGATGAAGTCGGACTCGGAAAGACGATTGAAACCGCTCTGATCCTCCGGGAGCTGGCCTCGCGAGGAGAGTTGCAGCGAGCTCTCATGGTGGTGCCTGCCGGCCTGGTGAACAACTGGCACCGCGAACTCAATGAGGTCTTTAATCTCAACTTCGAGGTGTTTGGCAGCGAAGGCGATGTAACGGACCGGAAGTCAAACGCGTTTGCAAAGCACGACCGGCTAATTGCCAGTATCGACACGCTGAAGCGGCCCAAGCGCGTGCAACGGCTGAAGGATGCGCCACCATGGGATCTCGTGGTGTTTGACGAGGCGCATCATTTGACGGCATTCCGCACCGGGAATCGGATCCGCAAAACGGAGAACTACAAACTCGCCGAGGCTCTGAAGTCGCATTCGCGCGACTTGCTTCTCCTTTCGGCGACTCCTCACCAAGGGGACCACTTCCGTTTCTGGATGTTGATCCAGTTGCTGAATTCCACTCTGTTCAATTCCGCCGACGAGATGGTGCGGGAGCGGCACCGGCTCAATGCAGTGGTGTTTCGCAGGACAAAGGCCGATTCCTGCCGGTCGGACGGATCGCCGCTTTTTGCAAGGCGTTGGGTGCATACGGAATCGTTCGTCATGTCTAAAGACGAACAGCGGTTTTACGAGAAGCTCCGCGAGTACTTGGAAGACGGGTTTGCGCTGGCCAAGCGACAGGGCAGCAAAGGGCGGGCGCTGGGTTTCGTGATGACGATCTTCCAGAAGATCGCGTCTTCGAGCTTCGCCGCAGTGCGACGGACCCTCCGCCGGCGCTTATTGATGCTCACCATTCATGAGGCAATGGTGCGCGACCAGAAGCTGGACATCGATGGCCGTGAGCAACTCTACCGGGAAGCGCGCGTCATGATCCACCAAGAGTTTGGGCTTCCAGAGGACATGGTGGGCAGAAGCCAAGCAGACCGTGTCCTTGCTGACATGAGAGTCCGGGTTGCGCGCAAACTGGACGAGGATGAGTTGGCGCTGGCTTGCGACCACTATTCCATCGAATACGAAAGCGCGCAGAGCGAAGAGCTGGCCGCATCCGCCGTGAGTCTGGCTTTGCCGGAGGAGCGCCTTCGAATCCAGGGACTTCTAACGGAGTTTCCAGCGGGAGCAGAGACAAAGGTGGACAAACTGCTCCATGCCCTCGGCGTACTGTGGCGGCAGAATTCGAGCGAGAGATGTGTGATCTTCGCCACCTACCTCGGGACCGTTGATCTTATCGGAAGAGCCATCGAAGAGACATATCCGGGCCAAGGTGTAGTGGTGCTGCGCGGTGGCGACCACGGCGCGAAGCTCGCAGCCGAACGACGGTTCAAGTTGAAGGACGGCCCTCGTGTGCTAGTCTGCACCGCCGCGGGCCGGGAGGGAATCAACCTCCAAGCTGCGCGCATCCTGTTCAACTTCGACCTGCCGTGGAACCCGATGGACATCGAGCAGCGTATTGGCCGGATTCACCGGTATGGTCAGCAGCACACAGCGCAGGTCTATAACCTCGTCCTTTCGGACACCATCGAAGGACGGATCTTCCTTCTACTGAACGACAAGCTTCACGAGATCGCACGTGCCCTGGGAAAAGTGGACGAGCAGGGCAACGTGGCGGAGGACCTGCGGTCTCAGATACTAGGGCAACTCTCCGAGCGGCTCAACTACGACCGGTTGTATCAGGAAGCGCTCTCCGATCCCGAACTAAAGCGCACCCGCCTCGAGCTGGAGGCGGCTGTAGGCAACGCGGAGGAAGCGCGCCGTGTGGTGTTCGATCTATTCCAGGACCTTGATGACTTCCGGCTAGATGACTACACACCCTTCTCCGATCTGGAGTCCAGCCTGGCCCGATTGGTCTGCTTCCTCACTGCTGCCATGGAGGAGTCCGGACATCGCGTCCGAGCCATTGAGAAGAGCGTGTACGAGATCGAGTTCGCGGATGGCCGAAAAATGAAGTTCACCACCGATCGGGATATTGGCAAGGATCGCCAGGATTTGGAGCTCATCGGTCTCGACCATCCCTTGGTGCAGGAACTTCTAGACCGCTACAAGCGCGTACCAGCGGATGCGATCGGGGTTGCGGTCCAAGCCGACCCCGCGCAAGTTGGGGTGCTGTCATTGTGGTTCGTCGAAAGCCATGGCAAGGCCGGTGAGCGTAAGGCCAATGTGCAGGCGCTAGCTGTTGACCAGGCTGGCCAACGCCTCCCCCACCTGGAACGTGCCATCGAGAAGGTCTTTCACCAAGCGCCCGCTGAATCAGCGCTCTCATTGGATGCACGCCTGGCGGTTTTGAAGAGAGATCTGGAGCCTATGCTCCATCGAGACCTGCAACACCGAGGTGTAGTCGCGGAGGGGATGGGATTCTCGTCGGAATTAATTGGATGGATTGAAGTCTGCGCGTTAGTACCCTCTCGGACTTCACCAGAATTATAACCTGCTCGATCCCTTTTCGGAGTTGCACCACCAATGCACCGCTTGGATGTTTTCCGGATGGTCATCTCGTCGGCCTCCTCCCATTCCTTTTGGCTGTCTGTGGTCCGGTACCACGTCGCTACAGTCGGCAAATTCCTTGTGACAGAAGGCGCACTTCCCTTCCTGCTCCACGATCTTTCGGTTTAGCAGCTTCCGCATCTCTGCTGGTGACCGGAGTTCGCGGTATCCCCTGGGATGGTGCGGATCGTCGATGCGCTGAACACCAAGCTGAAATCTGCATTCTTTCCGCGCCTGCTCGCGCCCGCAGCAAAACCGCGACCGGTGAATCGGGCAGTATTCATTCCGACGGAGTTTCATGGGATTTCTCCTGAGTGGCGGTAAATGGGATTTGCCGGTTACCGTCCGATGCGCGGCTCCGCCTCCTGCCTCGTAATTTCAACAACGGTAACGAGGGCAGCAGTCAGAACCGCACATCGACTGTTTCTGTTGGGGACTACGAAGGCCGAACCGCCTGCAGGAACCCCGCCAGCTTCGCCGTCGCCTTGTACTGGGGTATGGGCTCCAGTTCTTTGAATGCACTGGTGAAGGCGTTGGACAGGCTCCACATGGTTCGCGGCTGGAATTCCTCATGCACGGGTTGAAAGTACAGATCATGCACTCGCCGCGCGAGGTGCTTGGGAAACCCAGACTCCTCCTCGATGAATGCCTGGTAGATCAGCAGCTTGGCCGAAGCCGTTGACAGCTGCAGAGCCTGCCATTCCTCGACTTGCTGCTTCAGCGGCCCGAAGTTCCTCTGCATCCGGTCGACGCCGATGGCCAGGCTGTCTTCCAGCGAGAAGTGCTTGGAATGCTTCGCGAGCACGGGAGTGTACGCGCCTGCGACGATCTTTCCTAATTGACGAGGTCCCTCACTTGAGCAACGCGGGAAACCAACGGGCCCTTGCCTTCGTAGGAGCAACTCAGGGTCCGTATCTCATCGTGGTAGCCAGTCAAAGTGCAATTGGTGAAATAGAAATAGCGAGCGCAGCGGTCTGAAATCTGAGTCTACGATACAAAGTTTTCAACTGTCCCTAGCCAAAGTCCTGCGCACCCATACAATCAGCCGTGTTCCGCAAAAACCAGGTTGATGCTCAAAAGACGTTGGACGAATACCTCTCTAATCAATAGACTTCTCAGCAGACACCACTAAATTTGATTTCGGTAGACTGCGCGCGGCCAATCATCCGCGTGCATCCCCGAAACTTGGTTCGAAAGAACTGACGGAAGTTCGGTGCGCGTTCCGTTTGCTTTTGCGCGGGCGGGGACTAACGAGAAGTGCGTAATCAGGAGAACCGTATGGATCTTGGTGCAGGAGTTCGAAAACTAACCCTAGGAGCGTTTGCCGTTTCAAGCATTTTCGGCGGCAGTGCGGCTTCCGCGCAGCAAGTCACGGGCACATTGGGCTCGCCCAGTGCGACGACGACCATCGACGGGAAGCAGCTTCCGCCGCCGCCACCGAAATTTGGTGGCGTCATCAAGGAGAGCGCGAAGGATTCCAAGCCTTACTGGCCGCC
>Ga0209656_10001827_pt1 | contig 13910 bp, 12 predicted proteins | sample BogFormECP12_OM2_FD_188239 | JGI IMG/M metagenome (GOLD analysis project Ga0209656, IMG submission 188239) | Bog forest soil microbial communities from Calvert Island, British Columbia, Canada - ECP12_OM2 (SPAdes) (version 2) | ecosystem: Environmental > Aquatic > Freshwater > Wetlands > Bog ... | reverse complement strand
CCCCGTCCCGTGCTGCTTTTCCGCCTTGCGCACCAGAAACCCATTCAGCTCGCCGCTCATCACCGAAACTGCCACCACAATCGGATCCGCGCCCATGGTGAGCCCACCAATGGCCTGCGCCTTCCAGCCTCGCTGCTTGATTTCGTCGTAAAAAACCTGCCCGGTAAGCCGCGCGCCCTTGGCATCCAGCGTAGTAGTCCGGCAATCGATGTAGTAGTCGCTGGTGCCGCCTGAAGACAGTTTGAACTCGCCCAGCCGGAACGACTTGTGCGCGAGCAACTGCAGCAATTCCTGGCGCGATGAATTCATGAAATTCAACAATACCACGGGAAATCAGCCTCTGTGGGCCTCACAACTCGCCCACAACGGCAGCCTCCCATCTCCTCGCCGTGATAACCTTGAAGTTTCCCCACAACGATGCCCAGAGGTATGAAATTGCACAGCGCGCGAAAGCCTTTCTTCTTCCTTCTTACTGCTTTCTTTCTTACATACATTTGCGGTTCCGGCCCGATCTCCACAGCATTTGCCGAAGGCACCCGTTCCTGGGAGCAGTCCAAATTTGAAGACCTCACCAAAGGCACCGCAACCGGAGTAGCCATTCGCAGCGCCGGCGGCCTCGAGCTCGCCCCCACCTTCAAGAGTCTCTACGCGACCCCTTCCACCTACATTTGGGCCATCGCCGCCGACGACGCAGGAAATGTCTACGTAGCGGCCGGCGCTCCGGCCCGCGTCTACCGCATCACGCCCGATGGTAAAGCCACCGTCATTTTCGAGCCGAAAGAACTCCAGGTGCAAGCCCTGCAGATCGCCTCTGCTGGCGTGATCTACGCTGCCACCGCTCCCGACGGCAAAGTTTACAAAATCGAACACAACTCCGCCGGTAAAACCCAGCCCACCAAAGCCGACTCATCTCCCGCCGCCGATCCCTCCTGGAGCTCTTCTGTCTACTTCGAACCTGGCACGAAATATATCTGGGACCTCGCCCTCGACAAATCTGGCAACCTCTACGTCGCCACCGGCGACCACGGCGAGATTTTCCGCGTCACGCCCAAAGGCGAGCACTCGGTCTTTTTCAAGAGCGACGAAACTCACATTCGCGTTCTCGCCTTCGATGCCCAGGACAACCTGATCGCCGGCTCCGACGGCAGCGGCCTCATCTACCGCATCTCTCCCGCCGGCGACGGTTTCGTGCTCTACAGCGCGCCCAAGAAAGAAATCACGGCGCTGGCGCTCGATCGCTCCGGCAACATTTATGCGGCCGCCGTCGGCGAGAAAAAGCCTGGAAGCGCTTCGACCTCCTCAGCCTTCAACGCGGCCCTGTTAACCATGGGTGCGAACGTCCCCGTAGGCGTCGCACCGCAGGTTCCCGGCATGACCATGACTGCCAACCCCGCTGGCCCAGCGATCACCGGCCCGTTTCCATTTCCCGGCGGCGGCGCCAGCAGCGGTTCCGATGTCTATCGCATCGCTCCCGACGGTTCCCCGATCCGCCTGTGGACCTCCCACGAAGACATCGTCTATGCCCTGTCTTTTGATTCGCAGGGACGCCTGCTCGCCGGCACAGGAAATCGCGGCCACATCTTCGCCATAACCGGCCTCGACGATTTCTCCGACCTGCTGAAAGCCGCTGCATCGCAAGTGACGGCCTTCGCCAAAGCGCCCGGCGGAGGCGTCTACGCGGCCGCCAGCAATCTGGGAAAAGTTTTCGTCCTTGGCCCCGGCCCCGAAGCCCAGGGCACTTACGAGAGCGACGTCTTCGACGCCAAGATTTTCTCCCGCTGGGGACGCGTCGAATTCCGCGGCATCGGCAACGTCGATCTCTACGCCCGCAGTGGCAACGTCGATAATCCCGACCGCAACTGGAGTCCCTGGAAAAAGGTCGACCTCGGCAAAGATGATCAAACCGGCGTTCCCGCCGCCCGTTACGCCCAGTGGAAAGCCGTGCTGCATGCGGGATCTCCAGCTCCAAACGTGGATAGCGTAGCCCTCAATTACCTGCCCAAAAATGTCGCTCCCGAGATCGAAGACGTCGCCGTTCAAGTCGGCGTAAAGTATCAGCCCCAGCCGAAAAATACTGGCCTCAGCCTGAGCACGGATTCTTCAAATCTTTCTTCCGCAACCCATTTCGAAGCTCCCCCATCCAGCTCTCATGATCGCGATTCCATCGGCGTCAAGTGGAGCGCGCACGATGACAACGACGATCAGCTCGTCTATTCCATCTACTACCGCGGCGACGGCCAGAAGCGCTGGCTTCTTCTCAAAGACAACCTCACCGATAAAGCCTATTCCTTCGACGCCAGCCTCCTGCCCGACGGCGGCTACACCGTGAAAGTCATCGCCTCCGATGCGCCCTCGCACTCCCCGGGTGAAGCCCTGACCGCGTCGAAAGAGAGCCGCCGCTTCGAGGTCGACACCACGCCTCCGCGCATCGAAAACCTCTCCGCCACTCTTGACGGCGGCCAGATTCACGTCACCTTTCGCGCCGTGGATGGTTTTTCCCCCGTCAAACGCGCCGAATATTCCGTCGATGCCGGCGATTGGAAGTACGTCGAACCCGTCGGCCAACTCTCCGACGCAAAAATCGAGACCTACGATTTCAAAGCCACTCCCGAAGCCGCCAAGGACGGCGCGGCTTCTTCCGAGCACGTAGTCGTAGTTCGTGTCTACGACCGTTACGACAACATGGGCGCCGCGAAAACTTTGCTCCCGCAAAAGTAACTTTTCACCAGAACGGTGCTTGAGGCGGCTCTTAAGCAGCGCGGAAAGAGCGGCTCATGCGGTGACGTGGAAGAGCGGCGCTTCAGCGCCGCGTAAAGAACCAGAATTCCTGCGGGCTTTAGCCCCTGCGGTCGCATTTTGCATCGGCCCGCTAACGCATCTCTTCCTCAGCTTCCGAAGCTGCCTGTTGCACGCCAGTGTTCGTTGCGTTCAACGCCCCCGTTCGCCGCAACTCCGGAAACATCCACGACCACAGTCCAATCACCACCAGCGTTCCCACGCCTCCCAACACCACCGCTGGAACTGTGCCAAACCACTGCGCCGTCAATCCAGACTCGAACTGCCCCAGTTCATTCGAGGTCCCGATAAAAACCATGTCGACGGCCATCACGCGCCCGCGCATCTCATCCGGCGTGCGCAACTGCACCAGCGTCGCGCGAATGATCACGCTGACCATGTCCGTCGCCCCCAGCAGCACGAGCGCCACCAGCGACAGCACGATGCTGTGCGACACCCCAAACAAAATCGTCAGCACTCCAAACCCCGCCACCGACCACAACAGCGTCGGCCCCGCGCGCCCGCGCAGCGGCCGGTGAGCCAACGCCACCGCCATGATAGCGGCGCCCACTCCCGGAGCCGTCCGCAACAATCCCAGCCCCCACGGCCCGGTGTGAAGAATGTCGCGCGCGTAAACCGGAAGCAGCGCCACCGCTCCGCCCAGCAACACCGCGAACAAATCCAGAGAAATCGCGCCCAGGATCAACTTCTCGCGCCATATGAAATGCAATCCGGCGAAAACCGTCTTCATCGTCATCGGCTCGCGCTTGCGCGCCTGCTGCCTCGCCTTTATACGGAATGTGGAAGCCAGCGCTCCCACCGCCGTCAGCATCGCCGCCGCATACACTGCCGACGGACCGTGAAACGCCGCATACAGAATCCCGCCCAGCGATGGCCCCAGAATCGTGGCTGCTTGAAACGTCGTCGCATTCCACGCCACGGCATTCGGGAAGTGCTCTTCCGGAACCAGTTGCGGCAGGATCGACCGGCTGGCCGTCCCGTTAAACGACCGCACCACGCCCAGCAAAATCAGCACTACGTAAATGGGACGCACCGCGTGCGTTCCTCTCTGCGCCAGCACCAACAGAAGCCCGGAGCACATCGCAAAACCGGCATAACATGTGCCCAACACCTTGCGCCGCTCGAATCGATCCGACGCATGCCCCGAAACCAGAAACAGCAAGATGCCCGGCAAAAACTGCGCCAGCCCCACCAACCCAAGATCCAGCGCCCGTTTCGTGATGTCGTACACCTGCCATCCCACCGCGACTGCCTGCATCTCCACCGCGGCCACAATCAGAAATCGCGCAATCTGGAACAGCACGAAGTCAGGATGAGTAAACGCGATGCGTCCAGCTCTGGCGTCGGCGGGCGATGGCATTGATCTTCTAATTTGCCATAGAAACGGCTCACCTGCATGGCCGGAGAAACCAAGCAGCTAGAATCTATCCATGCACTTGTTGCGCACCCTCGGCTGGATCGCCTGCGTCGTCTACTCCACGATCCCCGCCTTCTGGCTGCTGATTCATCCCCGTGTGGAATTCTGGCGCTCACGCCCGCGCTCGCCCTACAAAATCCTTCTGCCCATTTGGATCGGAATGTGGGCAGCCATGGCCGCGATCACCACCCCTTGGCGCAGCTTCCTGCTCTACACAAATAACTGGATTTGGATTCCCGCAGCCTTCTTATTCTGCGCCGGCCTCGTACTCTACAAACTCTCGCACCACCACTTCACTCTGGCGCAACTTGGTGGCCTGTCCGAGATCCTTCCCGGAGATCGCGAGCAGCGTCTCGCCACCACCGGCGTCCGCGCCCACGTCCGCCATCCCGTCTATCTCGGCCATCTCTGCGAAATGCTCGCCTGGAGTACCGGCACCGGCCTCGCCGTCTGTTGGGCACTGACTGCATTCGCGATCGTAACCGGAGCAGTAATGATGAGGATGGAAGACAAAGAACTGGAAACCCGCTTCGGTGAAGAATATCGCACCTATCGCTTAGCCGTACCAGCCTTGGTGCCGAAGGTAAAGCTATAATCCGACTTGGCTGAAAGCTGAGAGCTGACAGCTGAAAGCCCCATGCGCTTCGAACTCTTCATCGCAACCCGCTACCTGCGCGCCAAGCGCCGTCAAGCCTTCATCGGTATCATCACCGGCATCTCCATCCTCGGCGTCGCCGCCGGTGTCGCCTCGCTCATCATCGCCCTCGCCATTAACAATGGATTTCGTCAGGACCTGCAGGAGCGCCTCATCGGATCCACCTCGCACATCAGCCTGCTCCGCATCGCCGACGATGGCATCAAAGATTGGCCTCCGCTCCTCGAACGTCTTTCCAAACAGCCGCACGTCGTCGCCGCCGCGCCCGCAATTTTCGAGCAAGTCCTCATCTCCCGCGGCCCCCGCGCCCGCGGCGCCGTCCTCAAAGGCATGATCCCCGCCGACGAGCGCAAAATCGGCGATCTGCTCAACACAATAAAGGATGGATCAGCCGACGCTCTCGAAGAAACTCCGGCTCCCGAAAGTGCTCATGTAGAGACAGCTGCCTCGCCTGTCCAGGGCGCGCCAGCGCCCCGTAATTCTTCTGAGGCTCTCCACGACGATTCCCCCGATTCCCTCGCCGGCGTCCACGCCCGCATCGCTGCCATGCCTCCCATCATTCTCGGTAAAGATATGGCCGATAATCTCGGCGCGACCGTCGGTTCCGTCGTCCTCGTCACCAGCCCGCAAGGTGAACTCACGCCCTTCGGCATGGTTCCGAAGTACAGCCGCTTCCGCGTGGTAGGAATCTTCAGCTCCGGTTTCTATGACTACGATTCTTCCTGGGCCTTCACGCGCCTCTCCGCTGCGCAAAGCCTCTTCGGTCTCGGTGATCTCATCTCCGTCATCGAATTCAAGGTCGACGACATCTACAAAGCCGATCAGGTTTCGCACCAACTCGAAACCGCTGCCGGCAAAGGCTTCATGACCACCAACTGGATGGAACAGAACCAGGCTCTCTTCCACGCCCTCCGACTCGAGCGCCTGGTCACCTTCATCACCATCGGCCTCATCGTCTTCGTAGCCGCCCTGAATATCCTCATCTCCCTCATCATGATGGTCATGGAAAAAACCAAAGACATCGCCGTTCTCATCTCGATGGGCACGCGCAAGTCGCAAGTCCGCAACATCTTCATCGCCCAGGGCGTTCTCATCGGCGTGATCGGCACCGCCATCGGCCTCCTGCTCGGCTACGCCATCTCCTACGCCGGAGGCCATTACCACATCATCTCGCTCTCGCCCGAGGTCTATTCCATCGACTACGTCCCCTTCGCCCCGCGCCCCATGGACGGAGTGCTCGTCGCCATCGTCGCCATCGGCGTCTCCTTCATCGCCACCCTCTACCCCTCCTGGTCCGCCGGCCGCACCCTCCCCGCCGAAGCCCTCCGCTACGAATGATCAACGTTTTCCCAAAGCAATGTCATTCTGAGCGAAGCGCGCGCGAAAGCGCGCGCGAGTCGAAGAATCCCTATCCGTCTGCACAACGGCCAGATTCGCAAGGAATTCTCACCACGGAACTTTCCCCGCCTCCCCGCCGTACAATTAAATGGAAGGATTAGAAAGAAGGAGGTCTCCCATGTTCACTTTCCTCCTGTGGTGCATCCTCTTCGTAGTCTGCTGGCCGCTAGCCCTGCTGGCGCTGATCGCTTACCCATTCATCTGGCTATTACTGCTCCCATTCCGCATCGTCGGCATCGCCGTAAAGGGAGTGCTGGAAATCGTTTTCCTCGCCATCACGCTCCCCTTCCGCCTGCTGGCCGCGCCATTCAGGATCTAGCTCCGCAGAAGGTATTTGATTTTGGGTGGCGCAGCGCTTTATGCGCTGCGATAGAATGCCGCTAAAATGAATGGGCTTTAGCCCCTGAAGTTCGCCTGGCGGCGAACCTACCCCTCCATCACCTTCAACCCCTCACTCACCACCAAACTCGCCTCCGTCGCCCGCTGCACATCCTCCGCCGTCAGCCCCGGAGCCACTTCCTCCAGCACCAGCCCCCACCCCGTCACCCGTATGTACGCCATCTCCGTCACAATCGTATCCACAACCCGCACGCCAGTCAGCGGCAGCGTGCACTTCTTCAAAATCTTCGGCGCGCCGTCTTTCGTCGTGTGCTCCATCGCCACCACCACACGCCGCGCCCCGGCCACCAAATCCATCGCGCCGCCCATCCCCTTCACCATTTTTCCCGGGATCATCCAATTCGCCAGGCTCCCCGACTCATCCACTTCCATCGCTCCCAGCACACTCAAATCAATGTGCGCCCCCCGAATCATGGCAAACGAATCGGCGCTCGAAAAATACGACGTCCCCGCCATCTCGCTCACCGTCTCCTTGCCCGCATTGATCAGGTCCGCGTCCTCCTGCCCCTCGAGTGGATACGGCCCAATCCCCAGCATCCCATTCTCCGACTGCAACACCACTTCCATCCCCGCCGGAACATGATTCGCAATCAGCGTCGGCATCCCAATGCCAAGGTTCACATAAAATCCATCGCGCAACTCCCGCGCAATCCGATTCACAATCCGCTCGCGCTTCTCAGTGTCCTTACCGGGCTTGTTCATCGTCTTGTCATCCTGAGCGACTCTGTCATCCTGACCTACCTTGTCATCCTGAGCGAGGATTGTGCTTCGCGCCAGCGAAGCACAACCGCAGTCGAAGGATCCTAACAGCTCAACACCGCCGCCACCCTCCAAGATCAATCGCTATGAATCCTTTGTCATTCCGAGTGGGTATTTGTCATTCCGAGCGAAGCGAGGAACCTGCTTTCGCATCCACCATCCTCGAACCCGCGCTCCTGCAGCGGCCACCGACTAACCCATAACCCTCCTCACCGTCCGTCTCTCAATCCTCCGCTCGTACAACTCCCCCTGAAAAATTCTCTTCACGTACACCGATGGAGTATGAATCGAATCTCCATCCAGCTCGCCAACTTCCACCAGATGCTCAACCTCCGCAATCGTCACCTTCGCCGCCGTCGCCATGATCGGATTAAAATTCCGCGCCGTCTTCCGGTACACCAGATTCCCCATCCGGTCGCCCTTCCACGCCTTCACAAAGGCAAAGTCCGCCTTCAGGCCATGCTCCATCACGTAAGTCCGTCCATCGAACTCGCGCGTCTCCTTGCCATCCGCCACCATCGTCCCGACGCCGGTCGGCGTAAAAAATGCCGGAATCCCCGCGCCGCCGGCGCGAATGCGTTCGGAAAATGTCCCCTGCGGCACCAGATCGAGATGAATCTTTCCCGTCAGCACCATCTCTTCCAGTAGCTTGTTCTCGCCAACGTAGGTCCCAATGTGCCGCACAATCTGTCCCGCCGCCAGCAGCAGCCCGTTCCCCAACCCGTCCACGCCAACGTTGTTGCTGATGGTCGTCAGGTTCTTCGACCCCTTCCGCACCAGCGCCCGAATCAGATTTTCCGGAATCCCGCACAGCCCAAACCCGCCAATCATGATGACGGAGCCGTCGCCCACATCGCGAATCGCCTCATCCGCATTCGCCACAACCTTATTCATAGCGTGAGAATTCTAATGAAATCAGTGGTCAGTGGCTAGTGGTCAGTCGATAACTGGCCACTGATCACTGACCACCGCACTATTCCTTCTTCCCCGGACTCTTCCTCAGCCCGTGCGCCGTTTCAAATTCCTCCGCCAGCTGCCGCGTCGCCAGACTCTCCCGGATATGCGCCAGCCGCTGCTCCACCTTCCACAGCGCATCCTCCAGATTTTTCTTATTCGTGATCGCGATGTCCCGCCACATCGAATAAGGACTCGCCGAAATCCGCGTCATCTCCCGCAGCGCCCGCCCGCCCGCCGGCAGCAACGGCGCCTCTTCGCCGAACTCCTCCACTAGCGCCGCCGCCAGCGCGGTTGAAATCATCTGCGGCACGTGGCTAATCCACGCACACAACTGGTCATGATCTTCCGGCGGCAGAATCGCTACCCGCGCCCCGATCTGATCGATCCATCCCACAAATTCCGCGAACAACGGCTCCTGCAGATTCTGTCCCGGCAGCGGGGTCAAGAACCAAACTGCGTTCCGGAACAATTCAGCATCCGCAAAATCCACTCCGCTGTTCTCTTTCCCCGCCATCGGATGCCCCGCGAGAAATCGATGCCGCGCATTCTTTCCAAACACCTTCAGCGCTTGTTGGGCCACCGCCGCCTTCGTGCTTCCCACATCCGTCAGCAACGTACTCGCAGGCAATGCCGGACCCAGCCGCCCGATCAAATCGACAATCGCCAACACCGGCGTTGCCAGCACCACCAATTGGCTGCCACGCACCGCATCAGCCGGCTCGGGGAATCCAATATCGATCACCCCGCACATCTTCGCCCGCTTCAGCGCCGATTGCCGGTCGCACCCCACAATCTTGCCCGCAAACCGATGCCTCCGCAGCGCCAGCGCAAACGACCCGCCGATCAGCCCCGTCCCAATAATCGTGATTTGCCGGATTGGCATAAAGGCATTTACCACGGAGACACGGAGACACAGAGAAAAAACAGAATTTTTAGAAAGCTCTGCTTTGATTCAAAAATTGATGATTGCGCGCGATAGGTATTCAGATTCGCTTGCAGTTGCGTTCCTCTGTGTCTCTGTGCCTCTGTGGTGAAAAGGAGCTAAGCGATCTTCCTTCCCACCGCCGGCGCAATCATCCGCAACTCATCCATCAGCTTCGCGAACTGCTCCGGAAACAACGACTGCGCCCCATCCGACCATGCCTGGTTCGGATCGCAATGCACTTCAATCAGCAGCGCGTCCGCTCCCGCCGCCACCGACGCCCTCGCCATCGGCGCAACCTTGTCCCGCCGGCCCGTGCCATGCGACGGATCGGCAGTCATCGGCAGATGCGACAATTTATGAATGATCGGTATCGCCGAAATATCCATCGTGTTCCGCGTGTACGTCTCGAAAGTTCGAATCCCGCGCTCGCATAAAATCACTTCATAATTCCCGCCCGCCATAATGTACTCGGCCGAAAGCAACAGCTCTTCCAAAGTCGCCGCAATCCCGCGTTTCAGCAGCACCGGCTTCCGCACCTTCCCCAACTCGCGCAGCAGATTAAAGTTCTGCATATTGCGCGCCCCCACTTGCAGGATGTCGACATACGGCAGCATCATCGGTATCTGCGAGATCTCCATCACCTCGCTGATCACCAGCAACTTGAATTTCTCCCCCGCTTCACGCAGCAACTTCAGTGCATCTTCCCCATGCCCCTGAAAAGAATAAGGAGAACTCCGCGGCTTGAACGCTCCGCCCCGCAGCACCCGCGCTCCCGCCTTAGCAACCCCTTCCGCCGTCGCAAAAATCTGCTCCCGCGATTCCACCGAGCACGGCCCAGCCATTACGACCACTTCATTTCCGCCAATCGCAACTCCATTGGCCAATTTCACAATCGTCCCCTCGGGACGAAAACTTTTCCCCGCCAGCTTGTACGGAGAACTGATGCGATGAACTTCCTGCACCCCCGGCAGCAACTCCAGGATGCGTATATCAAAATCAATTCCCGATCCCACCGCGCCCAGCACGGTCTGCCGCGCTCCCGACGACCGGTGCACCTCAAACCCCATCTTCACCAGGTGCTCAATCACCTGCTGAATCTGCCCCTCATCCGCCACATCCTGCATCGCCACAATCATAAGAGGTCTCTGCTTTTTAGCTTTTGGCTTCTAGCTCTTAGCTCTTAGCTCTTAGCTACTTCTTTGAACTTGTCATTCACCCAACCGCTTGTCATTCCGAGCGCAGCGAGGAACCTGCTTACGCGTCCACCACCACCGACCCCGCCTCAGTCATTGACTTCCGAATCTAACTCCGTCTCACCCTTCTTCGCTTCCGCCTTCGTCACAATCTCTTCTTTCTGAATATTGCGCATCACGTCCATGATCCGTTCAAAAATCCTCACCAGATCCTGCGCCGGCAGCGGACCTCGATTCATCTCCCGCACATTCTCAAACACAATCCGCTCCCGCTCCGGCTCATAAATCGGCAAAGACGTATCCCGCTTCAACCGCCCAATCTCCACCGCCGCCCGCGCCCGCTCGCTCAACAACTCCACCAGCCGCCGGTCAACCTCATCAATTTTCTTACGCCAATCCGCGATGTCCATGATGTTCTTAATTCTGACTTGTCATCCTGAGCGAGGATTGTGCTTCGCAAAGGCGAAGCACAACCGCAGTCGAAGGATCTCTACCTCTTGTCTGCCGGCCGGGTACCCCACCCTTGCGCGCTTTTCGCGCAGGGTGGGGATTTTGAATTCCTATCCAACCAATCCCCTCACGAGCTCCCCCACCGCCTCCGCTTCCCTCCCGCGATTCCTCTCAATCGTCTCCACGATCGCGCTGCCCACCACCACCGCATCCGCAAATTCTCCAACCTCCGCAAACTGCTCTGCATTCGAAATCCCAAACCCCACCGCCACCGGCAACCTGGTTACGCGCCGCAAGCGCCGCACCAGTTTCTGCGCATCCTCCGCCAACCTCTGTCGCGCCCCCGTCACTCCCGTCCGCGAAACAGCATACACAAATCCTCGCGACACCTTGGCAATCTTCTTCAATCGATCATCCGGACTCGTCGGTGCCGCCAGAAACACCGGCGCCAGATCGTGCACCTTCATCGCCCGCAAATATTCGCCCGCTTCTTCCACCGGCAAATCCGTCACCAGCACGCCATCCACGCCCGCGGCCCGCGCGATTTTGCAGAACTTCTCCATCCCCATCCGCAGTATGGGATTCAAATATGAAAACACCACCAGCCCCGTCGACTGCGCATGCTGCCGCACCTCCGCCGCCAATGTAAGCACCTGCGCCAGGCAAGTCCCATGCTTCAGCGCACGCTCGCTCGCCCGCTGGATCACCGGCCCATCCGCCACCGGATCACTGAACGGCACCCCCAACTCAATCACATCCGCCCCGGCTTCAATCGCTGCCAATACGACCGCCCTCGTCGTCGCGAGATCCGGATCCCCGCACGTCACATAGACTACAAGCCCCGGCTTTTTGTAAAACGTCAAAGGCATTTTGTCATTCTGAGCGAAGGCTGCACTTCGCGGATGCGAAGAGCAACCGTAGTCGAAGAATCCCTTTCACGCCCTGACTGCCCGCGACCACGCCAGGCATTTCAGCAGGCCTTTTTCCCCTACAAAGCTTTGTCATTCCGAGCGCAGCGAGAGCCTGCGCTGAGCGAGGTCGAAGGGAATCTGTTGTCTCCTCCGAACTCAATCATCAATCCAGCTTCAAATTTTCCCGCATAATCCCAATATCCTTATCCCCGCGCCCCGACACATTCACAATCACCACATCCGATTTCTTCATCCGAGGTGCGCGCTTCACCACTTCCGCCACCGCGTGCGCCGACTCCAGCGCAGGAATAATTCCCTCCGTCCGCGCCAAAAGCGTAGTGGCTTCTAAAGCCTCCGCATCCGACGCCGGAACATACTCCGCCCGCCCCGCATCCCGCAACGCCGCGTGCTCCGGCCCAATCGAGGGATAATCCAGCCCCGCCGAAACCGAATGCGTGGTCGCAATCTGCCCCGTCAAATCCTGCAGCACATAAGAATAAGTCCCCTGCAACACTCCCGGCGACCCTCCGCGAAACCGTGCCGCATGATCGCCCAGTCTTTCGCCGCGCCCGCCGGCCTCCACACCGATCAATCGGACTTTCTTGTCCTTTATAAATTCGTAGAAAATTCCAATCGCATTCGATCCCCCACCCACGCACGCAATTACCGCTGTTGGGAGCTTTCCCTCCGCCTTCAAAATCTGCGCCCGCGCCTCCCGTCCAATCACCCGATGAAAATCCCGCACCATCGTCGGATACGGATGCGCGCCCAGCACGCTCCCCAACAAATAATGTGTCGTCCGCACGTTCGTCACCCAATCGCGCATCGCTTCATTGATCGCATCCTTCAACGTCCGCGACCCCGATTCCACCCCGCGCACCTCCGCTCCCAGCAGCCGCATGCGGAACACATTCAACTCCTGCCGCCGCATGTCCTCGGTGCCCATGTACACCACGCACTCAAATCCCAGCAGCGCGCAAACCGTCGCCGTCGCCACGCCATGCTGCCCCGCGCCCGTCTCCGCAATCACCCGCCGCTTGCCCATGCGCTCCACCAGCAGCGCCTGTCCCAGGCAGTTATTAATCTTGTGCGCGCCCGTGTGCAGCAAATCCTCCCGCTTCAAATAAATCTTCGCCCCACCCAGCTTCTCGGTCAGCCTTCGCGCAAACGAAAGCGCCGTCGGACGCCCCGCATAATTCCTCAGCAATTCGTCCAATCTCTTCTGAAATTTCGGATCGCGCTTCGCCTTCTCATACTCCCGCTCCAACTCCCCGAGCGCCGCCATCAAAGTCTCCGGCACATACCGCCCGCCATAAACCCCAAACCGCCCCGGCTCACTCACGATGCGCAGGGTGCGCGGGTGCCCCATCCTTGCGCGCTCTTTGCGCAGGGTGGGGATTTTGACTTTCATTCTCGCTCTCGGAACCGTCGCCATTCTCTTCACCAACTCCTGCTCTCCGCCGGGTGCCCCACCCTTGCGCGTTCTTTGCGCAGGGTGGGGATTTTGACTTCTGCAGTACCTGGAACCGTAGCCGTTTCTAACTCATCTTCCGATCCGCGTCGCGCACGGCCTTCACAAAGGCCCGCACCTTCTCCGGATCTTTCTTCCCCGGCTTCGCTTCGACTCCCGAAACCACATCCACTCCCCAAGGCTTGAGAATCTGAATCGCCTCGCCAACATTCTCCGCCGTCAGTCCGCCCGCTACGATGACCGGAATCGAGAAGCCCAATCCCTGAACCATACCGCGACATTTTTCCCAGTCAAAAATCGCGCCTGTGCCGCCCGGGCGATTTTCCGACCCGGAATCAATCAGCATCGCGTACCCGTTTTTTTTCGTCTCATCGCTGATGAACACGCCGCCGTCGACTAGTTTTTCTCCTTGTACGGCAACGATCATCTTGCGACGCGGTTCATCGCTGGTTGCGGCCCAATCGACCAAGCCGGATTTTCCTCGAGCATGATAGAACTGCACCGCCGTCAAACCAACACGCTTAGCAACACTACTAAGGCCCTCCGCCGACTCCCCCACAAACACTCCCACCTTCTCCA
>Ga0209656_10001826_pt1 | contig 13913 bp, 7 predicted proteins | sample BogFormECP12_OM2_FD_188239 | JGI IMG/M metagenome (GOLD analysis project Ga0209656, IMG submission 188239) | Bog forest soil microbial communities from Calvert Island, British Columbia, Canada - ECP12_OM2 (SPAdes) (version 2) | ecosystem: Environmental > Aquatic > Freshwater > Wetlands > Bog ... | reverse complement strand
CGTGCCCCGGGCTGGATCAGCGGGGCGCGCGCGCGATTGAAGCTGTAACTCCCAGGCTTGGAAGGCTTGCAGGGTGGCTTTGCGCAGGGTCAGGCCCTGGCTTACAGCCAGAGTCTTGATGTGGCGCTTTTCGGCCTCGGTCAATTGGACCTGAAGCAGGTTGGTATTGTGTGCTCGCATATCATCCTTTATGTATTTTATGTACCGTATGACCCATAATTCTATGTACAGTATGACACATTTTGGCCAAGAAATAGCAAAGTCTTGCTACTAAGTCTTTATTTTACTATTGGATACGTGTAAGTCATTTAGAATCTATTTATTGCAGCTTTTCCCTGCTAACTTCTTGATTCTAAATGAGGGCGCTGAGGGGAGGTCTGTTTGGGGGGAAAAGCAGTCTCGCCTTGCCGATTCCAGCCTCATTGGCTTTGTTGACCATCCTAGTTCTTGGGAATTGTCATTACGAGATGGCTTCAGCCATCGAGGAATCTGCTGTTCGGTTCAAAGAGAAATGCGCTTGAAGGAAAAGCATATCCCTCGTCGCGCTGCTTCTTCGCGGCTCCTCGTGATGACAATTCAGGAGGTCGAGAGCTGTCAGGCGACCTTTCCCGTCACGTCCTATAATTCCAAATGGAATTCATAACTGCGAAGGAGCACCATGCTTCTACACGGCATCTTTCCTCCCATCACAACCCCGTTTTATCCCGACAGCAAAATCTACTTCCGCAAGTTGGAACAGAATGTTGAGCAGTATTCGCGCGGGCCGATCGCTGGCATCGTGGTGCAAGGCTCGACGGGCGAAGCCATCCTGCTCAGCGATGAGGAGCGCCGCGAGGTGCTGAAGTCCGCGCGCGATGCGGCTTCCAACGAGAAGGTCCTGATCGCCGGCACAGGAATTGAGTCGGCCATCGAGACGCTGCGCCTGACGGAATACGCCTACGAACTCGGCTATGACATCGCCATGGTGCGCACGCCACATTACTACAAAGGCCAGATGGCGAACCCTGCGAATATGCTGGCGTTCTATCGCTTCGTTTGCGACCGCTCGCCACTGCCGGTTATCATCTACAACTTCCCGCAGGCGACTGGCTACGACATTCCGGCAGAAGTCGTCATCGAGCTGGCCGAGCATCCGAACCTCATCGGCATCAAGGAATCATCCGGCTCGATCGAGAAGGTGCAGAAGATGGTGGAAGGCACGCGCCACATCAAGCGCAAAGCGACGGTCACGGAGACGTTTGCCGCCGTCACCAAACGCATGATGAAGGCTGCGATCTCAGCCACCGCCGACGCCGATGGCGGCGCGATGGTTCCGGTCGGCGCGCTGGCAGGAACAGCTTCGCCGCCGAAGCCGTCGTCGGCCGCAGTGAAGGTTGTCGGCGGGCTCAAGACGCGCGAGAAGGAAGTCGGCTTCCAGGTGCTGGTCGGCGCGGCGCAGAAGCTGCATCCGTCGCTCGATGTCGGCGCTGTCGGCGCGATTCTCGCATTCGCGGACTGCGCTCCGACTGCGTGCTACGAAATCTATGCCGCTTGGAAAGATGGAGACTCGACGCTCGCGGCCGAGAAGCAGGAGCGCATTGCGAAAGCTGCAGAGCGCATCGTCGACGGATTGAGTATTCCCGGCGTGAAGTACGCCATGGATTACAACGGCTTTTACGGCGGTCCTCCGCGGCTGCCGCTGCTGCCGCTCACCGCTGACAAGAAAGCTGAAGTGGAGCAGTTGCTGGCGAACATTCGCCTATGACGACCGGGCAAACTCACCGCCCGCAGGAGGAAACAGTGAAAGCGATTCGCGTGCACGAGTTCGGTGGTCCTGAGGTCCTGAAGCTGGAGGAAGTTCCCGACCTGAAGCCCGGACCAGCGCAGGTTGTGGTGCGGATTCACGCCGCGGGCGTGAATCCGGTAGAGGCTTACGTTCGCACCGGAACGTATGCGTTCAAGCCGAACCTGCCTTACACGCCGGGCAACGACGCTGGCGGAGTCGTGATGACAGTCGGCGACGGGGTCAAGCGAGTAAAGGCTGGAGATCGCGTTTACGTGGCCGGTTCCGTCAGCGGCACGTATGCCGAACAGGCGCTATGCAATGAAGCGCAAGTGCATCGTTTGCCTGAGAAGGTCAGCTTCGAGCAGGGCGCGGCGATGGGCGTTCCTTACGGCACGGCGTATCGCGGACTGTTTCAGCGTGGCGACGCAAAAGCGGCCGAGACTGTACTGATTCACGGCGCCAGCGGCGGAGTTGGCACCGCGGCGTTGCAATTAGCGCGGGCTTGCGGCCTTACTGTGATTGGCACCGCAGGCAGTGAACGCGGCATGCACTTGGTGCAGGCGGAAGGCGCACATCACGTGCTTAATCACTCCACAGAAGGATGTCTCGACGAATTGATGAAGCTCACCGAAGGCCGCGGCGTTGACCTCATCCTGGAAATGCTGGCCAACAAGAACCTGGCCAAAGACCTGACAGTGCTGGCGAAGAAGGGGCGCGTGGTCGTGATCGGGAGCCGCGGCACGATCGAGATCAATCCGCGCGATGCAATGGGACGCGATGCCGACATTCGCGGCACCACCATGATGAACACCACAGAACAAGAGTACAAGCAGATGCACGCTGGGCTGGTCGCGGGACTGGAGAACGGGACATTACGGCCCGTCATCGGGCAGAAGATTCCGCTGTCGGAAGCGTCGCGGGCACATGTCGAGGTGATGAAACCCTCAGGCGCGCACGGAAAAATCGTGCTCCTGCCATGAGGCGAAAAGTTGCAGCAGGTTTTGGTTATGTCTGCCGCAAACTCCACGCTCCCAAATTGGGAGCAAAGATGTCAAATCTCAGGTTGGGTGCAGTCTTTCGTTGACAGGCTGCGACTGTGAGCGATAGAGTTAATTGCCTCGACTGGTGGCTCCCCAAGTGCTCCTGTCCGGCGGAAGCAACTCCATTGGTGCAGCTTCGGTTGTTTGTCTCAACTAACCACAAGAAACGAAGAGGATAGATTTACCATGACACGGATTTTCTTGCGTCACAGCTGCGGCTTCAGCCGCGCAGCACTCGTTCTCACTCTGATTTGTAGCCTCTGCGTCTTCGCCGTGATTCCGGCCGGCGCACAAAGCCTATTTCGGCAGCTCAGCCAGGACGTTTTCAGCGGCGGTAACGGCCAGCACATGACCGAAGTTGAGCCGGCGGCTTTCGCCTATGGTTCGACAATCGTAGCCGCCTTCCAGGTGTCCCGCGTCGCTCCTGGCGGCGGCATGGACATCGGCTGGGCCGCCTCGACGAATGCTGGGATTTCCTGGACCAACGGATACCTACCCGGTCTCACCGAGTGGTATCAAGGCAACGGCAGCAACTATGCTTCAGCCAGCGACGCGTCGGTCGCCTACGATCTGAAGCATGGCGTGTGGATCATCAATACCATACCCATTGCGGGCGGGGTTGATGTCGCCGTCAGCCGTTCCACAGACGCCCTTCACTGGGACAACCCGATCTTCGTTTCCAAACCAGGCAATGCCGACAAGAACTGGATCATCTGCGATAACACGTCTACCAGTCCCTACTTCGGAAACTGCTATGTCGGATGGGACAACGCTGAAATCCAAATGTGTACTTCCACCGACGGCGGGCTCACCTGGAGCGCGCCCCAGGCCACTGCAGGCTTTGACGTAGGACTCGGTATCAATCCTGTAGTGCAGCCCAACGGTAATGTGGTCGTGGGATTTTATAGCTACAACAGCGGCCAGATGGCGGCCTTCATGTCCACCAATGGCGGCAGGAGCTGGAACGCGTCGGTGAACATCGCGAGCGCTCCCAGTCACGGCGAGGCAGGTGGCCTGCGCAGTCCCGGTCTTCCTTCTACCGCTATTGATGGAGCGGGCAACGTGTATGTCTCCTGGCCGGATTGCCGCTTCGAAAGCGGTTGCAGCGCCAACGACATTGTGTACAGCAACTCAAGCGATGGAATTCATTGGAGCTCGGTCGTTCGTGTTCCAATTGATCCGATAGGCAGCGGTGTGGACCACTTCATTCACGGCATGGGCATCGACGCCAAGACCTCCGGAAGCTCGGCCCATATGGCGATCACCTATTACTACTACCCCGTCTCGAATTGCGGAAATTCCTGCACACTGTTCGCCGGCTATACGCAGTCGAGCGATGGCGGCGCAACGTGGACCGCGGGAAGGCAGGTCTCTCACGGGATGCAGCTCAGTTGGCTGCCGAATTCGCAAAATGGTCTCATGGTGGCCGACTATATAGCCACGGTCTTTCCGGCCGGAGGCAGAGCTTTCCCGATTTACGTGATTGCCGGTCAGCCATCCGGAGGCATCTACCAAGAGGCGGTTTACACCGAGGGCTACGGCTTCCCCTTCACTGGCACATCGGAACCGTCATTCAGTTCGGCCAATGACGTACCGATTCCTGATGCCAAGTCGGACCATCCACCGAGGAGACCCGAGGATCGCGACAACGAGATTCCATCTCGGACGGGCAAAACGCCTCCCCCGGAAAGAGAGTAGGATCTTTAGCTTGACATGGGCCGCTAGAGGCAGTCTGGCGGCCCTTTTCTCTTTGGGCTGTTAACGGAAGCCGAAATACCTCCCCCGACGATTGATGGAGTCGCACCTTTCAGTTACAATCCCCGTTGATCCATTGTCCGTCGCACGCCAATCGGAGATTTGGCGGCCGGCGCCCGAGGACAAGAGAATGTTCATCCCTCAGTAACACGCCCTTCTTTGTTGGTCCGCGAAGCGAAATCGGCTAACGCGGACGACCCGTCCCCGTAAGATTGTAAGAGCGCTGCAGCACCCGTTGCTCATGCTGTGGCGCGAAAGAACGTAGGTCGCTATGCACGCTGCTTCAACAACCAACGGCCAAACGCAGCCCACTTTGTGGAGTTCGTTGCTTGAAGCGCTTCGCGGCTCGCATCAGGACTTCACTGCCGGCAGCCTTAATCGCGCCATCTTCCTGCTGGCCGTGCCCATGGTGCTGGAAATGGTGCTGGAGTCGCTCTTTGCCGTGGTCGATGTCTTCTGGGTGGCACATCTTGGCGCCGATGCTGTAGCCACCGTCGGACTGACAGAGTCTATGTTGAGTCTGGTGTTTGCCGTCGCCATGGGCTTAAGCCTGTCCACCACAGCCATGGTCGCGCGGCGCATCGGAGAGAAAGATCCGGCAGATGCGGCGGTTGCCGCGGTGCAGGCGATTATTCTCGGGCTGGCGGTTTCGCTGGCCGTCGGCATTCCGTGTTTTCTGTTCGCGCCTCGCTTGTTACGGCTCATGGGCGCTTCGCCCGCGATCGTCGCGTCGGGAAGCAACTACACGAGGATTGCGCTGGGTGGCGGTGGAGTTGTCCTGATGCTGTTCCTGAACAATGCCATCTTCCGCGGCGCCGGCGATGCCGCCATCGCTATGCGGTTGTTGTGGGTCTCGAACATCATCAACCTGGCGCTCGATCCTTGCCTGATCTTCGGCCTTGGGCCATTTCCGCGTTTAGGCGTGACTGGCGCCGCGCTTGCGACGTTGACTGGGCGAAGCATCGGAATGATGTACCAGTTCTACCGGCTACTACGCGGGACGGAGCGCCTTCGCATACTGCGGCAACAGATTCGCGTGAACCTTCCGGTCCTATTGCGGCTGGCACGCGTTTCAGCGACTGGAGTCCTGCAGTTTGCCATTGCGCACACCAGTTGGATTGGTCTGGTGCGCATCGTCAGCGCCTTTGGCGCCACCGCGCTCGCAGGTTACACGATTGCGATTCGTGTGGTGATCTTTGTCCTTCTGCCGTCATGGGGATTGAGCAACGCCGCTGCGACGCTGGTCGGACAGAATCTCGGCGCCAAGCAGCCGGAACGCGCCGAGAAGTCGGTCTGGAGGACTGGCATCTACAACATGCTTTTCCTCGGAGTGGTGGGCGTGCTTTTTGTGGTCTTTGCCGAGCCATTAGTGCGAGGATTTACGTCAGATCCAGGCGTGGTACGGCAAGGCGCCTCCTGTCTGCGCATCATCAGCTACGGCAACATCGGGTACGCATATCTCATGGTGACGTTGCAAGCGTTCAACGGCGCCGGCGACACGGTGACGCCGACCATCGTGTATTTCTTCGGCTTCTGGCTGTTTGAAATTCCGCTGGCTTACTGGCTGGCGATTCCGGTTGGCTTACGGTCCAACGGTGTGTACATTGCAATCGTGATCGCCGAGGGGGCAATCGCCGGGGCCAGCATCATCTTGTTCAAGCGCGGTCGCTGGAAGCAACAGCAGATTTAGTGCGCCGGTTACGGGAATTGCCCGTAACATCATGAACCTTTAGGTACTTTCGTGCGTATCAAAACAAAGGCGTAGAAACCAAAGACAGCAGGGAACAACACAGGCGGATGAATCATCAGCCTCAGGAGATAAAGACATGTTCGTCTCGCGTTTCGTCGAATCCACATTCCAAAAGGTGATCTCGCTGGTCTTCGTGAGTTTGGTTGCCACCGCGAGTTTTGCCCAAAATGCAAGTCCCCAAAATACCCAGGCGAACATGCCACCGCTGACGCCTATGCCGCAGGCGCCGGCGCCTCAAAATAACGCTCACCCGTATTCGGACCAGAATTACGCGAAGCCGCTATCTCCGTTTCCTAATGTCATTGCACCCTATAAGGTGCGAAACGTGCCGCCTCCGAACCTCACCAATTCGGCGCGAATCGACCAGCTAATCCGCGACGGAAAGATGTACCTGTCCATCAACGACGCGGTGGCGATGGCGCTGGAAAACAATCTTGACATCAGCATTCAGCGTTACAACATGACCATTGCCGATACGGACATTCTGCGCACCTTATCCGGTCAGTTCGATCGCGGCGTGAACGCTGGCGTTGTGTCCGGCACGCCGGGCGGGGCATTGGGCTCGACTTCGACCGGCGGAACCGGTAGCGCTTCCACAGCGGCCCAGGGAACGGGCGCCGGTGGAACGCAGGTTGGAGTCGGCGGTGCCGGCGCCGGCGCGCTGGGCATTGTATCTTCCACGCTGGGCTCGGGACCGCCGATCGATAACTTCGATCCGATCCTTACCGGCACGGTTGGAGGCGAGCACGCCATTACGCCACAGTCGAACATCATTTTCACCGGCACGCCGACTCTGATACAAAACACCACTACCTACAACTTTCAGTACACGCAGGGATTTTCCACGGGCACGCTCGCTACAGTCGGCTTCAACAATAGCCGCGCTACCACGAATTCCTTATTTACGTTAGTCTCACCGCTGGTCAACACCGGCTTCCGGTTCACGTTGCGGCAGCATCTGCTGCAGGGCTTCGGGTTCGATCCCAACCTGCGCTACATCCGCATCGCCCGCAACAACCGCGAGATCACCGATGTCGTCTTCCGTCAGCAGATTATCCAGACCGTCTCGCAGGTCGAAAACATCTATTGGGACCTCGTAACCGCGTACGAAGCAGTCAATGTCAACGTTCGCGCTCTGCAACTCGCTGAAAAGACCCTGTCCGATGATCAGGAGCAGGTCAGGATCGGCACTCTGGCACCGATTACGCTGGCTCAGGCCCAGAGTGGAGTCGCAAGTGCCAAACAGAATCTGATTACGTCGCAAACCAATCTCCAACTTGAGCAACTGCTGATGAAGAACGCCATCACCAAGAATATGGGCGATCCGATTCTGGCGGTCGCACCAGTCATTCCGACTGACACTTTGAATGCTAATGAGCAATATGAGGTCCGCCCGGTCGAGGACCTCATTCAGGAAGCTTTACAGGCGAGACCGGAGATCGCTGTGGCGCGCATCAACCTAACCAACCTCGAAATCTCACGCAAGTCAATCAACAACGCTTTGCGCCCGACGCTGGACGTCTACGCGTTTTACGGAGCCTCAGGTTTGGCGGGTGATCAGAATCCAGGTTTCCCGGACTGCAACAGCTTGCCCCCGGGAACGGCGATTCCGGGCCAGAATTGCCTGTTTCCTGGAACAATTGCCAGGGGCGGTTACCCGAACGCGTTTCATAACCTGTTCAACAGCTCGGCACCCGACAAAGGCGTCGGCGTGAATCTCAACGTGACGCTGCGCAACCGTTCGGCGCAGGCTGACCAGGTCCGCTCCGAACTGGAATACCGCCAAGCGCAGGTGGGCTTGCAACAGACGGAAAACACCATCTCGCTGCAGGTCCGCAACGCGCAATTCACCATGCAGCAGAACTTTGCTGCTTTGCAGGCGGCAATTGCGGCCCGCGACTATGCGAACGAGAGTCTGGTCGCGGAGCAGAAGAAGTTCAATTACGGCGCTTCCACTCCGACGCTCGTGCTGCAGGCGTCGAGCAACCTGACGCAAGCGGAGTCCAACGTTCTGAACGCCACAGCTAATTATGAGAAATCGAAGGTGCAACTGGATCTTGCAACGGCGGAGACACTCTCCAAGCTGGGCATCGACATTGCCGATGCCGAAGCGGGACAGGTAAAACAGATGCCTAAGGTGCAAGGCGTGGTGCCTGCAACTACGGAGGGCATGACGGCGCCTTCCCCAAACCACTAATTTCGCAAGTGAGCATGCTGTTCACGCGGGCTGCATGCTCGTCTTACCTACGCCGGAATGCGAGACCGCACTCGCTTCAGGGCAGCAATGAACTGCTCATTTTGCTCAGGTGTGCCGATGGTCACCCGGAATGCGTCGGGAGCGCCCCAGCCTCCGCTCATGTGGCGAACAATAACTCCGTGTTCCTGCAATTTCTGGCAGAGGCTGTGGGCGTCTTCGCCGACCCGGCAAAACAAGAAGTTCGCCCACGTTGGTGTGACACTGATGCCCATTTCCGCGATGGCTTCAGTTAGGAGTCTTGCGCCCGTGGCATTAATCTCCAGCGCGCGCCGGATGTGGTCGCCATCTGCGAGCGCAGCCAAAGCCGCCGCCTCGCCGAGCGAGGAAACCATGAACGCCGGTCTCATGCGAGTGAGGTAACCGATCAATTCTGCCGGTCCCATGCCATAGCCGACTCGCAAACCAGCCAACCCGTGCGACTTGGAGAAGGTACGAAGCACAATGACCGCGCGTTCCTGCCGCACATAATCGATCGAGTGTGAATACTCTACGCCCCGCTCGGCCGCGAAATAGCTGGCGTAATCACAATAGGCCTCGTCGAGCACGGTGATGACATGCGACGGAAGCTGGTCGAGGAAGCGATCCACCGCCTGCGCATCGACCAGTGTGCCGGTGGGATTGTTCGGGTTGGCGATGTATACGACGCGAGTGTGAACATCGACCTTTTCCAGAATGCGCTCAAGATCGTAGCCGTCGTTCAGCGTCGGCACTTCGACCAGTTGCGCGCCGGTCGCCCGCGTCACAATGGGATAAGAAATGAATGACAATTTACTTGTAACCGCGTTCAATCCCGAACCGAGCAGCGTCCGCGCCAGAATGTCCAGAAATCCCGTCGATCCCGCAGTCACCAGGAGCTGCTCGGGGTCAAGCTCGTGCAACTCAGCCAGGCGGGCCGTGAGCTCGGTAACGCCGTTGTCGGGATAGTAGTTGACTTCCGAGGTCGCGGCTTTAAGGGCCTCCACCGCCAAAGGCGATGGGCCAAAGGGATTCTCGTTCGAGGCCATCTTGATGCAACGCACGCCGCTCTCCAGTTCCGCCTGTCTTATGGGCTTTCCCGGCTTATAGGTCGCCAGCGTATGCACCCACGCCGGAACCAGCTTCCCAAAATCCGTCATTCTAGCTCCAGTAATTCCGATCTCCTTATCACAACTTTGTCATCCCGACCGAGGACTTCAGTCCGAGTGGAGGAACCTGCTTTTTCGCTTTAGCGCGCTCGCTCCCGCGCACTTTTCAACTGCTCAATCTCCTTTGCTGTTAGATGGCGGAATTTTCCCGGCTCCACGTCCAGTTGAAGCGGGCCATACCGCACGCGCTTGATCTTCTCAACATGATGGCCGATCTCCTCGAACATGCGCCGAATTTGCCGGTTGCGTCCTTCGACCAGCGTCACTTCATACCATGGATTGGCCGCCTCGCGCAGCAACTTAATTCGCACCGGGCCCGTCTGCACGGCCGCGGACCGTCGTCTCTGGCGTTCGTCGCGGAGCTTTCCAACCGGAGCTTTCAGCGGCGACCGCTCGGCTGGAAGCTTGATGCCGCCGCGCAGCTTTTCAATCTCGTCGTCCGAGGGTTTGCCACTGACTTTGACGAGGTAGGTCTTTGGCACGTGCGATGAGGCGTGCATCAGCCTCTGCGCCAGTTCACCGTCATTCGTCAGCAGCAGCAGACCCTCGCTCAGATAATCGAGCCGTCCGACAGGATACACTCGCACCCCGATTCCGCGCACCAGGTCTAACACCGTTGGACGACCCTCGGGGTCGCTGACTGTCGTGACATAGCCTTTAGGCTTGTGGAGAAGCACATAGACGTGTCGCTCAGGAGCCTTCAGCAGCTTGCCGTTGACCTTGATGTGATCGTGCTCGGGATCGGCCTTGGTGCCGAGTTCGGTGACGGTTTGCCCATTCACCGAAACCAGACCGCTGGCGATGAGCTGCTCGGCCTTGCGACGCGAAGCGATGCCCGCAGCGGCGATGATCTTTTGCAGCCGCTCAGCCGGCATAGCTGGCCACTCCGGGGCTCAGGCGATGAGCGGTTTGAGGCTTCTGAGATATAAAGCCGTCGTCGTTCGTCCGCTCCGCCAACTCATGTTCGACCATCATGGCTGTCAGTTGCTACTTGTTGATTGCCGCTCTCTCGGCGTGGAGTTGTTGCAGCGCGTACACCCTGGCTTCGCCGCTTTGCAGAGCGGCAATGCCGTCGCAAGCGGCCCGGGCAGCCGACAGAGTCGTAATGGTGGGAATGTGGGCCACGACAGCGGCGCGGCGGATGGCCTTCTCGTCGAACCAGGGCTCGACGCCGTGCGGGGTGTTGATAATCAACTGAATGCGCTCGCCTTTGATGAGGTCAACTACGTTGGGGCGGCCTTCCTTCACTTTGTAAACGCGCTCCACGCGCACTCCGGCGCCTTCCAGCACGCGCGCCGTTCCATGAGTGGCGACGATGCTGAACCCAAGTTCGACGAAGCGCTGCGCCAGCTCCGGCATGAAGGGTTTGTCGCGATCGTTGGCGCTGATGAAGACGGTGCCAGAGGTGGGCAGCATTTGTCCGGCTGCTGCCTGCGCCTTGGCGAAGGCCTCTCCGAAGTTGTCCGCCACCCCCATGACTTCCCCGGTTGACTTCATCTCCGGGCCGAGCACGGTGTCCACGCCCGGGAACTTGCCCCAGGGAAAGACGGGCGACTTCACGAAGTAGAAGTTTCCCGTGTCAAGGTCGGTGCGGCGCTCGATGTTCTCGGGAAAGAACTCGCGCAGTTTGCGGCCGGTCATCAGGCGCGCAGCGATTTTGGCCAGGGGTGTGCCCGTTGCCTTCGACACATACGGCACGGTGCGCGACGCCCGGGGATTCACTTCGAGCACGTAAACCCGGTTGCGCTGAATGGCGAACTGAATGTTCATCAGTCCCACAACCTTGAGGGCGCGCGCCAGTTGGAAGGTGTAGTCGCGAACGGTGTTGAGCAGGTGGCGCGGAATGTCCACTGCCGGCAGCACGCAGGAGGAATCGCCGGAGTGAATGCCGGCTTCTTCGATGTGCTGCATGATGCCGCCGATGACGACGTCCTCACCATCGGAGAGCGCATCCACGTCAAGCTCTGTGGCGGCCTCGAGGAAGTGGTCGATGAGCACGGGCCGCTCCTGCGAGTACTCGACCGCCTCCTTCATGTAACGAACGACCGAGTCATCGTCGTAGGCGATGACCATGGCGCGCCCGCCCAGCACGTAGGAAGGCCGCACCACCACCGGATACAGGACGCGGTTGGCGTTGAGAACCGCCTCTTCGATGTTGGCGGCAGAGGCGCCGCGCGGCTGCGGGATCGAAAGCTCTTCCATCAGCTTGCCGAAACGCTTGCGGTCTTCCGCCAGGTCAATGCTCTCGGGCGAAGTTCCTATGATGGGCACGCCCGCTGCCTTCAGCGGCAGGGCGAGGTTCAGCGGCGTCTGCCCGCCGAACTGCACGATGACGCCGATCGGCGCTCCGCTCTTGGCTTCGTGCTCATATACGGCCATCACGTCTTCATAGGTCAGGGGTTCGAAATAAAGGCGGTCGCTGGTGTCGTAGTCGGTGGAGACGGTTTCAGGATTGCAATTGATCATGATCGTCTCGTAACCGTCTTCGCGCAGCGCGAATGCCGCATGGCAGCAGCAATAATCGAACTCGATTCCCTGCCCGATGCGGTTGGGCCCACTCCCCAGAATGATGACTTTCTTACGCGCGGTCGGCGTCGCCTCATCTTCTTCCTCGTAGGTTGAGTAGAGATAGGGCGTGTAGCTCTCAAATTCGGCGGCGCAAGTGTCCACGCGCTTGTACACCGGCTGGACGCCGTGCTGGCTGCGAAGCTGACGCACCTTCTCCGCCGAAGCTTTATCACCGTTAAACCAGGCGGCAGCCAGTCGCGCGTCGGAGAAGCCCATGCGCTTCAAATCACGTAAGCGCTCGGCATCGACCTCACCTGAGCCCAGCTTCACCTGTTCTTCGGAAATTTCCTTAAGCTGGTGCAGGAACCAGGGATCGATGTTGGTCATCAGCGAAATCTCGCGCACGCTCATGCCCTGCGCCAACGCGTAGCGGATGTAGGACAGCCGCGCGGGATTCGGCGTTACGAGCTGCTTGGTGATGATGCGGGGCTCGATGTCTTCCACGCCCGCGCGCTTCCCGGTCTCCAGCGAGCGGATGCCCTTCAGCAGCGCCTGTTTGAAGGTGCGGCCGATGGACATGACTTCGCCAACCGACTTCATCTGCGGACCGAGGGCCTCGTCCACCCCGGGAAACTTCTCGAATTGCCACTTGGGAATTTTTACCACGACATAGTCGAGCGTTGGCTCGAAACAGGCGGGTGTCTTGCGCGTGATGTCGTTAGTGATCTCGTCGAGAGTGTAGCCGACGGCAAGCTTGGCCGCGATCTTTGCGATGGGGAATCCCGTTGCCTTCGAGGCCAGCGCCGAAGAGCGCGAGACGCGCGGATTCATCTCGATGACCACCATCCGCCCGTTGTGGGGGTCAACAGCGAACTGAATGTTGGACCCTCCCGTCTCGACGCCGATCTCCCGTATGACCTTGATGGCGGCGTCGCGCATGGCCTGGTATTCGCGATCAGTGAGTGTCTGAGCGGGCGCAACCGTGATCGAGTCGCCGGTGTGCACGCCCATGGGATCGAAGTTCTCGATGGAGCAGATGATGATGACGTTATCCGCCAGGTCGCGCATCACCTCCAGTTCGTATTCCTTCCAGCCCAGCACCGACTCTTCCAGCAGCACTTCATGCACGGGAGAAAGATCGAGACCGCGGGCAAGCAATTCCAGCAGCTCTTCACGGTTGTAGGCGATGCCGCCACCGGTGCCGCCGAGGGTGAACGACGGCCGCAGAATTACCGGGAAACCGATCTTGCTGCTGAAGTCCAGGCCGTCTTTCAGATTGTTCACCAGCATGGACTTCGGCACATCGAGGCCGATGGCGGTCATCGAATCCTTGAACAACAGTCGGTCTTCGGCCTTTTTTATGGCGCCGAGTTGCGCGCCGATTAGCTGCACGTTGTACTTCTCGAGAACGCCGCCGTCGGCCAACTCGACCGCAAGGTTCAGAGCGGTCTGTCCGCCGACTGTGGGCAGCAGAGCGAAGACGCCCGGTCTGCCGCTCGCCGCCAAAAGCTCGGCTTCGACGCGGATGATCTCTTCCAGATAAGTGCGGGTGAGCGGCTCGATGTACGTGCGGTCAGCCATCTCGGGGTCGGTCATGATGGTGGCCGGATTCGAGTTGGCCAGCACCACCTCATAGCCTTCCGACTTTAGCGCCTTGCAGGCCTGCGCGCCCGAGTAATCGAACTCGGCCGACTGGCCGATGACGATGGGCCAG
>Ga0209656_10001823_pt1 | contig 13922 bp, 8 predicted proteins | sample BogFormECP12_OM2_FD_188239 | JGI IMG/M metagenome (GOLD analysis project Ga0209656, IMG submission 188239) | Bog forest soil microbial communities from Calvert Island, British Columbia, Canada - ECP12_OM2 (SPAdes) (version 2) | ecosystem: Environmental > Aquatic > Freshwater > Wetlands > Bog ... | reverse complement strand
TAGTGCAGCGCCTCCTTCTGCCTTTGCGGCAATTGCGGACTAAGATACGGGATCATCATGTTCCAGCAGGCGAGCACACAGTGCTTGGCTCGGGTGGTGTAAAGCCGGTCCATCCGCGAATAGACCACCTCGACAGCTACCGGCGAATCGCCAAGTACGCTGTTGCTGACCGAAACGGCAAGGCTGCCGAGGCGAATGCGTATGGCGTGATCCGGGCGGTCGAGTCCGCTGTAGTCGATGCGCGCGGTGACCACGTCTTCCACCGTGCTGCCGGGAACCGCTTGCGGGATAAGGCTGCGTACGAGGAGCCGGGCGATGCTGGCGTTGCCATCCGGGAAGTGGAATTTGTAAGAGCCGCCATCTACGTAGCCGGCCGGTGTATAGCCCATATGCGGCGCCGAGCCGGGGTCGAGCGTCAAGCCCTGGAAGCCGGGAAGGCCAAAAGGCCAGACGTCGAGCGCAGAGACCGCATCGATCCCCACGCCCCATTCACCATGCGTGCGACTCTGGTAGAGCGCGATCACCGACGGATCGACCTTGACCAGGTCGAGGAGATAGTCGCGATAGCTGATCCGGGACAAACGCGCCTTCTTCTCAGAAGGAGAGAGGCCCGGCAGATAGTCGATCGGCTCGGTTTCGAGACGTCGAACGTCGCGCTCCGCAGCCTCGCTGAGCGGTGCATGTTCGAGGAAGTCGGGCGATGAGATCTCCCCCTTGACCAGGCGATCCGCGCCGAAGGTCTCCTTGTCAAAGAACACCCCGGAGCCAAGCCCCAAGGACGGATAGAACCCCCGGTCCGCGTGGCGCGCCGCAAGTGCCACGGGGTCGATCCCGAGTGCCGCCAGCAGGCCGGCGGCTACCGTGCTATAGGGTCGCGGGCTGTCGATCCCGAGTGTCCCGCCATTGATCAGCTGGATTTTGCCGTCGAGCTCGAACTCGTTCCGTTTGGCATGACCGCCGAAATCGTCATGATTGTCGAGAATTAGAATGCGCGCATCGGCACCCGCCTTGGCGCGATAGAAATAGGCCGCGGCGAGCCCGCTGATGCCGCCCCCAACGACGATCAGATCGTAATCCTCGCCCGTCTCGATAGGCCTCGCTGCCGATTTGCGGAACGTGCCGTCGCGCAACGCGTGGGCGGCCTCGAAACTGCCGGGATGGCTGCCGCGCATTCCGGTCAGACTGGGTGGGTAATAGTCGGGACGATCCTGGGGTGCTGTTCTGATGCCCTCCGGAACGACGGCGGCCAGAGCGCGGCTGGACGCGGCAAGAGCCGCCGAGACGGCGATCCCGTCGATAAAATCGCGCCGCGTGATCGGGCTCCCCATGCCGAGGCGCCGCAACCGTTCGGAACGTGTTTCGCGGCCGGTCATCCGACCCCGAGCTCAAGTCACTGGATATGATTTTTCATAACGTCGATAATAATAGCTGCCGCGCGCGGCGTTCGCGGAGCCCTTTGGCGTGCAAGGTCACGGCCCGCCGCGGCCACTTCTTCACACGCTCTTTCGCTAGAGTGACAAGCTTTTCCTTCGCTTCGGCGAGGCGCGCCCGAGGTGCAGCCAGCCGCATTGGTACTCGGCAAAGAGGAGCTCCGCTCCGATCTCGGCGGCGTATTCGGCGATCAATCGGCCCTTTCCGCCGATCCGCGGTGGCCGGATTAGCTCGAACGAATTATTCTGGTCGCGAACACCAAAGAAGGAGGACGGCGAGTCATCGACCACGACGAGCGTCTCGGAGGAGAGCAGCGGCGCGATCGCAAGCAACTCCTTCAGGTGATGGATCGCGCTCGGCAACGGATTGTCGAAGTCGACGTCGTAGGAGTCGAGGTACAGGAGGTCAACGAAGTCGAGCTCCGAAGGCGGGTGGTCGGTCAGAGATTTCAGGTATGCGATGCTCTCGCCGGCGTGGATGTGTACCCGGTCGCTGACCAGGGACCTACAGAGTGCCGCCGCCTGCGGGTCGCGATCGATCGAAAACACCGCCGAACCCGGATGAAACTCGGCGTATTTGTCGAACAGGACAGTGCTTTGGCCGTCGCCCGCCCAATTGTCTGGTTGCCGCACGCAGCCGGTCTCGATGATCCCGACCGGTCGGTCGACGCGGTCGAGATAGGTGAAAATCTTCCGGAAGCTTTCCGTCCGATGGACCAATTTCGGCGCTGCGAGCTCGTCGAACCAGCTCCAGAAATCGGGCGAGAGCATGTTCCTTATGCTTTCGATCTCGGCAAGCCGTCCGGGCTCGCGATAGCGGAGCGCAGCGGCGGGGACTTCGGACGGGGTGGGATCGGGAGAGATTTAACCACGATGGCCGCTTATGGCTCATCCCGCGCGCTCCAGCAAGGTTCGGCTGGAGCCCCGGCTTTCCCCCCTGACAAACCCCGCGACGAGGTGCCCGGGGGCCCGACAACTCTACGACCAGCCCTCCGTCGTCGCTGCGACCGCCTTCCTCAAGAGATGGTACTTCTGGGCGACCCCGCGCCGGCTCGCCCCGATCATCGACGCCGCCCGCACCATAAGCGCCACCGGAACGGCATCCTGCGCTGGTTCGACACCAAAATCGCCAACGGTCTGTTTGAGGGCCTCAACAGCCCGTCCGAGCCGCAAAAGCCACAGCCCGCGGCTACCGAACCACCCGAAGCCTCATCGCCATCGTCTATCTTCTCGTCGGCAAACTCGATCTCGCCTGGCCGGCTTCAAAACAGCAAAGAACCCTTTTTTATTTCTTCTGCGGTGGTACCGGAATGCCGGCAATTTTCACATTGACGGCGCCCAGGTGGTTGCGGCTGGTGAAATATAGGGTTTTCCAGTCGGCGCCGCCAAAGGCCAAATTGGTTGTGGCGGGCGCCCCGTGCACGATGCGCCCGAGCTTTTTGCCCTTCGGGTCGATGATCCAGAGGCCGCCGGCGCCGCCGCAAAAAACATTGCCCTCGACATCGACCTTCATCCCGTCGGGAACGCCGGATTCGGCACCGCGCAGATCGACAAACACGCGATCGCTGTGCTTGGCGAGGGTGCCGTTGGGTGCAACATCGAAAGCGCGGATGTGGCCCCGGCGCGAGTCGTTGATGTAGAGCACGCTCTCGTCCGGCGAAAAGGCGAGCCCGTTTGGCACGATGAAATCATCGACCAGCAGGGTCAAGGTGCCGAGATCGGGAGTGACCCGGTAGACTCCCGAGAAGGTAAGATCCCATTGCTGCGCCGCGGAGGGATGAGTCCACGGATCGGTGAAATAGATGCAACCGTCGGATTTGACGACGACGTCGTTCGGCCGATTGAGCTGACGGCCCTGAAAGCTGTTGGCGATGACGGTGATGCTGCCGTCGAGCTCCTGCCTGGTAACGCGGCGCGAATCATGCTCGCAGGCGACGAGCCGCCCCTGTAGATCGCGGGTCAATCCATTGGCGCGATTGGTCGGCTCCGACAGCAACGACACGCCCTTGCCCGGCTCGTATTTCATGCGCCGGTTGTTGTGGATGTCGCTGAAGACGAGATAGCCGCCCTCGCGCCACCACAGCGGCCCCTCGGCCGGACCCTGCGCCCCGCCAAAACCGTCTGCGAGCTCCTCGATCGACTGCGAGGTCGGGATGATCCGGTCAAGTTCCGGCGCCAATTGCTCGATCCGTTTTGCCCCTTCGGCCATGGCATTCCTCCTGTTTCGTGGCTGCGCCAAATCCCCGTGGCTAGGCTCGTCACGTGGGCCTTCAGCCCACGGACTAGTTCCGCGGGCACCCCACGACCTTACACCAGTTGCCCTGTAAACGTGGATGCCCGGATTAGCTCCTGACCTTTACCCCCAGCTTTGGGCACACTCGTGCGGTGTTAGTCCATCGCCGAGGTCACGAAGGCCGCAGAAGCGGGCTGGATCAGCACCCTGCGGCCTTCGAGACGGCCGCTGCGCGGCCTCCTCAGGCTGAGGAATTTTCTTAATGCCCTCAAGAACACACCTCATGCTGAGGGCGCTCGCAGAGCGCGTCTCGAAGCACGCACGGCATCGATGCAGTCCTTCATTCCCTCCGCTCTGAGTTCGGCCATCGGCGGTTGGCGAGGGGCTGGTCCGCGACACCTGCACCTGCCACTTTGTGGCAACATCCGATCAGGGAGGACAAGGCAATGCCCGTACGCAGCTTCGATGTCGTGATCCTCGGTGGTGGCAATGCCGGGATGGGTGTCACCGTGGCGACGCGGGAGGCGGGGCTCAAGGTCGCGATGATCGAGCCGGATCTGATCGGCGGCACCTGCCCCAACCGCGGCTGCGTGCCGAAAAAGGTGCTGGTCGCGGCGGCACACGGGCTCGACGAGATCGAGCGCGCCGAGGCGCACCACATAACGGTCGGCAAGCCGAGCCTCGACTGGGCCGCGCTGATCGATCGCGAAAAGGCGATGATATCGGGCATCCCGGCCTCGCTTGGGCAGCTAATGGAGAGGCGCGGCGTCGAGGTGATCCACGACCATGGCCGCTTCGCCGGCCCGAACACGGTCGCGGTCGGCGGCGAAACACTGGAGGCGAAGCATATCGTGATCGCCACCGGCTCGACGCCGCGCCGACTGCCGTTTCCCGGCGCCGAGCTGATGATCACCTCCGACGAGGTGTTGAGCGAGCGCAGCCTGCCGGCGAGCGTCGTGTTTGTCGGCGGCGGGGTGATCGCGCTCGAGTTCAGCCACGTCTATGCTCGGGCGGGCGCCAAAGTCACGATCCTCGAGGCGTTGCCGCGATTGCTCGACAACATGGATGCGGATGCGGTCGCGCAACTGCGCCGCGAGACCGAGCGGATCGGGGTTGCGATCCAGACCGGGGTTGAGATCCGGCGGATCGAGCGGACAGCGGACCGGCTCCGCGTCGTCTATCAAGAGGGCGGATCGGAACGCACAGTCGAGGCCGAGCGGGTGGTCAACGGAGCGGGACGCGTCGCGAATGTCGACGGCCTCGACCTTGCCGCCGGCAAGGTCCAGTCGGAACGCGGGCGGATTGCGCTCGATGCGTACCTGTGCTCGACGTCGAACCCGGCGGTCTACGTCTGCGGCGATGCCGTTGCCGAAACCGCGCAGCTCTCCCCGATCGCGACCTATGAAGGTCGGATCGTCGGCCGGAACATCGTCGACGGCGCGAAGCACACGCCGGATTACGCGAGCATCCCGGCATGCGTGTTCACGGTGCCGGCGCTGGCGAGCGTCGGCCTGACGCAGGCCGACGCGGAGGAGAAGGGGATTGAGTTTCGGGTTGCGGTCAACGACATGCGCGCGTGGCTCTCGAGCCGCACCTATGCGGAGAGGGCGGCCTGGGCGAAGGTGCTGATCGACAGGAGGACGGAGCGCGTCATCGGCGCGCACCTCGTTGGACACGCCGGCGAGGAGCTGATCCACATCTTCGCGCTGGCGATAAAGCACGGGATCACCGCAGGCGACCTCGGGGACTTCGTCTACGGGTTCCCGACGTTCTCCGCCGACATCAAATCGATGCTATAGCAGCGCCCCACCCTAACCCTCCCCCGCTTGCGGGGTGGGATAAGGCGATCTTCGGATCGAGCGACAAATTTTACCAGCTCGTAGCTCGGATGCTCGCCGACACGATCCTCTTAGTGTTCGACCGCGGTTGGCATCCTGCTCTTCTCGAAGATCGCCAGAGCCCGGCGAGAGAGCGGCTCCGCCTCGGCGTGCCGGTTGGTCGCTGTCAGTAGTAGGGCGAGGTTGTTAAGGCTCGTCGCGACCCTGGGATGGTCCGGCCCAAAGCTCTTCTCCAAGATCGCCAGAGCCTGGCGATGCAGCGGCTCCGCCTCGGCGTGCCGGTTGGTCTCTCTCAGCAGTTCGGCGAGGTTGTTGAGGCCCCCCGCGACATAGGAATGGTCCCGCCCGAAGCTCTTCTCGGAGATCGCCAGGGCCCGGCGATAGAGCGGCTCCGCCTCGGCGTGCCGGTTGGTCTCTCTCAGCAGTCCGGCGAGGTTGTTGAGTCCCGCCGCAACATCGGGATGGTCTGGCCCAAGGCTCTTCTCGGAGATCGTCAGAGCCCGGCGATAGAGCGGTTCCGCCTTGGCGTGCCGGTTGGTCGCTGTCAGCAGTGCGGCGAGGTTGTTGAGGCCCGTCGCGACCCTGGGATGGTCCGGCCCGAAGCTCTTCTCGTCGATCGCCAGAGACCGGCGAGAGAGCGGCTCCGCCTCGGCGTGCCGGTTGGTCGCTGTCAGTAGTAGGGCGAGGTTGTTGAGGCCCGTCGCAACATCGGGATGGTCCGGCCCAAGGCTCTTCTCGTAGATCGCCAGAGCCCGGCGATAGAGCGGCTCCGCCTCGGCGTGCCGGTTGGTCGCTTCCAGCAGTAGGGCGAGGTTGTTGAGGCCCGTCGCGACCCTGGGATGGTCCGGCCCAAAGCTCTTCTCGTCGATCGTCAGAGCCCGGCGATAGAGCGGCTCCGCCTCGGCGTGCCGGTTGGTCGCTGTCAGTAGTAGGGCGAGGTTGTTGAGGCCCCCCGCGACATCGGGATGGTCCCGCCCGAAGCTCTTCTCGAAGATCGCCAGAGCCCGGCGATAGAGCGGCTCCGCCTCGGCGTGCCGGGCTTTGGTCTTAAGCAATAGACCAAGCTGGTTCATGAGCCTGGCGGTCGGCGACGTGATTTCGGCGCTATCGGCGTGCTGCGCCAAAGCCAGTGCATGGGGCGTTAGGGGATCCAGCCGCGACCAGGTGCGGACGTCACCCGGATCACCGACAAAACCCGCATCGATCCAGTTCAACGCCTCGCGGAGCCGGGACTGTGGTGCGTCTGCGGCCAGCCCGCGGCGGGTCACATCCTGTACGAGACGGTGGACTGAGAACTGAGGCTTGTCGCGGTCGCGTGTCACCAGCGAAAATGCGGCCAGATCGGCTACCGCGTCGTACTGCTCCCCTATCCCCGCCTCATAGATCGCGACATCGAGTAGGGATTCCGGGATTGGTTCGGGCGCCAGCCATGCGAGGAGCTCTAGCAGCTCGCGGGCGGCCTTGGTCAATTGTACCACCGATGTCTGCCAAGTGACGGCGACGCTAGCGTGGTAATGCATCACGCCCGGCTCGAACCAGGTGAGCACTTTTCCCCGGTTTCGCTTCCATTCTTGAAGGTAGCGGGCAAAGCTTATCGTCTGATGGGCGATATAGGCCCCCGCTTGTTCGAGCGCGAGCGCGAGGCGGCCGAGTTCCTCGGCGAGATCTCTCGCTAGGCTTTCGTCGTCCGCTGCTGTGCGCCGACGTCGCGTAGTGCGCTCCAGGAGGAAGGCGGTAGCCTCTTCGGGATCGAGAACGTCGAGATCCAGCGTCTCTATCTCGGCACCGTAATTCGCCATCCGGCCGGTGATGATCACATCCCCGCCGCGGAGTCTCGGCAGCAGCGCCTGCGTCGCGGCACCAGCGGCCGCATCATCGATATTGTCGAGTATCAGGAGCCAGCGCGGATTTCGATCGAGCCAGTTGAGCGCTGCCTTAATCCTCTCCTCGTTGTCGGGCGCGTTCTTCTCTGGCAGGTCAAAGATGAGCGGGCCCGCCAACTCCGCGAGATTACTGTTCAAGAGTTCCGGTGTCCGGGCCGAGATGAGGAGCAGCGCCGTATACTCCTCCTCGTGCTGCCACCCATATTCGATCGCGAGCCGGGTTTTGCCGACCCCCCCGAGACCATGCAGCGCCAGGATGGTGGTCGCCCGGCTGTCGACACTGCGGGGGAATGCGTCCCGCAACCGCTTCATGGGTTCTCCCCGACCCTTGAACAATGTGCCCAGCGAGCGATAGGGCAGAGAATTTGGCTTGCGCGTCGGGGAAAGCTCGATCTGGCGCAGGATATCCTGCAGCGTGGAACGGAGCACCTCGATGATCAGGTCGTCGGCATTTGCAAAACTGATCTCGGGGTATCTATTGCAGCTTCTGAGCCTCTGAAGGTGCGCCTGCTGGGCGGTGATCTCGGCATCGACCTTTCGACACGACGGATCGCGTGGCGCCTTTGTTGCCGGCGCGGCGATGATTAGGATTTTGTCGTGGTAGAGCGCCAGGAAGGCCTCCCACTGCGTGTAGGAGAGCGCCGGCATCCCGGTTGATAGCGTCTCTGCGAGCGGGGGACAGCGGGTTGCGAGATCGGGATAACGCTTCGTGATAGCGGCGACAGCCGACGGGCTGGCCATTGCCCCCGTCATGTCGCCGACGAGATGAACCACCGCCTCGCATTCGCGGATGTAATCATCGAGTTTATCGAGGGTTTCTGTGCCGGCGGCTATGAAATCTTCCTGCACATGTATCGACAGGTTTTGCCGCTTCAGCTTTTCCGCGAGCCGGTCGCGGTAGCTGCGAAACTCGTCCGAAACCGTCGACAGGAAAATTCGCACATGTGCCATGGCTTGGCCCGCCGGTCGCGCGACGCAACGATCCGACAGGATCAACAGACACGTTCAGCATGACAAGGAAGAAAAGTCACGCTGAGGGCACAGAAGTGCGAAAAATGTGGCCGCTCCGGAATGACGGCAATTGCATAGCATCAGCGCGCAGCGCTGCGCATCCTGTTGACGGTTCGGTGACGCCTGGCTTAAGTAACCTGACAAGTTACATTTATCAGAAATGATTAAGCGGTTCCGCCATCGAGGATGAGGTCCGTTTTTACAAAGCGGCGATACTAGCGGGATCAACGCCCGGCATGCGGCCCGACTTCGTCGGCTTCTGACCTCGCTCAATTCCAGCACCGGGCTGGGCGGGTTGAATTTGCCCGGCTACCGGCTTCACCGGCTGAGAGGCGACCGCAGGGGCAATGGAAAGTTTCAGTGTCAGGAAATTGGCGGCTGGTGTTTCCCCCAGGCAGCTTTGCACAAAAATCCCCTCCTGCACATTAATTAGTTCATTTGCAAAAAAAATCCAATTAGATCAAGACGGTGGGTAATACAGGTATCCCATCGGAAGACACGTTGTATTAATCAGAATACAAACTTCAGTATTCACTAAGAATTTATTGACATAAACTTGATCAATCTAAGCTGGTGCGGGGGAAGTGAGAAGTGAAGTCATTCTACTTTCCATACACGAAGGATTGTTTCCTGGAAGAGAATTTGGCTCGGGGTTGGGATCAATGACACATACCACCGTATGACATGGTGCCGTCGAAGCGATATGCGGAAGGTGTGCCGATCATATCAGCGGGATTTCGCTATATCTCGTACCTAGCTGTAACTGCTTTCGTAGATGTAGCCGGTATGGTATCAGCCGAGCCATGTCAGGAAGCTCCCGCCCGAACGCTGGTCCATACCATAATGAGCCGGTGCTAGTTTCCCCGGTTCGGCTGCGCAGGGGAGGCATGACCGACCCACGAAGAAAAGAATATCGTGGACGCAAGATGGCACGTCAGATCGGCCGCTGCATATATTGCGGCACATCGGGTAAAGATATTAAATTGTACGAAGAACACGTAATCCCATACTCATTAGATGCAGATGTCTACCTGAAGGATGCGTCTTGTCTTGCATGTGAAAATATTACGAAGCAATTTGAACAACATGTCGCAAGGAATATTTTCGGGCATCACCGAATTCATAAGGGCATTCAAACGCGACACCCGCAAGAGCGCCCCTCCGAATTGCCAACACGAGTGCTTATTCGTGGAGTTGAGCACCGAAAAGACCTTTCGGTTAAGGATCATCCATATTTTCTCGCGATGCCTATATGGGATCAGCCTGGGATTTTGCGTGGTCTTCGACCGAGCACAGATTTCGATGGGCTAAGTGCTCATCTGTATTATCACATCCCTGTGAATATCGAAGATACACTTGACTTGACCGACGGTGAGATAGCAGAAATCCGCCCAGATTCAAACGTGGACGCCAACCAATTCGGCAGAGCAATCGCAAAAATTGCCTATTGCAATGCGATGGCGTATTATGGATATGACGGATTTGAACATTTGAAACTACCAGATTTAATCCTGGGAAAGTATCCATATATTTCATTTTTCGTGGGTTCGGTCTTGCGTGAACCTCCGCCGCCAAATCGTACGGGTCCGTTGCACCAAATCGACCTAGGCGATAATTGGATTTATGATGCAAGAACCCAATTATCACGGCGCATGTTAGTCACCAAGATCAGACTTTTTGGCACGGACGGCACGGCGAGAAATGGAATGCCAATATATACCGTCGTAACAGGAGCACCAAAGTGATTAACGCGGTCCGGACTTGTTCGATTTATTGTGCAGAATTAGCCCAATTGCACAAAAAGCGGGTCGAATTTATCGACTTATTGTGCAAAGCTCCAGGGCTAAGAAGCTCGTCCATCGTAAGAATAACCCGGGGTCGACGGTGAGGACGCGACCGACGTCGATCTCGTCGATAACCATTAGGCCCAGAAGGGAATAACGAGATGGAGATGCACAATTCGGCCCACCCCGGCGAGATCGTACGGGAGGAGTGCCTCAAGCCTCTCGGGCTTACCGTGACCGCGGCCAAGGCCCTTGGTGTCACGCGCAAAGCACTGTCTGATCTGCTGAACGGTCATACGGGAGTTTCTCCAGATATGGCGATCCGGCTGGAGAAGGTGTTCGGCAGCACAGCCGATACCTGGCTGCGGATGCAAATGCAGCATGATCTATGGGACGCCCGCCAGCGTGCCGACAAGATCAAGGCTCTGCCCCGCCCAACTCTGCTAGCGGAGCGCGCCAAACGCCTGGTGCCGAAGGACCCCTCACCCGCCGCGCTGCGCTCGGCTCCCTCTCCCGCAGTGCGGGTCGCAGTGCGGGAGAGGGAAGGGGCCCATCGCTGGGGGATGGGAAGGGTGAGGGCTACGCAGCGCCCGCCTAGTAGAGCGGGCCGCGGATGATCTGGCCGGGCAAGGCGTCGGTCAATTCGCCCTTGTCGAGCAGCACGGTGCCGTTGACGATTACATGATCGATGCCGACCGCGTCCCGCTTGACCTGGACGCCGCCCGCCGGCAGCGTCGCGACCGGCTCGCGCGGCTTGGAGGCGATCGTGTCGGGATCGAAGATCGTGATGTCGGCCACTTTGCCGGCGGCGATAAAGCCGCGGTCGGTGATGTCGTGCATCAGTGCGGTCTTGCCGGTCAGCCGGTAGACCGCCTCCTCCAGCGTCATCACCTGCTGCTCGCGCACCCAGTGGCCCAGCAGGTTCGTGCTGGTCTCGTGCCGGTCGGCGGTGTGCGGCCGGCCGCCGCCGTCGCTGGTGCCGATCACGGTGTAGGCCGAGCCGAGGATCTCTTTCTGAGCCTTCGGATCGTTGTTGCGGTCGATCGCGATAAAGCAGGTCTGCAGGTCTTCGTCGAGCGACAGGTCGAGGAAGGCATCCATGATGCTCTTATTCTGATCCTTGGCGATCTGCTCGATGCTCTTGCCCTCGAGATGGCGGTTCTGCCCCTTCTCGGTCATGAACACCTCGACGAGGTCCCAGCGCCGGTTGAAGAAGCCGCGGGCGCGGCCGCGCCGGTCGGTCATGCCGCCCTGTTGCGCCACCGAACCCTCGACCGCCTCGGCGCTGAGCGCCTTGCGGATCTCGGGATCGCGGAAGGCCTGCACGCGCTCGCGATAGGGCCGCGCCATGACCTGGTCCCAGGTCGGCATGCCGCGGAAGAAGCCCTCCGGGTTGGTGATGTCCTCGTCCTGCGGCACATTGAGGCCGCGCTCCAGGTTGAAGATCGCGCCGGCGATGGTCGAGAGACACGAGCCGTAGCAACGCGCGCCGCTCTTGAACCCGTCCTCGAGCCAGCGCAGATGCTCCACCCACTCATCCGGGTTGGCGATCGGTTGCGACACGAGGTTGTAGATCGACGGCCGCCCGGTGCGCCCTGCCAGTTCGCGCGCGACCTGCCGCGTCGCCTTGGTGCCGCCCGGGGCGCCGCCGGCGACCTGGAACACGCCGGTGCCGAGCTCCGCCAAGACATTGGCGAGCGCCCAGCGCTCGTCGTCGTCGGGAACCCCGGCGGGATCGCCGCGGTCCTTCGGCGCCGTCGAGAAACCGAGCGCGCCGTCAATCATCGCCTCGCGGATCAATTTCTGCATCGCAGCGAGCTCTTCCGGTGTCGCCTGAACCCGCTCGGAGGCCGCCTCGCCCATCACATAGCGGCGGATGCCGGAATGGCCGACCAAGGTGCCGACGTTGATGCCGCGCCGCTTGCCGAGGGCATTCAGATAGTCGCCGACCGATTCCCAGGTCACATCGACCCCGGCCTTCATGACCGGGAGCGGGATCTGTTCCGCGTCGGAGAAGAATTCGAGATACCAGTCGCCGTCGCCCGGCCGGACCGGGGCGATGACCTGGCCGCACTGGCCGACGACGACCGTGGTGTGGCCGTTGTGCAGCCACGAGCCGCAGTACGGGTCCCAGACCGCCTGGGGATCGAAATGGGTGTGATGATCGATGAACCCGGGTGCGACGACGCGCCCCTCGGCATCGATCGTGCGCTTGGCGGCGGCACCGGCATATTTCCCGACCCCGACGATCTTGCCGTCCTGGACCGCGACATCCGCGGCGAATGCGGGTTCGCCCGAGCCGTCGACGACGCGTCCGTTTTTAATGAGCAGATCATACGCCATGCTTATTCCTCCTTGTTGCCCCCCGCTCCGTGCGAGCGCGCGGCCTGTCGCAGCGGGCGGCCATCCTGGGGCGCATGGGCCCGCCGGCACCGCTTCGCGCGGCGCAAGGCGAGCCTACGCCTTGCCTAGGGGGCCGGCAATTGTCCCAGGACGCAACTCGGGTATGCGGCGAGAGACGGTCTGCCAGTTGGAGTGCCCGCCTGACACCGGCTTGATTTCGTCATTCCCGCGGAAGCGGGAATCTAGAGCTCCAGGGGCTTCGACGGTTGCCCTAGGCCCCCGCTTGCGCGGGGGTGACGAGTAACGCATTGATGTTAGGCACCTGGTAAGAGGAGAACGCCGATGACGGACCTCTTGGAGACGACGGAAGGCGGTATCGCCTGGCTGACGCTCAACCGGCCGGACCGGCTGAACGCGTTTTCGCCGGCGATGCTCCTCGCCTTAGGGGAGGCGCTCCAGCGCCTCGGCGAGGACCCCGGCGTGGGTGCGGTCGTCATCACCGGCGCCGGACGCGGCTTCTGCGCCGGTGGCGACGTCAAGACGATGCCGAACCGCGCCGCCCAGGGGTTTGAGGAGCGCGTCGAGGGTCTGCGCCGGATGCACCGGCTGCCCATGTTGCTGCGCACGATGCCCAAAGTGATGATCGCGATGGTCAATGGGCCCGCCGTCGGCGCCGGGCTCGGCCTCGCCATGGCCTGCGACCTGCGCATCGCCGGGCATTCCGCCCGTTTTGGAACGGGCTTCGCCGGGGTCGGCTATTCCGGCGATTTCGGCGGCTCGTGGACCTTGACCCGCTTAGTCGGCACGGCAAAGGCGCGCGAGCTCTACCTCCTCGGCGACATCATCGACGTCGAGACGGCGCAATCGCTCGGCCTGGTGAACCGCGTCGTCGAGGACGACGCGCTGCACGATGAAGTCGCCGCACTCGCGCGACGCATCGCCGATGGGCCGCGAATCGCCTATGGTTACATGAAGCGCAATCTGTTTGCCGCGGAGACCGAGCCGCTCGCCGCAGTGCTCGAGATGGAGGCGGTGCACCAGGCGCGCACCGCGATGACCGAAGACCACCTCGAGGCCAGCCGCGCTTTCGCCGAGAAGCGCCGCCCGGTGTTCAAGGGCCGGTGACCTCGCCGATCTAGCGCTCGATGCGGTGGGAGGACAGGCGCTCGCGGGTTGCGGCGAGGCCCTCCGGGGTGCCGACGTGATACCATTCGCCATCGTGCACGATCGCGCGCAGACGACCCGCCTCCTCCGCGCGGTCGAAGAGAGGGACCAGCGAGAAGATGCGGCCGGCTACCTTGTCGAACAGCCGGCGGTGCAGCAGCTGAATGCCGGCGAAGAGATAGGGAGCGACCTCGCGCTCGCGGCGGCGGCGCGGTGTGCCCAGAGCATCGAGGAAA
>Ga0209656_10001822_pt1 | contig 13929 bp, 13 predicted proteins | sample BogFormECP12_OM2_FD_188239 | JGI IMG/M metagenome (GOLD analysis project Ga0209656, IMG submission 188239) | Bog forest soil microbial communities from Calvert Island, British Columbia, Canada - ECP12_OM2 (SPAdes) (version 2) | ecosystem: Environmental > Aquatic > Freshwater > Wetlands > Bog ... | reverse complement strand
GCCGAGCTACGCGAAGAGCGCGTAGCTTTTGCAGAAGATATTGAACTCGGAATCATGATAGAGGTTCCTAGTGCGGCTCTGGTGGCAGATGCCTTAGCTCGCGAAGTCGATTTTTTCAGCATCGGCACGAACGACCTGATCCAATACACCATCGCTGTAGATCGGGTAAATGAAAGGATCGCGCACTTATACGAGCCAACTCATCCCGCAATCCTGCGCCTGATTGAAATGACAGTATCGGCGGCTCACGCGAACGGAATCTGGATTGGTGTGTGCGGTGAGATGGCAGGAGAGATTACGCTGACACCCCTCCTGTTGGCGCTCGGAGTTGACGAATTGAGCGCAAGCGCGGGCTTGGTCCCGAGGGTCAAAAAAGCAGTACAGACTTTGGACACCAAGGAATGCGGTCAGTTGCTGGAGGAGATTCGAGGATTGGATTCGGCGACGGAAATTCTGGCCCGGTGCGAGGAAGTGGCGCGACGACATTATCCTGAGCTTCTGAATTAGACACATGAGCGTTAAGTCTGAAACCAAAGATGAGAGGTAAACCGCAGATTACACCGATTCCACAGATGATTGCAGGTAAAGGGCTTACCGTTTGCAGGGAACCAACTAACTCGGAATAATCTTACAGCCGGGTATCTCGCGCAACAGTCGCTCCGGGCCCGCCGGCGAGTAAACAACGGCAAGCCTCATCGTTTCGATTCCGGTATTGAGTGTCGAATGATAAACGTCCGCGGGAATATAGATGCTTGCGCCCGGACCGACTTTCACTGGAGGTTGGTCGTCCACCATCTGTTCTCCTTCACCAGATACGACATAAATGATCTCCTCCGATCCGGGATGATTATGTCTCTCATGACCTTTCCCTGCAGCGAGTTCAACGATCCCGAAACTGAAGCGAACGGCTCCCGTCACTGTGGGTTCGCTGAGGAAGTGGATTTTTCCCCAATCGAATTCGAGACGATCAACGTCCTCAGTGGAAGTAATGATGCCGGTTCCAAGTTTATGCATAATTCTAGAGGGTAATTTCGTCGATTTGAAAAAGTAAGCGAAGGCTCCAGCCTTTGCATGCTTATTCGGACGTCGTAAGCGGAGTTGGGCCTTTGCGGCCGGACAAGTTAGGGTAGCGTGTCCCCATAATCGTACTCGGTCTTTGACCCGTTGCCAGCCAAAAGCGCTTCGCAGTTAGAAGATGGCGATCGAACGAAGCGCCAGCAATCCGAGCTCTAAAGAAAAATCGAGTACGAGGACGATTATGCGAGACGCTACACTAGGGCGGTTAACACCCGATCCTTCAAAGATGCAAAGGCGGGAGCCTTCGCTTACGTTATGCATCCTTAAGTGCCTTGTAAAAATTCGTTACGCGAGCGAGACATAGGAGACGATCAGACTCTTCGTGCGTGATCTCGACGCTGTGCACGGCCAGCTTAGAAGAACGGCGGACGACTTTTCCTTTGGCCAGAATGTGACCCTCGGAAGCAGACCGGATATGGCTTCCGTTGATTTCTATTCCGACTGGAACGATACGGGAGAGATCAACATCCCAACAGGCGTGGAGACTCGCGGCAGTTTCTGCGAGAACCATGCTGATGCCGCCATGCAACAAGCCTAAGGGTTGGCGTGCGCGATCAGACATCGGCATCCGCAGTACAATGTGTTCGGAGTCCACTGACGCAATCTCGACTCCAAGAGCTTCTGCTGCGGTTTTTGGGAGCAATGCGCACAGCTGTTCAATGGAAACGATCCGAGTAGAATTCATGAGTTGGAGGAGTTTTGCGGTATGCAGGCTAGCTGCACGGAGTCGCCGACGGCAATTTTCAATTCGCGTGCGGCAGACGAGCAACACACGGAGATTTCCAGAAAGCCTGCGCTGCCCTCGATGACGAACGGCAGTTGTGTGGTAGCCTCGCTGTAGTATCTCAGCAGCTTTTGGATTTCGTGGTCCTTGACTCGCAGACAAAAGGGTTGCGCTTTTAAGAGATGCTGCAGCTGTTGCCATGCAAAATTGGTCACGCAATTTCCGAAATGGTCAATATGTATGACTCTCCCGACGATGGTGCCGTCCGCCAAAAGTTCACATTCGGTAAAGTCGAACCGGACGGGGTCTTGAATTATCGGACCAAGCTCCCCGGGCCGAACGCCTTGCGCTAGCGCGGCTGCGACGGGGGCGAATATATCCCGACCGTGGAAAGTTGAACTTTGATCCGGCAGGAAATAGTTTTTGTTGGTCACGTGCCGGACTTTTGCGCCCGGGAGACGATCGAGAACAATGGAAAACAGGCCGTTGTCCGGTCCGACAAACAAATAGTCGGCTGCCTCGATTAAAATCGGACGACGATCTGAACCAACTCCGGGATCGACAACCGCCAGATGGATCGATCCCGCCGGGAAGTTAGAATATACCGCGCTCAGCGTGAATGCTCCCGCCCGCACATCCTGAGGCGGAATCGCGTGGGTAACGTCGACGATAACGGCCTCTGGGCTCCGAGTTAGAATGACGCCTTTCATCGCACCTACAAAATAATCCTCTGTTCCAAAGTCGGTGAGGAGAGTGATAATTCGAGGCGACACAACGTGCGATACTCCATGCGCGTGAAGCCGACTAACGCGCGGCCGGATTCTCGATCAACCACTGCAGGGTTTGTTCTGCGCTCTTGTCCGGCGGAAACACCGGATAAAAGACCTTCGTAATACAACCGTCATCGATGATGAGCGTCAACCGTTTGATTAAAGTCATAGAGTCGAATCGAAACGTCGGAAGTTTGAGCGCATCGGCGAAATGCAATTCCAGATCACTCAAAAGAGAAAAGGGAAGATGAAGTCGTTCGACCGCCTCGCGTTGATAATCTGTGTCTTGGGCGCTCAAGCCGAACACGTGGAAAGCCCCTGCGGCGGTCAACTCCTGATAATGGTCCCTAAACGAACAGGATTGCGGTGTACAACCGCGTGCACCTGGGATGGCATCCCAGTTTTTCGTAACAGGCTGGTCAGGTTGCCCCATCCGGGGATAGCAATAGACCACCGTACGGCCGCGGGTCTCAGCCAAATTCACCAGGGATCCTGAAGTCGAATCGAGCGAAATCGCCGGTACCATCATTGCCTCGAGGTGAGCACATGCTCCGTCGTCCTCCGGTACAGGCAAATCGGCGGGCAATTCCAAAAGGTCGCGCATGAAGCGAAGATAAGAGGCCTCAGGCTTCTTCGCAATCGGGCCGAGAGGCTATGGCAGAATAACGGGACAAAATAAATTGCGAGATAATCGAGCTTCTTTTCAAAAAACGTCGACTCATCGAGGCGAATGACGACGAGCCCCAAACTTCGTAATTTGGGTTAACCGGGAAAGCCGGCTTGCAAATTCGCATTGTGCAAGAGCAGAGCTGCGAAAGGGGAAAGGGTTATACCCAGGCACAACAGTGCGACGAGCCAATTCAAGAAATCGCTATGCTTTGATCTCTCCCTGGCCGGAAACTTGGTGCGGAGCAGAGAGATTGGTTGCGGGAAAACTCGTTCGCTCTCAGGAAGAAAGGGAACGAAATGCTTGTAGGAAGCGGTGTGTTCCATAAAAAATCGGAATAACTTCATAAAATGTTTATCCTCTACAAAAAAGATACCATACTGAATGGTATTGTCAAGAGAAGTCGCTTTGGCGCACTCGCTAGTGTTGATAGTTCGATTTTCTTTAAAGGATCTATTTTGATCATGACCAAAAGTTCACCCCGCTATGTGCGTAAGAAAAATATATGTTTTATATAAGGTCCATCAGATTAACCTATATCGCTGCCTGGCTTGAGATCATGAACCTATCGAAGCCGCTCATGCCTTCCTCGCCGTCATCGACTTCGTCGAGACCTCTTGGCCGATACGCCAATGCGCCGTCCCGCCGACTCGCTTCCCAAGCCGGCGGCCCATTTTGAGCGCAACGACATCACCATTAGATGTGAGACGGAGTACTAGGGCATATACCCGTGCAAAAATGTCTCCACTGCGTCTTCGATGAGCCGTTCCAGCTCCGCTTGCCCGGGACGAGGGGTCACGCCCAGAAGTGTGCGGTGATGCACGTCAAATGTCATCATGTCGAGAAATAGGGCGGCTGCTCGCCGCGGGTTACCGGGCCTCAATCGACCAACTCGCTGCTGCGCTTCCAAATAGGCTTCGACGGAACGATACACGTATTCCGGTCCGGCTGCGAACCACGCTCGACCGAGTTGCGGAAATCGCGCCGATTCCGCGACAATCAGCCGGTGTAAAGCCAATAAGTGCTCCCCCAGAATGACGTCGAGGAAGGTTCGGCCTAATTCTTTGAGAGCCTGTTCAGGCGGGTGGTCTGACACCTTAAGGGCTTTGAATGGTTGGAGCGCGTCTGCTATAAGGTATTCGACGACGGCGATAAACAATCCCTCCTTACCGCCGAAATAGGTATAAACGTTTGTCTTTGATCCGCCGGCGGCACGAGTTACCTCATCGACGCTAACGCCTTCGTACCCATTTTCGAGAAAGAGTTTTGCAGCCGTTTCCAGGATCTTTTGCTGCTTGACCAACGAGCGTTTCGCGGTTGTTATCATCCTATTCTCTCTCGCATGTCTACCTGGTCGCGGCGATACCTGACCGCCAAGCAACAATCGATAATAGTACCGTACGGTACTATTGCAAGCCTCAGAACTCCTCCCTCGATCTGCTGAACCTAAACTCCGAAATTGAGAACTCCTCCTCCTCGTGCTCGTCGTCGTCCTCGTCCTCGAAAATCCCGATGTTTCACAATCAGAATAACTGAACAAAAGAATTGCGGGGCTCTTTTTGCTGCAGAAAACGCCGGCGCATCGAGGACAAAGGACGAGGGGGAGGATCAACCTTGTTCCGCAGCTAAAGCCGACGTGTCCGCGGCTCTTTGTCGCGAGATCGCCAACAGGAAAGTCATTGCCACCGGTAGTACGAGCAATGTAAGTGGCGTGACTGAAGCCAGGCCGCCCACGATTACAACCGCAAACGGACGCGCCGTCTCGGCTCCAACCGCGTGAGAAAGTGCCATCGGAAGAAGCCCGAGCGCGGCCATCATTGAAGTCATCAGTATCGGACGCAAACGTGAACTCGCCGTTTCCTTCGCTGCCGCAAAAACATCAATGTGCGGATCTTCCAATTCGAGTTCCCGGACCCGTTCCAGCATCAGCACGCCATACTGAATCGAGATGCCAAAGAGCGCGACAAAGCCGACGAGCGCCGAAACGGAGATTGGCAGCCCAGCCAAGCCGAGGCCGGCGATGCCTCCCACGACTGCTAAAGGAATGTTAAGCAGAATAATGATCACTCGGAGAGGCGAATTGAACCCGGCAAAGAGCACGAAGAAGATCGCTACAAATGTAACGGGAATGATGAACGCCAGCCGCCTGACTGCGCGTTGTTCGTTTTCGAAGCTGCCGGACCACTCCAAACGATAGCCGCGTGGAAGTTTCACTTCCTGGTCCACCCGTCGTTGCGCGTCGGCGATTACGGAGCCGAGATCCCGGCCCCGTACCGTGAACTTGACATCGGTCCGGCGCTCATTTTCCTCCCTATAAATCCGGGCGAAACCGTTACGAGGCTGCACGTCGGCGACCTGCCCTAAAGTAATGATCTCATTGTTTGATCCGAACAGCGGGATAGCCCGCATCTCTTCCAAGTTGGCGATCGATTCGGGACGAAGCTTTACAGCGAGATCGAACGATCGTTCACCTTCGAGAACCTGGGTGGCGACAGTTCCGCCGAACGCGGTTCCCACCAACGCGTCGACGTCGGCTATGCCGAGTCCATAGCGTGCAACCGCATGCCGATTGACGCTGGCCTGGATCTGCGGCTGACCGAACAACGTCTCGGGAGCGACGTCGACCGCTCCCGGAATTTGCTTCAGGATCCGGGCGATCTGGTCCGACAGGCTTTGGAGGCTCTCTGCCTCCGGACCGTAGATTTTCACGCCGAGTTCCCCTTTGAGGCCGGAAATGGCTTCGTTGACGTTATCCTCGATATATTGGCTGAAAAGGAAATCTGCGCCGGGTATGTTTCGGCGCAACTGGTCGTTCATCATTGCGGATAATTCTTCGCGCGTTTTCGCGGTTTTCCATTCCTCTTGAGGAATCAGCTCGACATAGGTTTCCACCATGTTGAATCCTCCTACGTCCGATCCGTCGTCGGGACGGCCGATTTGGCTCACCACTGTTTTGACCTCCGGGAAAGAAGCGAAAATCAAGCGCTCTTTTTTAGTAAGCTTTTCCGCTTCGGTTGGCGAAATGGATTCCGGCATATCCATATGTACCCACAAAGCGCCCTCCTCGAGTTTTGGTAGGAACTCAGAGCCGAGCTTTGAGGCCAGAAAAAGTGCACCGATCACCAGTGCGACAGCCACAAGCAGAACTAAAAACCGCAGCCTTAGGGACAGATCCAGTACCGGCAGGTAAACGCCTCGTATTGCCCGAACCAGACCAAAACCGAATTTCCCGTCGATCTCTTTGCGCTCCTTCGCTCGCAGCAGATAGGAAGCAAAGCATGGCACCGCGACTAAAGCGAGCAATGCTCCGGCAACGATCGCGAAACTCAGCGTCAACGCCATTGGCTTGAAAATTCTCCCTTCAACCCTTTGGAGAGTAAATAGGGGAACGAAAGCGATCAGCAAAACCGCTTTGGAGAAGAGGATCGGCCGGGTCATCTCGGCCGCTCCCTGAACGATGCATTGGTGCACCGTCAGCCCGAGCTTTCGCCGTTGCTCGGTGAGCCGAATGACATTTTCGATGATCACCACCGACGCATCCACGATGATGCCGAAATCGATGGCGCCCATCGAGATCAGGTTGGCGGGAATTTTCTGGTAGTCGAGCAGCATCGCTGCGCCGAGCAGCGCGAGTGGAATCACCGAAGCCACAATTAAGGCTGAGCGCCAATTCTTGATGCCAAGGAATGCCACGAGCACGACAAGTACGAGCAGCATTCCTTCGACGACGTTGTGTATGACGGTGTGCGTTGCGCGATGGATCAGTTCCGTCCGGTCATAGTGTGGAACCAGTCGAACGCCGGGCGGGAGGTAGGTGCGATTAATCTCTTCGGCCTTCGCCTCAACCCGCTTCAGCACTTCAAGAACGTTGTCCCCTTTGCGCAAGAGGACGATGCCCTGAATGACGTCATCCTGATCGGTCTGCTCCGGCGACATTCCGGGATGGGGCCTGTTCAGGCCGACACGGCCGAGGCGAAGCTGATTCCCGACGACTACCTGACCCAAATCGCCGACCTTGATCGGAGTATTGTTTCGGACTGTAAGCACGGTGTCCCGTATGTCGTCGAGCGTCTGGATCAGACCAAGCCCGCGGATAATGAACATCTGAGAGCCGTGTTCAATGTAGGCCCCGCCCGCATTCTGGTTACTATTTTGCAAAGCCTGAACGATCTGCTGCAAAGTGATGTTATAGCTCTTGAGCTTTACCGGATCTATCAACACCTGGTATTGCTTGGTTGGTCCGCCGAAGCCATTGACGTCGACAATTCCCGGCACGGTGCGAAACTGGCGCTCAACCACCCAATCCTCGATGGCGCGCAAATCCGTCAGCGGGAAATTTGGCGGTGCTTGGAGTGTGTAACGGAAGATTTCGCCGACCGCCGTCGAATCTGGCGAGACCGATCCCTGCGCGCCAGTTGGCAGTTGGACCTGAGCAAATTGTTGGGAAACGAGACTGCGCGCCCTGTAGTTGTCGGCATCGTCCTCAAAGGTGATCGTCACCACTGACAACCCGAACATCGATATTGATCGCAGCGATGCTCTTTGCGGCAGGCTGTTCATCTGATTCTCGACCGGGATGGTGACGAACTTTTCAACCTCTTCAGCCGCGTGTCCCGGCCACAATGTGACCACTTCAGCCTGAATGTTCGTCACGTCGGGATACGCCTCAATCGGCAGATTGCGAAGCGCCATGACGCCGGCTGCAGTATAAGCGACGATCAATCCGACGATGACTGCCCGACCTCGAACGAGTCTCTCGATCAAAGCTTTCATGAGTTCGGAGTCGCAGCGGCCTCAGGTTTCGACTCGTCTCCCTCTCCCTCGCCAAGGTAATCGTTCATCTCCAAGCCACCGTCACTCACCACTCGTTCACCAGGTCGAACTCCTTGGACCACGACCGTCGCACCCGCCGAGCGCTCGTGGAGAACAGTGACTTCGCGTCTGCTATACTTATTCGGATCGGACTTGTCCGGAACAAACACATAGTATTTTCCATCCACGTAAATGACGGCGCTCGCTGGAACTTCGACTGACACACCTTCACTTGTCGGCAACTTCACATTCACTGTGACGTACATCTCTGCTTTGAGTGCCCCATCCGGATTCTCGACGTTTGCACGTGCGTGAACAACCCGGGTCTGAGGATCGAGCGAAGCGCCTACCACAACAAGCTTGCCTGGAAACACCCGCCCAGGATAGGCCGGAGTCCGTAACTCAACGTCCTGTCCAGCCTTAAGTTCGTTCAGATCGGTTTCCGGCACGTCCAGCAGGACCCAAAGGTGGCTGGGGTCCGCAACGGTGAAGAGCGGAGTGATCACATCGGTCGTACTGCCAAGTATCATATCGGGGCGGACCTCCTGCCCATTATTTATCTTCTTATCAACGACATGTCCGGCAATCGGACTTCGCAGGTGGTAGAGATCACTGAAATCTCCAGTGGGTGTCCCATATCTCTGGAGAGCTGCAAGAGCCCGATCTTTTTCAGCCACTGCGCTATCGTAGTCGGCTTTCGCCTGCTCCACATCTTTCGTTGCGACGGCGCCGTACGCGGTCAAATCCTTCTGCCGCTTAAAAGTCTTCTCCGCCTGAGTGAGGGACGCCATCGCCTTTAGGTAATCCGAAAGCGCCTGGCCGTAGTCCGAGGAGTGGAGCAGCGCCAAGTCGTCACCAGGAGCAACTTTTTGACCGACGTCAGCGACAATTTTTGCAACTTGTCCGGCAACAGGTGAGTAGATACGAACCGCGTAATCCTCGTTCCAGGTTACGCGTCCGGTAAAGCGCTCTTCTTCGCTGTTGACCGGTTTGGCCTCGACGGTTTTAAAACTGGAGAGCTGTGGCATTTTCGGCGGAAATTCAAGATCTCGCCCGTTGGTGACCTTCGGCGGTTCGAATGTCGATGCCTCCATCGATTTGTCCGCGGGCTCTTTGGCCTTCTGGCAGCCATCGAGGGCAACCAGGCAAAGCAGCGCCGCCGCTAAAGCGGAAATCACCGGCTTCGCATCCAGATGAGGCTTTATTTTCATGATGTTAACGAGGTCTGCTTGGTTGTTCCGAAGAGAAATTGACTAACAAATCCTGCCTCTATTCCAGTCCATCGCCCAAATCCCAAATGGCTGCGGCTTGCTCCAACGCCACTAATGCCTTTGCCCGTTCCGTGAGGGCGCCAATATACGCGAGGTGCACATCATTGTCTGCCTTTTGAGCAACTAAAACATCCAGCAGCGTCGCGGCACCTTTCTGATAACTTACCAGCCTCGCTTCGAGTACTTTGTCAGCGAGTTCAAGTGCCGCACCTTGATACTGCTCGAGTCTGGCCTCGGCCAATTCATAGCGCTGAAAGTTTGTTCGAACGTCAACTTCAGCTTTTAACGTCACTGACTTAAGGGTCGTCTCGGATTGGAGCGCCACTTTAACCGCGGCTTCGTATTCGCCGCGGTAGGAATTAAAAAGCGGCAATGGAAATGACAGGGAAAAGATTCCCGAATTGAAGGTAGGGCTCGGATTGATACGATTCGTACTGCGGGTCGTTTGAGCCAACTGCATTCCAACAGTCACATCCGGATAGCGGTTTGCCAGGGCTAGCTTGACGCTTGCTTGCGCTGACTCGAGCGAGTGCCGAGCTGCGACGACATCAGGACGTTTTTGCAAAGCTTGGCTTAGAAATCCCTGCAGATCGAAGTTTCTCGCGCTGAACTGCAAATTACTTACCGGGGTCGGTACCGCTGCGCCTGGGGTCCCCATGAGTTGCACGAGCGCCATCGCCGCCGTCGCTGCGTCCGATTCCGAAGAATGAAGGTCATCGCGAGCCTGTAAAGCATCGACTCGGGCCTGGTTCGCGTCCACCTCGTCGATGTCGCCCGCTTCAAAGCGCTTCTCGTTCGTGGTCGCGAGCTTGTCCAATGCTTCATAGGAGTTCCTCTTCTGGTCGACAATCATACGGTCGGCTACGGCGTCAATAAATGCACTCGCCGCAGTCCCACGCAGCGTACGAAAAAAATCATCAAGCGTTGCGGCTGCGGTCAAATAGTTAGTCTCCGCGACGGCAATTCTGCGGCCGCGTTTCCCACCCATTTCGATAGTTTGGCTCACACCTCCGCTGTAGGTCGCTGGCTGACTCTGGTCAGTAGATGTGTATCCAAAACTGACCGTTGGATTGGGTGAAACCTGCGCGGCAGCAATCAGCGCTTTGGCAATGGAAACGTTGTAACGTTGGGCTGCGTAGTCCAGATTCGCCGCAGCAACTTTGCTCAGAAATCGTGCCAACGTTATTTTTCTTGGAGTGACAAGTTCGTAAACAGGACGTTTATCTTTCGCAGAGCAATAAAATGCTACTGCCAACAAGCAGAATGCAAATAACAGAAGAGGGCGAGTCATCCTAATTAGTTCTTACATTGATCTTGCATGGGTCAGCAGCCCTTAGCCAGGCATTCATCGTCTCTAACGTCGGCCGCCGATGTGATGAATCGGAAAAGGACCCGTATGCGTGGAGGTATTCCCACTCCCATCGCTTGTACAAGACGAAAGTGCAGACAGCATGCAAGATGTCAGGATCATTGCGAGCTGAGTGCGAATTTTTTCATCTGGAGTCAAGTGCGCCAGCCGAAAATTTGGGCGAAAGTAATGTTAATTCACCGACAGGGCGCTAAAATTTCACTCGGAGACGCGCGGAAAAGATGTTGATAGGACCGCGGTCCTTGTTATATGCAGGATCAGCTGCGAGTTGGTAATCGAGCGTAAAGTTGATACCTTTGAAAAGTTCGCAATTGTAATATGCCTCGATAACGTTCTCCGGACCGTAATGAGGCAGCTTCCCGTCCCCGATTAGAATTCCGAGCCCGCCGTCGTTGAAGTATCTTTTTTGTGCGTGACTGAGGCCTCCCAGCATCTCAGCCAGACCCACCGTATCATTTGGACGGTTCCAACAGGTCCCTTTGAGTGAGAGCCCGATTTCGAGGCTCTGCGAAACATCGGAGAACTGGTAGACCTCGTAATTCGGGTCCCGCATTGCAAGTCGGAGAAAGCCGCCCAGATCCTTTATGATCTCTTGTTCGAAGTTGAGCTCCACTCCATATGTGTACCGGTACCGTCGAGTGGCGGCCATATCCGGCATTCCTGCCGGGAAGTCTACCACGGCGGCTTTATAGCTGCCCATTGAAGCGCTCTCGAGGTAGCCGAGGAGACGCACTTTTCCTGGGTGATCCAACAGAGTGTACCGTCCTTCCAGCTCTGCCACCTGTTGCCACGCCCTGAGGTACTGACCGTCCGTTGCGTTCACGTTAGGTAGGCGAGGAATCGTAAATATTCCCCAGCGCGCCGCCCAGGCTTTCTGGTTTAGCTCCAAATAGAGGCCCTCCTCGTACCCAAGAGAGTCTGCGGCGTAGTCGAAGGCCAAAGCGTCCACCGCTGCCCAGTTCAAGAAATCGCCCCGGGGATCATGTGCAAAAGCATTGTTGTCAAACACATCGACAACGGAGAATCTCCCCGCTTGCAGAGTCAGTCGGGAGATATCCACTTTTTCGGCAAGTTGCAGTTCGTCAGCATCAAGTTGCTCCTGTTCGCCTCCGAATCCCCAGACCTGACGGAAGAAAATGTGGGGAATATTAAAGTCCCCGCGAAATTTGCCAGCCTTATAAGCCATGGCATTCGGGAAAGCGGCTAACCCATGGGTTTCTCCGAAACCGAACCCTTGGTAATACTCCGGATTAAAATAGATTTCTCCACCGGGCCAAACGCGAGCAGCAAAAAACAAATCGGCCTCGGAAGTCTGACGGAAGTAATCGTCCGAATACAAACTTTGCGGTCCCCGGTAGGGTGAATGAAACCCGGGTTGGCCCTGGAAGACCTCCACTGCATCAAAGTGGATCGCCCAGTTCTGATGCTCACCTCCGTTTTCGGTCTCAATGATTGGTATCTTGTTATTCGGCGGCGTCTCTTCAATTATGGATTTCTGCCCAAAACTGGGAAACGCATACCGGATACCGAGCCTGGTCGTGATAAAATCGTTTCGGGAGTTCTCCGCAAAGTTATAGCGCGCATCGGCGAAGATCCCGAGATTCGGATTGAAACGGTACTCAATGCCTCCACCGACATCTGCAAGAATCCCGCTTCTTCCAACGTACCTTTGAATGCCGGGCGTGGATGTTGGGAGACCGACTCGCTCACTATAAAATTTGCCGGCCCCGCCGAACAGATAGGGAGCGACATGAAAGTTGGGTAGATAATCGTCCAGTGGAAGACGTAAGATAAGGTTGCCCGTCACCGTAGCGCCAAAATTGTCTCCAGGAATCTCGTTAAACGCATCACCATCAACTGACAGGCCCAAATACTTAAAGTAGAAGTAGCTCACTTCCAGACCGCCTCCCCAAGCGCGGTTCCCGATTCCTTGATTGTTCTCGCCGTATGTGTCCAAGTAACTGCCAAAAACTCCGGCGCTTAATTCGTTGCTTCGGAAATAGCTGGCTGGAGGCGGTGGCGCGGGTACAGGGAGATCCTTATCGGCTTGCTCCCCGGCGAACGCTCCATACGACGCGAACATCACGACGCTAAATGCGATAAACTTTTTCATTTCTCAAATTGGACCGTCGGACTTTTCATAGCTCTCGGACTGTCGGGGCAATGGAATGTTCGGCTGCGTCAAAGCTTCCGGCCGCTAACCCGAAATAAACTCCGGAAGCTGAGAGGCGAGGCTTACCGCGGCACATTATCAGAGGAATTACTGCGAAGCTTAACTGCATGCTCAAGATCACTTGACTGAGGACTAACAAAATCATTTATCGGTGCGCTCAAGGAGGAGTGCGTATAGTGTTACTTACGAATGACAGGTGAATTCCTCGCTTTGAGCATCAGCACCGGCACATTGACGTGATGCCGCACGTTATCCGCGGTGCTGCCGTAAAGCAGGTCGCTGATGAAACGGTGGCCGTGGGTGGACATGGCCACGAGATCAAAGCCACGACTTTCGATCCATCGGATGATCTGATCCGCAGGTTCACCGTAAGCCAATTCCGCTTCGACCTGGATGCCCGCCGCCGCCAGCCGGGACCGGACTGTTTCCAGATACGCTTTGTCGTACTGGATTTCAGGACTCACTGCTTCTGCACCGAACAAACGCGCAGCCCAGCCATCGGCCACGTGCAAGAGTACCAACGAACTGTGGAAGGTTAGCGCCAGTTTGGTCACATGTTCCAAAATTGTTTGATCAGCGGCGGTTGCATCCAGGGCGACAAGAATTTTCTCGTACATAACCTTAAAGGATTTTCAGCGAGGTGCGAATACAGCCATTGCGTCATGGATCGCCCCCGGCAAACCATATATGTCAAGCGCGGTGATGAGCAGGCAGGAGGTCCAGCCGGCGATGGCGAGGAAGCGCCCGTTGCGATAAGATCCCATGAGCTTCCGGGAACCAGTGAACCAGAGGAGCGGAAACATGGCGAGTGGCAACTGGATGGCGAGGACCACCTGGCTGAGGTTTAATAGATCGTTCACACCGCTGTCGCCGCGCATGCCGATGAGGAAGATCGCGGGCACGATTGCCGCCAGGCGGGTGATCAACCGGCGCAGCCATGGCCGGATTTTCCAATCCATGAATCCCTCCATCACCACCTGCCCGGCCAGCGTACCCGTGATCGTGCTGCTCTGCCCGCTGGCAAGGAGCGCCAGGGCAAAAAGAAGGCTTGCTGCAGCAACGCCGA
>Ga0209656_10001820_pt1 | contig 13931 bp, 17 predicted proteins | sample BogFormECP12_OM2_FD_188239 | JGI IMG/M metagenome (GOLD analysis project Ga0209656, IMG submission 188239) | Bog forest soil microbial communities from Calvert Island, British Columbia, Canada - ECP12_OM2 (SPAdes) (version 2) | ecosystem: Environmental > Aquatic > Freshwater > Wetlands > Bog ... | reverse complement strand
CGCCCGCCGGCTCCGCCCGCCGGTTCGCCCGGTGCATCCGCGCGCCCGCCGGCACCGCCCGCGGGCGCAGACTCCTGAGGGTTCCTGACCCGCTCGGGCAACTGGTGCGGTGACTGCGACAATCGTCCGGACATGCTCGAGTCGCTCGCCGAGAAGCTGCAGGGAACGCTCTCCGATGTGCGCAACCGTGGCACGCTCACCGAGCAGGACGTGGACGCTGCCATGCGCGAGATCCGCCTCGCGCTGCTCGAGGCGGACGTCAACTTCAAGGTCGTCAGGCAGTTCACAGCCAGGCTGAAGGAGCGCTGCCTCGGCGCCGAGGTGATCGGCAGGCTGAACCCCGGCCAACAGGTCGTGAAGATCGTGGCCGAGGAGCTCACCGATCTGATGGGCGGGGCCGCCGCTGGGCTCAGCTTCTCCCCGAGGCCGCCCACCGTGATCCTGATGGCCGGGCTACAGGGCTCGGGCAAGACGACCGCGACGGCGAAGCTCGCGCGGCACCTGCGCCAGGAGCACTCCTCGACGGTGGCGCTGGCCGCCTGCGACGTCTACCGGCCGGCCGCGATCGAGCAGCTCGTGAAGGTTGGGGCCCAGGCCGGGGCGACGGTGTATGAGCAGGGGACCGAGCGCGACCCCGTCGACATCGCCACCTGGGCGCTCGAGCGGGCAAGGGAGGACGGCAAGGACGTGCTGATCGTGGACACGAGCGGCCGGCTGCATGTCGACGAGGAGCTGATGGCCGAGCTGGTCCGCATTCGCGATGCGGTCAAACCGCACGACGTGCTGCTGGTGGTGGACGCGATGACCGGCCAGGACGCGGTGAACGTGGCCGAGCGGTTCGCCGAGGCGGTGCAGTTCGACGGCGTGGTCATGAGCAAGCTCGACGGCGATGCCCGCGGCGGCGCGGCGCTGTCGGTCAAGGCGGTGACGGGCAAGCCGATCCTATTCGTCTCAACGGGCGAGAAGCTCGAGCAGTTCGAGCGCTTTCACCCCGACCGCATGGCGCAGCGGATCCTCGGCATGGGCGACGTCATGAGCCTGATCGAGCAGGCCGAGCGTCAGTTCGACGAGGACGAGGCGGTCGAGCTGCAGCGCAAGCTGCGGCGCAACCAGTTCGGGCTGGACGACTTCCTGAGCCAGCTGAAGACCATCCGCCGTATGGGCCCATTGACGAGCCTACTGGGGATGATCCCCGGCCTTTCGGGCGCCCAGCTGCAGAACATGAAGGTCGACGAGCGCGAGCTCGACCGCATCCAGGCGATCATCCTTTCGATGACCCCGGAGGAGCGCCGCCGGCCCGAGCTCATCAAGGGCTCGCGCAGGCTGCGGATCGCCCGCGGCTCGGGCACGAGTGTCCAGCAGGTGAGCCGGCTGGTCAAGCAGTTCGAGCAGACTCGCAAGGTCATGCGCCAGATCGGGCGCGGCAGGATACCCGACATCGGCGCGCTGACGCGCGAAGCGCGCTAGGCGCTTGGCCGCCTCCGCCGCGCGCACCGTCTAAGCTCTCTGTTCTCACTACCAGAGGCACACGGCCGAGAGGAAAACGTGGCAGTCAGGCTCAGGCTCACGAGAGTGGGTGGCAGAAAGCAACCAATGTGGCGCGTCGTCGTCGCCGATCAGCGCTCCCCCCGCGATGGGCGGGTGATAGAGACGATCGGCCACTACAACGCGCAGACGGATCCCTCGACGATCGTGATCGACGAGGAGCGCGCGCGCAGCTGGCTGGCGCGCGGGGCCCAACCGTCGGACACCGTGCGCAAGCTGCTTCGTATCCAGGGCATCGAGACGCGGACGGGCTAGGGGCCCGGCAGGCGCGCGATGCCGACCGAGATCCCGAGGCGGCTGCTCGAGTACCTGGCTGAGGGCCTGGTCGACGAGCCCGACGAGGTCGCGGTCGAGCAGTTCGAGGGCGATGACGGGACGATCGTGCTCGAGCTGTGCGTCGCCCCCGATGACTACGGAAGGGTCATCGGGCGCGGAGGGCGTACGGCGCATGCGCTGCGGACGGTTGTCAAAGCAGCCGCGGCGGGTCAGGGATGCCACGTGATCGTCGACATCGTCGACTAGCAAGCTGCGCGGGAAGTCGGAGATCACCGACGGTGGCTGACAGGGCTCCCGAGCTCCAAGCGGGTCGCGTGGGTCGCCCGCACGGCCTGGACGGGAGCTTCTACGTCACGCGACCGCTGCCGCGCTTGTTGACGGTCGGGACGAATGTGACCGTGGCCGGGCTGACCGTGGCGATCACACGTCGCGCGGGCACCGAGCAGCGTCCGATCGTGGGTCTGCAGGGCGTCGAGGATCGCCCCGCGGCAGAGGCCCTGCGGGGCCAGGCGCTGACCGTGCCGGCGCACGAGACGCCGGCGCTCGCCGAGGACGAATGGTGGGCGCACGAGCTGGAGGGCTGCGAGGTCGTGGACGGCGAGGTGCTGCTCGGCACCGTGATCAGGCTGATCGAGCTGCCCTCGTGCGAGGCGCTCGAGATCGAGCGCGACCGCGGCGGTGGGCCGCTGCTCGTGCCGATGGTCAAAGACGCCATCCGTCGCGTCGAGCCCGCGCGACGGCTCATCGAGGTCAACCTGGACTTCCTGGAGCCCGTCGAGCCCCCGCCGCCGCGCCTTGGATCGCCGCGCGCCGGAGGATCGTCGTGAGGATCGACATCTTCACCCTGTTCCCCGAGTGGTTCGAGTGGTTCACATCCCAGCGTCACGTGAGCAACGCGCTGGCGGACGGCTCGCACCTTGAGTGCGTGGACATCCGTGCGCACACCTCGCTCAGCGGAGGCCAGGTCGACGACGCCCCGTTCGGGGGCGGCGCGGGAATGGTTCTCCGGGTGGATGTGATGGACAGCGCCCTGCGGGCGCGCTACGGGGTCGATCCGGTCGAGCTGCGGGCCCGTCGGCGGGTGATCGCGCTGTCGCCGGGCGGGCGGCTCCTCGACGACGCCCTCGCTGGGGAGCTGGCGAGCGAGCCGGAGCTGACGCTTCTGTGCGGGCGCTACGAGGGCTTCGACGAGCGCATCATCGAGCACTTCAGCACGGAGCAGATATCGATCGGGCGCTACGTCCTGTCCGGGGGCGAGCTGGCCGCGATGGTCGTGTGCGACGCCGTGCTGCGCAAGCTTCCCGCCGCCCTTGGGCACGAGCATTCGGCCGTCGAGGAGTCCTTCAGCGTGGCCCTGGACGGTGATCCCGAGTATCCCCAATACACCCGCCCGGCCGAGTACCGGGGCTGGCGTGTGCCGGATGTGCTGCTGTCGGGCCATCATCAGCAGATAGATCAATGGCGACGCGAGCGCAGCCGTGAAAGGGGCCGCGCGGCGCGCGGGGCGAGCCGGCGCTGACGCTCGCGCCCCGTCGGCGGGCGCCCTCGCGGCGCGGATCGCGACTACCGTTCGCTACCATTGCAGTTCCGCGCAGGCCGCAATCCGGTTCCCGATCACCGTTGTCCGGCGCCCCCCGCAATCATGAGCAGCGTTATCGAAACCATCGAGCGTGCGCAGCTGCGCCGTGTTCCCAGCTTTTCCGCGGGCGACCGCGTGAAGGTTCACTTTCAGGTGATCGAGGGCACGCGCCGGCGCGTGCAGGTATTCGAGGGCGTGGTCATCAAGCGCCAGGGACATGGCGCGCGCGAGACGTTCACAGTGCGCAAGCAGTCCTTCGGCGTAGGCGTCGAGCGCTCCTTCCCTGTGCATTCGCCCAAGATCGAGCGCATCGAGCTGGCCGCCCGCGGCGACGTCCGCCGCGCGAAGCTCTACTACCTGCGCGACCGCGTAGGCAAGCGCGCCCGCGTTCGTGAGCGCCGTTACACCGGGCCCGAGGAGACGGTCGAGCCGGGCCTGCTGCACGAGGCCACCGAGGCGACCGATGCGGATGGCCTGAGCGCGGAGGAGACCGTCATGGAGGTCGGCGAGCAGTCCGGGGAGGACCTCGCCGGCGAGTCCGCGGGCGAGCAGCATGAGGGCGTTGCAGACGAGTCCGCTGTCGAGGGCGCAGCCGAGGGGGAGTCGGTCGCCGAAGCCGCATCTGCACAGGCCACGAAGCAGGACGCACCCGCCGCGGAGGCTCCGGGTGCGGACGCGGATGAGACTGCGGCCTCCTCCGATGCCGCTGGCGCCGAGGGAGGCCCTCCCACCGGGGCCGAGCCGGCGTGACGGCTGGGGCGAAGCGCCCCAAGTCCACGACCAACTCGATCATCGAGTTGATCGTCATCATCGTCGTAGCGCTCGGTCTCGCGTTCGGCATCCAGGCGTTCGTCGTCAAGCCCTATCGCATTCCGAGCGGTTCGATGGAACCCACCCTGGCGATCGGCCAGCGCGTCCTGGTCAACCGCCTCGGTATGGACTTCAGCAGTCCCCACGTCGGCGAGATTGCGGTGTTCCACCCGCCACAGGGCGCCGCGTCGAAAGAAGAGCCCCCCAAATGCGGGGTCGTGCCCCATGTCGTCGACCTCGCCGAAGGGGCGGCCTGCGCCGAACCGGTGAGCAAGCAGGAAAGCAGCGTCAACTTCATCAAGCGCATCGTCGCGGGTCCCGGTGATGTGATCTCGATCGTGGAAGGGCACGTGATCCGCAATGGCGTGCGCGAGAAGGACCCCTACATACGCCCGTGCGGAAGCAGCCAGGAGTGCAACCTCCCCAAGCCGATCAAGATTCCCGCCGGTCACTGGTTCATGATGGGCGACAACCGTGGCGAATCCGACGACAGCAGGTTCTGGGGACCGGTACCCACCAGTTGGATCATCGGAGGAGCCTTCCTCACCTACTGGCCGATCGACCGTATCGGAATCCTCTAGCGCGCCGGTGGGCGGCTCGCCGCAGGCAGGTGGGGGCGGCGCGGCCTCAGCGGTGTCCGCGCAGTCGCACGGCTCATCCGCGCGCGCCAGGCGCCGCGCGCGTCGAGATGGCAGCGGACGTCGGCTGTTCGCGTTCGACCGGCGACTCGGCGTCCGCCTCATTGCCGGCGCCGACGAGGCGGGGCGGGGATGTCTCGCTGGGCCGCTCGTCGCCGCGGGAGTTCTGTTCGACTACGACGCGCTGACGACCCGCGAGCTGCGGTCGCTGAGCAGGCTGAACGATTCCAAGCAGCACACCTCACAGGCGCGCGAGGAGCTCTATCCGCTGGTTCTGCAGAGCGCAGCCCGGGTGGTGGTCGTGTCGCGGTGTGTCCGCGGCATCGACGCCCGCGGCCTGCACAAGACGAACCTGGCGGCCCTGCGCGACGCGATGCGGGCAGTCACGCGTGGCGTGCGGGGCGAGGTGCTGTGCCTGGTGGACGGCTTCTCGGTCGCCGAATTCGAGCGGCCCCAGCGGGCGATCGTGGACGGGGACGCGACGAGCGCCGCAATCGCGGCCGCGTCGATCGTGGCCAAGGTCACTCGCGACCGCTACATGCGCCACGCCGACGCCGAGCATCCGGGCTGGGGCTTCGCCGAGCACGTGGGCTATTCGACGCCCGTGCACCGCGACGCGATCATGCGCCAGGGCGTCAGCCCCCTTCACAGGATGTCCTTCCAGTCGCTGGCCTACCAACAGCTGGCCCTCTGAGACGCCTGCGGGCGCCCATCGCCGTGATTCGCGCGGCCGCGGTCCCGGCCGGCTTCGCATGCCTCACCAGGCGTCTTCGACGTGTTCGATCCGCCGCAGTGCGCCCGCGGCGTCGATCGTCACGCCGATTGCGTCGAACCTGATCGTCCGGGCGGTCGGCCGGGCGCGATGCTCCGCGCTCAGCCAAGCCACCGCGAGACGGCGCAGGCGCTCTCGCTGGGAGCGGCGCAGCCACGCCAGCGGCTGCTGATCGAGTCTGGGCACTCTTGCCCCGGCGCTCATGCGAAGCGTCTTCACCTCGGCGAACACGAGCGTGCGGCCGTCGAAGCAGATCAGGTCGATCTCGCCGTGGCGAGTGCGCGCGTTCTGCTGGAGAGTCGCGAAGCCGAGCCGGCGCATGTGCTCGGCGGCCAGTCGCTCGCCGTGCCGTCCGACGCCACGGCGCGGATCGGTCCGCCTGCCCGGTTCGCGCGTGCGGGGTTCTCCGCGCCGGGCCTCGGCGCAGGTCAGAGCAGGGCGGATGCCCGCGGGGCGCATGAGTGCAGCCTAGGTCCAGACGTGTGACCTGAGAGTGCCAAATGTGCCGATTCAGTGCCGGCCATGCCCGCAGGCCGTGACGAGCGCCGCCGTGCAGGCGCCGGGAGCGTTCGGCGGGCCGTCGCTAGCCGTAGCGGTGGTAGGCGGAGACCCAGTCCGAGGCGATCGCCCTCTGCGCCTGGTAGAGACCGATCGCCCCATCGCAGACGAGCCGGCGCAGGGCATCCTCGAGATGGTCCTTGGGGTTCCTGTAGAAGCCCGACGCGTAAGCGTAGTCGGGCTCGGGCCACAGGTTGCGGGGGTCATTGACGGCGCCGCCGAGCTCGAGCGGCACGAGGTGGTCGTACTCGTAGGCCGACGCCGGTCCGCGTACGCCGTAGGCGGCCATGCTCACCAGCTTCTCGGGCTCGGTGACCGACTCCGGCGGGCGCACCGTCGCCGTCCAGCCCGACCGGCAGATGGTCGAGCCGATGGTGGCCGGCGTGACCGCCGGGTCCACCGCGCCGGGCGTGCAGCGCGGGTCCGGGCGCGAATACAGCCCCGTGCCGACCGCGTGGCAGGAGCCGGGCTGCGGCTGGCGCTGTCGGACGTAGGCACTCGCCGTGGAGTAGGCCAGGCCGCTCGGCGCCGTGCGGCTTGCGCCGGCGAGCGCCAGCGCGATCGACAGGGCCAGCGCCGCCGCGACGTGTGCGTGGGTGTGCATGGGCCACGACTCATCATCCTCCGATCGGCGCCGCTCGCGTAGGCTGCCGTCCGTGGAGAATCATCCTGCGAGTCGCGAACACGGCGAGGAGCCGGGCGAGCGCGCGCCCACGGCCGCTGCCGGCCGCGGCGATGCGTCGGACGCCGGACGCCGGACGGGGGCGTTCGACGGGGTCAGCGGCTTCATAGGCATGCGCTGGCAGGACCCCCAGACGGTCACGCTGCAGATCCGCCCCGAGCTGATCAACGCCGGCGGGATGCTTTCCGGCGTGGCCACCTTCGCGCTGGTCGACTACTGCATGGGCTCGACGCTGTGGGCGCAGACGACCGGGGAGGAGCGCATAGCGACGATCAACATCTCGATCAACTACGTCCAGACGGCGACCGAGGGGGAGATCGTGTGCCGCTCGACGCTCGACCGGCGCAATCGCTCGGCGGCGGTGATGCGCAGTGAGGTGCGCCACGAGGACGGCCGGCTGCTGGTCACGGCGATCGGCAGCTACACGATCTTCCCGCGCCGCGACCGCACGACCGGGGACGGCTTTCCCGCCGGCCCGCCGGCCCCCGCGCCCTGAGCGATGCCCGGTCCGGAACGGGCACCGGCTGGACAGCGGGCGGCTCGCACGCGCACCGTGCTGTCGATCGCCGGTTCGGACTCCGGCGGAGGAGCCGGCATCCAGGCCGACCTGAAGGCGTTCGCCCGCTGCGGCGTGCACGGTACGACTGCGATCACCGCGATTACAGCGCAGAACACCGTCGGCGTCAGTGCCATCCATCCACTGCCCGCGGATCTCGTCGTCGCCCAGGTGCGGGCGGTCGTGCAGGACATAGGCGTGGACGCGGTGAAGGTGGGGATGCTCGGCACGGCCGCGCTCACGCTCGCCGTCGCACGGTGCCTGGACGAACTGCCGGACCGTACGCCGGTCGTGGTCGACCCCGTCATGGTCGCGGAGTCGGGGGCGCGGCTGCTCGACGCCGGCGCTCAGAGTGCTCTCATCAAGGAGATACTGCCGCGCGCGAGCGTCATCACCCCGAACCTGCCCGAGGCCCGCGTGCTGGCCCGCGGAGCGGCCGAGGGGGAGGGGGATGCCGAGGCGCTGGGCCGCGCGCTGCTCGCGCTGGGGCCCGGGGTGGTCGTGGTCACCGGCGGGCATCGGCAGCGCGCGGTCGATATCTTCCTCGACGCCGATGACGGTGGGCCGGCCGTGGAGATAGCGGGCGAGCGTCACCCTGACGGAGCGGCGCACGGCTCCGGATGCACGCACTCCTCGGTGCTCGCGGCCCAGCTCGCGCTGGGGTTCACGCCACTGCAGGCGGCCCGAACGGCGCGCGCTCTCACGGGCGAGGCGGTGAGGAAAGGACTGCGCGACATCGGCGCGGGCGCCGGCCCCGTGGACGTCATCGGCCTCGAGCGAATGGCTGCCGTGGATCGGTGAGACGGGATTGGATGGAGCGTCCTCGCGGCGTTGGCGAAGGAGCACGAGTGCGATCTACGCGGGCGAGGACCACTCGACGCTGGGTGCGCCGTTTGCCATAATCCAGGGTGATGACTGCCGCGTGTGAAGCAGGATCCCTGATCGGGTTTCTGCGGGTGAGGGTGGGACCGATGAGGTTCCCGCGTCTGAAGCCTGGCCGCCGATGAAGTTCTTGCGTCTAAAGCCCGGCCACGGAGAGATCGTTCTCGCCGAGGGCGACGTGGAGGTGGCCGACGAGGAGCAGCAGCTGATCGAGGCGTTCCGCCGGGAGCTCGATGCCGGCATGTGGGCGGCCGTTCCCACCGAGACCCGCGACGGGCGCCGCGAGGCCGAGTTCGTGCACCGCTTCGATGAGGTGCCCCGCGACGCAGAGCGCGTGATCTTCTTCCCACGCGCCGCCGGTGGGGCGCCGCGTTCGGCGCGTTAGCCGTCGTGGCGCTCGCGCTGGGCACCGCGGCCGTCGTCCTGCTGGTGCTGCTCTGGGAGCTCGCCCGGCCACGGCTCGCCGGTGCGTGGGCGGGGTATCGTGTACGAGCTGCCGCGCATCGGAGCGGCGGCTCGCAGATCGGCTATGACCCTGGTCGCGAGCGCCGGGCCGAGCAGCGTGCCCGGGCGCTGCTCGCCTCGTGCATCGACGAGGAGGACTGGGCGATGTACCGCGACCTCGGCTTCCTGCGGGTCTGGGGCGCCGCCGTGGCGCCCGAGCGTGGCGAGCAGCCCGCCGGCGGGCACAACGGTGGCGAGGCGCGGTCCGCGGGCGGACCCTCGTTCGACGCCGGCGAGCACGCGGCGCGCGCGGGCTACGCGTACTTGATCTATCCGCACAAGCCGATCGTCGCCTACGTGCCCGAGACCGGTGCGCTGCTCAACGAGTACTGCGTGGCCTTCCCCGATCATTCCAAGCCGTACGGAAGCGCTCGTCTGCCGGACTCCGATGACGTGCTGGCAAAGTGGATGGCGCTAACCGCCGACGAGCGACGCGTGATCGCCGACGCGAACATGCACCTGCCGGGTCGCCAGGTCGATCCCGACAGGGTGCGACGCGACCTGCAGCGCCTCGGCCGCTGGGAGCGCGAGCGCGGCGCGCGAGGCCTCGACAGTGTGCGGGCCGCGTGAGCAGCGCAGGCGACTTCGACGTAAAGCACCGCAGCCGCGCCCTCACCGAGGGTCCCGAGCGGGCCGCCGCGCGGGCCTACCTGCATGGCATCGGCTACTCGGCCGAGGACCTTGCGCGGCCGATCGTCGGCGTCGCGCACTCGTGGATCGAGACGATGCCGTGCAACTTCAACAACCGGGTGCTTGCCACGAAGGTCAAGGAGGGCATTCGCGCGGCCGGGGGCACGCCGATGGAGCTCAACACGATCGCCATATCCGACGGAATAACGATGGGCACGGCGGGCATGCGGGCGTCGCTGGTCTCGCGCGAGCTGATCGCCGACTCCATCGAGCTCGTGGCCTCCGCCCACCACTTCGACGCGGTCGTCGCGATATCCGGCTGCGACAAGACGATCCCCGGGACGGTCATGGCGCTGGCGCGCCTGGATGTGCCGGCCCTGATGCTGTACGGAGGCTCGATCAGGCCGGGCCACTACAAGGGTCAGGACGTGACGATCCAGCAGGTGTTCGAGGCCGTGGGAGCCTACGCGGCCGGCAGCATCACCGAGGCCGAGTTGCACGATCTCGAGCAGGTCGCCTCCCCCGGAGCGGGCGCGTGCGGCGGGCAGTTCACCGCCAACACGATGGCGATGGCCTTCGAGGTGCTCGGCATCTCGCCGGCGGGCACCGCGATGGTGCCGGCCGAGGACGGGCGCAAGCTCGAGGTGGCCCTGCAGTGCGGAGAACTGGTGATGGACGTCCTGCGCAGCGGGCGGCGCCCGAGCGACATCATCACCAAGCCGGCGCTCGAGAACGCGATCGCCGCCATCGCGATGAGCGGCGGCTCGACCAACGGCGTGCTCCACCTGCTCGCGATCGCTAGGGAAATGGGCGTGGCGCTCGAGATCGACGAGTTCGATCGCATCTCCGAGCGCACGCCCCTGCTGTGCGACCTGCAGCCGGGCGGCCGTTACGTGGCCACGGACCTGTATGAGGCCGGCGGTGTTCCGCTGGTTCTGAAACGCATGCAGGAAGCGGGCGTGCTGAACGGCGAAGCGCTGACCGTCACGGGACACACGATCGGCGAGCACGCGACGCAGGCCACCGAGACCGGGGGTCAGCGGGTCGTGCGGAGCCTGGATGATCCGCTGAAGCCGACCGGGGGCTTCGCCATCCTGCGGGGCAATCTCGCCCCCGACGGGTGCGTGGTCAAGCTCGCCGGACACGAGCGTCGAAGCCACGTCGGCCCTGCACGGGTGTTCGACGGAGAGGAGGCGGCGATGGCGGCCGTGCTCGCGCACGAGATCGCGGAGGGCGATGTCGTCGTCATCCGCAACGAGGGCCCGGCCGGCGGCCCGGGCATGCGCGAGATGCTCGCCGTCACGGCGGCGCTCGTGGGCGAGGGACTCGGGGAGAGCGTCGCGCTGATTACCGACGGGCGCTTCTCCGGCGCCACGCACGGCTTCATGGCCGCCCACATCGCGCCCGAGGCGGTCAGGGGCGGCCCGATCGGTGCGCTGGCCGACGGCGATGAGATCAACATCGACGTCGACTCCCGCCGGATAGACGTAACGCTGGGCGAGGCCGAGATTGCCGAGCGGCTGCGCACCTACACGCCCGGCGCGCGCGCCGATGAACACGTGGACGTGGCGATCCAGAAGTACGCGAAGCTCGTGGGGAGCGCGGCCGAAGGCGCCGTGACGCGCTAGGGCGTGCCCGCCGGAGACGTGGGCACCAGGCAGGGCGCAGGCCCGCGCGCGGCGAAGTAGCCGGCGATGGACGTGACCTGGCAGGCTGCGCTCGAGCTGACGGACGCCGATCTGCGCAGGCGTGACGCGGCCGCGCGGACGAGACGGGCCTATGGCGTTGACCTTCAGCAGTTCGCGCGCTGGGCGAGCGCCCAGGGGCTCTCACCCGCGGAGGTCGGACCGAAGGCGGTGCGCCGCTATATCGCGCACCTGTCGGCGAACGCCGCCGCGTCGAGCACGACCGCCCGCAAGCTGGCGGCGCTGCGCGCGCTGTTCGCCAGCCAGCGCGAGCACGGGCTGATCGCGCAGAACCCCGCGGACCTTGTGTCAACGCCGCGGCGTCCCTCGCGCCTGCCACGCGTGCTGAGCGCGCGTCAGGCGGCGCAGCTGCTGGACGCGATCCCGGCTTCCAGCCCGCTGGAGATGCGCGACCGCGCGCTGTTCGAGCTCGCGTACTCGTGCGGCCTGCGCGCCGAGGAGCTCGTATCGCTGAGGGTCACCGACGTGGATCACGACTCCGAGCAGTTGCGCGTGGAGGGGAAGGGGCGAAAGACGCGCATTCTGCCCGTGGGCGAGCCCGCGATGGCCGCCGTGGCGCTCTATCTCGAGCGTGCCCGCCCGGTGCTCGCCGCGTCGCCGCCGGCAGACGCCGCAGGAAACCGGCGAGCGCGCGTCACCGCGTCGGATGCCGCGGCCTCGCGCGACGGCCGGCAGACCCTGTTTCTGTCAAAGACGGGCCGGCCCCTCGGCACGAGCGACGTGCGCAGGAGGCTGCGCACGTGGGTCGAGCGCGTCCGTGGCGCGGGCGCCGGCGGCGGCCGAGCGGAGGACGATCGGGCGGACGGGTTCTCGCCGCACGCGCTGCGCCACAGCTTCGCCACGCACCTGCTAGACGGCGGGGCCGATCTTAGAAGCATCCAGGAGCTGCTCGGTCATGCGAGCGTGTCGAGCACTCAGATTTACACTCGGGTAGAGTCCGCCAGGCTCAAGAGCGCCTATGCGCGCAGTCACCCTCGGGCCTGAGCGAGGGGATCACCCTGGAGACGAATGTTAAACCGATCGAGCTGCGCGAACTGTGGCGGCGCTACAAGACCGACGGCGACAGCCGCGTTCGCGAGCGGCTGGTCGTGGCCTATTCGCCGCTGGTCAAGTACGTAGCCGGCCGCACCGCCGCGGGGCTGCCCCCGCACGTTGAGGAGGCCGACCTCATCTCCTACGGGCTCGTCGGGCTGATCTCGGCGATCGAGCGCTTCGACCTGTCGCGGGACATCAAGTTCGAGACCTACGCGATCATGCGGATCAAGGGCGCGATCATCGACGAGCTGCGCTCGATGGACTGGGTGCCCCGCAGCGTGCGCTCACGCGCCCGCGAGGTCGAGCGGGCCAACGCGAAGCTCGAGAACTCCCTGCAGCGAGCGCCGACCGACAAGGAGCTCGCCGACGAGATGGGCATCACGATCGACGAGCTGAACGAGCTGCTGCTCGCGATTTCCCACTCCTCGATGGTAGCCCTCGACGAGCTATGGAGCGTGTCGGACCTCAGCGGTGACCAGGTGTCGCTGATGGACACGATCGAGGACCCCGGGGCGCCCGACCCGGCGAAGCTGCTGGACGTAGGGGATCTGAAGGACAGGATCGCCGACTCGATCGCAAAGCTGCCCGAGCGGGAGAAGCTCGTGATCGCCCTGTACTACTACGAGAACCTGACCCTGCGCGAGATCGGTGAGGTCCTCGGCGTGACCGAGTCGAGGGTCTCCCAGATGCACACCAAGGCCGTCCTGCGACTGCGCTCGCGCATGCAGGAGGAGTCCTTCGACGACTGACCTTTTCGGCAGCCAGTTCGGCGTGGACCGCCGGATCGGGGTCGGGCGCCGGCCTCAGGGCGATGTTCCGCGCCTCGCCTTCCTTGAAGGGCAGACTGCGCAACCGCGGATGTGAACGGCATCCAGCCTGCTTGCCGAGCCGGGCTGCGCTTCTCGTTGCAATTTGTGACCGCTTCGCCCGCCACGGCAGTTACCCGGCCGGCGGTCCGGGCCGGCATTTCTTGTGGCGCGGGATGGCGAACGGCGGTATGGTTGCCGCAAAAGTCACAAGAGGGAGGCACGCATGCGGGTGATCGAGGATCGGCCAGCGGCTGACCACATTCGGAACGTCGTTCTCGTCGGCCATCGGGGGTCCGGGAAGACCTCCCTGCACGAGGCGCTGCTGTTCGAGGCCGGCGCCACCAGCCGACTGGGATCGGTGCCCGAGTGCAGCACCGTGTCCGACTCCGAGCCCGACGAGCAGGCGCGGCAGATGTCGATCTCGACGGCGCTCAGCTCGTTCGAGTGGAGGGGACGAAAGCTCAACCTGCTCGACACGCCGGGTGAGCCGAGCTTCGTGGCCGACGCGCTCGGTGCGCTGCGTGTATGCGAGTCGGCGGTGTTCGTCGTGAACGCCGTCATGGGCGTCGAGGTGTCCACGAGCCGGCTGTGGGCGCGCGCAGCGGAGCTCGACCTGGCGCGAATGCTGTTCGTGAACATGCTCGATCGCGAGCGGGCCGACTTCTTCCGTGCGCTGGACCAGCTCAAGAAGGCGTTCGGCCAGCACGTTGTCGCCACGGAGATCCCGATCGGCTCAGAGCACGAGCTCGAAGGGGTGATCGACCTCGTCGACATGAAGGCCCTCCGTCAGGACTCATCCGCGCGTGGGGGCTTCCAAGAGGTTCCGATCCCCGACGCCCAACGTGAGCTGGCGGAGGAGTATCGCGAGAAGCTGATGGACGAGGTCTCCGAGGTCTCCGACGCGCTGATGGAGCGCTACCTGGAGGGCGAGGAGATCTCCCACGAGGAG
>Ga0209656_10001819_pt1 | contig 13942 bp, 11 predicted proteins | sample BogFormECP12_OM2_FD_188239 | JGI IMG/M metagenome (GOLD analysis project Ga0209656, IMG submission 188239) | Bog forest soil microbial communities from Calvert Island, British Columbia, Canada - ECP12_OM2 (SPAdes) (version 2) | ecosystem: Environmental > Aquatic > Freshwater > Wetlands > Bog ... | reverse complement strand
TGGAGTTGATTCGTACGGGCGATGCGGAGCGCGACGTTCTGGAAAATACCGCGCGCTTTACGAAGATCATCGAGGAGATTGTGCGGGCACATCCCGAGCGGTGGGTATGGCTGCATGCGCGGTGGAAGAACCGGCCGGCGGGGGAAGAGAAGCTGTATCCATTCCTGTAGGAGTGAAAAGAGCAGACGCAAAGGAAAACGCAGAGGCACGGAGTTGCCAGAGAGACGCAGAGGAAACGAAACGGCGGCGTGACACAGGTTTGGGAAGGCGGTGCGTGGTGAGTCGGACGGCGAGAGAGATTGCGGTGGAGATTGGGGCGGAAATTGAGGGCGACGGCAGCGTGGAGCTGAAGTCGGTGGCAGCGCCGGAGCGGGCTGGGGCGCACGATCTGATCTATCTGGATTCGGCGAAACACGTGACGCGCGCCGCTGCATCGGCGGCGTTGTGCGTCATTGCGCCTGTGGCGATTCCGCTTGCGGGTAAGACGGTGCTGCGTATTGCCAACGCAAAACTAGCATTTGCGAGGGCGGCGGCGTTGCTTATCGAGCGTGCGCCGATTGCGCGCGGCGTGCATGCCACGGCGATTATCGCGCCGCTGGCGAAAATCGCTCCGACGGCTAGCATCGGTCCTTATGCCGTGATTGGCGAGGATGCGCATATCGGAGAGGGCACGCAAGTTGGCGCACATTGCGTGATCGGGGCGGGGTGTTGGATTGGCACGGACTGCAGGGTTCATCCGCGGGTGACGCTGTATGGCGGCGTGCGCATCGGTAATCGCGTGGAGATACATGCTGGGGCGGTGATTGGGGCGGATGGGTTTGGCTATGCGTTTGGGGAGAATCGCTACACGAAATTTCCGCAGATTGGGATTGTGGAGATTGGGGATGATGTCGAGATTGGAGCGAATGCAACGATTGATCGCGGCTCGCTGGGGGATACACGGATTGCGGAGGGCGTGAAGCTGGATAACCTGGTGCATGTGGGGCACAACGTGCAGATTGGAGCGCATACGGTGATCGCGGCCCAGACGGGAATTTCTGGATCGTGCACCCTGGGGCATCATGTGATTTTGGGCGGCCAGGCCGGGCTTGGTGAGCATTGCACGATTGAAGATGGGGCGATTGCCGGGGGGCAGTCCGGCATCTTAAATGGCAAGACCATTCGCAGCGGGCAGACGGTTTGGGGGACGCCGGCGCGGGAGCTAGATAAATTTAAGGAAGCGTTTGCGTGGCAGGGAAAGATTCCATCGCTGGCCGCGCGCATCAAGAGATTAGAGGACAAGGAGTAGGGGTGACGTGAGTCTCTAGCGTCCAGTAGAGCTAGGATGGCTGAGTTGCGAATCACGGCGCGGAGAAGTCCAAAAAGATAACGCAGAGACGCAGAGTTGCCAGAGGCACGCAGAGAAGAACAGATCGGAGAGCCGGGAAACAATGGCGTGCGGCGGCAGGGAGAATTGTTTTTGACGGAAGAAGTGGCGAGTGACTAGTGGCGAGATACAGGCTGGGCTTGCAAACCACCGGGTCTTGGGCGAGCGGAGTCTTGAGGCTGAGTTGCGGATGATGCGAGATAGAGATTGTTGGCGGCTGATCGTGGTGGGCGGACATACGCGAACTATCGGAAAGACGCAATTGGTGTGCGACATCATCGCGGCGTTTCCAGAGGCGTGGTGGATTGCGGGCAAAATCACGCAATATGGGCACGGGGTGTGCACGCAGAACGGGCACGATTGCGATTGCGCGCCGGACGAGCACATCTGCGATATTAGTTGGGAGCAATCTGCGGAGACGGGGACGGACAGTTCGCGTTTTTTGGCTGCGGGGGCGCAGCGGTCGTTCTGGTTGCGGACCAAGCAAGGATTTCTGGCGGAAGGATTGCCGTTGCTGCGCGGCGCGTTGAGCGAAGCACTCGACGCGAATGTTGCAAATGCCGGCGAACATCCCGACAAGCCTTTGGCCGTGGTCATCGAGAGCAATTCGCTGATGCAATTTGTTAAGCCGACACTGTTTTTCGCGGTGCTGGATCCGGCCAAAGAGGATTTTAAGGATTCGGCGCGCGCGGCGCTGGATCGCGCGGATGCGCTGGTGCTTCGCGGCCACGCGATTGCGGCGGGAAGCGAGCCGCCGTGGATGAAATTGCCGGCAAAACTCTTGCGGGAGAAACCCTCCGTGAATCCGCGTGAGGGCGAGCCGTTGCCCAAGCCTCTGGAAGTCCTGGTAAAGCGGGCGCTGGAAGCTCCGCCGGGCGTTGACGTGTGACCCACTCGGCGGTCGCCGGGTTTCCGCGCCTGCATTCGGTCCGGATTGGTAGCGACGGTCAAAGCGGCGGCCGGGTTGCCGCACAGCACAAATTCATGCGACACGAAGTACGCTAAAGGCATCTTAATCGTTGACCGCAGGCGCGAAGACGGCGATAATTTAATAGTACTGGTGTTACTGTGTTTCTTTCTGCGACGTTCGGCGCGGAAGTGTAGGTGAACACAGTACTTACACTGAAGTTTGGCTTTCCGCTGCGGCCCGCCGCGGGCGATTATGGGGCGAAACAACTGGACGGCGTGAGCAGGGCTCTCTGGGGGAGCAACAGATGGCATCTTTTGCAAGGTTGGGCGAAGAACTACCCGTTGCTCCGGCGCCGGTGCCGTGGCAAGAGCAGAATTTCGCTTCGCGGCTGGAGCGCGCGATTGAGCGCGGCGCTGCGCACCTGGTGTCGCTGCAGGATGAACGCGGCTATTGGCAGGGAGAGCTGGAAGCCGATACCACGCTCGAATCGGACTACATTTATTACCTCTTTGTTTTGGGCAAGGCTGCGCCGGAGCGCATCGCCAAGCTGGCGAATTACGTGCGTGCGCGGCAGTTGCCGGACGGCGGCTGGAGCATTTATCCCGGCGGGCCTTCGGAACTGAACGCCACCTGCAAGGCGTATTTTGCGCTGAAACTGGCTGGGGATTTGGTGGATTCTTCGCACCTGACGCGGGCGCGGGAAATTATTCATCGCCTTGGCGGACTCGAACATACCAACTCTTACGTGCGATTTTATTTGGCCCTTGTGGGCGCGGTAGGCTGGGAGCTGGTTCCGTCGATTCCTCCTGAGCTGATGCTGCTGCCCAACTGGTTTTTCATCAATATTTACGAAATGTCTTCGTGGACGCGCGGGATCGTGATTCCCATGGGCATTCTTTCCGCGGTGCGGCCGGACTTTCGCCTGCCGGAACGTGCGCGCGTGGATGAACTTTTTAGGGATCCAAGCAACAAAGCCGCGGCGTTTAACTGGAGCGACCGGCTGATTTCCTGGAAGAATTTTTTCCTGGCGGTGGACCGCGGATTGAAGCTGTATGAGAAATTTCCGTGGAAGCCGTTACGCGCGCGGGCGCTGCGCGAGTGCAAGCAGTGGATGCTGGAGCACATGGAGCGCACGGAAGGTTTGGCGGCCATCTATCCGGCGATGATGAATTCTATTTTTGCGCTGATCGCGCTGGGACATGGGCCGGACGATCCGGTTACCTGGCGGGAAATCAAGGAATTTTCGAATTTTGAGATTGAGGAAGGCGACACGATCCGATTGCAGCCGTGTGTTTCTCCCGTCTGGGATACCTGCATCGCCATGGTGGGGCTGGAAGAGGCCGGTGTTCCGGCGGATCATCCTTCGCTGGTGAAGGCCGCGGAATGGATGCTGTCCAAGCAAGTCCTTGGTCCCGGCGACTGGCAAATCAAAAATAAAGACGCCGAGCCCGGTGGCTGGGCGTTTGAATTTCGCAACGATTATTACCCGGACGTGGATGATACGGCGTTCGTGTTGATGGCCTTGCAGCGCGTGAAGTTCCCCGATCCTGCTCGGATGGAAGGGGCGATTCGCCGCGGTTTGCAGTGGCTGCTGAGCATGCAGAATCGCGATGGCGGGTGGGGGGCGTTTGACCGCGACAATGACCGCAAGTTTCTGTGCAACATTCCGTTTGCGGATCACAACGCGATGATCGATCCTTCGACCGCGGACGTTACCGCGCGGGTGGTGGAGTGTTTGGGGCGATTTGGCTGGCCCGCGGAGCATCCGGCGATTCAGCGGGCGGTGAAATTTTTGCTGAAGGATCAGGACCGCGATGGTTCGTGGTTTGGACGCTGGGGCGTGAACTACGTGTATGGGACGAGTGGGGTATTACGTGCGCTGGAAACCGTGAGCATGACGGCGCAGGATTACTGTCAGCGCGCCGTGGCTTGGTTGCGGCAGGTGCAAAAGCCCGATGGCAGCTTTGGCGAATCGCTTCGCAGCTACGACGAGTTGCACACCAAAGGGCAGGGGCCGAGTACGCCTTCGCAGACCGCATGGGGTTTGATCGGTTTGCTAGCGGGCGCGGATACCGCCGATCCCGCCATCACGAAGGCGGTGAACTATCTGGTGACGCAGCAGAATTCCGACGGCTCGTGGAGAGAAGACGATTTTACGGGCACTGGGTTCCCCGGCGTTTTCTATCTGAAGTATCACCTCTATCGCAATTCGTTCCCGGTGTACGCGTTGGCGCGCTACTACAACCAGGCATTGAAATCCGATGAATACTGCGCGCTGAAATTCCAGCCCAGCGAGTTCCGGCTGCGCAGCGGGTTTTAGCCGCGCAATGCGCACGCCCCTCCGCCTCGCGGCGACCATAACCAAATTTTGGATAGCGCAGGTTGCGCGAGGCAATAGCGGCGCGTCCCCGCTGTATCGCTGGGTCCTGCAGTTCGGCGCCAGCAAACTGGTCGCGGTAACCGACGAGGCGGCTATCGCCGGAAAGCACAGCATCAAGAGTCACCTTAAGAAAAAGGCCGAGGGGCGCGCGCAAGCGTTGCGCAAGGCGCCTTTTGGCTCGTCTCCAATAGTGTGGCTCACGGGTCCAGCCGAGTTGCTCGATCATTCCGTCACGCCAGGGCTGGCGCGTTGGCTGCAGGAAGGCAGGCGCACCGTCTTCGTGGAAACGGACGGAAGCAAATTGCGGCGGCGTATTCATGAGTTTCGGCCGGACTCGCGGTTGTACATTACCATTCGACTGTACGGCATGGCGGAAACGCACGACGCGCTCATGCAAAAGGAAGGCGCTTTCACACAGGCGATGGAAGGCATGCGCACCGCGCAGCTCTCGGGCTTCCTGATCTGCGCGCACGTGATTGTCGAGGCCACCACCGAGCTTGGCGAGATCGACCAATTATTACGGCACTTGCGCGCGCTGCACGTAGACGGCGTGGTGGTCACTACGAGCGACGAGACGTCAGGGCCAGGTCAGAAAAAAGTAACCGCCGCTCGAAAGCTGATTGGCAATTCGTGGTGGACCAAGTTTTCCGAACTTGCCCAAAAGGCACTGAATGCGCTGGCACACACTGACGAGGCTACGGTCGTGGCATCCCGCGCGAATGGGGCGATGGGCCATCGATCGACTAGTTCGGCGATAAACATGTCGCGCGAGACCGCCGCTTCCGGCGAGGAGATGGCGGCGCAATGACCTCTGCCGCGACTGCCACAACGCTGGTAACTGGAGCGGCTGGTTTTCTTGGCTGTCATGTTACTCGGCAGCTGGTCGCGCGCGGGGAATCCGTGCGCGTGCTGCTGCGGCCTTCGAGCAGTAACCGCGCTATTGCGGATTTGCCGCTCGAGTATGTCACCGGTGATTTGCGTGATGCAGGATCTCTGGCCCGCGCCATGGCTGGAATTCGCCACGTTTATCATGTGGCTGCCGACTATCGCTTGTGGGCGAGGAACCCGCAAGACATCTACGACTCGAATGTCGGTGGCACAAAGAATCTGCTCGCCGCGGCGAAGCAGGCCGGCGTCGAGCTGCTGATTTACACCAGCACGGTGGCGACCATTGCCGTGGATCGGCACCCACGGGGTGAGGCTGGCGCCGTCGCAAGCGCTGATTTGCCCAACGAATTTACCGACGCGAACCTCGACGAAATGATTGGGCATTACAAACGATCGAAATGGCAGGCGGAAAGGGAAGCGCTGGACGCGGCGAAGGACGGCTTACCGGTGATCGTTGCCATGCCTACTACGCCAGTTGGTCCCTGGGATTGGAAGCCTACGCCTACGGGAAAGATCATTGTAGATTTTCTGAATGGCAAGATGCCGGGGTATGTGGAGACGGGATTGAATTTTGTGGGTGTGGAAGATTGCGCGTCGGGCCACTTGCTGATCGCAGAGCGCGGTAAGATTGGGGAACGGTACCTTCTGGGAGCGGAGAATGTGACGCTCAAAGCCCTGCTGGATACGCTGGCGCAGATTACCGGTCTCTCCGCGCCGAAACTGAAAATTCCGCATGGGTTGGCGTTGACCGCGGCCTATGCGGAGACCGCCTTTTCGCGGTTGCTGGGACGCGAGCCGCAGATTCCCGTGGAGGGCGTGAAGATTGCGCGGCATATGATGTTTGTGGATGCTTCGCGAGCGCAACGGGAGCTGGGCTTTCAAACCGCGCCAGTAGCTGCGGCGTTGGACCGCGCCGTGCGGTGGTATGAAGCCAACGGCTACGTGAAGAAGAACCGTGCAAAGAAGATCGTCCACGCAGCGGCGGCGTAGCGCGTTAGCGTGCGAGGGATTTGCAGCGCCGCCCTTTAAGGCGGCATCCGATTTTATAGGGGAACATCGTCGTTGGGCCCGCAAGGCGCTCACCTCCCCGGGAAGCTCGGGGTAAGCAGAAGGTGGCCCCTGCAAATAACTGCCATGCGCTTTCTCGTTACCTTTGCGATTGATGCGGAGTTTAATCCCTGGAAGGCGCGGCATCCCTTTGTGCCTTATGAGTACGACAACTCGGGGCGCAAACGTGAGTTTGATATGTATCGCGCCAACATTGGAGCGCACGAGGTTACGGTGCTGCTGACAGGGATGGGACCGGAAAGCGCCACGCGGGCGATGCGCATCGTGCCGCCGGAGAATTATGACGCCTGGATCTCCACTGGCTTGGCGGGAGCGCTGGACGCGCAACTGCAGCTGAGCACCCTGGTAGTGGCGCGTAAATGCAGCACATCGGATGCGGTGCTGCAAGTTTTCAGCGACGGGGATTTCGTAAATGCCGCCATGGCCTGTGGGGCCACGGCGGTGGAGACTTTTCTTACTTCGGAGACCATTATCGCTTCCTCTTTGGAAAAAGAGTCACTGGCGTCCACCGCTGACGTCGTGGAGATGGAATCCGCGCATATCCTGGCTGCGGCGCAGAATCGGCAGGTTCGTGCGGTGGCGGTGCGCAGCGTCAGCGATATCGCGGAAGAGGATTTGCCGCTCGATTTCCATAAAATTGCCGATGAACGCGGACATGTGAAAGTTCGCGGCTTGCTTAAAGAACTGGCTCTGCATCCGTATCGGCTTCCGTTGCTCATCCGCTTCGGACGCCACAGCCGCGCCGCCGCCGTAGCCCTGGCCGATTTTCTCGATCGCTATGTCCCGTCGCTGGCCGAAGAAGCCCGGCGCACCGCTTTGACCTACGACTGGGCTGTCTCCGCGGCCAACGCGGTGAGCAAGAAACCAGGATGGCTGCAATGAGCGCCGCGGCAAACACCGTGCTGCCGTCCATTCCCAAAACCATGCGCGCGGGCGTATATCGCGAAAGGGGCGTAGTGCGCGTGGAAGAAGTTCCCGTGCCGGAAGTGGGCATCCACGAAGTTTTGATCAAAGTGGCGGCGTGTGGCATTTGCGGTACGGACATTAAGAAAATTTTTCAAGCATATGTTCCCGCGCCGCAAATTCTAGGCCACGAACTGGCCGGCACGGTTGTTGCGATCGGGTCTGGGGTGACCAAGTGGCGGGTGGGCGACCGAGTGATGAGTTTTCACCACGTGCCGTGTGGCGCCTGCTTTTTCTGCGAACGCCGGCTCTTTTCGCAATGCGCGCAATACAAGACCACCGGCTTGACCGCGGGTTTTACGCCCAACGGTGGGGGCTTCGGCGAATACGTGAAAGCCATGCCTTGGGTGGCCGAGCGCGGCATCGTGGCGCTGCCGGATAACGTGAGTTTCGAGGAAGCCACCTTCATCGAGCCGATTAACACCATTGTGAAAGCCGTCGAAAAGGCTCGTGTCAAAGCGGGCGAATCGGTGTTAGTCGCGGGTTGCGGCCCTATCGGATTGCAACTGCTGATGGTGGCGAAACTCACTGGTGCGAAGCTCTACACCAGCGATCCCATGGCGGTGCGCCGGGAAAAGAGCATTGCTCTCGGCGCGATAGAATCCTTCGACCCAAGCAGTGGTAAGCTAGTGGAACTGGTTAAGGCCCGTTCGGAGGGCAGAGGGGCGGATGCGGTGCTAGTGGCAGTTGCCCATCCTTCAGTGGTGGTGGACGCGCTTGCAGCCGCACGGCCGGGGGGCCGCGTGCTGCTCTTTGCCGCGAACGATCCCGTTACCAAGATTGAATTTCCCGCCTCGGCCGTGGGCATTGACGAAAAAGAAATCCTAGGCAGCTACAGCGCAGCGGCGGACATCCAACAAGAAGCCGCCGCACTGGTGCTGCACAAGAAACTGCCGGTGCTGGATATCGTCTCGCACATCTATCCGCTGGATAGAATTCAGGAAGCACTAGAGCTAGCGAACCAGCCCACGGACGATTCGCTGAAGGTATTGATCGCGCATGACTAGCGATAGGATGATCCTCGGAGAGCAGTTGCTGGCAAGCATTTCGAGGTACTGAGGGCTGAACCGAATCTATGAGCAGCAGAGCGCCAATCACCAAGCGAACGGAATTTGGCGAAGAGACGGCCGCCACGCAAGCGGCGCGGGTTGCCGTACCGTCCAAGATGACCGCGGCCATTCTGTACGGCAGCGAAGACTTGCGCATCGAACAGGTGGACGTGCCGAGCGTGAAGCCGGACGAGGTGCTGTTGCGCGTGCGTCTGGCGCTCACCGATGGCACAGATCTGAAAGTTTGGAAGCGCGGGTATCACGCGAAGATGATTCAGCCGCCGGCGGTGTTTGGCCACGAAGTGGTGGGAGAGGTTGCGGTAGCGGGAAAGCGTGTGGACGCGCGCTGGCGCCTGGGCATGCGCGTGATTGCCGCCAATTCCGCACCCTGTTTGCGCTGCTATCATTGCCGCCGCGGTCAGGAAAATCTTTGTGAGGATTTGCTGTTCAACAATGGAGCCTACGCCGAGTACATGCGCATTCCCGCGCGCATTGTAATGGAAAATTTACTGGAAGTGCCGCACGCGGTGGACGACGCGAGCGCTGCCCTGGCCGAGCCTCTGGCTTGCGTGTTGCGCGGAATTCACGAAATGGAAGTGCGCAATGGGGACACCGTTGCGGTGATCGGCTGCGGGCCGATCGGATTGAAATTTGTGCGCATGCTTTCGCGGCGTGGCGTGCGAGTGATCGCCCTGGCGCGCCGTTCGGCGCCCTTGCAGGTAGCCAGGCATCTCGGCGCCATCGCTACGATTAACGTTACGGAAGTTAAGGATTCCATCGCCGCGGTGCGCGCGCTTACGGACGAGGCGCGTGGCGCGGACGCCGTCGTGGAAGCTGCGGGCAATCCCGCAACCTGGCGGCAGGCGGTGGAAATGGTGCGTCGCGGGGGCGTGGTGAATTTCTTTAGCGGCCTGCCCAGCGGCACTAAAGTTGAAATCGAGCCTGCCGCGATTCACTATTCCGAAATTAAATTGATTTCGCCGTTTCATCACACGCCACGCTTTTTCCGCGAAGCGCTGGAGGCCATTCGCCGCGGAGATATTTCTGCCCACGATTTCGTAACTGAAGAGATCCCTCTGACGCAATTGCCGCAAGTGTTTCAAAAAATGAAATCGCGCAGCGGAGAAATTAAAGTTGCCGTCCGCCCGTAATTCGAATGCTCCGTCCCGGTGAATTAGAAATTGCCGCCAAGCTTCCGCCCGCCGGATGCTCGCCCGACGATGCGCAGGCGTACACGCGCTGGCTAGCGACGCATCACTACGAAAATTTCGCGGTCGCCTCCTGGCTGCTTCCCAGGCGCCTGCATCAACACTTTTACAATGTTTATGCCTACTGCCGCTGGGCCGACGATCTCGGCGACGAAATTCCGGAGACGGCGCGCGCTCTGGAACTGCTGAACTGGTGGGAGCAAGAACTGCAGCTCTGCTATGACGGCCGTCCCGCGCATCCGGTGTTCGTCGCGCTGCGCCAGACCATTCTGGCCAAAGAGATTCCGCAGCAGCCGTTCGCTGATTTATTAAAGGCCTTCCGGCAGGATCAGGTCGTCAAGCGCTATGAAACCTGGGGCGCGATGATCGAATACTGCGTGTATTCGGCGAATCCCGTCGGGCGCCTGGTGCTGTATCTCTGCGGCTACCGGGATGAACGGCGGCAAGAACTTTCCGATGCCACATGCACCGCGCTGCAGCTTGCGAATTTCTGGCAAGACGTGAGCCGTGACCTCGAAAAAGGCCGCATCTATATTCCGCTGGATATTGCCGCGGCGCACGGCGTCAGCGAGCACGACATCGTGATGCGGCGCTTTCACGAAGGCTATGTGCACTTGATGAAGGATTTGATTTGCCGCACCAGGGAACTGTTTGTCGTTGGCGCGGAGCTGCCGAAGCTGGTTGACGGCCAGCTCAGCGTGGACCTGGATATGTTCAGCCGCGGTGGGCTGGCAATTCTCGACGCCATTGAAGCGCAGGGCTACGATACGCTGCATCACCGCCCAGTCGTAACCAAATCCAAGCAGTTGCGGTTGCTCGGCCGGGCCTTAATCGCCAAGCTCGTCGCGCCTCCCGGCGCAAACACAGGCGCCGCCTTTGTAGGGGCGCAGCATGCTGCGCCCCTACAGCCGAGGTCTCAACCGTCCCGTGCACCGCAGCCATCAGGCGCGGCGCAGTCCTACGCGAGGTGCCACGCCATCGCCCGCGCCTCGCACAGCAATTTTTATTACGCCTTCTACCTGCTGCCGAAACCCAAACGCGATGCGCTCGCCGCACTGTACGCCTTTAATCGTCTCGTGGACGACGTTGCCGACGAAGGCGCGGATCTCGCTGTCAAACAACGCGGCTTGGCTCGCTGGCGCGCGGAACTCGACAAAGCGGTTACCGGCGTGGACCAGTGTTTCGACGGCACCGCTGCCATGACGCTATTGGACTCGCCCCCCAGTGCTTCGCTGGCAATTTTGCCAGCGCTAGCCGATACGCTGGAGCGCTACAAAGTTCCCACGCGCTATCTGCACGATTTGATTTCCGGCGCGGAGATGGACCTGACCATCCACGCCTATTCAACGTTTGAGCGCCTGAAAGAATACTGCTATCGCGTGGCGGGCACCGTCGGCCTGACTTGCACGCATGTCTTCGGCTTCCGCGATTCGCATGCTATCGACCTCGCGGAGAAATTGGGCCTGGCGTTTCAACTGACCAACATCATCCGCGACGTGCACGAAGACTACGCGGTGGGCCGCGTCTATCTGCCGGAAGAGGACTTGGCCAAGTACAATGTGGCGCCAGAAGACTTTGCAGGCCACGAGGCTACGCTGGGTGTGCGCGAACTGCTGCGCTTTGAAGCCGACCGTGCTTGGCAGAATTACGAACAGGGCGCGGAGCTGTTGGATTTGATCGATGCCGACAGTCGCAGCGCCTTGTGGCTGCTGGTGCATACTTACAGCGCATTGCTGGCGCGCATCGAGGCCGTGGACTTTGCCGTGTTTGGCGAACGCGTCCGTCTGAGCAAAGCGGAAAAGATGCTGTTCATCGCCAAAGCCCGTTTCGGCCGGCTGACAAAAGAGAACATCCTTGAAAAACGTGATCGTGATCGGCGGCGGACTAGCGGGTCTGGCAGCCGGCGTCGCGCTGGCTGAGGCCGGCTGGCGAGTGCGGCTGTTCGAGCAGCGTCCGTTCCTAGGCGGACGTGCGACCTCGTACGTTTTGCCTAGCGGCGAGCGCGTCGACAATTGCCAGCATGTGACGCTAGGCTGCTGCACCAACCTCGAAGATTTTTACCGCCGCGTCGGCTCCTCCAACAAAATAAAATATTTCGACCGTCTGGTTTTCGTTGATCCGCAAGGCCGGCGCGGGGAAATGCAAGCTGGGATGTTGCCCGCGCCCTTCCACATGGCTGGCTCGTTCGCCACTTTTGCGCCGCTGACGCTGGCCGACAAACTGTCGATTGCCCGCGCCATGCTGGATATATTGCGCGCCAAGGGCCATCCGCACGACCTCAATGAAACTCCCGCCATCTCCATGCAAACGTGGCTGCAGCGCCGCAAGCAAACGAAAGGCGCAATCGAGAGATTTTGGCGCGTGGTGTTGGTCAGCGCGCTCGATGAAGAACTCGATCGCACCGATGCCCGCTTCGGAGTGGACGTTTTCTGGAAAGCATTCCTATCCAATCGCAATGGATATCGCATGGGTGTGCCGACCGTGCCGCTGGCTGACCTCTACGGCGGCTGCAAATTGGCCATCGAGCAGAAGGGCGGGGAAGTGACACTGCGCGCTCCAGTTCGCGGCATCGCGATCGAAAATGGCGCAGTCAGCGGCGTGCAATTCGATGAGCAAAAGACGGAAACCGCTGACGCTTACATTTTTGCGCTACCGCACGAAACGTTCTGGGAACTCTTGCCGGAGGCGATGCGGGAGAGCGATCCGGCGTTTCGCAATCTGGCAAAAATAAAAGACGCGCCCATCACCGGCGTGCACTTCTGGTTCGACCGCCAGGTGATGGATGAGCCGTTCGTCACCCTGCTCGACACCCACACGCAGTGGATTTTTAACAAAACAATGTTGTACGACGACGCAGGTCTTAGGGAAAATGCCTGCAGTGGCGAATCTTCAGATTCGCAGCCTTTGAGCACACCACCCGCGAGACAGTACCTGCAAATGGTCATCAGCGCTTCTTATGATTTGATCCCCAAATCGCGACAGGAAATTATCGACCTGGTTCTGCAAGAAGTGCATCGAGCGCTGCCGAAATCTCGCGACGCGCGGTTGGTGAAAGCCACGGTTATTAAGGAAACTACGGCCACCTTTTCCCCGGAACCCGGCGTCGACCAATGGCGCCCGCAACAGAAGTCTTCCATCGACAAGATGTTCCTGGCCGGCGATTGGACCGCCACCGGCTGGCCCGCGACCATGGAAGGAGCCGTGCGCAGCGGCTATCTGGCCGCCGAAGCCGTCTTGCGCGCCGCGGGCGCGCCGCAGACCTTCTTGCAGCCAGATTTATCGCCCGACGGCTTGATGAAGTTTTTGTAGCGACGGGTCTCCAGACCCGGCAGTTTGGTTTTTGTGGTAATTCCACTAGACAAAACCCACACCCAGTTACCTCCCATCCGCATCGAAGGACTGCAAATGCCGCTCGCGCGTGGTCCATCCGCCGCACTTAGCATCCAACTCTTGATAGGCTTCGCGGTTCTCGTGCAAGAAATGTTCATAATCCTCACGGCTCGCCCACACATCCATGGTTAGATATCGCGGAGACGCGGCCGCATCGCGGGCCATGTCGCGGAAGAGACGGGTCTCGCGGAACTTGGGGTCGCTGGCGAAGAGGCGCGCCCACTCTCCATGCCTGGAGTACGCCGAAGTAAACATTTCTTCGCACTCCTGCTTGACATCGAACTCCCAGAGGATTACAAACATAGATGTCCTATCTCCTGCTCCCGGACAGACGCAGCTCTGCAAGGTAAACCTCAGGGATTTGTTGCGCCGTCCGGCCGAGTATAGCAATCCGTATTACCCAGGGTGCAGTGCGGCGTTTTCTGTCGTGCTGTTTTTGCGCGGTTCGTGAGTTGTGCTCCTGAGTTGTGCCGCGCGTTGCCCGATGTGGAGCTTGAGTCATTCATACCCCAGCGGTTGATCATGCGCATGGTCTAGCGGTTATGGGCAGGGCAGTCGAATAGCAGTGGCAGCAGTCCGTCGATATGGTCTTTCGAAGAACGGCGGACGGAGGCTTGTGTGGATCGTAAGTACAGTCACCGCGGCTATCGTGACGCGGAAAAAGAAAAAAAAGAAAAACCCCGTAAACAACCCCCGGCCGGAGGCCCGCGTGGCGCCGAT
>Ga0209656_10001818_pt1 | contig 13944 bp, 11 predicted proteins | sample BogFormECP12_OM2_FD_188239 | JGI IMG/M metagenome (GOLD analysis project Ga0209656, IMG submission 188239) | Bog forest soil microbial communities from Calvert Island, British Columbia, Canada - ECP12_OM2 (SPAdes) (version 2) | ecosystem: Environmental > Aquatic > Freshwater > Wetlands > Bog ... | reverse complement strand
TCCAGGCGTACGGGTCGCACCAGATGCTGGCGCCGTACTCGGAGATCGCCAGGTCGAAGCTGGCGTCGGCGAACGGCGCCTGCTCGGCGCTGCCGTGTACCAGCGGGAACCGCTGCCCGAAACGGTCCTGGAGCTGGCGTGCGGTGGCCAGCTGCGCCGCGGAGTTGTCCAGCCCGGCCGGGCGGGCGCCCCGGCGGGCCAGCCAGGCTGAAACATACCCGGTGCCGCAGCCGAGCTCGATACTGTCCCGTCCCTCCAGATCACCGGCCAGCACGCCCGCCTGCGCCTCGGTAACATTCCAGATGCCCCACGTGGGCTCGGGCTCCGCCCACATGCGCAAGCCCGGTTCCGCGTACTCCGCGGCCAGCCGGTCCCACGCGGCACGGTTGCGCCGCACATGATCAGCGGTCCCGGTCACAGCCGCCAGCATGGCCCGCACCTGCGCTGCCGTCAACCGGCATCCCGCCAGCACCGCCCTCAACGCGGCATTATGCCGGTGATCGAAGATCAGATCACTGCCCTCCGGCGGCATAATGCCTGATCATGCCTGTGATCGAGGCGCAGTGCGCCTCGGTCCTGGTGCCTCACGATCACAGGCATATCAACCAAATGAGTATGTTCGCGACAAGGGCGGCCATGCATATACATACGGCCTGGCGGCCCGACCGGCGGGGCTGTAACCGGGTCTGCCCTGCAGCCAACGACCCGAAAAGCTCTTGATAACCGCGCGCCGACCCGCCGTTCTGGTCGGCGGTTCCAGTGTGCTGGGTGACCGTGCAGACGGCTCCGAATTGTCATTCTGCGCGTAGCGCGGTGGTGGTTTTGGACGAGGCGACCCTCGTGGGGGTGACGTCCGCGACGCCCATCAGACCGCGGTTGCTGCCGGCGAGCTGAGCGTCGCTTTCGTCACGGTACCTCGCGCTCATCCCTCGACGAGCTGCTGGCCGCCGTCGATGTCGAAGGTCGCGCCGGTGACCGCGGTGTTCGTCATGAGGTGGACGGCCAGTGCGGCGATGTCGGCCGGGCCGACGACGCGGCCGATCGGCAGCGTGGCACGGAGCTGCTCGCGGCGCTCGTCGATCCGGTCGCCGAGCAGCGAGGCCGACAACGGCGTGTCGACAAAGCCCGCCGCGATCAGGTTGACCCGGACGGGTGCGACCTCGAGCGCGAGGCTCTTGGTCATGGCAGGAAGCGCGGCCGTGAGCGCTGCGATGAACGCCAGGCCCGCTGCGGTGCGGCGACCACCGACGCCGCTCGTGAACAGCAGCGTTCCTCCCGGGCGAACCTTGCTCGCGGCGTCCCGGGCCACCTGCAGCGGGAGCAGGAGATGGGCGTCGATGTCGTGGCGTGCCGCGTCGAGGTCGAACTCGGCCAGCGGCGCGTAGTAGGGACCGGGGCCGGTGACCAGCAAGTGGTCGATGGGCGTGGGCAGCGCGTCGAAGAACCGCTCGAGCCGTTCGAAGTCGGTGGCGTCGAATGCGGCGATGCTGGCGCCAAGCTCGAGGCCGACGCGGTGCAGGCGGTCCGGGTTGCGGGCGGTGAGGATCATCTCGGCTCCCTTGGCGCGGGCTAGCCGGGCCGTCTCGAGCCCGATGCCGGAGCTGCCCCCGATCACCACGACGGTCTGCCCGAGCAGGTCCCGCTCGCGCTGCACGGGCGAGGAGTTGATCGAGGCGGCCATGGTTCCTCCAGACGTCGTCGTCGCTCACGTCGGCAGTTCCGTCCCGGCCTGCTGCGCTGTCATGTACGCGGCGTAACAGTCGGGCCAGTTCGCGTCGCGCTGGTGGTGTCAGCAATCACCCTTGCGCTTCGACGGCTGCATCGCCCCCGGGAGACACCCTGGCGCGACCCCTTGGTCTGCGGGGTTCCGCAGGTCCCGACCGCAGATGTACGCTCTACTGATACCGGCGGCGAACGATCGTCGAACGGTGCTGGGAGGCCGCCGACGAGTCAGGATCCCCGCCAACCCCTGAAGCTCCTCGGACGCCGCAGCGAGTGTGAGGCGCTCGACCGGCTCTTGGCCGACGCGCTCGCCGGCCGGAGCCAGGTCGCCGTCCTGCGCGGCGAGGCGGGCGTGGGCAAGAGCGCGCTGCTAGGCTACCTGTCCGACCGGGTCGCCGACTGGCATGTCGCGAGAGCCGCCGGCGTCGAGTCGGAGATGGAGCTGGCCTATTCTGGCCTGCACCAGCTCTGCGCGCCCATGCTGGACCACCTCGACCGGCTGCCCGCTCCGCAGCGCGGCGCGCTCGCGACGGTGTTCGGCCGCAGCACCGCCGCTGCGCCCGACCGGTTCCTGGTGGGGCTGGCCACGCTGACGCTGTTCGCCGAGGTCGCCGAGCAGCAGCCACTGGTCTGTATCGTCGACGACGCACAGTGGCTCGACCGCGCCTCGGCGCAGATCCTGGGGTTCGTTGCCCGCCGCCTCCTCGCCGAGCGGATCGCGGTCGTGTGCGCCGCGCGGACGGGGATCGGCGATGATGTCCTCGCCGGGCTTCCCGAGTTGCCGATCCGCGGGCTCGGCGACAGCGATGCGCGCGCGCTGCTGCTGGCCAACGTGCCCGGCCCCCTGGACGCCGCCGTTTGCGACCAGATCGTCATGGAGAGTCACGGCAACCCGCTAGCCTTGCTCGAGCTGCCGCGCACCTGGAACGTCGCCGATCTCGCCGGCGGGTTCGGTCTTCCCAGCCGTCAGCCGGTCGCCGGCAGGATCGAGCAGAGCTACGCCCGGCGCCTCCAGCTGCTCCCCTGCGACACGCAGCTGCTCATCCTCACGGCTGCCGCAGAGCCCCTCGGCGACCCCGTCCTGCTCCACCGGGCCGCAGGGACGCTCGGGATCGACCTCGCGGCGGCGGGCCCTGCACAAGACGGCGGGCTGCTCGAGCTGGGCGGACGCGTCGAGTTCGCGCACCCACTCGTCCGGTCCGCTGCCTATCGCTCGGCAGCCGCCGACGACCGGCACCGCGTGCATCGTGCTCTCGCCGATGCCACCATCGCCGAGACCGACCCGGACCGGCGGGCCTGGCACCGCGCCCGCGCCACCCCGGGGCCCGACGAGGAGGTCGCCGCCGAGCTCGAACGCTCGGCCGACCGGGCCCAGGCGCGCGGCGGCGTCGCCGCCGCGGCCGCGTTCCTGCAGCGCGCGGTCGCGCTGACAGTGGACCCTGCGCGGCGTGCGGAGCGGGCGCTGGCCGCGGCGCAGGCGAGCTTCCTGGCGGGCGCGTTCGATGCGGCGCGCGGGCTTCTGGCCACGGCGGAGGCCGGCCCGCTGGATGAGTTCCAGCACGCCCGGGTGGGTCTCCTGCGCGGCCACATGGCCCTCGCCTTGGGCAGCAGCGACGCTGCGTCATTGTTGCTAGGGGCCGCGAGACGTCTCGAACCGTTCGACCTCGACCTCGCGCGCGAGACCTACCTGATCGCCTGGGGCGCGGCGGTCATGGCCGGCGACCTCGAAGGAGGACGCATTGTCGGCGAGATCTCTCGCGCTGCCCGGTCCCTCCCCCCGCCGCCTGGACCTCGTCGTCCACTTGACCTGCTGCTGGACGGGCTTGCTCTGCTAACCATCGAGGGACGCGCCGCCGCGACTCCGACGTTGCGCCAAGCAGCGAAATCGCTTCTCAAGATCTCGGTGGAGGACGTCCTTCGCTGGGGGTGGATGGCCACGGCGGCCCCCAACGCCGTGTGGGACAACGAGGCCATGCTGGCGATCGCCGCGAGAAAGCTCCAGCTCATCCGCGACGTCGGCGCGCTCGCGCAGCTGCCCATCCACCTGTCCGCCTTGGCCCTGGCAAGGGTGTGGATCGGCGATCTCGCGGGTGCCGCCTCGCTCGTCGCGGAGATCGACAGCGTGGTGGCGGCAACCGGGAGCCGCTTCGTGCCGGGTGCCGTTCTGCGGCTCCGGGCCCTGCAAGGGAGGGAAGCCGAGTCGGCCGCGCTGATCGAGAGCGTGATTGAGCGAGATGCTGCCGGAGCCATGGCAATTTACGCGCATTGGGCGGCCGCGGTCCTGTACAACGGCCTCGCCCGTTACGAGGAGGCCGTGGCGTCCGCCCGGCAAGCTACGTCGAGCACCTGCGAGGTCTTTGTGACCGGATGGGCGTTGCCAGAGCTCGTCGAGGCGGCCGCGCGCGCAGGAGACGCCGAACTCGCATGTGAGGCGCTCGAGCGGCTGGCCGAGACCACCCGGCCCTGCGGCACGGATGTCGCGCTCGGCATCGAGGCGCGCTCCCGGGCGCTGCTGAGCGATGGCGCCGCCGCCGACGACTTCTATCGTGAAGCGATCGAGCGATTTAGCCGTACGCGGCTGCGCCCGGAGCTCGCGCGCGCGCATCTGCTCTATGGGGAGTGGCTGCGTCGTGAGGGCCGGCGCGTCGATGCGCGCGAGCACCTACGTACGGCCTACGACCTGTTCACCACGATCGGGATGGAGGCGTTCGCCGAGCGCACCGGCCGCGAGCTAGCCGCGACAGGCGAGAAGGCGCGCAAGCGAAGCCCCGACACGCGCGACGAGCTCACGCCGCAGGAGGAGCAGATCGCCCGGCTCGCCCGCGACGGCCTGTCCAACCCGGAGATCGGCGCGCAGCTGTTCGTCAGCGCGCGCACGGTCGAGTGGCACCTGCGCAACGTGTTCGCCAAGCTCGGCATCACCTCGCGCAGGCAGCTCCGAACGGCGCTGCCTGAGGACGGCCGACTCGTCGGCACCCGTACCTGGCCGGTTCGGTTGGCAGGCTATGAGCGCCGTGGCTGAAGCATCGGGTCACTTCCGTGACAACAACTGTGCTTCGTGTTTGCGGCCGCGGAATGAGGCACGCGAACGGGTAGTCCTGCGTGATGAACGAGGACGAGCCGAGCCGGTCCTGCGCGGCCCTCGTCGTGACCAGGCTAGATTTCCGGGTGGCTTGGCGGGCGCGGTCGAGGATGCCTAACGTACATGTCGAGGGTGATCCGGTAGTTGGCGTGGCCGGCCGTGCGGGACGCGTCGGTGGAGTCGAGTTTCCAGGTGAATAGGCGCGACCAGATCAACGCGGCTCCCGGCTGCGCAGGTGGGCAGCGTGCACTCCCATGCGCCCGGGCCGGTCGTCGGGTATCGACGTCAGCCTGCGCGGGGTGGCGGCTGCGTCGTTCGCGGCGTGCACGACCTCACTGAGCCCGCGGACGGGCCAGACCAGGGAACCACCGGGTTGTTCCTTGGGGAACCCAGGGTGTTCCCCTGGGGCGATGCAGCGGTTGAGATCGTAGCGTCATCCCTGACACACACCCCAGGGAGGCGGCAATGAGCACAACCGAGGACCGCACCAGCGGCGCGAGCGGGATGGCGGAACAACAGGCGCCAGGACTCTGGAGCAGCGAACTTCGTGAGGGCTACGCCGAGATCGGCGACGTACGACTGCATTACGTCGAGGCCGGCGATGGGCCGCTGGTCGTCCTGCTGCACGGCTTCCCCGAGTTCTGGTACGGCTGGCGGCTGCAGATCGAACCGCTCGCGGCGGCGGGATTCCGCGTCGTCGCACCCGACATGCGCGGCTACAACCTGTCATCACGGCCGGACGGCGTCAAGGCCTACGACACCGACCACCTGACCGCCGACATCCGCGGTCTCATCCAAGAACGCGGCGCCCAGTCCGCGCTGCTGGCTGGTCACGACTGGGGCGGAAGCGTCGCCTGGGCCACCGCGATGAAGTACCCCGAGGTCGTGGACCGGCTGGCCATCCTTAACGCGGCCCATCCGCGGAAGCTATCGCAGGGACTGCACCACCCGGGCCAGCTCCGGAAGTCCTGGTACTTCTTCTTCTTTGACCTCCCGGAGTTGCCCGAAAGCATCGTGCACGCCGACCGCTGGCATTTCTTCCGGCACTTCCTGCGCGACGCCCGCCCGGCGTATACGCCGGAGGAGATCGATCGCTACGTCGAGGCGTGGTCGCAGCCAGGGGCAGCAGCCGGAATGATCAACTACTACCGGTCCTCGGTGCGACAGTCGCCAAAGAGCGCCGAAGCGCAGCTTCGCCCAATCTCGGCGCCCACCCTGGTCATCTGGGGGGAAGGCGACCGCTACCTCGGCCCAGAACTAGCCGAGCCCGACCACGACGATGTGCCCAACCTCGACCGCGTCGAGCGCCTGCCCGACGCGTCGCATTGGGTGCATCACGACGAGTCCGAGCGCGTCACCCAGCTGCTCATCGACTTTTTCGCCCCCGCCCTGCCAACCAAGAACCGCTGAACGTCCACGAACCGAGGAGGAACCATGAAATCACGAGTGACAGCGGCGCTGCTGGCCGCAGGGATCACGTTGGCCATCTCCGCGGCGACAGCCTTGCCCGCGGCCGCGGCGACCAGCGGCCCTGAGACGGTCAATGGCCTCCTCGTGACCTCCGGCGTGTCGGGGACCCGCATGGACATCAGCAGCGTCGCAGTCGCCAGGGGGATGTTCAATGGCGTCGGCCGGATCGTGGAGATCCCCGCCCAGCCCGGCGACCCACCCAACGTCAGCCGGGACGATCTGGTCTATCCCGAGGGCACCATTCACCTCGTCAACACGACCGTGGGCTTCTCGTCCACCCTCAACCCGCACAGCTGCCTGTTCCGCGCGACGCTCCAGGAAAACTCGCAGATCACCGGCGGTATCGGGCTGTTCGCCCATGCGAGCGGCACCTTTACCGGCACGATCAGCCCCCAGGGGCTGTTGCCCCGCAACCCCGACGGCAGCTGCGCGGTCGGGCAACCATCGCTGCACGAGCTGGATACAGTCACGTTCAGCGGAACGCTGTCGTTCTGACCTCGATCTGACGACGGGCACCGCTGCCCGCCGCCCCGGCACGAATCGCCCGGCCCGGCGCCCGACCATGAGGGCCCGTGTCTGCGGACCAGACGTGGACCAAAGGATCAGATCCGCTCGTGATCCGTGCAGTGAGGCGTGGTGGCGACCCACCGCCCCCGAACCGTGAGCGTGCCCGATACCTGCCCGACGAGGCACTCGGGCAGGGAGAATGCCCTGTTCTTAAAGGTCGGGGCAACGTTGGCTAGGCACTGCTCGTCGGTGGCGGCCGGCGTGAAGAGGGTCTTCGGCTGAGATGGCCGACACGGTGGTAACACTCGGTCGGCCACCTCTGTTCAGGGCTGTCAGATCTCTTTCTTCCCGGGTCTGGAGGTCAGCCGACTGCGCCGCAGAAGCAGATGATCTGCGCGCTGCGATCCATCGGGCTGACTCAGTTCTCAGCCGCTCCGAGTCGGCAGGGATCTGGCTCTATTCGTCTATATGAAAAGGTTGCGCAGCAATTGCCGCTGCGACGTAAGCGCGTCGGCTGAATCATGGAAGGTTATGCACAGCTGTGCATAAGTGCGTGCGCAGGCAACGCCCTCTTTTCGGCATTATGCCGGTGATCGAAGATCAGATCACTGCCCTCCGGCGGCATAATGCCTGATCATGCCTGTGATCGAGGCGCAGTGCGCCTCGGTCCTGGTGCCTCACGATCACAGGCATATCAACCATGTGCGGTAAACCGGGCAGCAGGCCGGCGAAGTCGAGCACGCACACCGGGCCGGCGGCGCGGGGCGAAATGGCCGCCGATCTGTGCGGTGCGGAGCGGCACACCCAACGGACGCGGCAACCGCCAGAGGGAACGGCGGTCGGGCTCGCCCGTGCTCTGGGACCAGGCAGACCCGGGGCGTCCACCTGTGAGCGTGCATCGGGGCACTATGGGTTCTCAGACGGGTAACGAGCGGAGAGGGGTGACGGAAGATGTCTGGCTGGGATGAGTTCTGCGGTCAGCGTCGCGGGGCTCTGGAGCGGTTCGTCAACGGCGACGCTGGTCCCTACAAGCAGTTGTGGTCCCACGCGGATGACGTGACGATCTTCGGGGGATGGGGAGGGTACGAGCAAGGCTGGGACGCCGTCAGCAGGCGTCTGGACTGGGCGGCCAGCCGTTTCGGGGAGGGGCACGTCGACATCGGCAACCTCGCGGCCGGCTCGAGCGGTGACCTGGCTTACTCGATCGACATAGAAAGGAACGTGGGCCTGGTCGACGGCGCGTCCCGCCGTGAGACCGCGCTCAGGGTGACGCACGTCTGCCGGCGTGCTGGCGGCGGGTGGCGGATCGTGCATCGCCACGCTGACCGCCTCGGGCCGCGTGAGGACCCGGCATCGTAGCCGTGAACGTATCGGCTGGCGCGTATCACCCGGTTCGGGTCCGGCAACGACGGTCATGCTGGTGACCCGCCTGCCGCGCAGAAGGCGGAGATCGCACCCTTGCTTCCGTGCCGGCGATGACGCTGGGTGATAGGCGGGTCGCTGCGGAGAACTGGATCCCGGGAATCCTTTCTGCTGGACTGGCCCCGGACCGGCCGATCACGGCGCGCTGCAGCGCGGCCCGCTTCTCAGTTGCGCATCTCCTTTGGCACGTCATTACTTGGCGTGGGCGGGACCACCAGATCCGGCACGGCCCGGCTCGTGATTTTGCGAGGCTGCCTCGCCCCTCATACCCCAGGGATGAGGTTATGCCACTTTGGTCCCGCCTTGCGCGCGAGACGCCGGATAGTGCGCCACCTGGGAGAAAGGCAGAAGACCATGACCGCACCGCGACCGCGCACCTGGCAGCCCAAGCAGCTGGACGCCGGGATACTCCAGGCCGAGATCAGCTCGTTCCGGCTGCCCTGGCCGCCGAGGGCAAGGCCGCCAAGACGATACGGAAATACACCGAGGCGGTGCAATGGTTCGCCGCCGCCCACCTGCTCGGGCAGACCCGCCGGGCCAGCTGGGAGCAGGTGGGCAGCCAGGACATCCAGCAGTGGATGACATGGCTGCTGGACCGATACAGCAGCGCCTACGCCAGTAACCAGTACCGGGCCCTGCACCAGTTCTTCAAGTGGCTGGCCGCCGAAGACGAGCTGCCCGACCCGATGAAAGGGCTGCAGCCGCCGCGCGTCACCGACAAGCTGGTCCCGGTCTTCACCGGCGAGGAGCTGACCCGGCTGGAACATGCCTGCGCGGGCCGCAGCTTCGCGCAGCGCCGCGATACCGCGATCATCGCGGTGTTCACGGCGACCGGCATCCGGCTGGCCGAGCTGGCCGGCCTGCGGTACGACCCCGGTGACCCGCGGCGCAGCGACATCGACTTGTGGCAGCGGGAGATCACCGTCCGCGGCAAGGGCGGCAAGGACCGCATCGTCCGGATCGGCCACCAGGCGGCCCGGAGCCTGGACCGGTACCTCCGCGCCCGGTCCCGGCACGGGCAGGCGCGGCGGCCGCAGCTGTGGCTGGGCGCGGGCAACCGGGAGCCGCTGACCGCCGCCGGGATCTACCAGCTGATCAACCGCCGAGGCCGCCAGTGCGGCGTGGACGCCTACCCGCACCGGTTCCGGCACCACTTCAGCCACACCTGGCTGGACCGCGGCGGCCCCGAGGGCGACCTGATGGAACTCAACGGCTGGGCCTCCCCGCAGATGCTCCGCCGCTACGGCGCCAGCGCCCGGAGCGCCCGCGCCCGCCGCACCTACGACCGCATCATGACCGACACCTGACAACACCGGCAGTGACCACGCCAGCACCGGCCAGGGGCCGCGCCTCGCCGACTTGCCGGGGAGCGCCGTAGGAGATCAAGCGAGGACGGGAGCCCAGGCAGTCAGCTGCTGGCCCAGCCACGCGGGCCTAGCCGCGAATCTGCCCTCGAAAGCTCGAGTCCCAAGTCTGACTGACCAGCTAGGTGAGCCGCCGAAGACCTTCGGCGAGCCCCACAGAAATCCCACAAGTACGCGTCCCGGGCCCGCCCCCACAGACATCCCCATTTTCAGTTCTGTCCGCGCTGGGACCGGGCCTTCCAGGGAACCCGAGCCGCCCATAGGCGGATCTCGTGTCCTTGTTCCCGCACGAACGATGACGCTGAGTGACAATTCCGGACGCGGACTAGCTGCAGAAACAAATTCTGGCTATCGGAGATCTTTCCTGCCGGACCAGGCCCGTGACCGGCTGATCACAGGCAGGGCTCCAGCCGGGCCGGGTTCTCGCCGCGCATCTCCGCATGGCACGTCAAACTCATCCTCTGGATAAGGGCGAGGCCGCCGGTTTCGCGCCGCCTCGGCATCGAGATTTGACCGGGGCTACCTCGATACCCGCCACTGCCCCAGAGAACATGTCCTGCCACTTGGGCACTCTTGAGTCTTCCGCCTGCGGGAAACGCTGGGCTGCAGGTCTATGCTCATGATCAGGTGCGCCGGGAAGCCTGGTCGGCACGACGTTCGTGACTCTCGAACTCGTCCACTAGGAGCGTGTCATGACCATGCAGAACGCACCCGCCGGCACTTCCCCCGCCGTGAGCATTTCCACACTGGCAAGCCCTCCGTCTGTGCCCGCCCCGCCGAGCTGGGCGTGGCGGCGGGCCGCGCTGTTCCTTGCCGGTGCCGCGCAGCTGATCACCATTTCGGCGCTGACGAGCGCCGATCCGCTGGCCGTGACGTGGGCGTCGCTGTTGCTGGCCATCGCCCCGGCGCCGCTGGCTGCGGCTGCTGCGTTCGCCCCGGCCCCGGTGAACAGGCTGGCTGCCGTCATCGGGGTGCTGGTCCTGGTCGCGGGAATTGCGGGCTCGATCACGCACACGGGGCTGTTCTTCGTCCCGGCGCTGGTGGTGCTGGCCGTCGGCGCGGTGAAGCTGTGGCGCGAGCAATCCCGGGCCCGGGCGGGAGGATAGATGCCCCGCTACCTGACCAGGGACCGCATCGCGATCCTGGCGGCGCTGGCGGTGGCGGCGGTTCTGCTGCCATTCCGGGCGAGCTGGCCGGACACCAGCGTGGCCCTGCTGCTGGTCGTGGTGATGGTCGGGGTGGCGGCGGCCGGCAACCGCGTCGCTGGCGGCCTGCCGGCGGTGCGGGCAGCTCTATGGTTCGGTTTCTTCTGCACCGTGCCGTATTACCGGTTCACGATCCGCAGCCCGGCGGATATCGCGACGGCCGTCCTGCTGTTGCTCACGGGCCCTGGCCGTACCGCAGCTCGCGGCCCGTGCCCGGCGGGGGAAGGTCATTACGGTCACTGATGCTGGTTACCTCACGCAGATCCACGGGACTGCTTCGCTGGCGGAGTCAGCCACGGTCCCTGATGTCGTGGTCAATCACGTCAGCGAGCAGCTCACCGGCCTGCCGGATCTGGACGGAGCACGCTTCGGGTACGGAGCCTGCCCGGCCACCCGCCGCGCCTGGAGCCAGACGGGACCGTGACGGTGGGCCGCTCCCGGTGGGATGTTGAGCTGGCGGGCCTGCCCGCGGAGGAGGTCGAGCTGCGCACCTTCGGCAACGGCCGGTATTACGGCCGGTTCATGCTCACGGCCAAGCCAGGCTCCAGGCCCTTGCTGCAGGCGCGGCTGGCCGCGGTTACGCTGGCCGGTCAGGCCGGACGCGCGTCCGGAGCCAGCCAGACCGCGCGGAGCGTGCCCTGACGAACCGGCCAGCCGCCCCGATGCGGCAGATGTCTGTCTCATGCCGTCGCGCGGCGGATGGACCCCGCGGGGTTACCGCCCCGGCTGGATCCATCAGGCCGGGCCGCGGCACCCGATGATGTCCTCGCCCTGGGCGGCGGCCGTGTTCGTGGCAGCCGCCGCGCTCAGCCTCGGCGCCAGCGCGGTCCTGGTCGTGCGGCTAGAACGGCTGGGCGCCCGGCTCGGCCTGTCCGAAGCGCTCCTGGGCCTGGTCGCGGCGCTGGCGGCGGACACCCCGGAAGTCACCTCGGCGGTGACCGCGCTGGCACACGGCCAGCACGATGTCGGCACCGGCGTGATCCTGGGCTCCAACGTGTTCAACCTGGCGGCCCTGATCGGGCTGGGCGCCGTGCTCGCCGGGGGCATCAGGCTGCATCGCCGGGTCGTCATCTTCGAGGGCACCGTGGCGCTGTGGATAGCGGCCCTCAGCATCGCCGCCGTGACCGGCCTGATCACGCCGGCTGCCGCCCTGGTCGTCGCCCTGGCCGTGCTGGCACCGTATGTGTACGTGTCGGCCCTGCACCCCTCCGGCCGCTCCGCCCTGCCGCTCCCGCCCCGGCTGCGATCCTGGCTCGCCGGGGCAGTCGCCGAGGAAGAACAAGAACTGTCCGACGCGATCCACCCCGGCAGGGGCGGCCCGCGAGACGCTGCCCTCGCCGTGCTCGCGCTCGTGGTCGTCGTCGCGGCCAGCGCGGCCATGGAGCGCACCGCATCCGCGCTCGGCACCCGCTGGGCGGTGCCGGGCGTGATCACCGGCGCCATCGTGCTGGCCGCGGTGACCAGCATGCCCAACGCCGTCGCAGCCGTGTTCCTCGCCCGCCGGGGACGGGCCTCGGCCACGCTCAGCGAAGCCTTCAACAGCAACACCCTCAACGTCCTGGCCGGGCTGCTGATCCCCGCCGTTATCATCGCCAGCCCCGGCCTGGGAGGCGCCCTGCGGGTTGCCGTCTGGTACGGCGTCCTCACCGTCGCCACCATCGCCCTGGCCCTGGCCGGCCGCGGGATCAACCGCCGCAGCGGCGCCCTGATCATCGCCGCCTACCTCGTCTTCGCCATCACCGTCATAGCCAACGCGATCCGGCCGGCCGCCTAGCAGTCCTGCGCTGACCTCGCCTGACGCGACTCGCTGCAGGTCAGTGCCGATGCAGTACCGCTCCGGGTCACATCTTCGTCAGCCCGCAGGCCATGCCGTCCTGGCTGCGCGCCGCCGCCAACCTCAAACCCGGTCACCCACCTCGCCGCCGCCGGCCGCGGGATGGCGCTCGCCACCGCCACGGCAGGCCAGATCGAGTGGGTGCTCGTTGCAGCGGCGGCTTCGCGCCCGGCGCCGCTTTAGCATGAACCGGCCGTAGTGCTGGCCGCTGCCGGAAGCCCGCCGACGCGCTGCCGGGCGTGGCCATCACCGTCGGTGTGCCCGTGTTCGCGGTATCACCCTGGCGGCGCAGGGCGGCGCGGCTCGTCCGGCTCGCCGCCGGGTGGGTGTGGCCGGGGCCGGTGCCTGGCCACTATCTGGAGCCGGGACCCCGCCTCGGCATGCGTGATCGGACGGCCGGCGGGCTGGGCGCTTCTCGTCCCGGCGGCTGAGACGACGATCCGCGCCGGTTCTTCGATCGCCGCGCACCGCCCGGGATCGTCTGCGGCCACGGCGGGGCAGCTGCTGAGCAGCCGGAGCAGCGCGTGGGCGACGGCTGGCTTCGTAGCGGCGGATGAGCCCGCACCGCGAGGTATTCCCCGGACCGCCGTCCCGGAACGATCACCGCCGCCCCGCTGCCATGACCTAAGGTGCAGTAGCTGATAGAGTCATCATGCGATCATTGCACTAGGCAAGTAAATTGGGCTGCATCGGGCGTGACGGAGCAGGTGGCGGATGAGGCCGCGGTGGACGCGGTGCTGACTGCGAGCCGGACCCTGGTGGCGGTGGCCACCCGGTCGCTGGGCGCGGCGGCGGAGGACACCACCATCGCCCAGTACCGGGCGCTTGTGGTGCTCGCCTCCCGGGGGCCGCAGCGGATGACTGACTTGGCGGCGGCGCTGGATGTCACGCCGTCCACCGCGGGCCGGATGTGCGACCGGCTGCTGCGCAAGGGCCTGATCCGCCGGCACCGCGTCCGTGCCGACCGCCGCGCGGTGCAGGTCTCGCTCACCGCCGCCGGGCGCCAGGTGGTGGACCAGGCGACCGCCCGTCGGCGGGCGCTGATCGCCGGCATCTTGGGCAGGCTCCCGGCCCGGCAGCAGTCGGCCGTGGCCAGCGCGCTGGCGGCGTTCGCGGCGGCTGCCGGGGAGATCCCCGACAGCCAGTGGCCCGCCGATCCCCCGCCGCCGCCGGCGGCGCCGGCCAGGATAAAACCGGAGCCAGCGCGCTCCGGCAGCAGACAGGGACGATCATGACCGGCGAGGCGGTGGCGGGCAGGCCGGCCGGGGTGGTGCGGTGGGCCGGCCGGGCGGGCGGGTGGCTGCGGGCCTCGCGGGGCGGGCTGTTCGCGGTCGCGCT
>Ga0209656_10001815_pt1 | contig 13957 bp, 7 predicted proteins | sample BogFormECP12_OM2_FD_188239 | JGI IMG/M metagenome (GOLD analysis project Ga0209656, IMG submission 188239) | Bog forest soil microbial communities from Calvert Island, British Columbia, Canada - ECP12_OM2 (SPAdes) (version 2) | ecosystem: Environmental > Aquatic > Freshwater > Wetlands > Bog ... | reverse complement strand
CGGTCGATCGGTCGGAAGTTGCTCATGCGCGGGATGTCCGGGGTAGGGGAAGGCGAATCAGTGTCCCCGTCCCACCGGACGCCTCCGCGTCGCGTTAAGTCCGACAGGCTGCTAGGCCGAAGTTTTCACTGCTGATTGGGCATTTGGCCAAGCGTTGCGGGGCGCACGCCGGGTTTCGCTGGGCCGAATGTGTCCATACATGGGGCTTGCGCCGACCCCGGGTGACGTGATTCGATTCGGCCATGTTCATCGATGTTGTGCCGAACGGCCGATCCGCCCCTGCGGTGCTGCTGCGCGAGAGCTGGCGCGAGGGCAAGCGGGTTCGTAAGCGGACCATCGCCAATCTGGGCCCGTTGCCGCCGGCGATGATCGATGGTCTGCGCGTGCTGCTGGCTGACGGCACCGTGGTCGCCCGACCCGAGGAGGTGTTCGAGATCCAGCGCGCGCTGCCGCATGGCCATGTCGCGGCTGTCGTCGGCATGATGCGTAAGCTCGACCTGCCGCGCCTGCTCAGCCGCACCGTTTCGCGCGAGCGCGACCTCGCGCTGGCGATGATCGTCAGCCGCCTCATCGCGCCCGGCTCCAAACTGGCGACGCTGCGGGCACTGTCGCCGGAGACGGCAAGTTCCAGCCTGGGTCGCGTGCTGGATCTCGGCGTCATCGAGGAGCGCGAGATCTACGCCGCGCTGGACTGGCTGGGCAGCCAGCAGGACCGCATCGAGCGGGCCTTGGCGCGGCGGCATCTCAAGGACGGCACGCTGGTGCTGTATGACGTCAGCTCGTCCTACCTCGAAGGCCGCTGCTGCGAGCTGGGACGGCACGGCTACAGCCGCGACCACCGACCGGATCGGTTGCAGATCGTCTACGGCCTGCTCTGCGACCGCGATGGTAGGCCGATCGCCATCGAGGTGTTCGAAGGCGATACAGGCGATCCCAGCACGTTGCCGGTGCAAGTCGAGAAACTGAAGCGTCGGTTCGGGCCGAAGCATCTCGTGCTGGTCGGCGACCGCGGCATGATCACCGCGGCGCGCATCCGCGACGACCTCAAGCCGGCCGGGCTCGACTGGATCACCACGCTTCGCGCGCCGCAGATCCAAGCCTTGGCCGAGGGCGGGGCGCTGCAATTGTCGCTGTTCGACGAGCGCAACCTCGCCGAGATCACCAGCCCCGACTATCCGGGCGAGCGGCTCGTCGTCTGCCGCAATCCCGATTTGGCCCGCGAGCGCGCCCGCAAGCGCGAGGATCTGCTGATTGCCACCGAGCGCGACCTCTCGCGCATCGCCGCCCATGTCCGCCGGCGTCATGCACCGCTGCGCGGCAAAGCCGAGATCGGGCTCGCGGTCGGTGCCGTGATCGACGCCCACAAGATGGCCAAGCACTTCGCACTGACCATCACCGATGACTGCCTCAGCTACAGCCGCCGGTCCGAGAGCATCGCTCGCGAAGCCCGGCTCGACGGCCTTTATGTCATCCGCACCAGCCTGCCGGCAGAGGCGATGAGCGCCGAGGACACGGTGCGGGCCTACAAGGACCTCGCACGCGTGGAGCGGGCGTTCTTGGCCATGAAGTCGATGGATCTGCAGATCCGCCCCGTGCACCATTGGATCGAACCGCGGGTGCGGGCTCACGTGTTCCTGTGCATGCTCAGCTACTACGTCGAGTGGCACCTGCGCGAAGCCTGGACGCCGATCCTGTTCCATGATCACGACCGGGCGGCGGCTCAGCAGGCACGCATCTCGCCGGTCGCTCCGGCAGAGATCTCGGACGCCGCGAAGCGCAAGCGGGGCGCGCGCCGCACCGACGATGGTGTGCCGGTCAACAGCTTCCGCGGTCTGCTCGACCATCTCGCCAGCATGACGCTCAACCTGGTCGCCTCGCCGCACGCGCCGAACGCCACCATCACGCTCGCCGCCAAATCCACGCCGCTGCAGGCTAAGGCTCTCGCGTTGCTCGACATCGCTGCGCTACGTGTCCAGTAGGCCGCCAGGCCGATCTCACAAAAGCCCCGATAGCAGCACGCGTTCTACGCTCCCGAAAGCACAAACTTCGGTCTAGGTCGGAGAAACTTCGCTGGCGTGCCGGTAAGCTCTTGAAAACACTGGCGTCCCGTACGGGATTCGAACAATGGCGAGAAACTCCAGTATATCGTGGTCATCGAGTGCATTCCTCCGGGCTGTCCCCTGTTTCGTCCCCGGTTTCGGGAGGCGACAAAAGTCGTCCTGTGGCTGGCCAGCGCCGAACCTTCGCGGGGATCGGGGCTCGGTCGGGTGACGGTCGAAATACAAAACGGTAAGGCGGTGCCAAGCTGGGAGAATTCCATCCCACCTATGGAACGAATGCAGCAACTCCATGGTCCGTCAGGCTGATCCAGCCGGTCGTTGCCCTGGAAGTCGACGTGCGCAACGCGGTTACGCCGCCTGCTTGTAAATCAGCGGGCTGCTGTTCCACCATGGGCAGAAGGTGCTCGCGCGCGGCTGCGTGGCCTCCATCCTGCGCTGGGGCGTGCGCGACCCGTTCGGCCAGGCATTGATCGAGTACGTCGACGAGCCCTCAGCGCCTGACGACACGACGACTCTGTTCCGGCTGAAGCGGCCGTTCCCGCGACTGCCGGAGGCGCTCGGCGAGATGGCCTCTCCCATTTGCCCGATCATGCCCGAGCGGCTGGCCAATCCCGACCCTTACAAGCAAGTCAGCGAAGCAATTGGCAGTGGGCCCTATCGCTTCAAGGCCGACGAGCGGGTGCGGGACGCGCGCGTCGTCTCGTGCAGGCGCTGGGGTTCGCTCGACGGCGTGCTGGCAAAGCTGGCGGTGGGCGCCACCGCTCCGCGCTGAAGGCGCTGCAGACCGACGCACCCGGGCTGCAGGCCGCGGCGGTGTCGGAGCGTGCGGCGGAGCGCAAGACAACGGCAGACGGAGGAGAGGCAGAAGAGGCAGATTACGGGGGCGGTGGCGGACGCGCGCTCCTCCGAACAGGGCAACGTTTGGATCCGCGCTCCCGCGCGGGGAGCGACCGGAAGCCATCTGATATCAGACCGAGTGCGCAAAGTTTCGATCCGCGCTCCCGCGCGGGGAGCGACCCGACGTCGGCGCAGATCAGGCGCTTGCCGGACTGTTTCGATCCGCGCTCCCGCGCGGGGAGCGACCTCGCCGCGCAGATGCTGACGCTGCTGGCGGCGGTGTTTCGATCCGCGCTCCCGCGCGGGGAGCGACGCGCCGGATCGGCGTCATGGCTGCGGTCGGCGGGTTTCGATCCGCGCTCCCGCGCGGGGAGCGACCATCTGGGTTGCACGTCAACGCGCTCAACACCGAGTTTCGATCCGCGCTCCCGCGCGGGGAGCGACGCCGCGCCGGGGCGCTGGCGTGTATTGGTCAATGGTTTCGATCCGCGCTCCCGCGCGGGGAGCGACCGTCATACCGAGACGGTAATGCGGTATGTGCTGGGTTTCGATCCGCGCTCCCGCGCGGGGAGCGACCAGCGCCACAGCGTCGGCTGGACGCAGGATGATCGTTTCGATCCGCGCTCCCGCGCGGGGAGCGACGATGAGGGCGTCGAAACGGTTCATGGCGTCGGCTCCTGTTTCGATCCGCGCTCCCGCGCGGGGAGCGACTGCGAGAGCGGGCTGCACGCCAGCGTCAAGATGCTGTTTCGATCCGCGCTCCCGCGCGGGGAGCGACTGTTGTGAGGCTGCGGCCGGCGATGGTGCTAATGGTTTCGATCCGCGCTCCCGCGCGGGGAGCGACCGCCGCCGCTGGCCTGCCATGGCGAGGCAAGAAGAGTTTCGATCCGCGCTCCCGCGCGGGGAGCGACCCGTCCATGTGCGGTCCGAAGAAGGTCCATGCGCAGTTTCGATCCGCGCTCCCGCGCGGGGAGCGACGGCCTCCAAGATCGCGGAGCACGAACATCCTGAAGGTTTCGATCCGCGCTCCCGCGCGGGGAGCGACTCGAACAGAGGCTCGACCTCTCTGAGAGCTGCATTGTTTCGATCCGCGCTCCCGCGCGGGGAGCGACAGCTTGAGAAACTTCTGAAGGACAGCGGCGCGCCAGTTTCGATCCGCGCTCCCGCGCGGGGAGCGACGTGACGACAACGCTGGCCGGTTCCGGTGTTGTGCCGTTTCGATCCGCGCTCCCGCGCGGGGAGCGACGGCAGAGCGCATCGCGATGACGGCGGGGGCACAAAGTTTCGATCCGCGCTCCCGCGCGGGGAGCGACCTGGTGGCCGATCCTGGCGCGACAGACTATCGGCTGTTTCGATCCGCGCTCCCGCGCGGGGAGCGACAAACCGATGATCAGTTTCACGTTCCCGATCATCTGTTTCGATCCGCGCTCCCGCGCGGGGAGCGACCGCGATTGCATCCTGTCGAGGCCGAGCAGCGCAAGTTTCGATCCGCGCTCCCGCGCGGGGAGCGACGAGCACTCCCTTGGTAAGGGCGGCTGCTTTCTTCGGTTTCGATCCGCGCTCCCGCGCGGGGAGCGACGAGGCGAAAGGGGCGGAGCCGCGCCCTGAAAGTGTTTCGATCCGCGCTCCCGCGCGGGGAGCGACGCGAGGCGGGGGTCGTCGCTGCCAGCACGGACGCGTTTCGATCCGCGCTCCCGCGCGGGGAGCGACACCGAACCGGCGTACACCCAATCGGGGCCGACGCCGTTTCGATCCGCGCTCCCGCGCGGGGAGCGACCTGTGGACGCTTTGGAAAGCGCGGGCTACCGAGTGGTTTCGATCCGCGCTCCCGCGCGGGGAGCGACCCGCCCTTCGCGAGCAAGGTTGCCCCGGACTGCCCGTTTCGATCCGCGCTCCCGCGCGGGGAGCGACAAGTATTGCGGACAATTCGGGACGACGAAGGTGTGTTTCGATCCGCGCTCCCGCGCGGGGAGCGACTTTTGCTACAGGGGAAGGATGAGCGACGCGCATCGTTTCGATCCGCGCTCCCGCGCGGGGAGCGACGCCCTCTATCAGGTGAACGTCAGGCCAGCTCCGTCGTTTCGATCCGCGCTCCCGCGCGGGGAGCGACATGCGGGCGAGGCATCGCCTGCAGGTCACGGCCGAGTTTCGATCCGCGCTCCCGCGCGGGGAGCGACGCCACGGCCCCGGATGGCCAGAAGCATTACACCCTGTTTCGATCCGCGCTCCCGCGCGGGGAGCGACGGCGGCTCGCCCTATGGCCTCGCCGCGCTCAACCGCGTTTCGATCCGCGCTCCCGCGCGGGGAGCGACGCAGGTGGACTTCGTGACCGACAACCTGCTGGTGTTTCGATCCGCGCTCCCGCGCGGGGAGCGACGCTCCGCAGTGGTGCCGCCAGATAGGTCCCGGATGTTTCGATCCGCGCTCCCGCGCGGGGAGCGACGTCGACCGATGGCAGGCAGTCTCGGACCTGCTCGGGTTTCGATCCGCGCTCCCGCGCGGGGAGCGACGAGCAGCCATCACGCTTGGCGGCACGATCACAGCGTTTCGATCCGCGCTCCCGCGCGGGGAGCGACCGGGGTCGCTGTCGGTGCGCTCGGTCGCGCCTGCGTTTCGATCCGCGCTCCCGCGCGGGGAGCGACCCGCGCCGGCCGGTCCTGCCAGCCGAGGCGCCGGTTTCGATCCGCGCTCCCGCGCGGGGAGCGACCACACACCTGATCGTCGCCGTCGCCCTCGACGACGTTTCGATCCGCGCTCCCGCGCGGGGAGCGACGGGAACATCGGCTTACGACCGCCCGGCTTTATCGGTTTCGATCCGCGCTCCCGCGCGGGGAGCGACAGGTGCCTACGGCTCGCTCAAGACCGCGCGCGAGGTTTCGATCCGCGCTCCCGCGCGGGGAGCGACCACCGGCGCGCTCGGCGGCGGCGCGGTGGCGGTAGTTTCGATCCGCGCTCCCGCGCGGGGAGCGACCACCGCACCGGCCGCCGGTGGAGCACAGACGCCGCAGTTTCGATCCGCGCTCCCGCGCGGGGAGCGACGTGTCGCACGCTCGGTCGCGCAGTTCGCTCAGATGTTTCGATCCGCGCTCCCGCGCGGGGAGCGACACGAGGTGAATCATGCAGAGCTTTAGGTTAACGACGTTTCGATCCGCGCTCCCGCGCGGGGAGCGACTCAAGTACCCGGGTTGAAACGCCGACGCGCGGCGGTTTCGATCCGCGCTCCCGCGCGGGGAGCGACTCGAGGCCGAGGCCGAGTCTCGCCCCCGGAAGGTGTTTCGATCCGCGCTCCCGCGCGGGGAGCGACATCCGAACGGCTTCCTCAATTGTCAGGGGCAGACCGTTTCGATCCGCGCTCCCGCGCGGGGAGCGACCAGCAGCCCCTTGATATCCGTCAGCAGGAACCAGTTTCGATCCGCGCTCCCGGGCGGGGAGCGACCGCGTGACCACGCCGTTGATCCATGGAAGCTGCAGTTTCGATCCGCGCTCCCGCGCGGGGAGCGACGGTCGGACCCCGACGGCCTATTGTGACGCGATTCCGAGTTTCGATCCGCGCTCCCGCGCGGGGAGCGACGAGCGCCCTTCTCCTTTTGCAGCGCGCCGTAGGCGTTTCGATCCGCGCTCCCGCGCGGGGAGCGACCAAGCTCCCGCGCCATGCCCGAGCCGGTGAAATAGTTTCGATCCGCGCTCCCGCGCGGGGAGCGACGACGTAGGCCTGCTCTTGCAGCTCGACGCTGTTGTTTCGATCCGCGCTCCCGCGCGGGGAGCGACCCCGGTGGCTACGTCGGTCATGTCGAGAGAGCTGTGTTTCGATCCGCGCTCCCGCGCGGGGAGCGACGAGCCGGATGGACGCATTGAGCCGCGTTTTCCGTATGTTTCGATCCGCGCTCCCGCGCGGGGAGCGACGAGCATCGGGGACCGCCGGGACTGACACGAAGCTGTTTCGATCCGCGCTCCCGCGCGGGGAGCGACAGGCCGTCACCGCCGAAGGTCGAATACGTCGTGGTGTTTCGATCCGCGCTCCCGCGCGGGGAGCGACGTCTACACGAGCGCGAATCAGCTCAAGTATTCGAAGTTTCGATCCGCGCTCCCGCGCGGGGAGCGACCATCCGCCCCATGAGGTCCAACAGCGCGCCTGGGTTTCGATCCGCGCTCCCGCGCGGGGAGCGACTCTTGTTCGGGGCTGCCAGATTATACGCTTCTGTTGTTTCGATCCGCGCTCCCGCGCGGGGAGCGACCCCCTTCGGCGAGTCCAGCGTGCCGTCGCCGCGAATGTTTCGATCCGCGCTCCCGCGCGGGGAGCGACGAGCTAGGTGTAGGCGCTTGCAATCATCGGGCGTCGTGCTCGCAAACGGAGCAGATTCCTGCTCGAATTAGCTGACAACGGGGCGACGGGCCTGCTCACATTATCTGCCACCGTGCTCGCCATCATCGCGCCGTGCTCGCCAACGGAGGAACGTGCTCACAATACGTGCCAATGAGCGACGCCGTCCGACTCACACCGGCGACGAAGCCGAGCCCGGGCTCGCTAGCGAGACGGTGACGCTTTGACGGGGGCTCTTCCGACTAGGAGCTACTCGTCGAGTTCGAGGGCAAGCGCTTCGGGAGATACCAGCATTCGCACGGCACGATCCCCCGACCCGCATCCGGCACCTTTGTTCTCGGAACTCATCGTGTGCCTGGCGTTTCGGGACGCAGCAATCGAGAACAGTTGTGAGAACGAGAAGGGGGCGAAAAGGCGCGGTTTCGCCAATCGTGCCGGCAATGGTCAAAAACCCTGGTTATCGAGAACAGCCAGCCACCGCTTGCACGGCCGAATCCCGTTGGCACGGATTGTGAGCACGTTCCTCGGTTATCGAGAACAGCCAGCCGCCGTCCGCACCGCCGAGTCCCGTTGGCAGGGATTGTGAGCACGTTCCTCCGTTGGCGAGCAGAGCGCGATGATGGCGAGCACAGTGGCAGATAATGTGAGCGCGCGGCCCGCCTCGTTGTCAGCTAAACCGAGCAGGAAATCGCGCTGTTTGCGAGCACGACCTCGGATGATTGCGAGCGGCTACAGCTAGGCGTCCGTCTCGTGAAGGGAACCTCCGGGTTTCGATCCGCGCTCCCGCGCGGGGAGCGACCTGAGCTGATCTTCCAGCTTATCGACGCCTGCCGAGTTTCGATCCGCGCTCCCGCGCGGGGAGCGACCGGCCGGGGCGCCGGTCCCGCCGGTCGCGCCAACGTTTCGATCCGCGCTCCCGCGCGGGGAGCGACCACGGCCGATGGCGACCTGCATCCAGCCCTCGGCGTTTCGATCCGCGCTCCCGCGCGGGGAGCGACTATTACCCGCCCGCCGTCACCATGATCCAGCAGTTGTTTCGATCCGCGCTCCCGCGCGGGGAGCGACTTTCTCAGCCGCGATCACGCTCTCCGTTATGTTGTTTCGATCCGCGCTCCCGCGCGGGGAGCGACCGGTGCTGGTCGAGATCAAGGCCGGTGTTCTGCTGTTTCGATCCGCGCTCCCGCGCGGGGAGCGACGCTGATGATCGCCCAATTACTCAGTTAAGAAAATGGTTTCGATCCGTGCTCCCGCGCGGGGAGCGACGACGCGCTGATCGCTTGTTTGCCGGAGGCCGAGGGTTTCGATCCGCGCTCCCGCGCGGGGAGCGACATCCGCGGCTGCCCACCGGGCCCTGGCCGCGTCTGTTTCGATCCGCGCTCCCGCGCGGGGAGCGACAGGAACTCGATCGGGCAATCCCTGCTGCTATCGAGGTTTCGATCCGCGCTCCCGCGCGGGGAGCGACAATTGCGCGGATAGACGCCATACATCGAGTTCGGCGTTTCGATCCGCGCTCCCGCGCGGGGAGCGACCGACGGCGAGATATGCGCCGCCGCCCGTCACGCTGTTTCGATCCGCGCTCCCGCGCGGGGAGCGACGAGGCGCGAGAATGACGTGCCGGTCGTTCGGGTGTTTCGATCCGCGCTCCCGCGCGGGGAGCGACCAGGAAGGCGCATGACGAGGGCGATCCCCTCGGTGTGTTTCGATCCGCGCTCCCGCGCGGGGAGCGACCCGCGACGCCGCCGCTGGTCGCGAGCAAGGCAAGGTTTCGATCCGCGCTCCCGCGCGGGGAGCGACTGGTGCGACTCCAGATGGCGACCTGCCGCTCGTTGTTTCGATCCGCGCTCCCGCGCGGGGAGCGACGCGCGCCCATCGGCGGCCTGACGCCCTTCTCGATGTTTCGATCCGCGCTCCCGCGCGGGGAGCGACCCCGGCGGTTGAGTTCTCATCGACGACAGCGGGCGGTTTCGATCCGCGCTCCCGCGCGGGGAGCGACGGGGCGGGCAAGGAAGGCGAAGCCTGGGAGAAGCTGTTTCGATCCGCGCTCCCGCGCGGGGAGCGACGCGGCAGACCCAAAATGCTCTTGTGCTGGTCGTTGTTTCGATCCGCGCTCCCGCGCGGGGAGCGACGGCGTCAGAATGCAGCTTCCCGGAGGCCGGAGCTGCTGTTTCGATCCGCGCTCCCGCGCGGGGAGCGACCAGGGGCGAGGCTCGGGCAGGGGCGTACAAAGAGTTTCGATCCGCGCTCCCGCGCGGGGAGCGACCATATGACCGATCGATCGAACGCCATGCCTTTACCTGTTTCGATCCGCGCTCCCGCGCGGGGAGCGACAGTCGCTGTCGAGGTTCAGCCGGACGCTGCCGGTGTTTCGATCCGCGCTCCCGCGCGGGGAGCGACGTCACGTGGCCGCCGCCGCCCACGGTCAGGCCGGTGTTTCGATCCGCGCTCCCGCGCGGGGAGCGACAACGATCGTCGAACCCGCCTCCCACGGCTGGATCTGTTTCGATCCGCGCTCCCGCGCGGGGAGCGACGGCAGTGCGGCCAGCCGAGGAAATCGACATGAGCGTTTCGATCCGCGCTCCCGCGCGGGGAGCGACCTGACCGTCCGTGGTGGCATCTTACACCGCCTGACGTTTCGATCCGCGCTCCCGCGCGGGGAGCGACTCGGGCCGGACCCGCCGGGCGCGGAGAGTTGGGCGGTTTCGATCCGCGCTCCCGCGCGGGGAGCGACCCCGGGCTGGTGTCCCAGCTGCTCGGCACCGGCCTGTTTCGATCCGCGCTCCCGCGCGGGGAGCGACTGCAGGACGATCTCAGCGGCGACCTCAACCGCATCGTTTCGATCCGCGCTCCCGCGCGGGGAGCGACGACCCGATCACCGCCATCATGACGACGGTGCGGAAGTTTCGATCCGCGCTCCCGCGCGGGGAGCGACAACGGGTCGTGGGCGGTAGATAGCTCCACCGTGCTGTTTCGATCCGCGCTCCCGCGCGGGGAGCGACGCCCGCGCGGCGGCGCGCTCCTCGGCCTTGGCGATGTTTCGATCCGCGCTCCCGCGCGGGGAGCGACTGCTGGAGCCGATGCGCCGCTACGCGAGCTTCGAGTTTCGATCCGCGCTCCCGCGCGGGGAGCGACGATCGCTGATCGCCGCCGGCACCGTGGTCAGCGAGGTTTCGATCCGCGCTCCCGCGCGGGGAGCGACCAGCGACGACGATCCCGGCGTTGTGCTCGCGCCGGTTTCGATCCGCGCTCCCGCGCGGGGAGCGACGACCAGGCCTTCGGTGAGGCTCGCAATCGTGGAGGCGTTTCGATCCGCGCTCCCGCGCGGGGAGCGACCAGGTCCGGTGGGTTCATGGGTGGGTGGGCGACGTTTCGATCCGCGCTCCCGCGCGGGGAGCGACCCTTGGTGGTGCTGTCACGCGGGATTGCGGACAGTGTTTCGATCCGCGCTCCCGCGCGGGGAGCGACGCCGGTGCAGGTTCGGCGCCAGCGGGATCTGCGTGTTTCGATCCGCGCTCCCGCGCGGGGAGCGACCGCCGTTCGACAAGGTGGCGACGCAGGCGCACGAGTTTCGATCCGCGCTCCCGCGCGGGGAGCGACACCCCGGCGCGCCTGCCGACCGGCAAGGCGTTCGCGAAGGTTTCGATCCGCGCTCCCGCGCGGGGAGCGACGGCGGCGGTGAACGCGGCGAGCGACATCGCGTTCGTTTCGATCCGCGCTCCCGCGCGGGGAGCGACTTCTCCGGCCACACCACCAGCACCGCGCCGCCGACGTTTCGATCCGCGCTCCCGCGCGGGGAGCGACCTGAGAAGGCACCGAAAGAACTCACGCCAGAACAGTTTCGATCCGCGCTCCCGCGCGGGGAGCGACGCGCCTGCTGGTCCGGCTCCATGCCCTGCGGCAGCGTTTCGATCCGCGCTCCCGCGCGGGGAGCGACTTCGCGCGAGAAGCCGCAGCGCAGCAGCTTCGCGTTTCGATCCGCGCTCCCGCGCGGGGAGCGACGAGCGTCGGGAACCGCCGGGATTGACACGAAACTGTTTCGATCCGCGCTCCCGCGCGGGGAGCGACGCGACCGCGGCGTGCGCGACGACATCCAGTCGCTGTTTCGATCCGCGCTCCCGCGCGGGGAGCGACCCTCGGGGCGCTCCCGTGAGCATCGGCCAAGAGGTGTTTCGATCCGCGCTCCCGCGCGGGGAGCGACCTGGAGGCACCACGAAGGCCGGCGGCTCGAAAAAGTTTCGATCCGCGCTCCCGCGCGGGGAGCGACGAGCCGCCCGCAATATGTCGCACGCCGACGAACGTTTCGATCCGCGCTCCCGCGCGGGGAGCGACCGGCGCGCACATTCCCAATTCGCTCGCGTGGTGGCGTTTCGATCCGCGCTCCCGCGCGGGGAGCGACCGGCCTTCGCCAAACCCTGCGCGCGTGGCGCAGGGTTTCGATCCGCGCTCCCGCGCGGGGAGCGACACCGGGCGCGCGCGCGTAGCGTCGGCACATGGGCGTTTCGATCCGCGCTCCCGCGCGGGGAGCGACACGGCGGCACGCTGCAGCCGATCGGCGGCTCGCTGGTTTCGATCCGCGCTCCCGCGCGGGGAGCGACTGCGGCCGACATAATCAGTCGTTGCGCCTTGTCCGTTTCGATCCGCGCTCCCGCGCGGGGAGCGACCCGAGGCGGAGGCAGCCGCCAAGGCGGCCGACGAGTTTCGATCCGCGCTCCCGCGCGGGGAGCGACGTTGTTCGTCGCGCTTCCAGGCCCCACGAGCATGTTTCGATCCGCGCTCCCGCGCGGGGAGCGACGCCGTAGTAGGGGATGAGCAAGTCCGGCTCCGGGTTGTTTCGATCCGCGCTCCCGCGCGGGGAGCGACACGCCTTCCCGGCCGCCAGCGACAGGTCATACTCGTTTCGATCCGCGCTCCCGCGCGGGGAGCGACCCCTCGGCGCCGGGACCGAACCGGCGGCCGTTGAGTTTCGATCCGCGCTCCCGCGCGGGGAGCGACTTGGGATGCTGTGGATTGCCACCATCGTCTCGGGTTTCGATCCGCGCTCCCGCGCGGGGAGCGACGAAACTGCTGGCCGTTGTTACGACGGCCGCTCTCTGTTTCGATCCGCGCTCCCGCGCGGGGAGCGACCTGGTGGCCCACCCATGTCATGTAGACGTGCTTGTTTCGATCCGCGCTCCCGCGCGGGGAGCGACGCCACAGGGTGGCAAGGATCTTGTTGTAGCCCTGTTTCGATCCGCGCTCCCGCGCGGGGAGCGACGCGTAGGTTCATTGTCAGTTACTCCTTGGTCTGGGTTTCGATCCGCGCTCCCGCGCGGGGAGCGACCTCGCCAAGGTCGCCGCTGCTGCTGCGGCAATCGCGTTTCGATCCGCGCTCCCGCGCGGGGAGCGACGGCATGGCGGAAAGCCCGGTGACGGGAAGCCAATAGTTTCGATCCGCGCTCCCGCGCGGGGAGCGACTCGGCGCCGCAATCGTCTGCCTCGGGCTACGGTGGTTTCGATCCGCGCTCCCGCGCGGGGAGCGACCCAACGGCGGGCGCGGCGCCGAACCTCACGTCGATGTTTCGATCCGCGCTCCCGCGCGGGGAGCGACCCGTTGTTCGACAAGCCGCAGCGTTGTCATCTAGGTTTCGATCCGCGCTCCCGCGCGGGGAGCGACGCGCCGGCGTCAGTCCCGGTGATGTCATCACGCAGTTTCGATCCGCGCTCCCGCGCGGGGAGCGACGTCCGTTCGTCGGCGTCGATGGCGAAGGTGGAAAGTTTCGATCCGCGCTCCCGCGCGGGGAGCGACGCGAAACGCCGCCGCGTATTCGGCGCCGCCTACATGTTTCGATCCGCGCTCCCGCGCGGGGAGCGACCGGCTTGTCGAACAACGGGTCGAGGAGACGTCCTCGTTTCGATCCGCGCTCCCGCGCGGGGAGCGACCTGGCCGAGACGGAAGTTCAGCAGCATCCAGTTGAGGTTTCGATCCGCGCTCCCGCGCGGGGAGCGACGAGAATGTCGATAAGCCCGTCGTCGCGCGTGACCGGGTTTCGATCCGCGCTCCCGCGCGGGGAGCGACCCGATTCGGCTCTACGCTCGATTTGTCCGGATGTTTCGATCCGCGCTCCCGCGCGGGGAGCGACTATAGGCCGCGCGCCAGTAGCGTTGGATTCTCTGGTTTCGATCCGCGCTCCCGCGCGGGGAGCGACCCGCGTTGTCAGAAAATCAAGCCGGCTCGTTAGGTGTTTCGATCCGCGCTCCCGCGCGGGGAGCGACAGCCACGCCGAGCTGCCGAGCTGCGACTGCTGCACGTTTCGATCCGCGCTCCCGCGCGGGGAGCGACGGCTTCAGCGCCCGCCAGTAGGCATGGATGTCCATCAGTTTCGATCCGCGCTCCCGCGCGGGGAGCGACTTGGCATACAGCCTAGCTGTTCAAGTTTGTGTGAGTTTCGATCCGCGCTCCCGCGCGGGGAGCGACCTCCGCCATCACGGAATCCACCACCGCACAAAGCGTTTCGATCCGCGCTCCCGCGCGGGGAGCGACTTAAGTACGGCGACGACTACAAGTGCCGCATCGTGTTTCGATCCGCGCTCCCGCGCGGGGAGCGACCACACCGACGGTTCTGTCGGGGGCGTTGTCGGAGTTTCGATCCGCGCTCCCGCGCGGGGAGCGACAGATTCCGAGGGTCGTGGTTTAGGGCGAGGATACGTTTCGATCCGCGCTCCCGCGCGGGGAGCGACGTAATGCTGATTGCGGTCCTCCTTC
>Ga0209656_10001814_pt1 | contig 13966 bp, 10 predicted proteins | sample BogFormECP12_OM2_FD_188239 | JGI IMG/M metagenome (GOLD analysis project Ga0209656, IMG submission 188239) | Bog forest soil microbial communities from Calvert Island, British Columbia, Canada - ECP12_OM2 (SPAdes) (version 2) | ecosystem: Environmental > Aquatic > Freshwater > Wetlands > Bog ... | reverse complement strand
CCGTTCATCGTGAAGGCTTCTGCAAGGGCGAAGTAATCGATTTCACGGAGTGGGATGGGCGTCATTTAGAAAGTGTTATCGCTCTCGATACCGTCTCACCAGCTCGACGATCAGCACGCCAAGGTCTCCTGTTTAGGCTGCATCCTCCGCAGCTTCACCATCGCCTTCCCCTCATCCGTCTCACCCAACGCGAAGAACGCCGGATGTTGACCATCCCAGCGAACACCGTCCCAAACTCCGTTTTCGTCACGATACATGATCCGAAATGCGGCAATCGATCCCTGATGCCAGTACTCAATCTTGCGGAGAACAGCCTCGATGTCGTTGGTCACTGAACGACTGCCTTTCCCGGTGTCGGCGATCGCAATCGTGTTCGGCGTGATCTTGTACGTGAAATCGGCCTGCGTTGTCGGTTTCTGTACGGGCTTAAAATCGAGGCTGATTGCTTGGTGTGGTGACATCTGGCATTGTACTCAGATGAACACATGCTAGCGAGTCAGGCCAGCAACCCCAGACGACACGAAGAGAGCAGCACAGCCCGAGCGCATCCAGAGAGAGTTTTGTCGGAACGCATGAATCGATTGCGGTACTGAGAATGCGAGAAGAGTGTTCGTGAGGAATCGTATGGCCTTGGCCCGGTGCTGATCATGTGTAGAACCCCGGCGGCGTCGGTAAAGGCGACCAGACGAATTCCGGCTTTTCCGCACAATGGGCAAGACGTTGATTTGTCCGCAACGCTTTGCGGCTGAAGCTCCACGGCGCACCCACGGCGCTATACGCAGTATGTGCGAGAGTTGGGCGCCGACGAGGTAATCAATTATCGCGCGGAAGATGTTTTTCAGCGGGCGAAAACGATCGCCGGCGATCGCGGAATCGACGCGATTGTTGATACCATAGGCCCCAGCAACGGAATCGACAATTTAGGCTTGTTAGGACCGGAAGGCGGACTCGCTTGTATTGCCGGCATCCCGGATCTCTCCGTTGTAAAACTGATTCGGGTCAGCCGTGCAAATTCAGACATCCCCAAGACGGGATGCTTCCAACATCAACAGCGCTCGGACTGGTTGGCGGCCATGCCCGCAGAAGCCCAACTTTTTGCGCCCAGGCTGGCCAGAAACCACGCACAGCATTCCTGTTGAAGCTGGGCGCGACTATCACGTCGTCAGTGAGTGCAGCCGCCTGAAAGCACCTTTTCCGTCGCGCCAGCCTACTGCAAGGGCGTTTTAATCTGTGACTGGCTCCCCCTTTCCTGCTTGAATAGCAAATGTCCGTTTATGAAGCCCCTCGTTCTTCAGCTTCAGGAAGATCTGGTAACAGGGACCAAGAAAATGCAGGAGCTACTGCGCTTGGCCAAATTAATAGCCTCAAAGCTGCAAGTCGCTTCGCTCGAAGATTGGATCGAGCGTGAGATTACGGGCTATCCGCACAACGAGAGACTTCCAGACTACCGGAAAATCTTGGGCGCATACCTGGAAGTGTTTAATCCCATGCGAGGTTGGATTCCGGTTTCCGGAACCGGCAGGATAACGGTACCAATCCATGAGTCGATTAGCGAACTGGAGGCTTTTCTAAAAGAAGATGTTGTGCAATATCAGCCGGGAAGGAGAGTCCCAATTACCGACATTTCAGGCTCGGATATGCTTTCGGGTTTCCCCCAAAGGGTTCAAATTTCAACGACCGGATTCCGCAGGATTATTGAACACGTTCGGAACAGACTCTTGGAGTGGGCGCTGGAGTTGGAGAAGAAAGGGGTCTTGGGGGAAAATATGTCTTTCAACGAAACAGAAAAGCAAACCGCCCAGAATATCACCGTGAACAAAATCGAAAAATTTACGGGCGTGCTAGGAAATGTCTCTCATTCCCATTTCGCCATCTACGATTACAGCTCGATCCATAAGACCATCAAAGAATGCGGTGTTCCTGTGGCAGAGCGCAATCAGTTGGAGGAAATCATGGATGGCCTGAAAGAAGGAGATGTGACGAAAAAGAAGGGATGGATCGAGAAAGGGAAGGATTGGATCATTAAGAATCAGAAGTTTCTAGGAGCTTCGGCTTCGGTCGTCCGTGAGGCGCTGGGTTTGGACCTTCCTGGCTAATAATATGGTAACCAGATTTTGCAATTTTTAGACCGCAATAGGTGTTTGCTAACCGCGCCCTTCGCGCAACCGCTAAAATCCTACGGCTGATACGTTGTTCCTTGCTGACCGTGTGGAGCGAAGAAGCGGCAATATCGATATTCCCGCTTCTGCTTATCTGTAAGCGCGAGGTCGAGCGCCCGAACGTCTCGAGTGCCGAGTAGATTGACGCGAAGATCCCCTGGGATGAACGCGAGCGCGGCATACGGCCCCGGGTCCGCATCAGGATGCCCCGCGTCGAGCCAAATATTGGCGGCTACCGAGACATTTGGGGATGGCATTTCTGCTTTCATGATAGGGAAAGACCGAACGCTATGTCGTGGATTTCGCAATGTTCAATTTTCCCCAAGGTGGTGCTTTGGGCGTCGCACCGCAGCGTTGCGTCTGGAGTGATCGTGAAATCAGCAACGATTCGATCAAGGTCTCCTTCGTGATCCACCTCATGTTTCGTAGGTACTTGCAGAACAGTTTCCATCTGAACGAGGTCTTTATCGCCGGCAACGCCTCGTCGGCAAAAAATCAGGTTAGCCGAACCTACGCGCCAATCTGTGCAGTAAAACACAACGCGCCGACTCGATGTTGGGTCGACTGGCGCATCTCTTTTCAGGACTTCGAAAAATGTGCCATCACACAGCTTAACTCCGACTGGCAGCGCATTGAATAATTTCCAACCTTCCGCAGCCACAATTGCGGCTCCACGGGCGATGGCTGCGTCTGGTTCGTGCGCCACCTGGACCTTGTGACCAAAAAGAGCCTCTAATCGTTCTCGAATCATCGGGATGTTCGAAGTGCCGCCGACTAGCAACAGATGGTCGATACAACCTGGCGTTAACCGCGCATCCTTTAAACACCGTTCGACGCACCGTAGTGCGGCATCGATCTCTTGAACTATTAGGGCTTCAAAATTCTCACGTGAAATCGGTTCTTGTAGATCGTAGATCTTGCCGTGTTTTTGAAAAAACGACGCGACGGTGACGTTCGTTTTTAGCGTCGAACTCAGATCAATTTTCGCTCCTTCGGCGTCAAGCCAAAAGCGGTCCTGAGCGTCCCCCTGCAGCTCCAGTTCTTCATCTGAGATTTCGGGGTGTTGTTCCAAAAAAGAGGCGCGAACACTTGCCATTATGCGATGATCAAAATCGTCTCCAGCTCGATCTTCGATTCCGCCGTGGGCAAGCTCAACAATCTTTGAACCGTCCTTGGACACCTGAGCAATGCAGACATCCAGTGTTCCGCCACCCCAATCAAACACCAAGACCCTCTGATCACGCAGCGTTGCTAGTTTCCGGTCAGGATCGTAGAAATGGCTTATCACCGCGGCGAATGGCTCATGAAGAAATCCCGTGAGCTTCATTCCGGCACGTTCAACTGCTCGACGTATTGCTCTGCGATGGGGACCGCTGAACGTCACAGGAACGGTAACAACGCAGTCACCCATCTCCCGCTTTCTCAAAACTTCGGCTTGCTCTGCATGTTGTTTCAGATGCCGAAATATCTCCGACGCAACTTCGTAAGCGGCGGCACGTTGTCCGCCCAGGACTTCGATTGGTTGATCGTCCGCTAGGCGCCGCTTAATCGAACGAATAAATCGGTTGCCCATAACGCCGCCCAGAGACTGCATTCTCGCTCGAGCTTGGTTGCCAACCGTGATCTTCGGTGCGGCCGAGTACCAAACAACGGAGGCGTGTGGACGCCGCGGTCGCCCTTCCGAAACGTCCCAGAACGCAATCGGTGCCTTTTCCTTTGCGATCTTTAGAATGTCGTCCCCCCAAGCAGCCGCGATCGAGTTCGTGGTCCCAAAATCAACTCCAAATGCGAGCTTCTCTTTCAACGGCGCCCTCCTTTATCAGCGAACGACTCGCTGATTTCGTGGATAAGGCTCAGGATTCCGGCGCGATTTGGTTGATCCCGATCTGCAAAGAGCCGTATGTTCTCCAATCGACGCAATACCTCAGCTCGAATTCGTGCAATCGCGTCAGCGACTGCGCTCGCACGCTCTTGTTCGCTGTACCTCTTGAGAGTGTCGAAATGTTCTCTCTCCTCTTTTAATTTCGATTGCAGCCCAAGCAGCTCTTCGCAACGCGATGCGACCTCTTTGTCCAGCCGCAATGTCGCTGACCGGAGCGAACTTTCTCATAATGACGTAAGCTGCCTCCAAGCGCTGCTCAAAGGCGGGGTCTTGATTTGCCTCACACTGCACGGCTAAGAAATATTCTACCAAACCGTGTGCGAAATTTTCTGGCACGGAGTTTTTTTGGAGCAGATCTCGTAACCGGGTCCGAAAATCATCGAAATGTTCGCGCGTCCACCCAGGGGGGTTCGAAGTAAGCCGCTTGATCTCGTCGAGAAGCCCTGGGATGCGCTCTATTTGTGCTATCTCGACAAAGTGAATTACATAGGCGCGATGATATGCGCCTGAGGCAGCGTCAATCTCGACGCTTTCCGGGTTTGCGCCGGTAATTGTATACAGTCCCGCTGCATTTTGATGCAGAGCCAACCGCTGGCTTTTTCGGCGCAGCGTAAGTTCCGGCGGCGCGGCGTCACGATTGACGACAGCAGAGAATTGGAACGTGCTAGGCGCTGGAAAAACCTCCTCGTCTTCGAGCAGCTTACCTGCAGTCTGTAGATAAATATCGCCAGGAGCAGGAGGCGGAGGCGGAACATGCTCGCGATTCCATTGGCGATAGAACGCTGCCTCTCTTTCGCGAGTATCCTCGACCCAGCGATCTACGATATCCTCTGTGTATTTCGAGTAACCCACGCAAGATTAAGAACCACGCATTTAGCCGGGAATCGAGGCGTTTTTCTGTCGGAACAAATTTTGCCAAATAATTTCGAAAATGATAGACCTTCATCACGGAGGAGACATGCCTGAGCAGCAGACTTTCCTGAGCCTGATCACGGGGTCGTTCTCCACGCCGGCGGCTGAGAATCCGACCGTTGCGATGATCGAGGCTGCTTATGAACACCACCACATCGACGCGCGTTACCTCAATTGTGACGTAGCCCCAGATGCACTTGGCGATGCTGTGCGCGGTGCCCGCGCGATGGGTTGGATCGGTTTTAACTGTTCGATGCCGCACAAGGTTTCTGTGATCAAATATCTTGATGGTCTTGGCAGCTCGGCCGCCCTCATTGGCGCTGTCAATTGTGTCGTGCGCCGCGATAATCGCTACATCGGTGAGAACACCGACGGACAGGGATTTCTCACGGCTCTTCGCACTATTGCCGATCCCGCGGGAAAAGTGTTTGTACTGTTTGGCGCCGGCGGCGCAGCGCGCGCGATCGCTGTGGAGCTGGCGATCGCTGGGGCGGCCGCCGAGACCTATTCCGAGGAGGCGGCGCGAGCCCTAGCGGAACTTGAGCGGAGCTTTCCGGCGGCTGGTATTATCGTTGCGACTCGAACGCATCACATTAGCCCTCCTTTGCCGGGATCCTTCCGTACGAAACTTCTTCCGTTCAATCGGGCGCAGCGAACCGAATATCTAAAATTGTCGCTCGCTAACCGGGCTGAAGCACTGGGCTCACAACTCAATGCGAACCACGTCCTCGATGACTTAACGCGAACGCCGTTAATCCTCGCGGAAGTAGTAACTATATTCCGCTCAGCCGCTCCTATACCGACAACGAAGATGGGTGTGCTCGGCTCCGTAATGAAAATATTGCAGCAGTCCGAAGAGCACCGGGACCATTTGCGGCGCCCGCCGCTGACCGGACAAGCTTTGGACTATTTGATCGAGCTATCGGTCCAGATGACTACTCTAGGCGATGTAACTATTTCAGAGCAGCGGGCTCGCAGGATTTGTTCTTCGGTAAGTGACAGATTGAGGGCTTCGGGACAAATCGCGACGTTGTCGGAACCGGCATCAGTTTTGAATACGCTTTGTGCGCACCACGTATTGGAGAGGCTCGAATACCCATCGGTCGCATTCCGATTCCAGCATCAACAATTTCAAGAGTTTTATGCCGCCTTGCTGCTGAAGCGGCAGCTTTGGGAATTAGTCGGCGAGGACGACGCAGACGCGAATTTAAGCTTCGGTAAAAAGTGTTTAAATGAGCCGATTTGGGATGAACCGCTCCGTATGATCGCTGAGGAAATCGGGGGCAAAGTACTGAGGCGCCTGATGAATCGGAGGCAGCTGCAGCCGGTAGGCGACTGATCGAATTGACGCTGCCGATCGATCCGGTCTTCGCCTCAGAGCTTTCGAGGCTCTGCGCGCAAGCGGTCTGGAAAGAAGTTCGAAGCGTCTTGTCCGAGCGTTTACGGTCGTGGTACCGGGCCGCCGTGTCTACTCGGGCGGAACACGGTGGGATAAAGCTCGAAAGCAAAGCGGCCATTGCCCAAAGCTAGTCCTCCTGTCGCCACGCGAGTCAAGCGGCAACCCCATCCATTTTGGCAGCGAAAACGAGGTTTTCTCCCGCTCTCAGAGCGGCATCAAAAGCCGCCACCGCGTGCTTCCGAGTCGCACCGTGCCCGCGCTCCCGATCGCCTAGGCGCGAATATTAGTGGAACCACGCTCGTTCGAGGTTCCACTAAAACGGTTTAGACTATTTTCGACTCAGAGATAGGTTACCTGCTCGATCTTGAATTTGCGCGTCACCTACAAGAGCATCAACTTGGCGCGTGATCTGGTCTTCAAGGTCGCTCCCCAGACGATCGAACCCAAGCAAACGCGCTACCGAGATGACCAACTCCTGTTTGGTCGCGGCTACGCTGGTCTTGAGCACGCCCTGGATCGCCAGGCAATATTCTTCAGGCGCAATCCGGTCTGACCGTCGCAGCGCAATTGAGGCATCTCGACGATTACGCGGGGCTTTAAGTTGCGCAGAGATTGCGCTCCAGAACTCGCCGTCCCGACGGATCGTACCTTGCTGCAGACATAGTTCGAGCGCAGCAACGACGGCTTCCAGAACCCTTCTACCCGTGCGCGCTAATCCAAAAGCTTCCCTGATCCGCCGGGCAACTTCTTCGCCGTGGATCGGGCCCTCTCCCGCCACGACTTGTCGCACTAGGCGCGCCATTTGGTCTTTAGGTACGCTCAGAAGGTCGGTCCCCGCTGGAGCACTAAGCTTCACTTCTTCGTACGGAACTGCCAATTCGCTATCTCGCGGGTGAGTCGGTGCTGAACTATCCCGGTGTTCTCCCGCACTGGACGCGACTGAATCGGGGCTGACCGATTGTTTCTTTACGGTCGTTTCTTCAATTTGCGCCTCGGGTTTCGCGGTCTGGTATTCAATCGCTGATGTGGTCTTTGCCCGGTCGATGGCGGCGAGCAGTTTCTTTGCCTCGCGTTCAGGATTCCTGAACCAATCCGTGCTCCAAATTCGGTGCAGATTCCACCCGAGACTTTCGAGGATTTCTTGCCGGAGGCGATCACGATCCCGCGCTGAACGACCACTGTGGTAGGTGGCCCCGTCGCACTCGACGCCTAGCACGAACCTTCCGGGCTTTTGTGCATCCAGAACGCCCAGATCAACTCGAAAACCCGAGACGCCGACTTGAGATCGCACTTGAAACCCTGCCTGGCGGATTGCGATCGCTACCGCTTCCTCAAACGGGCTATCATAGTCTCCGCCGTTGTGTTCGCCGGCGCCGAAATTCTTCGTTTCCGCATAGTGCAAGAATTCGCGGAGCATCCGGGTTCCACGAGGTTTCGCATCAGCCGAAATATCGCCGGCAGAGATGGACGAGAAGACCACGCATTGTAAGCGAGCCCTTGAAGCCAGAACGTTGAGACGGCGTTCACCGCCATCATTGGACAGTGGCCCGAACCCCTGGCTCATTTGGTTATGCGCGTCCCGCCCGTAGCCAATGGAGATGAAAATAACGTCGCGTTCATCGCCTTGAACGGACTCGAGATTTTTTATGAATAGCCGCTCGTCTTTCGGCGCGAAACCTTCAGCTTGGATCAGGATACCGCGAACGCGAAGCGCGTCCTCTAAAGCGTCACGCTGGGCGACCGAGAAGCTTGCCAATCCGAGGGAACGTTCCGGCCATTTCGATAGGTGATTCTCAACCGCGGCGGCGATCAAATCCGCTTCCGCTAGGTTTCTCCCGGTCCCGCCCCGGTCATAATTCCCCGGTGGCGTCTTGACGAGGGAAAGGCCAAGATTGTCGCCGTGCAGAACCGGGCTTGGAGGTAGAAGGAGCCCCCCGCCGTAACAAGCCTTGTTGGACAATGCGATCAGGGAAGGGTGCTTGCTCCGGTAGTGCCATTTCAACATACGTTCGCCGGTCCCGCGTGCGCTAGCGAGTGTTAGTATGCTCTCGAAGTCCTGGGTTCGTCCGAGCACGGGCTCAGCGTCAGTTTCTTGGCCGTCGTCATCGCCATCGGCCACCATTTTGAAAAAGTTCGTAGGAGGCAGTTGCTTCGCGTCTCCCACGACAACCATTTGCCGGCCTCGCGCTAATACTCCAAGCGCTTCTTCGGGCGGAACCTGGCTGGCTTCATCAACGACTACCAAGTCGAATTCGATCCGGCCTGGCGGCAAAAACTGCGACACCGACAGTGGACTCATCAGGAAAACCGGTTTGAGCCGTTGCACTGCGGCTCCGGCCTGCTCCATTAACTTGCGAATCGACAAGTGGCGGCGCTTTTTGCCGATCTCGGCACGGATTACACCCATTTCCCCGGTTTCACCATTTGGCCGGCGTTCGAGATACCGGGCCAGCACTTCGCCGCGAGTTAATTGAATCCGTTTTCGGTCCAACTCTCGGAAACGCTCGACGGTTTCAGTGCGCAGCGAACCGTCAAGAGCATTCAGGTGGGAATCCGTTGCGCAGGCACGCAACCAGAGCGCTTCAGCGATGAGCAAGTGGACGACGCCGACAGCATCACAGGGGGCTAACTTTCCTGTCTTAACCTCCTCGGCGACTTCACCTAGTCCGAGAGCGGACATCTGGTCAAGAACCTCCCTGGCCGTAACCCAAGCATTGAATTCATCGAAATACTCATTCCATTTTGCCCACTTCTCGACCGCCCCATAGATCGGAATTTCTTCGATGGTCTGCACGCCAAACATCTGTTCCAGGTTTGGATGAATGATCGCGCCAACCGCTTCAAAAGCCGGCCTGAACTCACCCAACCGCTTTTCTAATGCGTCTGCTTTAACGGCGCATTGCGGACGATCGAGCGATTGACTGAGCGCGAATAAATCGGCCGCCGAATTGATCTTTGAAGCTTCAGTTGTCCACTGAATAACCTTTTCAATCACATGCCACTGGGTCTGCTCCATTGCCCAGAAGGTCCCGAAAACCGTTTGGGCAAATTCGTGTTCCGTCTCAATCATCCGGCGGTCGGCCTGATAACTGATTAATTTCTCCAGCAATGCTAAGCGATCTGGTAGCCGCCCAGGAACATCCCCGACGCACAAGCTGCGAAATTCGTTGATCGCTCTACGGTAGCTTCCGATAAAGATTCGGAATAGAGATGATCCATGCTTTGCGATGGTTTTTCTCGTTGCCACGGCGTCGAAACTCCAGGCGGCTTCGGTGACTCGCCCAGTCAATTCTTGTCGAATGGAAGACAGGTTTTTGCCTCGATCAAAAATTTGGGAAATCCGACTTCGTTCCGTCTTCCATTCGAGTTTAGAGACCAGTCCCTCCGAACCTTCCGGTAAGTCGCCAAGAATTCTGAGAGGTTGTATCAGGTTTACGTAATCGCGTGCACACTGACCGGTGTCGGTTTTCAGAAGGTTTGCAGCTTCGCGCCCTGCAGACAGAATTTCTCGTGCGCTAGAAGCGAGCAAACTGATAGAGTCTAGGAGGCGGTCAGCATCAAACGGATTCAATTGCCTTGCGCCGGCCCCGTACCAAATGTGATCAATGGGCGCCACCCCTAATTTACCAACTACCGATGCAGCCCGTTTCACGGTTCTTTCGGCTTCTTCGATTGTAGCGCGATCCCAGGTGGCAATGGCGTCCAAGCGTTTCGCGAAGGTTTTTGCTTGGGAAGTCTTGAGCTTTAAAACCGTCCCCATCACCTGAAAAGGCGTTCGACCGGTGTTTTCAATTTCGCGATGTACTGTAGTGGACCAAGCGTTGAGTTTGTCGCGTGCGGATCGCAGCTCGTCCGCAGTCTTTCCGCCGAATTGTAGTCCGCCAGACACACGAATTGATCCCTCTAGAGACGCGATGACAGATTGTTTTGTCGCCTTGCGACTGTGTAGCTCTAGACAAAGTGGGGCGAGACCTACTCGCTTAAGTCGAGCATGAACGACGTCGAGTGCCGCAGCTTTCTCGGCAACAAACAGGACTGATTTGCCGTCGTGAACAGCGGTCGCGATGATATTAGCGATCGTTTGCGATTTGCCCGTGCCCGGTGGTCCTTGGATAACCAAGCTGCGACCCTGCCGCACCTCTTCAATACAGGTTGCCTGTGAACTATCGGCGTCAAGCACATGGACTGCACTCGCCAGATCGATTTGCTCATCGATAGGTTCGTCGTCAGAAACCAAAGGTTCTTCGGGCGCGGCTGCAGACGATTTAGCTAGAAGCTTTTCGATAATACTGTGTCCTAAGAGTTCCTTCGGATCCGGCCAGGCGTCCGCATGCAGGTCCTTCCACATCAGGAACTTGGAGAACGTAAAAAACCCGAGTCCAATACCAGCGCGGTCTACTTCCCATCGCCGTTCGCCTGCAACGGCTATTGTGACGGCGTCAAAATAGGCGCTTGGAACCCACTCATCATCGTCGGGGATTTCTGGGAGAGTAATTCCGTTCTTGAGGAGTCTTTGGGCGAGCGAGACGTTTGCGACGAGATCCTCGTCTCGGCCGCGCAAGACAAACGAGTCATGGCCCTTTTGACGTTCCAACGACACAGGAACAAGCAAGAGCGGAGCGCAGCAACGTTCCTCAGAACGCGAATCTTCGAACCAATGAAGAAAACCGATCGCGGCAAATAGAATATTAACGCCTTGCTCTTCCTCGTAGGTCCGCGCTTCGCGGAAGAGCTTAAGCAGTTTTCGTTCAAGTTGCTCGGGACCAAGCTTCGTTTGAAATTGGCGAAGAGCGGAATTGGCGATCGCCGGCAGTTCGCCTCCGCCGGCATCGGTCATCGCGGACGCAAACGAGAAGTGTTTGTCTTCCCGGGCAAGACCAAAAAATGTTGCGTCCGCATCGCTGTTCACGAACTCCAAGCAATGCGGGCGAGATCCGCTTCGGATACAATGCAACAAACGATTACGGCGTGTAAGGTCGATGAGCTCGCGACGTGCGTCTTGCAGTGCGGCCTCTATGCCTGAAATGTCCGCCGGTTCAAGTTCGCCTTCTTGCTCGATCATCTCTTGGATCCGGCTTATTTAGCCACTTCAGAATGAAGTTGGCCAGTCCTCAAGTGACTCAGCATAAGCCGTACCAACTAATTAATCGGATTTCATTGACCAGGCTTTAGGGCAGCGGCCAAATAAGCGCACCTGCGGGGAAGTGACGGTGAGAACCGGTTTACCGTTACAAGTAATCTCTCGGTTTCAGGAAGAAAGAGACTACGAGCCCCAATAATCCCGCGATGACGGCGACGTTGTTCCAGGGATCAGGGATGAAATAAGGTGCAATGGTCATCGTGATTAGCGAGATTGCCCGGACAACTTGGTACCGTTCAACATCCCCTTCAGCCAATATCTTCAGTTCGCGTATGGCGAAAAGACCTGCAGCGAAGCTCAAGAACATGATGACAACTGAGAGCAAACTCATTCTGATTATTCCAAGGTGTTTAGCTGAGGATAAGTGGCGTACAGACTTTTACTAACAGGCTGGCATAGCGGCGCTGACCGACTCCACCCAAGCGGAGAATCGCGAGTAGGTCGCGATAATTTCTCCGGGCCGGCCAACTCCTCGTAGCGATCGGCTCTGTTCGAGGACATGCCGGCTTTGGCTGTGAGAGCTGAGAAAGACGTTCTTTCATCAGTCGTTGAACGTCCTGGCAAACGCATCAACGCATCGGCGGCTTTCTCGGCTGCGATCTTACTGCAGCTTATCACGGTCCAGGGCGCGCCCTCGGCCCCGAGCTCGCCGAGAAGACGATATCGTATGCCGGCGCGAAAACGGGCTTGCTACGAGGCGTTGCGGGCGGCGGCGCGCGAACTGACGGATATCGCGACTGGTAAGTCGAACTCACGCCCGCCGCCTGGGCTAACCGAAACTAACTAACCATCGAATTCGGCGACGCGGTCAGCCATGCAGTTGGTAAGACGGATACGGTTTACCCGCCTGCCTCAAAAGCTTTGTTACTTGGTGTAAACTCATTTCTGCCGCTCATCCAGAAACTTCCGTATTGCAAAATAATACCTTACTCCATACACTGCCTACCCTATGCCACGATTCATCACCCGAGTTGAATTATATGGGGAAGCAAGCGAGGAAGATTACAATAGCCTGCATAAGGCAATGAAGAGTCGCGGTTTTTCGCGTGAAATCATAAACGAAAAAGGGCCAGCTCACATATTACCGACCGCAATGTACCACTGCATCGGAATCGATCTAAACATAGATGATGTTTACGCAGAGGCATGGGGTAGTGCGAATTCACAATGGCCTAGATGCGCTGTGCTAGTTGTTCAAGTTCAAGATGATCTAATTCGCTTTAACTGTTTACGTACCGGCTGAAAGATCATAAATCCCTTCCAGCGGCCTTCTTTATTTCTGCTCGTCCAGAGGCCGCCGGACTCGAAATGCTTCCTGCCGGGTGTCATGAGAGCCGAAATGGGCATTGATACACTGTTCGAGCATTCTGAGCGTACGTCTTTTCACGTCTCCCAAAAGCCGGACCGTTAGTCAGGGCCAATTAAACCCTGTCTCTGAGCCGAATTCGCCCCAGATTGGAACGTCAGGAGAGCTTGAGGCAATAAGCGGCTCTGATATGTCATCATTACCGCTTCCGATAACTTGCACTCTTGCATAAGTTGTACAACCGATTGAGTATCCGGCCCCTGGACAAACTCGTTAAGGTAAGCGAACTCCTCTAAGGCGACTTGGTAAATCAGCGGAAGAATTTGAAATAGGACACCTTTCTTGATCGTTTTTGGACGAGTTAAGTTTTCCACCGTGACACGATTTCCATGGAGGAATGCGTTCCGAATGCAGTACAATTCCCCGCAAACCCTTTGCACGAAATTTCCCTTAATGTCCTCGTTCCGAAGCCGGAAATTTTCTTTATTATCGAGGGCTTCCTCACCCCAAACTCTGCGCCCTAAAAGTTGAATAACGTCGTTGATACCGACGCGTCCCTCCCCAGGGTGCAATAAGCATTCAAACGCGGAATACCAAAGCCCTGACTGAACTCCATAGTCGAAAAGCGCATTGTCACATCCTTTCGGCATTCTCGCCGCTTTGAAGGCGTAGGCTAGCGAGCGAAACAGCGCGGTTAGCAGCCATGACTGCTCTTTGCATACATAATATCTCTGCCAACATTCATTCAGCACCAGCAGCAACTGGGGATCTGGTTTCGGGGCCCCGAGCGGCGGTGCGAATGGCACATCTGGATAGATCTGGCCCTGAAAGCTCTTTGGGAGTTCGTTCCCCAGTGTCCCCGGACTGCTCTTGATAAGCGCCCTGCCGTTAACAGAAGGGAGAAGCGGATAGAAATCGTATTGATCGGCATACAGATTTCCGTGGCAGTTATAGCCATCAACAGTGAGCTGCCAACCAAGCGAGATGCAGCACATTGCATAAGCGTTTCGGATACTTACAGCGTATGCGTCTTACGAACCGCACCTACCATTTCGCGGCGGAATTTGTTGAAGTGGGCGGATGACGGAACCCGAAGAAGTTAAAACACGGCGCCGGCGCACGCGGCAGGAGGTCCAGCGGCTTGTGCGTGAGTTTGCAAGCAGCGGCT
>Ga0209656_10001813_pt1 | contig 13970 bp, 19 predicted proteins | sample BogFormECP12_OM2_FD_188239 | JGI IMG/M metagenome (GOLD analysis project Ga0209656, IMG submission 188239) | Bog forest soil microbial communities from Calvert Island, British Columbia, Canada - ECP12_OM2 (SPAdes) (version 2) | ecosystem: Environmental > Aquatic > Freshwater > Wetlands > Bog ... | reverse complement strand
CAGTGTGTGCGAATGTTAGCGTGCTTTGCATGCACAGTGGCGCGTTTTGCATAGCACGTGAGCCCCTGGGCGTCTAAAATTCAAGTGCATGTTCGACGCAAGAGCTTATTCAGCTGCGAGTGCTACTTCGCCGTTGGTGTTCACCGAGATTCCACGACGCGAAAGCATCGTTGACTGTTCCAGCAAGCACAACATCACCGCTGACGTCGAGGTTATCCTCATTCAGAAGGTCAATGAGGCTTACGATCGGTTGTTGAAGTCGGATGTGAAGTACCGCTTCTCGATCGACATGGCGTCATTGAACAATGAGTAAGAAAATGAGCAAGCACCTTCGTTTCTCTGGAAGCAACTTCACGAAGCTGGAAGAGCTTGGGCTTTCCGCGTCAACTGTGCTGCGCAGGGCGGGACTTCCGCAGGCCCTTCGCGACCAACCCCTCTCTCTTCTGAAGACTGACGAGTATTTCGCACTATGGCGAGCCATTGGCGAAGTGAGCACAAATCCAGCGATCGGCCTCTTACTTGGCACAGAGAATCGTACGGAAAGGTTCCACCCGATCGGTCTTGCAGCGCTTTCGTGCGAGACATTCGGCGCTGGAATTGACCGAATGGCGCGCTACAAACAACTCACATGCCCCGAGGAGATCCTGCAAGAGAAGGATAAAGAAGAGTGGAGCATTAAGTTTCACTGGCTTCTTGCTCAGGAGATTGAGCCTTCAGTGCTGATCGAGTGTGCTTTTTCCTGGGTGCTTTCAATCGCCCGGCACGGCACTGGTACTCGCCTCTCTCCCCTTCGTGTCGAGTTCATTCAACCACGCAAGCATGTGAAGACCATCGAGCGCCAATTCGGATGTCCCGTAGTCTGCGGTGCTCCGCGGAACGCAATCATCTTCCGTGCGTCTGATGCGATGAAACCCTTTGTAACGCGCAATGCCGAACTCCTCGGGATGCTCGCGCCGCAGTTCGAACAAGAACTGAAGCAAGCCGATCTGGACGAGAACTTTCTGGATCGTGTCCGAATAGCGATTCAAGAGAAGCTCACAGGTAAGCGTCCCACCATCGACGATATCGCCGATGCACTGCATATGAGTCCGCGCACTCTGCAGCGGCGATTGCAGGAGGAAGGCTCCAGTTTCCAGCGCGTCCTAGAAGATGCTCGGCATCATCTGGCGCGCAACTATCTCATTAACCCAATCCTGGAGTTGAATGAGGCTGCGTACCTGCTCGGATATGAAGACGCCAATTCGTTCGTGCGGGCCTTCCGGACGTGGGAAGGCGTGCCGCCGGCCCGCTGGCGCGAACAGCGTTTAAAGGTAGCCTCATGAGCGAAACAAGACCATGCATCATTTGCCACATGGCTGCGACGATTGATGGCAAGATCGACGGCTCTGCATTGCAGGGCATCATGCGTCATGGCGAATATGAGTCGCTTCATTCGAGGCTCGGCGGCAATGCATGGATCTGCGGGCGCACAACGATGCAGCAGCACTTCGCCGACGATGAGCCATTTGTTTCAGCGACGAATGCGCCGGCGGGACCGCAGCCGGTGCATGTCGCTCGTCGCGCGGAGTCTTATGCAATCTCAGTGGACACGACGGGCAAGCTCAGGTGGTCGAGCAACGACCTGTCTGGCGATCACCTGATCTGCGTTGTGAGCGAGCTAGTCCCGACAGACTACCTTGCGATGTTGCGCGAGAAGCAAATCTCCTTCGTTGTAGCTGGCGACTCTGCTGTTGATCTTGTCAAAGCAGTTGAACTGCTACGCGAGCACTTCGGCATTCGCACGCTGCTGCTCGAAGGTGGCGGCCATATCAACGGCGGTTTTCTGCAGGCGGGATTGGTAGATGAGGTCAGTCTTCTGTTGTTGCCCGGCATCGACGGTCGCCACGACGGCCCCGCAGTTTTCGACGGTATCAATCCTTCGAATCACACCGCTGTTCCTCTCAAGCTGAAGCATGTCGATCAGCTCGAAGGCGGCGGTCTTTGGATTCGGTACGAAGTGGTTCCCAGTTAATGAACCCCGTTGGAATGTCGAGACGTTAGCAGCTAACCGCACAACCTTAAATTCATGCCCGTACGTTCCCGCGTACGGGTTTCTTAATTCGAGGCAAGAAACGTGCGTTCTCGATTGGCGGTTCCTGCATGCAATATGGCGTGATGTGCATAACAGCCGAGCCGTTATAGATCTAGAGTAAGAACATGTTCCACGTGAACGCTTACTCTGCTGCCTCTGAAATCATCCCGATCCAGAAGATCAACGGCTACGAGCGACTGCTCAACTCGGACGTTCAGTACCGGTTCACGATCAATATCGAGTCTCTAGAGTGAGACATGTCGATGTCTGCGTATTTTCGTTGCCGGAGCTTATGCGCGGTTTGGCGTTCCGCTTAGAAAGGAAATGCAAGTGAAAAAGGAAGTCGTTGTTGTAATCGGAGCGGGAGGCATCGGCATCGCGATTGCGCGCCGCCAGGGCTTTGGTAGACAGATCCTTTTGGCGGACTTCAATGAGAAGTTGCTGGAGGCGGCCGCGGCCGAACTTGAGAGAGCCAGTTACAAGGTCTCATTTCGCAAGGTGGATGTTTCGTCGCGTGAGTCCGTGCGTGCGCTGGCTGATGAGGCGGCATCGCTGGGCAGCGTGATGCAAGTGATCAATACCGCTGGCGTTTCGCCCAACATGGCTCCTCCTGATCGGGTGTTAGCTGTGGACTTGTACGGCAGCGCCGTGGTTTTCGAGGAGTTTGAACGCGTGATCGCTTCGGGGGGTGCGGGGCTTATCGTTTCTAGCATGGCTGGCCACATGTCATCCGCCCTTCCGGCAGAACAGGAGCATGCTTTGGGGTTCGCCCCCGCGGATGAGCTGTTGAAGTTGCCTTTCCTCGGTCCCGATGCAGTCCCGAACTCCATGGTGGCGTACATTCTGTCTAAGCGGGCAAACCATCTTCGCGTTCAGGCTGCCAGCATCAGCTGGGGCAAGCGCGGCGCACGGGTTAACTCGATCAGCCCCGGCATCATCGCGACACCCCTCGCACAGCACGAGCTTAACTCGCCCATCGGAGACATCTACCGGGCGATGATCGACGCATCGCCATCCAAGCGCATGGCCTCACCGGACGAAGTCGCGGTAGCCGCGTCGTATCTTCTCGGACCGGATGCAGGTTTCGTGACGGGTAGCGACCTGCTGATCGACGGTGGAGTCATCTCTGCGATGCGTGCTGGCTTGTTGCCCACTCCAGCTTAAGGTACGGCGCGATCGCAGGTTGCTTAGCTTTTCGAACCGTCGACCGAATGGGAACTGTAGGTTCACGCAAGTGTATTCAAGAAATAGGAGTTACGAATGGAAACACGCAGACTAGGACAAAGTGGGTTGGAGGTTTCTGCTCTTGGCTACGGCTGTATGGGCCTCTCAGGGATGTACGGCCAGCCGCTTCCGCGTGAGGAGGGCGTAAGAATGATTCGCGCGGCGTTCGAGCGAGGGGTCACCTTCTTCGACACCGCCGAAGCCTATGGCCCGTTCGTGAATGAGGAACTGGTTGGAGACGCTTTGTCTCCGCACCGCGAGCAGGTCGTAATCGCGACAAAGTTCGGTTGGGATATCGACCAGAAGACCGGGCAGCGCATGGGGGGTCTGAACAGCCGGCCCGAGCACATCCGGATCGTCGTGGATGCCATGCTTAGACGTCTTAAGGGCAAAACGATCGACCTCCTATACCAGCACCGAGTTGATCCCGACGTACCGATCGAGGATGTTGCCGGAACGGTTAAAGATCTAATCGCGCACGGAAAGGTGAAGCGCTTCGGTCTGTCCGAGGCGAGCGCGGCGACGATTCGACGCGCACATGTAGTTCAGCCGATCACCGCCGTCCAGAGCGAATATTCGCTGTGGACGCGCGATGTCGAGCACAACGGGGTGCTCGCAACATGCGAGGAGTTGGGCATCGGTTTCGTTCCATGGAGCCCGCTCGGGGCCGGCTTCCTGACCGGAAAGATAGATGCGTCAACCACGTTCGATCCGGCGGATTTCCGTAACGCCTCCCCACGCTTCGCGCAAGATGCTCGCGCCGCCAACGTCGTCATTGTGGACCTGCTAAAGAGAGTGGCCGAGCGGAAGCAGGCGACAGCGGCGCAGATCGCACTGGCGTGGCTTCTCGCACAAAAGCCGTGGATCGTCCCTATTCCCGGCACTACGAAGTTGCACCGACTCGAGGAAAACATCGGTGCCGCGGAGATCGAACTGACTCAAGATGAACTTCTCGAAATGAATGAAGCGGCTTCGAGAATCGAGGTTAAGGGTGCACGGCTTCCCGAGGCGGTGCTGAGGTTCTCGAATCGTTGATTCGGGACCGGATACCCGCGGTTTCACCCATGATCTTCAAACAATAGGAGTTACGAATGCAAAAACGCAGACTTGGAAATAGCAACTTGGAGGTATCAGCGATTGGCCTCGGGTGTATGGGGCTGAGCTTCGGATACGGGCCGGCCGTAGATAAGCAGCAAGGCATTTCACTCATTCGTGCGGCAGTCGAGCGCGGCGTGACATTCTTCGATACCGCGGAGATCTATGGCCCATTCACGAACGAAGAACTGCTAGGCGAAGCGCTCGCACCGTTTCGCAAGGATGTGGTGATCGCTACCAAATTCGGCTTTCACATCGAGGGCGGGAAACAGGCTGGCCTCGACAGTCGACCCGAAAACATCAAGCAAGTCGCCGAGCAATCACTCAAGCGGCTCAAGACGGATGTCATCGATTTGTTCTATCAACATCGCGTCGACGACAAGGTGCCTATCGAAGATGTTGCTGGAGCTATAAAGGACCTGATTCAAGAAGGCAAGGTAAAGCACTTCGGACTCTCCGAAGCTGGTGCGCAAACCATCCGCCGCGCACACAAAGTGCAGCCTGTGACAGCGCTGCAAAGCGAATACTCGCTCTGGTGGAGAGAGCCAGAGGAAGAAGTCATCCCAACACTCGAAGAACTTGGCATTGGGTTTGTGCCATTCAGTCCTCTTGGAAAGGGCTTCCTCACGGGCGCTATCAGCAAAGACACGCAATTCGATAAGAACGACTTCCGAAACATCGTCCCGCGCTTCTCTCAGGAAAACCGTGACGCGAATCAGATCCTGGTCGATCTGATTGGCGAGTTCGCGAAGCAGAAGAACGCTACGCCTGCGCAAGTCGCACTCGCCTGGATACTCGCGCAGAAGCACTGGATGGTGCCGATCCCTGGAACGACGAAGATACACCGGCTCGAAGAGAACGTCGGAGCAGCGCAAGTAACACTCACGGCTGACGATCTGCGCCAATTGGACGAAGCAACTTCGAAGGTCAACGTCCAAGGTGCTCGCTACCCGGAAAACTTGCAGAAGCTGGTAGGCCGCTGATCGGACACAGCAGTTCCAGAGCGTCGGGTGCAGCTGTGGTTGTGATTACCGCAGCTAGCAGGAAGGTTAGAAGAAATGAAAGCCACTTTTCTTTATGGTCCGCGTGACATTCGATTCGAAGAACGAGACGAACCAAAGATCCTCAAGGCCACGGATGCCATCATCCGAATGTCGGCCACATGCGTGTGCGGCTCCGACTTGTGGCCCTATCGGGGCATTCAGAAGATCACCGAGCCCACGCCTATGGGACATGAGTATTGCGGAATAGTCGAGGAGGTCGGAAATGCGGTAAAGACCGTGAAACCGGGCCAATTCGTGATCGGGTCGTTCTGTATCTCCGACAATACGTGTCCTAATTGTCGGGCGGGTTACCAGTCTGGATGCCAGAACCTCGAATTCATGACGGGAGCGCAGGCGCCCATTGCTCGGGTCCCACTTGCCGACGGCACGCTCGTTGCCACGCCCGAGCTTCCGTCGGACGATCTCCTTCCCAGCCTTCTCGCTGTCTCTGATGTGCTGGGAACCGGCTGGTTCGCGGCTGACGCGGCAAATGTAAAACCCGGCTCGACCGTCGTGGTCGTAGGCGATGGGGCCGTCGGTTTGCTCGGTGTACTTTCCGCAAAACAGATGGGAGCGGAGCGGATTATCGCGATGAGCCGCCACCCGACGCGTCAGAATCTCGCAAGAGAGTTTGGAGCGACGGACATTGTGACCGAACGTGGAGATGACGGCGTAGCTCGCATTAAGGAACTGACCAAAGGCATCGGTGCGAATTCCGTGCTCGAGTGCGTCGGCACCCAGGAATCCATGATGCAGGCGATCCGGTCCACGCGTCCGGGTGGCTCGATCGGCTACGTCGGCGTGCCGCATGGCGCACAGCTCGACAGAGAGCAATTGTTCTTCACGCTCGTCCGTCTCCACGGCGGTCCTGCTCCAGTTCGCCGTTACTTACCGGATCTGATTAAGCTCGTGCTCGATCGCACGATCAACCCCGGAAAGGTGTTCGACCTGGTGCTCCCGCTCGATCAAGTGGCGGAGGGCTACCGCGCCATGGACGAGCGCCGCGCGATTAAGGCGCTTCTGCGGCCGTAGCACGAGAAGAGGAAAACAATCATGGCTCCCAATCAACGAGCACTCGAGAAACACGAAGAACTATTTCCTAATCACCTTTCAACGTTGACGGTGACCGACCCCGAGCTCATCGAGACCTTCGACAATTTTGCATTCGACGAGGTCCTTCGTGAGAGCAAGCTGGACATCAGGACGCGCCTAATGGTCCAGCTGGCGTCGATGATTGCGTGCCAGGCGGTTAACGAATACCGTGTCATGCTCGGGGCGGCGCTGAATATCGGTGTCACCCCGATCGAGTCTAAAGAAATCTTGTACCAATCAGTACCCTATGTGGGCATGGCCAAGGTGTTCGATTTCCTGCACGCAACCAACGAGGTGCTGAAGGAACGCGGTGTCGCGCTACCGCTTCAACCGCAGTCCACAACCACGCCTGAGAACCGAATGGAAAGGGGTCTTGCCGCCGAGAAGCAGATTGTGGGCGCTGATGTCGTCGAGAGGCTTTACGCGTCCTCGCCCAAAGACCAGATGCACATTCAGCATTTTCTGTCGGCCAATTGCTTCGGCGACAACTACACGAGAACCGGGATCGATATACCGACTCGCGAGTTGCTTACCCTCAGCATGCTGGTGTCACTCGGTGGATGCGACCCACAGGTGAAAGGCCATGTCGCCGCGAACCTGAACGTCGGCAACGACCGGCAGCGGCTGATCGATGTTGTGACGCAGCTCCTTCCGTTCATCGGGTACCCACGCACGCTGAACGCGCTACACGCAATTGATGAAGTTACCGCCGCGAATGCCGCGCCGAACAAGAAGGAGGCGAGATGACCGACCTTCGGTTGACCATATTGGCTGTCGGCGCCACAGGAAGCATCGGCAGCCTTGTCGTTGAAGAAGCAATTCGGCAGGGACATGCGGTGCGGGCACTCGTGCGCAGCGCGTCCAAAGCCCGCCAGCTTCCTCGTGAAGCCGAAACAGTGATCTCCGATCTTACACGCCCAGAAACGCTTTCCGCCGCGGTAAGCAGCGTCGATGCCATTGTCTTCACACACGGTTCGGACGACGGAGGCAAGGCAGCTTCTGAGTCGGTAGACTACGGCGGCGTTCGCAACATCATCGCCGCGCTCGGGTCACGCAAGGTACGAATCGCGCTCATGACCTCGATCGGAGTCACGAATCGCAATAGCTCATACAATCGGTCCACCGAGGCGCATGACTGGAAGCGGCGATCGGAACGGCTAGTGCGTGCCAGCGGAATGCCATACACAATCGTCCGACCTGGTTGGTTCGATTACAACGGTCCGGATGAACATAAGCTAGTGCTCCTGCAGGGCGACAAACGACACTCGGGCACGCCGAGCGATGGAGCCATAGCGCGACGACAGCTCGCGGAAGTGCTTGTCCGCAGCCTCAGCTCAGATGCGGCAGTACGTAAGACATTCGAACTCGTCTCTACAAAAGGTGCGGAGCAAGAGGATTTCGACGCGTTGTTCGACAACCTGGATCCTGATCCGCCGGGCGAGGTGGACGGCGTGCATGACACCGCAAACATGCCGGTAGAGGAAGAACCGAAGCGAGTACGGGTCGACTTGGATGCTGTGCAAACACGCTGATCTGACGTCGCTTCAGGCAGCGCGACGAACAATTTCAACCATCAGCACAGAACGGCAGGAAAGATATGGCAGAGGTAATCGTTGTCATCGGAGCTGGTCATATAGGTCAAGCAATCGCACGGCGGGTTGGCGTCGCTAAGCATGTGCTGCTCGCCGACATGCGCCTGGAGAACGCAAATGCAGCGGCCGAGGTGATGGCGAACGCCGGATACGAGGTGAGCGTCGCGACGGTAGACGCATCATCGCGTGGCGCAGTGCACGCGCTCGTTGAGAAGGGCAGGGGTATTGGTGATGTCACTGGGCTGATCCATGCTGCCGGGGTGTCACCATCGCAGGCTTCGCCGGCAACGATCCTAAAAGTGGACCTATACGGAACCGCACTCGTACTAGAAGAGTTCGGCAACGTTATCGCTCGTGGTGGAGCTGGCGTCGTTATCGCATCGCAGTCTGGGCATCGCCTTCCTCCGCTGACGGTGGAGCAAAACAAAGCGTTGGCCACGACACCCGTCGAGGAGTTGCTTAGTCTTCCTTTCCTTCAGCTCGACAAAGTGACGGATTCTCTTCACGCGTACCAACTCTCTAAACGCGGGAACTCGCTGCGCGTCATGGCCGAGGCGGTTCGCTGGGGCAAGCGTGGTGCAAGAGTCAACACGATCAGTCCCGGAATCATCATCACCCCGCTCGCCAAAGACGAACTTACCGGGCCGCGTGGGGCGGGCTACAGGCGCATGATTGAGCTCTCTCCGGCGCGACGTGCCGGCACTCCAGACGAGGTGGGAACTGTAGGCGCGCTGCTTATGGGTCCAGACGGAGGGTTCATTACCGGCAGCGACTTCCTCATGGATGGCGGAGTGACGGCCGCCTACTGGTACGGCGAGCTCGCGCCACAGCAAGATAAAAGGAGAACGTAATGGAGATTACACGAGTGGGTTCCCAATCATCGGCGAAAGGACCCTCCGATTGGTTCACCGGCACAGTGCGAATTGACTCAATGTTTCAACGAAACGAGCCAGCGCGAGTCGGCGGCGCGATCGTGACGTTCGAGCCTGGTGCTCGCACTGCCTGGCACACTCATCCACTCGGTCAGACGTTGATCGTCACGTCAGGTTGCGGATGGGTCCAGCGCGAAGGCGGACCGATTGAGGAGATTCGTCCGGGTGATGTGGTTTGGTTTGAGCCCGGCGAGAAGCATTGGCACGGTGCAACACCCCAAACGGCAATGACGCACATCGCCATTGCTGAGTCGCTAAATGGTAAGGCTGTCGACTGGATGGAAAAGGTGCCCGATGAGCAGTATAAGCGCGCTACCTAGTACGAACACCTGACGAAGTGCGTTCAAGTTCAGAGTAGACCGTGACTCGACCCAATCAGCGGCAAGCGTCAACAGCATCGTCTTGCCGCGTCCAGAACTCTATGATCATGTGTGGGTACGACAGTCCTATCATTACCGAAGCCGATGGCCCATTTCTTTAGAGGGAGTCATACATAGTATGAAGAAGGTGCTCATCCTTCCTTTCACGCTCCTCGCTCTGTCCGCTTGGGCCCAGGACCAGCCCGCCACGGCAGAAGAGGCGCAGAAACTACCGGAGCAGCTGTCGGTCGAGAACTGGTTCGTTGGGGACTGGATCTGCGACGGGACACAGCACGCCTCGCCGAAGGGGCCTGGAGCGAAGTTCACCGATCGGTTCAGCTTTAACATGGCGCTACGCGGTTCCTGGCTCATCTACCACATCGATCAGTTGAAGGGTCCAGTGAAGGGCAAACAAACGCTGATCGGATCGAGTACCTGGGACGCCAACGCCAAGGTGCACGTCCGCCGGGACATGAACATAGGCGGCTCACGGGTGGACGTGACGTCCCCCGGATGGGACGGCGACAAGCTCGTCTATACGGGCTACATGATCACTGGCGAGGAGAAGCTGCCTGTCAAGCATATCTTCACGAAGAAAGGCGATGCGGCCTACGATAGCGTGCTGGAAGTGACCGACGCCGACGGCAAGCCGGCGATGTGGGAAGAGGAGAGCTGCAAGAAGGTTAGAGGCATAGGACGATGACGCCCGATACTCCTGCGGTCTGGCCCGGCAAATCGGCTTCAGCGTTCTCGCCGAACACTCCCGCGCAATCGCAATCGCGCGGGCTGAGATCCACTGGGCTTCCCTTACGGTTGGCGTGGCTATGAAAAGGAAAGTACTGATTGGGTTCTCCGGAACTCTGGTAGTCCTCGCGGCGCTTGCGACGTACGGCAGCATGCAAGTCCGCGCGACTCCTGGCGAGCAAGCCCAGACTCTTCCCGGAGACGGCCTGATTCCCCAGCCCATCGGCTCGGTCAATCACGCGATCACCATTCGTCGCCCTCCTCATAACGTCTGGCCCTGGCTTGTCCAGATGGGGTCCGGCCGAGCTGGGTGGTACGCTTACGACTTCATCGATAACGGCGGCCACCGCAGTGCGGATCGCATCCTGCCGGAGTTTCAAAACATCGAGGCGGGCAGTGTATTCCCCGCGCTCCCGGGAGTAACCGACGTGTTTACGGTCGTGCAGTATGAGCCCGAGCATAGCCTCGTTCTCTCGTGGCGATCCCCTAGCGGCAGGTATTTGACGACTTGGGCGTTCGTACTTGAACGGCTGCAGCCGAACTCTACTCGCCTGATTGTGCGCGGTCACGTAGCGCCTGACTATCATCCCTACGGTCTGCCACAATGGATCGCCCTACTGCTTGCTCGGCCGGCGCATTTCATCATGGAGCGTAAACAGTTGCTTGGTATCGCTCGACGCGCAGAATCTCTTCCATAGCTCACCGCCTAATCGACCGCCTTCTGCCGCGGTCTTCTATCCTTGGGGGCTATGCCGCGGCCAGTGGTGGCCCCGATGATCAGGGTATCCTCGTCGCGACCGTGAACCCCACGGTGCGCTTCGGAATGTTGGAAGGCTCCGATCCGGAGAAGTTCATGGTTTTTGTCCGTAAGTGGAGACCAGTGGCGCGACGAAGAGGTCGCGCATACCCTGCGGTTGCTTGAAATCGTCGGCCGTACCGACATTCCGGTTTCAATAATCAAGAAGGAACTCCAAACTCATAGCGGTTGGTCGCGCACTACTGTCTCATGCGCGGCCATCAGCCACTTGCCGTTCACTTTCCTCAACACTATTAGAATGCGCCCATCGACCGGCACACCGGCGTTGGTCGCCTGGTAGGTGCCCGCACAATAGGCGAGGTCGCCGGTATAGTACAGCGTCAGCGGCTTGATGAAATCGATATGCCCGCCCGCCTTGATGCCGCGTTCCCAATAAGCCTCAATCGCCTGCCTCCCGTGCGCCAGGATGTGTGCCGACAGATAATAGCCGTCGTCGGTGTACAAAGCCGCGACCTTCGCCGCGTCCCCGGAGTTATAGAACCTGATCCAGTCTTCCGAGACCTGCCGGATGGCCGCCTCGTCGGCGCTCATCTGCCGCTCGCGCACCTCAGGCTTTGGCGAGACCGTCTGCGGACTGGAAAAGGGCAATGCAATGCACAATGCAGCAAACAATACGGAGCTTTGCATGGTCCGCACGATAGCACAGAAAGCCAGAAGTGTATTTTGGGGGGGCTTGGAACCTCCGGGACAGATACTGAGTAAGGCTCACTATTACGGTTCGCCGACCAGTTGGCGGTTCGTCGGCTACACGGAAGCAATCCACTTTGACGGCTTGTCGGCGTTCCGTCCTTGTGGCCGCGACGTGGTGGAGTTCTTCAACCGCACGGGTTGGGCGCTATACAGCTAGATGAAAGTAAGCATTGGTAAACGCTGGCCGACTTATCGAGGGTAACCTCCGACAGGCCGATTTCGGGTAACTTCTGGTTAGCCGATAGCTTACTCGGGACATTGAGCACAACGGCCTTTCTTTGCCTGCTCAGCGCGCTTTCGACTACGATGGCGTCGATCCATCCCGGCACGCGATTCGGCCGGGAGTCAAGAAGCGCAAGTCCATTTGCGCGAGGAGAGATTCATGAGGACTTACCCGATGGACCCCGTCGATGCCGCCTGGTATCACATCGACGGTCCGGCGAACCTGGCGATGGTGACCGCCGTCGTGCTGACGAAGCAACCGCTGGACTTCGACCGGGTGCGCGAGGTCTACCGGCGGCGTCTGGCCGAATTCGATCGCTTTCGCCAGCGCGTGGTCGAGACCGGGTTCCCGCTCGCGACACCGCACTGGCAGGACATGCCGAATTTCGACATCAATCAGCACCTGCACCGGATCGCGTTGCCGGCGCCGCACGACATGGCGGCGTTGAAGGTGCTTTTCAACGACCTCGCCAGCATGCCGTTGGATCGGGAACAGCCGCTGTGGCACGTGCACATAGTCGAAAACGCCACCGGCGGCAGCGCGTTGATCATGCGCTACCACCACTGCATCGGCGACGGCACCGCGATGCAGGCGGTGGTGCGCAAGGTATTCGATGCCACGCCCGATGCGCCACTGGCCGGGCTGCCGGGAGACAGCGACGCGGCCGCCGCGCCGTCGGCGCCGGCCAATGTCCTGTTCGGCTTCGACACGCTCGAACGCGCGGCGCGGCGCGCGCTTGCGCTCGCGCTCGGTACGGTCGACGCGGTCGCCGATCCGCAACGCACGCTGGAGAAGCTGGGCCTCGTGCTCGGCGGCGCCGGCGTGCTGCTGGAAGAACTGCTCAAGCCCGCCGATCCGAAATCGCCGTTCAAGGGCGAATTCGGCCTGCGCAAGCATGTCGCCTGGTCGACGCCGGTCGCCATCGCCGATGTCAAGGCGATCGGCGCACCTCTGGGCGCGAAAGTGAACGACGTTCTCGTCGCGGCGATGACCGGCGCGCTGCGCGCCTACCTCAAGGGCCGCGGGGTTGACGTCAACCACACGACCGTGCGCGCGATGGTGCCGGTGGACCTGCGGCCGCCCGAGCGCGTCGGCCTGCTCGGCAACGATTTCGGGCTGGTTCTGCTCGAATTGCCCGTGGCTGCGGCCAAGGCCGCCGACCGGCTGGCGCGAACTAAGGCGCGCATGGACCGGCTCAAGCGCTCGCCCGAGCCGGTGGCGATGAAGTTCCTGTTTGAGCTGTTCGGCAGCGGACCGAAAGCGATCCAGGACCTGGCCACCTCGATCTTCGGCAGCAAGGCGAGCGTGGTGATGACCAACGTCGTCGGCCCGAAGGATCCGGTGTACCTCGCCGGCGTGCCCGTCGACCAGATGATGTTCTGTGTGCCCCATCCGGGCAAGGAACTCGGCATGGGAATCAGCATCCTGAGCTACCGCGGCATGGCTTCGCTGGCCGTGATTGCCGACGCAGGCCTGGTGCCGGACCCGGAAGCGATCACCGACGAGTTCAACCGCGAGTTCCGGCGGATGCAGCGCGCCGCACAGCGCGCGTCCGCCGCTGCCGATGCCGGCGCACCGCCCCGCACGCGCTGTACTACGCGAACGCCAAGACAGCGAAAACCAGCGCGGCCAGCGCACTAAACCCGGCGACTCGCGCCGTTGCCGGAGATGCCGCCAGCTCCTCGCCCGCACGGCCTTTGCCAGATTGATCGAGCCCAATCCCAGAATGATCGCAATGGTAGTTGCGACCTCGAAACAAATGATGGAGCGTCAGTCCTGTCGGGGGCTAAACGACGTGGACGTATAGTCGGCGTTCCGTCGTTGTGGCCGCGACCTGGGGGACTTCTTCAACAGCACGGGTTGGGCTTTTCCTGTCAAGTTGACTCCGAACCGGCCAACTTCCGCGTGGCCCGTCATCAGCTAATCCTGCACGTAAGCGGGTCTGGTCGTTTAACACCGAAATATCAGATTGGCTTCGTGGCGTAGGACAGAATCTCGTACAGGCATGCGAAATCAGCCTGACTTTTGCCCGCCTGGATCGCTCGCTCCATGAGGTTAACGTACGCATCAGCAACAGTGTGGTCCGAA
>Ga0209656_10001812_pt1 | contig 13974 bp, 9 predicted proteins | sample BogFormECP12_OM2_FD_188239 | JGI IMG/M metagenome (GOLD analysis project Ga0209656, IMG submission 188239) | Bog forest soil microbial communities from Calvert Island, British Columbia, Canada - ECP12_OM2 (SPAdes) (version 2) | ecosystem: Environmental > Aquatic > Freshwater > Wetlands > Bog ... | reverse complement strand
GGGGGCGTGGCCTGGGTCGAACAGTTCTATCTCGCTGAGCGTGGCGCACCGGTAGTGACGCCAGTCAAGGCCGAACTTCAAGAAGATGCCGATGTCAGCGCCACACCGGTCGCAGAAGGGCGCCGGTTCGTCGCTGCCGTCGGCGACGTAAGGCTCAACGGCGTCGAGCACCGCGTCGAAGACCTCCGGCGCGTACGCCGACAGGAAGATCATGCCCTCGGCCAGTTGCTGCGGCGAAAACTCGCTGAGCCGTTCCATACGTGCGGTAAGACTAGATGCCACGACTGTTCCTCCGTGTGTACGGAGTATTTTATCGCACGGGTGTGCGAATGGGAAGCGGCTGGGTTGCGATGCTTCCGTGCGTTGTTCGGTACCGGTACCGACGGTTACAGAATCACCAGGTCGTCGCGGTGGATTACTTCGCGCTCGTACTCCTGCCCGAGCTTGCTTGCCAGCCAGCGGGTGGAACGGCCCATCAGGCCTGGGATCTCTTTGGCGTCGTAGTTCACCAGGCCGCGGGCTACCACCAGGCCATCCTCGTCGGTGAGGTCTACCGGGTCGCCGGTGTCGAAGACACCCTCGACGCCGATGATGCCGGCCGGGAGCAAGGAGGCGCGGCGGCCGACCACCGCTTCGACCGCGCCCTTGTCCAGCTTGAGACTGCCGCGCGCGACAGCGGCGTGGGCCAGCCACAGCAGGCGCGTGCGCGGGCGCTGGCCGGTCGCGGCGAAGTACGTCCCGGTCGGCTCGCCGGCCAGGGCGGCGGCCGCCTCCGACGCCGCGGTAACCACCGTGGGGATGCCCGCCGCCGTCGCGATCAGCGCGGACTCCACCTTGGTAGACATCCCGCCGGTGCCGACGCCGCCCTGGCCGGTCTTGCCCGCTTTTACATCCGCAAGGTCCTCCGGGCTGGCCACGACGTCGATCCGGCGGCCACCGCCGCGGCGCGGGTCTCCGTCGTAGAGGCCGTCCACGTCGGACAGCAGGATCAGGGCGTTCGCCCTGGTAACGTGCGCGACCAGCGCGGCGAGCCGGTCGTTGTCGCCGAACCGGATCTCGTCGGTCGCCACCGTGTCGTTCTCGTTGATCACCGGGACCATGCCGAGCTCGAGCAGCCGGTCCAGGGTCCGCTGGGCGTTCCGGTAGTGGCCGCGCCGCATCAGGTCGTCGGCGGTGAGCAGCACCTGCCCGGTGCCCAGGCGGTGGGCGGCGAACGCGGCGGTGTACCTGGCGATCAGCAGGCCCTGGCCGACGCTGGCGGCCGCCTGCTGGGTGGCCAGGTCTCGCGGGCGCTTTCGCAGGCCAAGCGGAGCCATTCCGGCGGCGATCGCGCCGGACGAGACCAGCAGCACCTGCCCGCCGCCGCGCACCCGGCCGGCCAGCGCGCTGGCCAAGGCGGCGATGCGCGCGTCGTCGATCGCGCCGTCCGGTGTCGTCAGCGAGGACGAGCCGATCTTGACGACAGTCCTTGAGGATGCTGCGACGTCGACTCGCCGTTCTCCGGGGGGCCAGGGGGGTATGGGGGGACGGGTAGTCCCCCCATTGGGGGGTGTGGGGGGGCTTTGCCCCCCGGGGGAACACTGCTCGGTCACCCCTGGATCCGCCGGTCGGTGCCGCGCGGGCCGGGGGCGTGGCCGCTGCCGGCGGTCAGCGTCGGGTCCCAGTCGAAGACGACCGCGTCGTCGAGATCGCCGATCAGCACCGTGTCGCCGGGCTCCGCGCCCGCTTCCGCCAGCGCCTCCTCGACTCCGAGCCTGGCGAGCCGGTCGGCGAGGTAGCCGACCGCTTCGTCGTTGGTGAAGTCGGTCTGCTGCACCCAGCGGAGCGGCTTCTCGCCGTGAATCAGATAGGCGCCGTCCGGCAGCCGGACCACCTCGAAGCCGGGCTCGCTGACCGCGGCCGGGCGGATCACCACCCGGACCGGCTCCGGCTCGGACCGCTCGGCGCGCGCCCGCGCGACGACCTCGGCCATCGCGAACTTCAGCTCGCGCAGGCCTTCGGTGGTGGCGGCAGACACCTCGTAGACGGCCAGGCCGCGCGCTTCAAGTTCCGGCTTGACCAGGTCGGCTAGCTCGCGCGCCTCCGGGACGTCCACCTTGTTCAGCGCGACCAGCCGAGGCCGGTCCAGCAGGCTGGTCCCTGTCAGCTCGGTGCCGACAATCTCCTCGTAAGCGGCCAGCTCCGCCTCGATCGTGTCGAGATCGGAGATCGGGTCGCGACCCGGTTCGATGGTCGCGCAGTCGAGCACGTGGACCAGGGCCGAGCAGCGCTCGACATGACGCAGGAAGTCATGCCCGAGGCCCTTGCCCTCGCTGGCGCCGGGGATCAGCCCGGGGACGTCCGCGATCACGAACTGGACGTCGCCGGCCTCCGCCACGCCGAGATTGGGGATCAGGGTCGTGAACGGGTAATTGGCGATCTTGGGCCGGGCGGCGGACATGGCGGCGATGAGCGACGACTTGCCCGCGTTGGGGAAACCGACCAGGCCGATGTCCGCCACCGTCTTCAGCTCGAGGGTAAGCTCGCGCTCCTCCCCCGGCTCCCCCTTGAGCGCGAAGCCAGGCGCCTTGCGGCGCGGCGAGGCAAGCGCGGCGTTTCCCAGGCCGCCGCGGCCGCCTGCAGCGGCGACGAAACGCGTCCCGGCGCCCACCATGTCGGCGAGGATCTGGGTGTCATCGGTGAGAACCACGGTCCCGTTCGGAACCTTGATGATGAGATCGACGCCGTCAGCACCGTTTCTATTGGATCCGGCGCCCTGCTTGCCGTTTCCCGCCTTCCGTACCGGGCGGCGATGGAAGTCGAGCAGTGTCGCGGTGCTCGGGTCCACCTCGAGGATCACGCTGCCGCCGCGGCCGCCGTTGCCGCCGTCCGGGCCGCCGAGCGGCTTGAACTTCTCCCGGTGGACCGATGCGCAGCCGTGCCCGCCGTGGCCGGCCGCCACCCGCAAGACAGCGTGGTCAGCGAACTCCGCCATGATCGATCCCCTTACAGTTATCTCCCGGGGGACGACCCCCCGACATGCCAAAGGCGGGCCGGTAGGCCGGCCCGCCTGGTCACGATCGTTACCGCCGGCTAGGCCCTGTCGGCCGGGCCCCGGCCGGGGACGACGCTCACCGCGCGGCGACCGCGGAAGCGGCCGAACTGCACTGCGCCGGTTACCAGCGCGAACAGCGTGTCGTCATCGCCGCGGCCGACGCCGTTGCCCGGGTGGAAGTGCGTGCCACGCTGGCGGACGATGATCTCGCCCGCGTTGACGGGCTGCCCGCCGAACCGCTTCACGCCAAGCCGCTGCGCGTTCGAGTCACGGCCGTTGCGGCTGGACGACGCGCCCTTCTTGTGTGCCATTGTTCGTCCCTTACGCCTTCGACGCCTTGGCCGACGCCTTCGCGATACCGGTGATCCGGACCTGCGTGTACTTCTGCCGGTGACCCTGACGGCGCTTGTAGCCCGTCTTGTTCCGGTAGTGGATCATGTTGATCTTCGGCCCCTTGGCCGGACCCACGACCTCAGCGGTCACCTCGTACTTGCTCAGCTCGGCCGCGTCACTGATGACCGTTCCGTCGTCCACGACGAGCAGCGCGGGGAACGTGACGCTCGACCCGGCCTCTTCGTCTTCAAGCTTGTCGACGGTGAGTACGTCATCGAGGGCGACCTTCTCTTGCCTGCCACCGCAGCGCACAATCGCGTACACCCGAGAACTGCCTCTCCCTTGTGCGTGCCCCGGCCATCGAATCCGCAGCGGGCTCGCCATGAACCTGACATGCCATCTTACGTGCATGAAACGACCAGCGATGGCCTGTCCAGACAGGGCCTAGACCGAGAGCCACCGGGTCGCTGTTTGTTATGGTATCAGCTCCCGCCGGCCGGGCAGACCATAGTCGCCGTTGTGCCGGGGAGACCTTTGTCCTTGGCCCTGGCTTGCCGTCGGCCGGCCTCGGTGCGGGTCTCTCCAGTCACGCCAGGCACTGGCGACGGTTTCCGTGAAACATCTGCCAGCGAGGCGGACCGACCTCGCTTACGTGTGTACTTCGGGGGGCGGGCTCAGGAGTACACCCATAGCAGTCATAGCCCATTAAGTCTCAACGTTAGGTTCAGGCATTTTGGGCAAACCGGGCGCCGATGGTTCGGCTGTCCATGATCTTGGGTCATAGGTGGCTGTATTCGCCGCTTTTGACCCAAGATCATGGAGGGCTTGATCGTCAGGCGTCGGGACCGGTTACCTCTGGGACGGGTGTGTCCAGAGGGGCGACGCCCTCGCTGGCTAGGCCGACCGCGGGGTGGGCTTCACCGGCTGGCGCTTCTTGAGCGGCCGGTGTGGCGTGATCGCCTGGCGCCTCGGTTGCCGTCGCCGGAGCATCCGCCTGGAACGTGGCGCTGTCGGCCAGAGCCGGGGCCGCGTCCTGAGCGAAAGGCATGGGCTCGGCCGGCAGCGCATCCCCAGCCGGGGCGGCAGCCTCCGCCGGGGTCACTGCGGCCGACGAGGTCACTGCATCCGCCGGGGACGCGGCGTCCACCAGGGAAGCGGCGTCGGCCGAGGGCACTGGCTCGGGCTGGGCCACTGATTCGGACTGGGGCGCTGGATCGGGCTGGGGAGGTGTGACCGCTATCGCTGGGGCTGGTTCGTCCGTGGTGACGGTTATCCTGGCGACCGCGGAGCCCGCCCGGGTACGGCGGACCGGGCCTCCGGCGCCGTCCGTGGCGGGGGCGGTCACGACCGCGGCCGGAGCCACCTCTTCGACGGTCAGCGGAGCGGTGGCTACCGGGGCGGTTGCCGTGTCGGCGTCCGCGATCTGCACCAGTGCGGCCGAGGCCGTGCCGCCGTTCGTGCGGCCGTCGCGGCGGCCTCGCCTGCCGCTGCCCTGGGCGTGGCCGCGCTGGGCGGGCTCGTCCTGGCGGGCGTCGCCGGGCTCGGGCGCGGAGTGATCCTGCCCGGGGCGGTCCCGCCCGGTGTCATCCGAGGCGGGGCGGTCCTGTCCGGAGCGGTCTTGGCCCGGGCGGCCGTTCTGGCCGTTCCCCTGGCCCTTGCCGTTTCCGTTACCGCGGTCGTGGCCGTTGCCGTGGTCGTGGCCGTTGCCAGCGGCGGGGCGGCGCGGGGCGCCCGCCGAGGAGCGGTGGGCGGGCTCGGGCTGGTCCAGCGTGATGATCACGCCGCGGCCGTTGCAGCACTCGCACGGCTGGGAGAAGGCCTCAAGCAGGCCTGCGCCGACCCGCTTGCGGGTCATCTGCACCAGGCCGAGTGAGGTCACCTCGGCGACCTGGTGCTTGGTCCGGTCCCTGGCCAGGCACTCGAGCAGGCGGCGGAGCACGAGTTCCCTGTTGGACTCGAGCACCATGTCGATGAAGTCGATGACCACGATGCCGCCGACGTCCCGCAGCCGGAGCTGCCGGACAAGCTCCTCGGCGGCCTCCAGGTTGTTGCGGGTGACGGTCTCCTCGAGGTTCCCGCCCTGGCCGGTGAACTTGCCGGTGTTCACGTCGACGACCGTCATCGCCTCGGTCTTGTCGATGACGAGCGAGCCGCCGCTCGGCAGCCACACCTTGCGTTCCATCGCCTTGGCGAGCTGCTCGTCGATCCGGTAGGCGCCGAACACGTCGTCATCGCCATCGTCGTCGCCCGGCCACCGGGTGAGCCGGTCGGCCAGGTGCGGCGCGACATAGCGGACGTACTCGTCGATGATGTCCCAGCCGTCCTCGCCGGACACGATCAGCTTGCTGAAGTCCTCGTTGAAGACGTCGCGAACCACCCTGATCGTCAGGTCCGGCTCGCCGTACAGCAACGAAGGCGCGGTCGCCGTCTTGGCCTTCTTCTCGATGTTCTCCCACTGCGCGGCCAGCCGCGTCACGTCGCGGTCGAGCTCGGCCTCGGCGGCGCCCTCCGCCGCGGTCCGGACGATCACCCCGGCGTTTTCCGGGGTGACCTTCTTGAGGATGAGCTTGAGCCTGTTCCGCTCGGTGTCCGGGAGCTTGCGGCTGATCCCGGTCATCGACGCGCCCGGCACGTAGACCAGGTACCGGCCGGGCAGGCTGACCAGGCTGGTCAACCGCGCGCCCTTGTGGCCCACCGGGTCCTTGGTGACCTGAACGATCACGGACTGGCCCGCCTTCAAGGCGGACTCGATGCGCTTCGGGTGGCCCTCCAGGCTGCTGGCGTCGAAGTTGACCTCGCCGGCGTACAGCACGGCGTTGCGACCCTTGCCGATGTCGACGAACGCCGCCTCCATCGACGGCAGCACGTTCTGCACCTTGCCCAGGTACACGTTGCCGACGTACGACTGGTGCGTCGTCCTGTTCACGTAGTGCTCGACGAGCACGCCGTCCTCGAGCACCGCGATCTGCGTGCGGTCCCCGCGCTGCCGCACGAGCATGGTCCGATCGACGGACTCCCGGCGGGCGAGGAACTCCGACTCGGTGACCACCGGCGGACGCCGGCGGCCGGACTCGCGGCCCTCCCGCCTGCGCTGCTTCTTCGCCTCGAGCCTGGTGGAGCCCTTGATGGCGCGGACGTCGTCGGCGGGGTTGTGCGGCTCGCGCACGTGGACCACGGTGTCCGGCGGGTCGTCCGGCGAGCTCACGTCGGTGTCGGCCAAGCCGCGGCGCCGCTTGCGCCGCCGCCGACGGCCGGACGCGCCGCCCTCACCGGCCTCACCTTCGCCGTCCGCGTCCGCCTCGCCGTCGGCGTCGGCGTCGGCGTCGGCCGCCTCGGAGGCGGCGCTGTCCGCGTCGTCACCCGCGGCGTCGGCCCGGCCCCGGCTCCGGGTGTTGCGACGGCGGCGACGGCGGCCGCTGCCCGCCTCGTCGCCGTCGTCTACCGAGCCGCCGGCGGCCCCCGCGGCCGCGCCGGAGTCAGCGCCGGCGGTTTCGGCGCCGTCCACGCTGAAAAGGCCGTCATCGGGCGCGGCGGTGGCATCGCTGGCCCGGGTGCCGCGGGAACCCCGCGTGCCGCGGCCGCCCCTGGTGGTCCTGCGGGCTGGCCGGCCGCTGTCGGAGTCAGCGCCTGCCTCGGCGCCGTCTCCGGACTCCCGGGACCCGGACTCCCGGGACCCGGACTCCCGAGACCCGGAGTCATGAGACCCCGAATCACGAGACCCCGAATCACGAGAATCGGAGTCACGGGAACCACCGGTGTCCCGCCCGCCTGCCGCCGGGACGGCGGCCGCCGCGGGCGGCTGGAAGAGGACCTGCGGAGCCTGGAAGAGCGCCGCCGGCACGGCCGGCGCTTGCTGCGCGGAAGCGGCTTCCGCCGCTCCCCGTCCACGGCCGTTGGCCTCGTTATTGTCTTTTTCTTGGCTGCTGCGCTCGCTGTCGAGCATACGGGCAATCTCCAGTCAGGCTTCCGGGCGCGACCGCGCGCAATGAGGCGGCGCGCCACGCGGAAGCTCGTAGTGTTCGTCCGCCTGGGCCGCAGACCCTGCTACCGCTGTTGGTGCCACCGCGCGGGAAACGGGCACGCGCGGGGCCGCAGGGGCGGCGCCCAGACATGTGTGTGTTGCTGATCTCCGTGGCGGTCATGGCTCGACCACCCCGGATTCGCCGAGTGACCCCTGCGCCAGCCGCGTCATGAGCGGCGGCGCGGCCGGGACCACGTCGGAAACCTCGCGTAGCGCTGTGAGCACATCGTCCGGCCGCACGGCCGGGACGGTGTGCCGGACTACCATCCGCAACGCTGTGCCAGGGGGGCATGGGGGGACGGGCAGTCCCCCCATCAGCGGGGTAACACTGTGCGTGTCAACGCTGTCCACGTCAAGCGTTACCACGGCGGATCTGGCGTCCATGCGCCGTACGCCCTTCTGTGTGAGCCGCTCCACATGAGCGTGCTCAAGGGCGAGAAACTTCTCAATCACCGGCGCTACGACCTCCGGCGTCACGCCAGGAAGAATTACCTGCCACTCCGAGGCGGTGAGCCGGCTCGCCGGCAACCCCCCGGCATCCTCAGTGACAGCGATCACGTCTATCCCATCAGGCAGCGCCGCGTTCAGCCGCGCCCCTACGACATCCGCCTCGTGCCGGGTGGTCAGCGCGAGGCTCAGGTACTCGGCCTCGCTCGCGACCCCGGTCGGGGCGCCTCCCGCGTAGGAGATCTTGGGGTGCGGCGTGAACCCGGCCGAGTGCGCCACGGGCAGCCCCGCCCGTCGCACGCCTCGCTCGAAGGCACGCGCCACATCCAAGTGGCTGGCAAAACGCATCTTTCCGCGCTTAGCATACCGGACGAGGAGATGCTGCACCGCAGGTGGCGGCGCTTCGCCGCGCGGTGCCCTGCTAGCCCGGGGGGCCGACCCCCCGGAACCCCCCGGCACTGCTTTAGACACGCTCATCTCCCAGTCGCCAGCACAGGAAGAACACGTCTCCCGTCTAGCCTCTCCCCGGTCGGACCCGTCTGGATCTCTGTACCCATCGCTGGGCACACCCCACACTCATAACACGGAGTCCACCGGCAATCTTCCACTTCACCGGCACCCGCGGGGTCTACCGCGGCGCGCCAGTCCTCCCACAGCCAGTCCCGGTCCAGGCCCGAGTCCAGGTGATCCCACGGGAGAACCTCGCCGTAGTCACGTTCCCGGGTCGTGTACCAGTCCAGGTCAACCGGCTCATCGGCCAGCGCGCGCGACGCGGCGTCCACCCACCGGCCGAACGAGAAGTACTCGCTCCACCCGTCGAACCGGGCGCCGTCCCGCCAGGCCGCCAGGATCACCTGGCCGACCCGCCGGTCGCCCCGGGACAGCAGCCCCTCCACCAGCGACGGCGAGCCGTCGTGGTAACGGTACCCGATCGACCTGCCGTAGGCCCGGTCGGCGCGCAGCGCGCTGGCCAGCGCGTGCAACCGCGCGTCCACCACCTCCGGCGGGCACTGCGCGGCCCACTGGAAGGGGGTGTGCGGCTTGGGCACGAACCCGCCGATCGACACCGTGCAGCGGATGTCCTTCCGCCCCGTCGCCGAACGACCCGCCGCGATCACCTTCTTCGCCAGGTCCGCGATCGCGAGCACGTCGTCGTCGGTCTCGGTCGGCAGGCCGCACATGAAGTACAGCTTGACCTGCCGCCATCCCGACGAGTACGCGGTCGTCACGGTCCGGATGAGGTCCTCTTCGGTCACCATCTTGTTGATGACCGCCCGCATCCGCTCCGAGCCGCCCTCGGGGGCGAACGTGAGCCCCGACCGCTTCCCGTTCCGCGAGAGCTCGTCGGCCAGCGTGACGTTGAACGCGTCTACCCGGGTGGACGGCAGCGACAGGCCGGTGTTCGTGCCCTCGTAGCAGTCGGCCAGGTCCACCGCGATCTCGTTGATCTCGCTGTGGTCCGCGCTGGACAGCGACAGCAGGCCCACCTCCGCGAACCCGGTCGCCTTAACCCCGCCGGCCACCATGGAACCGATCGTGGTGATCGACCGCTCGCGCACCGGCCGGGTGATCATCCCGGCCTGGCAGAACCGGCAGCCGCGCGTGCAGCCGCGGAAGATTTCCACGCTGTACCGCTCGTGCACGGTCTCCGCGACCGGCACCACGGGCGCCTTCGGATACGGCCAGGCATCCAGGTCGAGCAAGGTGTGCTTGCGCACCACCGCCGGGACGCCGGGCCGGTTCGGCGCCACCCGGTCGATCCGGCCGTCGGCCAGGTACCGCACGTCGTAGAACCGCGGCACGTACACGGCACCGGTGGCGGCCAGCGACAGCAGCAGCCCGTCCCGGCCGCCGGGCTGGCCCGCATCCTTCCAGGAACGCACCAGCCGGGTGATCGTGAGGACCGCCTCCTCGCCGTCGCCGAGCACCACGGCGTCGAGGAAGTCGGCGACCGGCTCGGGGTTGAACGAGGCGTGGCCCCCGGCGATGACCAGGGGATGCGCCATCGTCCGGCGCGCGGCGAAGACCGGAATCCCCGCCAGGTCGAGCGCCGTGAGCAGGTTCGTGTAGCCGAGCTCGGTGGAGAAGCTCACCCCGAGGATGTCGAATGCGCCGACCGGGCGGTGCGCGTCCACGGTGAACTGCGGCACATCGTGCTCCCGCATGAGCCGCTCGAGGTCCGGCCAGACGCTGTAGGTACGCTCGGCGAGGACGCCGGGTTGCTCGTTCAGCACCTCGTAAAGGATCGCGATGCCCTGGTTGGGCAGCCCTACCTCGTAGGCGTCCGGGTAGAGCAGCGCCCACCGGACGTCGGTCTCGTCCCACTCCTTAACGCGGGAGTTCACCTCGCCGCCGACATACTGCACCGGCTTGCGGATAAGCGGTAGCAGCGGCTCTAGCTGAGGGTAGACCGACTCGACAGACATGCTTCGAAGAATACCCAGGGTTCAGAACGGACGGTGGCGCCTGCCTATGTGAAAAGGGAGTGGTGGCGGCGGACGGACTGGAGCAAGCCGATGGCGATCATGTCGGCGAAGATGGCCGAGCCGCCATAGGAGACGAACGGGAGCGGCAGGCCGGTGATCGGCATGATGCCGATTGTCATGCCGACGTTGACGAACGACTGGAACAGGAACCAGATGGCCACGCCGGACGCCACCAGCATGCCGAACATATCGTCCGTCACCGCCGCGATCCGGACGGCCCGGAAGACCACCACGCCGAGCAGGAAGACGATCACCGCGCAGCCGGCGAAGCCGAGTTCCTCGCCCGCGACCGTGAAGATGAAGTCCGTCTGCACCGACGGGACGAAGTTCCCGCCGGTGAACGTGCCGTGGAACAGCCCCTGGCCGAACAGCCCGCCAGAGCCGATCGCGATCTTGGCCTGCTGCGCGTTGTAGCCCGCCCCCGCGAGGTCATTGCTCGGGTGCAGGAACGCCGTCAGCCGGGTCAGCTGGTACCCCTTCAGCAGGTGCATGCGGGAGATCCCGTAGATGACCGCCGCGGCGGCCGCGACTAGGCTGCCAACCCAGTACAGCCGGATGCCGGACACCACGATCATGCCGGCCAGGGTGACGACGAGGACCAGCATCACGCCGAGGGCGGGCTCGCGCTCCACCAAGATGATCAGCGGCGCCGCCGCGAGGACGGCGAGCCCGACATCCTTAAGACCCGGGCGGCCGGACTCCAGCGGACGGCGGGACAGCAGCCACGCGGTGGATAGCACCAGTCCCAGCTTGGCGAACTCCGACGGCTCGACCTGGAACCCGCCGGGCAGCGCGATCCACGCCTTCGCCCCGTTCACCGACTGGCCGGCCGGGCTGAGCACGGCGAGCAGCAACAGCAGCGACGCGGCGTAGATCGCCGGGGCCCAGCGGCGGTACCAGCGGTAGTCGATGCTCGCGGTGACGAACAGCAAGATGATGCCACCCGCGGCCCACAGGATCTGCTTCCTCAGGTAGTAGTGCGGGTCCAGGCCGGCCGCCCGCAGCGACGGCTCGGTCGCCGCCCACACCAGCAGCGTGCCGATGCCGGCCAGCCCGCAGGTGACGAGGATAAGCAGCCAGTCCCACGAGCGGGCCAGGCCGCCCTTGGCGAACGCCCTGGCCAGCGGCGGCCGGCGCTTGGGCGCGAACGTGCCCGGCCGCGGGCCGGCCCAGCCGCGGGACGGGATCCCGACGCCGCTCACCGCGCCTCCTTCGGGAGTTTCGCGGGCAGTTCGCCGCCTGGCAGCGCGGCTTGGCTCCCCTCAAGACCGTAAAGGCCGTCCCAGATCTTCCGGACGGCCGGGGCCGCCGCGTCGGCGCCGTAGCCGGAGTTGGGCAGCATGACCAGGACCACGTACTTCGGGTCCTGGCAGGGGGCGAAGGAGGCGAACACCGAGGTCGCGTTCTTGCCCATGATCTGCGCGGTACCGGTCTTGCCGGCCACGCAGACCTTGTTCAGCGGGAACCCGCCGAACGCGCCGGCCGCGGTGCCCTGGGTGACCACGCCCGCGAGCGCGTCGCGTATGTAGGCCAGCGTGTAGGACGAGGCCGGCAGGCGGCGGATCAGCGGCGGGTTGATCCGCTGCACGACCTTGCCCGCGGGCGAGACCAGCGCCTCGCCGATCCGCGGGCTGTAGAGCTTGCCGCCGTTGGCCAGGGCCGCGTAGGCGTTGGCCAGCTGCAGCGGGGTCACCGTCACGTAGCCCTGCCCGATGGCGGCGATCGCCGCCTGGCCCGGTTCCCAGACGTACCCGTAGAGGCAGTCCTGGTACTCGATCTGCTGCACGTAGGACCCGTCGGCTCTGCCGTTCTTGCACCAGTCCTGCCCGGTGTGCGCGTTGTCCTTCCACAGGTAGTACAGCCACTGCCTGGTTGGGATCGTCCCGCTGGACTGCTCGGGCAGGTCGACGCCGGTGTCCTTGCCGAACCCCCAGGCGAGTTCCATCCGCTGCATCTTCTGGGTCGGCGCGTTCGGGTTGGCCTGGGAGTCGGCCTTCACGTCGTCGGCCTGCCACATCTGGTAGCCGATGTTGTAGTAGACCGTGTCGCAGGACTGGATCAGCGCGGTGGCGAACGACATGTCGCCGAGGCTCGGCTCGCCGTCGTTGAGGAACGTGCGGCCGTCGATGTTCACCGAGGCGGGGCAGGAGTACAGCCCGTCCAGGCTGTAGCCGTTGGCGACGGCCGCGGCGGTCGAGGTGATCTTGAACGTCGACCCGGGCGCGTACTGGCCCTGGGTGGCCCAGTTCATGATCGGCTCGCCGGACGCGGTGCCGAACAGGTACTTGAACTGCTGCTCGGAGATCCCGTTGGTCCAGATCGAGGGGTTGTAGTTCGGGTAGCTGGCCATCGCGACGATCCGGCCCCCGGTCGTCTCCACGATCGCGGCGCCCTGGTTCACGTCGTTGCCCTGTGCCCGCGACTTCGCGATCGCGTTGTCGAGAGCCTGCTGCACCATCGACTGCACCCGGGAGTTCAGGCTGGTCACCAGCGTGTCGCCGTTGGCCGGCGCGGTGCCGCCGACGGTACCGGTCACGTCGCCGGCCGCGTTCACCGAGACCACCTGCGTGCCGGGCTTGCCGGTCAGCGCCGCGTTGTAGTACGCCTCGAGCCCGGACTGGCCGACTAGGTCGTCCCCGGCGAACCCGGTCTCCGGGATGTGCTCCTTCGCCATCTCCTGCTGGGTGATCGGCTGCAGGTAGCCGAGGACCTGCGCCGGGTTGGCGCCGTCCGGCCCCGGGTAGTCGACCACCGGCTGAACCTGCGCGGTGATGCCCGGGAACTGCTTCGGCTCCTCCATGATCTGCAGCGCCGTCCGCACGCCGACCCGCTGGTCCACCGGGATCGGCTGGTAGGGCGAGCCGGGCCAGCACGGCGCAGGGACGCCCTTGGTGCACAGCCGGAGCTTCTCCGACAGCGCCTTGTAGGACATGCCGAGCAGCGGCGCGAGCCGGTGCAGGACGCTGCTGCCGCCGTCGGTGGTCGTCTGCGACAGCTGCATCATGTTCACCGAGACCACCATCGAGGTGGTGTTGCGGACCAGCGCCTGGCCCGTGTCGTCCACGATCTGGCCGCGCACCGCGGGCACCACAACCTGGCGCGTCTGGTTCGCCGCCGCAAGCTGCTTGTACTGGGCCGCATTGAGCCCTTGCAGGTACCACAGGCGGCCGCCGAGCGTGACCAGCATCGCCGCCACCAGCAGGTAGAGCACGGCCAGCCGCCGGCGCGATGCCGGGATCATCTGCGACCTCCCACCATCCGCAGCAGCCGCTGCCTGCGGCTGCGCCACAGGCTCCGGCTGCGCCACGAGCTCCGGCCACGGCGCAGCCACCGGCCGCTCGGTGACCTCGTGTACCAGTTGCCCCGGACGGGCCGCACCGGGCGCAGCCAGCCCCGGCCGGGAGACTTGAGCCGCGGCGCCGGCGCCGGCTTGCCCGGCCGCAGCCATCCCCTGCCGGGCGACTTGCCCCGCCAGGCCGGGCGCTTGGGCCGGTCCGGGCGCAGCCAGCCGCTGCCCGGCGACTTGAACCGGGGCGGGGGGGTGCCAGCGGGCCGGCCGGCGCGCAGCCAGCCCTTGGGGGGCGGCTTTCGCGCCGTGGTCGTCGCGACGGCGGCCATGCCGGCGAGCTTGTCCGCGCGCAGCCAGCCCTTGC
>Ga0209656_10001811_pt1 | contig 13975 bp, 14 predicted proteins | sample BogFormECP12_OM2_FD_188239 | JGI IMG/M metagenome (GOLD analysis project Ga0209656, IMG submission 188239) | Bog forest soil microbial communities from Calvert Island, British Columbia, Canada - ECP12_OM2 (SPAdes) (version 2) | ecosystem: Environmental > Aquatic > Freshwater > Wetlands > Bog ... | reverse complement strand
TCTAGCGGCGCGTCACTCGCCGCCGGCCCCCGACTCGCCAAGCTTGCGTTCGGCCAGCGCGAGGGCCTCGCTGGGCGCGAGCCCGGAGGCGCGCGCGGCGACCTCGCGCCACGCGGCGAGCAGCCGCGCGGGGTCCCCGCCCAAGAGCAGCGAGAGCTCGGCACCGGCGGCGAGCGGATCGACGACACCCGGCTGAGCAGCGGCGGCCCCGGGCTGCGCGGGCGCAGGTCCGGGCGGCGCGGGCCCTCGCGCGGCATCGGCGGCCTCGCCGGCGGCCAGCAGCACACGCATGGTCACGTCCTCGCCCTCATGCTGCGCGGTACGCCAGCCGCGACCCATCGACAGCTGCTGGACGGGAATCTGTGGGCCCTCGAGGACGGTCAGTTTGGCTGTGTGGGGGCTCCACTTGCGTTCGCCGAAGTCGACGGCCTGTTCGCGCACCCATGGCTCGAGCACGGTCCGCAGCTCCTGCTCGGAGAGGTTGAAGCTGCAGGCGGTATGCGGAAACTGGCGCAGCTCCACGTGGTACATGCGCCAAAGGCTCGCACGTTCGGCACGGGGACGCGGCGGGAACGGGCCTCGGCCGCACCGGAGCCACCGCACCCGCCGCACCCGCCGGTGCCGCTAGCGCGGAGAGCCGGCGCGCGCCGCGGCGGAGCGCTCGCCGGCCTGTCCACCGAGGCGGGCGCGCATGATCTCGACGGCCTCGGGGTTGCTGTCGATCAGCACGTAGCGGCGGCCCAGCTGGGCAGCGACGGCTCCGAGCGTGCCGCTGCCGGCGAAGAAGTCCAGACACCAGTCGCCGGGACGGGTCGAGGCGGCGACGATGCGCCGCAGGATGCCCTCGGGCTTCTGCGTCGGGTAGCCGGTCTTCTCGCGCCCGCTGGTGGGCACGATCGTGTGCCACCACACGTCGGTGGGCAGCTTTCCCCTGGCGAGCTTCTCCGGTGTGACGAGGCCGGGCGCCATGTATGGCTCGCGGTCGACCGCCTCGGAGTCGAAGTGGTAGGCCACCGGATCCTTGACATAGACGAGGATCGTGTCGTGCTTGGCCGGCCAGCGACGCTTCGCCCGTGCGCCGTAGTCGTAGGCCCAGATGATCTCGTTGAGGAAGCACTCGCGCCCGAAGATCTCGTCGAGCAGCAGCTTGCAACGGTGCGCCTCGCGATAGTCGATGTGGAAATAGAGCGTTCCCTCGCGGTCGAGCAGCCGGTGGGCCTCCTCCAGGCGCGGCGAGAGGAACGCCAGGTAGTCGTCGAAGCGGTCGCCGAAGGAAGCTTCGCCGAGCAGCTCGGTGCGGTAGCGCCGCCCCTTGAACCCCGTGCGCTCACCCGCCTCGTCCTGCACCGCGGCCAGCATCCTGCGCGCCTGCAGGCGGCCGGTGTTGAACGGCGGGTCGATGTAGATGAGCCGGAAGGACTCGTCGGCGAACGCGACCAGCAGCTCGAGGTTCTCGCCGAGCAGGATCTGATCGACCGCTGGGACTTGGCCCGGAGGACGCACGCCGGGGGAGGTTACGTCGACGCCCCGACGCCCACGCGCGCCGGTCTGTTTACTGCAGCCTGGTGAGACCCGACAACGCCGCCATCTCCGCCGCACCGGGCGCGCACGCGCATCGCGGCCGCGCATCGCGCACGCGCCGTTCGCGGCTGCTGCCGAGCGCCACCGCCGCGGGGATCGCTGCGACGCTCGCAGCAGCCCTGCTCGCACTCGGCGCCGGTGGTCGCATCGCGCCGCGCCCGGCGAGCGCCGCGCAGACCCAGGCGCCGGCGCTACCGGTCGCCGTCTGGGTCCACGCGCGCGATCGGGGCGCGCCCGTGGCGCAGCGCTTCCTGGGTCTTTCGTTCGAGGTCTCGAGCCTGCCACAGATCGCCGAATACGCTCAGCGGGGCGACCTCGTGACCCTGCTGCGCTCGCTGGGTCCGGGCATCCTCCGCTTCGGCGGCGCCTCGGCCGACTCGCGCGTCGCGTGGACCGACCAGATGACGCCCCGGCCGGCCTGGGCCAGCAGCGTCCTGGACCCCGCCGACCTGCGCAGGCTGCGCACGCTCGCACAGGAGAGCGGCTGGCGCGTGATGCTGACGCTCGGCCTCGCCCACTACGAACCGCGCGCGGCCGCGCGCGAGGCCGCGGCGGCGAAGGCGGCCCTTGGGCCTTGGCTGGCGGCGATCGAGGTGGGCAACGAGCCGGACGCCTACGGGCTGCATCACTTCAGGACCCTGCCCTGGACCTATCAGCAGTACGCGACGGAGCTCAACACCTACCGCAGCGCGATCGCCAGCGCGGCGCCCGGCATCCCCCTGGCCGGCCCCGACGTCTCGGGATCGAGGATCTTTGAGCATTGGGCCACCAGCGAGGCCGCCGGCGAGCACCCGGCGCTGCTGACCGGGCACCACTACCCGCTCGGTTGCGAGGAATCGCCGGCCGCGACGATCCCGCGCCTGCTCAGCACCGAAACGCGCCGCCTGGAGAACGAATCGCTCGCCCGCTTCATCACCGTCTCGAGGGCGAGCGGGCTCGGCGTGCGCCTCGACGAGACCGGCAGCGTGTCCTGCGGCGGCAGGCCGGGCATCAGCAACACGTTCGCCTCGGCGCTGTGGGCTGTCGACTACATCGCCCGCGCGATGGCCGCGGGCGCCGCCGGGATCAATCTCGAGGGCAATCCGGCCAACTGCCGTGGCTATTCGCCGCTGTGCGCACCGACGCCCGCCCAGCTCGCGGCGGGCGCGCTCAAAGTCCAGCCGGTGTGGTACGCGCTGCTGTTGACCAAGACGCTCCTCGGCGATCGCCCGCTGCGCACGAGCGTCAGTTCACCCAAGCGGGCCGACGTGGCGGCCACGGCGCTGCAGGCTCCCTACGGTGGACTGCGGGTGGTGCTCGTCAACGACGACGCCCCGGGGACGGGCACGGCGGCGGTCAGCCTGCACGTGGGGGGCGCGGGGCGCCCCGCGAGCGTGCTCGTACTGAGCGCACCTGCACTCGCGGCGCGATCGGGGGTCGAGCTGGGCGGCACGGCGGTCTCGCCGGCGGGCAGCTGGAGCGGGCCACACGGACGTACGCCCGCCGCGATGAGCGACGGCGCAGTCAGCGTGTCCGTCCCGGCCGCGAGCGCGGTGCTCGTGACGGTGGCGCCCGCGCGGGCCCCTCACCCCGGCACCGCTTCAACCCAGTCGTAGCGACCGGCGCACAGCGCCCTCCAGCTCGCCGCCGGGACGCTTCTGAGCAGATGGCGCGCACCGGCACCCGCCGGCGTGAGGAAGATCCCATCGAGCACCGCCGAGCCGCCGTCGCCCGGCGCGAGCGTGACGCCGGGGCGACGGACGACGAGCCGGTGCGACCCCGCGGCCAGACGCACTGGCAGCGGCGGGACGGTGTCGGGCACGAGCGAGTTTCCACTCAGCTGTCCCCCGATCGACGCCAGCAGGCGACCGTCGAGGGCGAGCTGCACCGTCGGCATCAGCTGCCCCTGCGCCCACACCTCCCACGCGCCGCCACGCGGCAGCGCGAATGCCGCCGAGAGGACCCCGGGACGGCTCATCACGAGGCCCTCTCGCTCGTGACCCCAGCGCGCAGGATGCGTGGCATGCGTAAGCGAGACGCGCACCAGTGTGGGGACTTCGTCGGCGACAATGCTCACGCCCCGCGAGCCGACGCTGCGCGCGAGGCGCCCGATCTGCGCGCACTGCTCGGCGGCGGCGCCCGTGAGCGCGAGGTGCGCGAGCGCCGCCGGGGCGCCGGGGCGCCGGCCCCACACCTGGTAGTAGGAGCCCTGCCACAGCAGTCTGTAGGCCGATGGCGGGCGCGCAGCGGAGGGATCGAGGCGCGTGACGATCAGCGGGTAGGCCCGCAGCGAGCCGGGCGGCGCGCGGTCGAGCTCGACCGGCTTGCCGTAGCCGCCCGCCAGGCCGGCGAGCGCGGGCGGCGGGTAGACGAAGTCGGGTCCGCCGATGTCGAGATCGCGCAGCTCATACAGCGCGTATTCGTCGAAGTCGCTGAACAGCGTGGGCCCCCGGCCGGCGAAGCGCGCGTCGAGCGAGGACAGCTCTTCGTAGCGCGCGGTGGGCGCGAGGTTGGAGCTGTGGTACTGAAGCGCATCGGACGCGAGCACGCCGACGGCGATCGCAAGCGCCAGTAGCCCTCCGGCCGCACGCAGCGGCGCGCGCGACGGCGCCGTCAGCAGGGCCGCCACGCCGCCCCAGGCGAGCAGCAGCACGGCCGGGGAGCTGAGCATGATCGTCTTGGCCCCGGCCCACGTGGTCACCGCCTCGCTCACCGCGAGCCAGGCGAGCAGCATGCCCGCGAGCCAGCCCGCGAGCGCGTAGGCGCGGATGCGAAGCAGATGCACCGCGCCGATCGCCGCGGCGATCAGCACGAGCGCCATCAACGCGTGGGTCAGCGTCAGCGCGGCGCCCGTGGGCGCGAGCTTGTAGCTGCCTCGCAACCACACGCCGAGCACCTGGCTGCTTCGCAGGGGCATGCTCAGGTTGCCCGAGTTGCCGGTCGAGGCAATGTCGCGGGCGACCCGCAGCGATGCCGACGCCTCCCTCCACGTGGGCCAGGCGGCGATCAGCGCGGTGAGTGCACCCGCACCCGCCAGCCGCATCAGACGGCGCCAGCTCTGGCGCCCGGCGCGGACGTCCTCGAGCGTGAGCACAGCGAGCACCGCCACCGCGACCAGCGCCCAGGCGCCGAAAGCGAGCCCGAGTGAGGAGACCCCGGCGGCGAGGACCAGCGCAAAGGGGATCGCGCCGCTCGCCGGCCCGCGCAGCCAGCGGCGGTGCACGACGACGAGCGCGCCGAGCGTCAGGATCATCGCGAGCGCGGTGATCTCCTTGATCGACCCGAACAGCACGTACGCGTAGACAAGCGCCGGCAGCACCGCCGTGAGCGCCGCGAGCATCGCCCATCCCCGGGCGAGACGCATGCGCCTCGCGAGCAGCCACGCGGGCCCCGTCGCGATCGCGAGCATGAACGCGTTGAAGGGCTCGAAGGCCCACGTGAGTGGCAGGCCGAGCACGAACGCGCTGCCGCCGAAGAGGGTGTCTGCCCCGGACGGGTAGCCGCTGTTGTAGTAGTCGTTGATGAACTGCCCGTAGGAGTTGTGCAGGTCCAGGTGCACGTAGTGCTGGCCGTGACGGATCAGGAAATCGGCGCCGAGCATGTGCACGGCCGAGTCGGCGAGCGTCATGTAGGAGGAGAACGTGGGGCGCCCCGCGAGGAGCACGGGAGCAAGCGCGAGCAGGTAGGCGAGCACCGGCAGCGCAGCCGCGCCGCGGAGCTCGCCGAGACGGCGCGCCAGCGCTGTTGCCCGCCGCCGGCCCAACGCGAACCCGCCCGCCGCAAGGAGCACAACGAGGTAGGGCGTGGCCGCAGCGAGCGGATATGCGTAGGTGCTCAGCTGCGTGAGCGCGATCAGCGCAGCGGCCCCGACCGCGAGCAGCAACGGTGCCGGCAACCCACCGGCGCTGCAGCTGTCAACCAGCAGCCCCGCGCCTGCGCAGAGCACCGCGAGCACGCACGGATAGACCAGCGCAGTGGCGAGAAACATCGGGGCCGCTCGGATCATATCTGCCGGGTCGGGGAGCGCCCTGACCTGCCGTGAGGGAGCCTGATGCGGCGCCGATCGGAGTAACCTGATAGACTTTGTGAGAAAGACACCTCGACCTGGAGCAAGCAATGATTCTCGGGCTTATCGCACTTTGGATCCTCGCCCTGGCAATGGTCGGCGGACTGTGCCTCGCGGCGCGCCGCGGCGACGTCGAGCAGTGTGCCCAGGAGCGGCGGCCGTCGCGCGAATGGGCCCTGCTCGAGGACTCCCGCCACTCGTTCATCGTGGCCGACGCGAGCGCCGCGGGCACGCCGCGCGCCGAGCACGCAGCCGAGCTCACCGGGGCTCGCGAAGTCGCGGCCTGAGGCGGGCTCTCGGGGCCTCGCGTACCATCATCCTCGGGCGCGCTCGAGGAGGGGCGCGTGGGCTGCCCTTCGACCATCTAGCGAGCGCCCGGGAGGTGCATCGACTTGAGCGGCGCAGATGTGGGCTCGGCGGACTTCGGCGAGGGCCCGCGTGACCCCGAGGAGCTGGAGGCGACCGCGCCGTCGACGCACGGCGAGATCTCCGCGCGCACGACGCTCGGAGCGGTGGCGCTATCCGTCGCCGACCTCGACCGGTCGCTCGACTACTACCGGCAAGCCGTCGGGCTCGAGCTGATCGAGCGGAGCGCCGGCCAGGGCAGACTCGGCGTCGCCGGGCGCTGCCTGCTGGAGCTGAGCGAGCAGCCGGGTGCCCGGCCGTCCGCGGGACACACCGGCCTCTACCACTTTGCCCTGCTGCTGCCGCAGCGCGCGGACCTGGCTCGCTGGCTTGCGCACGCGGCGCAGGATCGCGTTCGGCTCCTCGGCGTCTCCGACCACTTCGTCAGCGAAGCGCTCTACCTCAGCGACCCCGACGGGCACGGCATCGAGATCTACTGGGATCGTCCGCGCGAGGCCTGGGAGGGACAGGTCGCCGCGCGGATGACGACGCTGCCGCTCGACGTTCAGGACCTGCTTGGCGTGCTCGATCAGCCGCCGGCCGAGGAGTATGCGGGACTGCCCGCCGGAACGATCATGGGCCACGTCCATCTCAAGGTGGCCGCGGTCGCCGACACGATCGCGTTCTTCCGCGACGTGCTGGGATTCGCCCTGATGGCACAGCTCGGTCCGCAGGCCGCGTTCCTCGCGGCCGGCGGCTACCACCACCACGTTGGCGCGAACACGTGGGAGAGCGCGGGCTCCTCGCCGCCGCCGCCCGGCACGGCCGCCCTGCGCCACGCCACGATCGTGCTGCCCGACGAGGACGAGCGCGAGCGGCTCCTCGATCGCGTGAAGCAGAGCGGGCAGGAGCCGCTCGAGAGCGCCGGCGGCCCGGCGATCCGCGATCCCTCCGGCAACGCGCTGCTGCTCACCGTCGCCTAGCGCCGGCGCGCCCCACCCCGCCCCCGTGTTCCTCGTAGTGCAGGCTCAGTCCGGGCAGCTCGGCGAGCGCCATCGCGGCGAAAGCCTACGTCAGCCGCGAGATGACGTGGCTCAGCATCCGTACATCGCGGTGCGCGCGTCCTCGAGCGTGGACCCCAGATGCTCGGCGCTTCCCCGGTAGGCCGGGCCGCTACCGTCGGTGAGCAGGCGATAAACGATCGCAAGGCCTCGCGCGTAGAGCGGAGTGCTGCTCCTGAGCAGGGCAGCGAGCTCCGCGAGCTGCGGCTCGTTGGCGCGCACGTGCTCGCCGCGGGCGAGCGCCCAGCAGCGCCGTCGGTCTCCCCTCGCGGCGCCCAGCAGGCGTTCGACTCCTTCCGCGAGCTGCGTGCGCTCGCGTGCCGAGGCGAGCCTCGCTGAGCGCGCGGCCAGCTGCGGGCTGCTCGCGGGATCCGCCCCGTCGATCAGCTCGCGGTCGAGCGACGCGCGGCGCAGCCACGCGAGCAGTCGCGCGACCGCACCGGGTCCGAGCGTGCTCACGCTGAGCCGGTTGTAGGCCACAGCGTGCCCATCGACGCCCGCCGCCTCGAAGCCCTGCCGTAGCATGACGATGACACCTCCATAATGGGCTGGGTGGTGTTGTAACCTATCAACGCCTTATACTGGTGTCAAGAGACAATGCACCCGACTCCGAATGAACTCGAGCTGGTGATCGACTTCGTCAACACGCGCGATATCGAGAAGTCCACCGATGCACTCGCGGGCGATGGCCTGCGCGAGTGGCTCGAGAGCCGAGGGCTGCTGGACGCGCCCGGCGAGACGCTCGGCGAGCGCGAGCGCGCCCAGGCGACGCGCCTGCGCGAGGCGCTGCGCGCCGTGATGCTCGCGAACAACGGCGCGCCGCCCGATGCGCACGCCGGCCCGGAGCTGGAGGGTGCGGCGAGCAGGGGCGGGCTCTCCGTGCATTTCACCGCCGATGGCAGCGCGAGCCTCGCACCGGCAGCGCCGGGCTTCGCCGGCGCACTCGCGAGGCTACTCGTCCCTGTCGCGTACTCGAGCAGCGATGGCACCTGGTCGCGCGCCAAGGCCTGCCGCGCGCCGGACTGCCAGTGGGCGTTCTATGACCGTTCGCGCAACCACTCGGGCGTCTGGTGCGACATGGCGGTGTGCGGGAATCGGACGAAGGTCCGCGCCTACCGGGGTCGCAAGTCAGGCGGTTGACCCGCCGGGTGAGCGTGCCGGCCGTCGCTCCGCCAATGCCCCCGGCTGGATTCGAACCAGCGACCCTCGGATTAGAAGTCCGATGCTCTATCCAGCTGAGCTACGGGGGCGGGCCCACCCCTGCGCCGGGCGTGACCGCGAGGGCCGGACTCCGCGCATTGCCCTGCATCGTGGCACGTGCCGGGGATCGATCGCGGCGCCGAGCGCGCGCCGAGCGGCGCCGCACGATCGAGGTACTTAGGCAGCGTTGAGAAGAAACGTGTAAAAGTTGGCCTATGAGCTCCGTCGAAGACGACGCGGACCTGACGCGCAAGCAGCGCCGCGAACAGGCGCGCGAGGAGCGTAAGGCACTCGAGCAGGCCGAGGCTGCGGACGCCGTGCGGCGCAAACGCATGACGCGGCTCGGGATCGTGGTCGCGGTCGTCGTCGTGGCCGTCGTCGTGGTCCTGATCGCCACGGGCGGCTCGAGCAACAGCCACACAGCCACCAGCAGCACTGCGAAGACCGCGACTGAGACGGGAATCACCTCGCTCGTGAGCGGCATCCCCCAGAGCGGGAACGTGCTCGGCAGCCCGACCGCCCCCGTGACGCTCGTCTACTTCGGCGATCTAGAGTGCCCGGTCTGTCGCGAGTTCACGCTCGGAGCGCTGCCTGCGGTCATCCAGAAGTGGGTGCGCACCGGCAAGCTGAAGATCGAATACCGCTCCCTGGAGACGGCCACGCGCGAACCGGAAGTGTTCAAGACCCAGCAGGTGGCAGCGCTCGCGGCGGGCAAGCAGGACAAGATGTGGAACTTCATCGAGACCTTCTACCACGAGCAGGGAGAAGAGGACAGCGGCTACGTCACCGAAAAGTACCTCCAGGAACTGGCCCAGCAGGTGCCGGGCCTCGACCTGGCGAAATGGACGACGGACCGCAGCGAACCGGCGCTCGCCAACCAGGTCGCCAGCGACGAGCAGGCGGCCAGCAACGCGGGCTTCACCGGCACGCCGTCGTTCCTGATCGGCAAGAGCGGCGGCGCCCTCAAGAAGCTCGAAAACCCCTCCCTCACCGAATCGAGCGGCTTCGACGCCGAAATCGAAAAGCTCCTCGCGGGCTAGGAGCGAGCGCGGACCGCGATGGGCGCCAACAAGCTGAGGATCACGCTGATCGTGCTGGGCGTCATCGGGATGGCGATCGCGAGCTACCTGACCTACATCCACTACGCCGAAATCAAGCCGCTGTGCACGGCCGGCAACAGCTGCATCAAGGTGCAGAGCTCGGTCTACTCGAAGCTCGCCGGGGTGCCCGTCGCCCTGATGGGTCTGATCGGCTACGTCGCGATCCTGATCTCGTTGCTGATCCCCCAGAGCGAGAACACGCGGTTCGCGACGATGGCCCTGACGCTCGTCGGCTTCGCGTTCAGCGCCTACCTGACCTATCGCGAGCTGTTCTCGATCCACGCGATCTGCGAGTGGTGCGCGACCTCGGCGGGGATCTTGACGATCATGATGTGCCTGTCGGTGTGGCGCTTCCTGCGCGGCGATCCGGCTCCCGCGAGCGCCGGCGCAGCGGCCGCCGCCGCGCCCGAAGCGAGCGCGCCGCTGGGCACGGCCTCGACCTGAGCGCGAGCTAGTCAATCCGTCCACTGAGGTGGTGCCGTTCCCTGCAATCGCAGCGCACGGGCCGACGTGGAGGGCAATGGCGAGTGAAGCTGCGAGCAGACCCCACGCTAGCGCAGCCCCGGCGATCGGGGGCGCGACGCGGATCGCGCGGCTGTTCGAGATGACCAGCGACCTGCTCGCGACGATCTCGCTCGATGGGCGCTTCACGCTGCTCAACCCCGCGTGGGAGCAGTTGCTGGGCTGGAGTCGCGAGGAGCTGTTGGCGCAGCCGATCGAGCACCTGATACACCCCGACGACGTCGAGCGGACGCTGCAGCTGATGCTCGCGGGCGCGAGCACCCCCGCCCAGCTGGAGAGCTTCACCAACCGCTACCGCCACCGCGACGGCTCCTGGCGCTGGCTGATGTGGAGCGCGCGCTGCGACGGCGACACGTGGTACGCGGCGGCCAAGGACGTGACCGACCGCATGTGGCTGGAGCGCCAGGCGCTGCACGACCCGCTCACCCGCCTGCCCAACCGCCTGCTGCTGATGGACCGCGCCCGCCAGGCGCTCACGCGCCTGCACCGCAACGAGGGCGTGGTGGCGCTGCTGTTCATCGACCTCGACCGCTTCAAGGCGGTCAACGACAACCTCGGGCACGACGTCGGCGACCGGCTGCTGATCGCGACCTCCGAGCGCCTTGCCGAGCTGATGCGCGACAGCGACACGGTTGCCCGGCTGGGCGGCGACGAGTTCGTGATCCTGGCGGAGGACATCGAGGGCGAGGGCGAGGCGCTCGCACTCGCCGAGCGCGTGCTCGACGCGCTCGAGCGTCCATTCCCCTGCGGCAAGGCCGAAGTGGCGATGCTGGCGAGCGTCGGGATCTCGGTCTCGCGCGACCCCGACACCGACCCCGAGGTCATGCTGCGCGAGGCCGACGTCGCCATGTACCGGGCCAAGGGCGCCGGCGGGCGCCGCCTCGAGCTCTTCGACGAGAGCCTACGCCGCGAGGTCAGCATGCAGCGCGAGATCGAAAACCAGCTGCGCCACGCGCTGCCCCGGCGCGAGCTGCTGCTCGCCTATCAGCCGATCCTCACGCTCGCCGGCGGGCGCACGGTGGCCGCGGAGGCGCTGGTGCGCTGGATGCCGCAGCCGAACAAGGGCGAGATGCTGCCCGCGACGTTCCTGCCGCGCGCCGAGGAGAGCGACCTGATCGTGCAGATCGGCAACTGGGTGCTGCACACGGCCTGCGCGCAAGCGGAGGCGTGGCGACGCGCCGGCCTGACGATCCCGGTCTCGGTGAACGTGTCGGCGCGCGAGCTGACCGAGCTCGACCTCGCCGAGCGCGTGCGCGAGGAGCTCGCCTACTGCCGCTTGCCCGGACGCGCCCTGTGCCTGGAGGTGAGCGAGGATGCGGTTCACCGCGACCCCGAGCGCGCCCGCTCGGCGCTGAAGGACGTCAAGCGCCTTGGCGTGTCGATCGCACTTGACAACTTCGGCTCGGGCGAAAACTCGCTCGGCCTGCCGAGCAACCTGCCGCTGGACATCCTGAAGGTCGACCGCGGCCTGATCCAAGGCTTCGAGCGCGACAAGGACCGGCGGGCCGTGGTCGCGGCCACGCTCGCACTGGCCAAGGAGGCCGGGCTGACCGCGGTCGCTGTCGGCATCGAGACCAACCGCCAGCTGGCGTTGGTGCGCGAGCTCGACTGCGCGATCGGGCAGGGCTTCCTGCTGCACAACCCCGCCGCGCCGGAGCGACTGCGTCTCAGAGACCCGGCGGGGCCGGTAACGTCCGCGCCATGGCGCCCGCTCGTGCGACTGCGCGGCAGCGATCCTCGTCCCTGAGCGAGGACGCACAGACCACGCGCTACAAGCGCGAGGTCGCTCGCGCCGCCGCGGAGTTGATCGAGGACGGGATGCTGGTGGGCCTCGGCACGGGCTCGACGGTCGCCCAGCTGCTGCCCGCGATCGCGGCCCGCGGCCTCGCCGGCCTGCGCTGCGCGGCCACCTCGCCGGCGACCGAGCTCAGCGCGCGCGCCCTCGGCCTGCGCGTCGAGACGCTCGATCAGCTCGGCGAGCTCGACATCGCGATCGACGGCGCCGATCAGATCGACGCGGACGGCTGGCTGATCAAGGGCGGCGGTGGCGCGCACACGCGCGAGAAGATCGTCGCCTGCGCCGCACGGCGCTTTGTGGTGATCGCCTCCGCCGAGAAGGCCGTGCGCGAGTTGACACCGCCGGTGCCCGTCGAGCTGTTGCGCTTCGGCGTGGCGCTGACGCTGCAGGCGCTCGCGCCGGCCGAGCTGCGCGACCTGCCCGAGAGCCCCGACGGTGGGCTGCTCGCCGACTACCTCGGGACGATCGGCGATCCGCGTGCGCTCGCCGCGCGCCTGGCGGCCACGCCGGGGCTGGTCGAGCACGGGCTGTTCGCCCCCGAGCTCGTCAGCGAGATCCTGATCGCGGGCGCCGACGGCGTGCAGCGGCGCGCCGGCGCCAAGCGCGAGGCCTAGCGGGCCGCCAGCGGGCGCAGCTCCTCACTGGGGGACTGCACGTGGCGGGCGAGGACGCCGTCCTCGCCGACGGCGTACGCGCCCATGCGCAGCAGCGGCGGCGAGTAGACGTGCAGCGTGACGGCGGGGTCGCGGCCGGCGTGGCGCACCCGGTGGATGTCCGCGGGCGAGAAGTGGAAGCGCTGGCCCGCGAGGAACACGCGGCTGAGCGGCGCGCGGTCGATCACGAGACGCTCCTCGCGCACGGACCCGCTAAGGACCGCCACGGCACCCGCGGAGACGTCGTGGTCGTGAAAGCCGGTGTCGTGATCGTCCATCCAGCAGATCAGCCAGGCGGTGATGTGCTCGTCGCTGAGCAGCTCCTCATAGCGGCGCTGGCTGGCGTCGTGGCGGACGAGATCGATCCATAGCTCGGGCCGCTCGGAGAGCTCGCCCGCGAAGCGCTCGAGCTCAGGCCCGCTGAGGTCGCGCCCGCGCGGTCGCGGCACCGACGAGAAGGGCCCAGGCGAGCGTGAGGCCGTGCCCGGCGCCGGGACGGCGCTGATCGACGCCGGGCTCACGGCAGCACCGCCATCGGCGATGGGCCGAGCGCTGCGCAGGTGCTCTCACAGATGCGCTCCCAGTCGAGCTCGGGCGAGCTGCCCGCCGGCCCGGACGGGTCGAGGACGGGCCGGTCGGAGCCGTACACCAGCTGTTGCGCACCGACGACCTCCGCGACGCTGCGCACGGCCGCGTCGCCGTAGGAGGAGGTGTCGTAGAAGACCAGGGGGTCGGGCGCCTCTGCGGAGGGCCCGCCGCGCGAGCGCAGGCGCTCGGCGTGCAGCGGTGCGAGGCCCGCGAGCATCGTGAAGACGACGCGCAGCCGCGGGTGACGCGCGCGCCCACCGGCGCTGAAGGCAAGCCAGGCCGCGTGCATGCCCGCGACGTAGCCGGTGAGTGCCGGCCACCACAGCGGCTCCCCGAGCGAGCACTCCCCAGCCCCTGCAACGCCCGGGCGACCGTGCCCGGGCCCCGGGTGCACGAGCAGCGGCGCGCCGCGCTCCTCCAGACGCACGAGCAGCGGCTGCAGGCGCGCCAGCGCGTCGACCCCGGCGAGAGCACCGGCCGGCAGCGAGATGCCCACGCAGCCGCGCGCGAGTGCCTCGTCGACGTCGAGTGGATCGGGACGGTCGAGGGCAACGGCACCCCACACGCCGAACGGCCCATCCAAAGAGAGCGCGCCCTCGTGATAGGCGTCGATCAGCGCGAGCGACTGCTCGCGCGCGAGCGACTCGATCCCGAGCGGACTGGAGAGACAGAGCAGCGCTCGGTCGAGCCCGTCCTGCTCGACGAGCGCGCTGCGCCGCGCGGGCGCCTCGCCGGTGAGGTCGATCACGTAAGGGCGCTCGCCCGCCAGGTAGAGCACGGTGAGCCCGTGCTCGCGACGGATAAAGGGCAGCTCGCGCCGCGCCGCGAGCGCCTGCACGAGCGGCTCGCTCCAGAGATGCTGGTGGACGTCGATCTTGATCATTGTCATATTCTAGAGCTTCTCGATCGGTTTTATGCACATTAGCATGCCGAGAGCCTCCCCCCTTCCCGGCGACGGGTCGGAACGCTCAGCTGGGCATGCCGAGAACGTCGCGCACCCACCGCCGCAGCAGCCGCCGGTAGGCGAGGTCGCTGGCGGCGATCACGACGACGACCAGCGCGCCTCGGTAGTGCAGGGTGGA
>Ga0209656_10001810_pt1 | contig 13980 bp, 13 predicted proteins | sample BogFormECP12_OM2_FD_188239 | JGI IMG/M metagenome (GOLD analysis project Ga0209656, IMG submission 188239) | Bog forest soil microbial communities from Calvert Island, British Columbia, Canada - ECP12_OM2 (SPAdes) (version 2) | ecosystem: Environmental > Aquatic > Freshwater > Wetlands > Bog ... | reverse complement strand
TCATCTGCCGTAGGAAGGGTCAGGCCTTCACGTTGTATCTCGGTCAGCACATCCGCGATCGCCGCGTTGAGTTCTCGCGTGGTGAATTTCGTAATGCCGACGTACCTGATCCGCGCGGCCACGCTCTCGGGCGCCGCCGGAGGATTGACCGGTTCAGGCTGTGCGGCGAGTGGGGCGTTCGTAGGCTGTGCAACAAGAATGCTGGCAATCGGTAATGCGAACGACACGACTACAGCGACAAATACCCATCTCATCGGAAGCGAACCAAATACTTTAAACGTCCTCGGTAACTGCTTGTTCCGAAGTCGCCAATAATTTGCCAATTTTTTGTAAGTTTGAAGGTGCTGACAATATCCTGTTCGCCCGCTCTGTCGCCCGGGGTCACATTCACCGAAAACCGGTCGATAAACGGCTCCTTGTTTTCCTCAGCGCGATTGGTACTTGGGAAGAACTTCTTATAGATCTGTTGCAGCACGATGAACGTTGCTCGACCGGCCAGCAGCGACGGATTTTGCGCGAACGTCGATGCGGTCGATCCGGTTGCCAAAAGCACGAGAATGTCTCCTTGGGACAGAGGAGGGGAGCTATCCAGCAGCACAGTGGGATTTGAGACATTCCCGAAAATGCGGGCCCGCACATCGTAGTCACTAACTGTCGACCGTCCGACAATGCTCAAGCTCGGGTCGAGAATGTTGGCTCCCTGAACAAAGTTGATGGTTCCGCCGTCAATCTCCATTTTGCTGAATGGAAGGTTTGCAACCAGGCGATCAATCCGTACGGCCCCGGTGACGGTTGGAGCCGACCCGGTGCCGCCGGCTTGCAGATTGACGCTTACCCTCCCTCGGGCAAGATTGCTTTGCACCAAGAACGGGTTGTCGGTCCGAATGGCGATGTTGAACTTCCAATCCTTGAACGGTGGGGTTTCGATCGCAATTTTGGGCATCGCTCCGGCCGGTGGCTGCGGCGGGGGGCGCCCCGGCAGATTGAGTGGAAGGATATCGATATCCTTGAAGAAACGGCTGTTGGTGATCCCGACTGTTCCATCAATCTGTCCGGCAGACAGCGCCCCACGGACTGCCATGTCCAGGTTCGCTCGAACAATGATGCCGTCGCTACGCGTTAGGAGCACCTGTTTGCCGTTCAGCATGATGTCAAATTTAGGGTTGGTGCCGTCCGTTAAATCGATCCCTCCGGCGGCGTTGAAGGAACCCCCACCGGCCAGTCCTCTCAGCTGATCTACCGTAATGTGATCACGCCGAAACGAGATGTTCGCAGCAAATTCGGAAATCGGCGGCACTGTGTCCGTTTTGGCTTGGAATCTCGCCAGATTCGCTCGAATTGCTCCGGTCAGGTCAGGCCTCTTGATGGTCCCATTCACCGTGACGTTGGCCCCTGCCGAACCTTCGATCACTTTGATATCCGGGACGAGTTTGCGCAAAAATGCCAGTTTCGTGGCGGGCCAGTTCACAGCGAATTGCAGCGGGGTGCTATCGGGAATGGTCCCCGATTGAATGATCTGACCGAGATCGAGCGGCATCTTGCCGGTCACACTCCATGGCTGGATGTCCGGTTGCGCGATTTTGCAGTTAGTCGTCAGCACCTTGTCGGCGATCCGAACGGAAAAATCGCCGTTTGCCGCCGACAGATTGGAGACGCCGGCGAGTTTGATGTCGCGCGCGTTCGCTGTGAGCTGAATCAGTGGGTCGCGCAAGGTCTGCGATGCTTGAATCCTGAACCCAACTGTCCCTGTCACCTGAGGTTTCCCGGTTTGGAAGGAGGCCAGAGAAATTTTGTCTCCCCCGATGTCGATGGTAACGGGCTGATCGAGGTCGACCTTTTGTCCACTCTGCAGATTGAGTGGAATCTTAATGTTTCCGGCGATGATATTGCCGCTTCGCCGTATACTTAACTTCGGGACCTGAAATGCTTGCGGGCTCAAAAGTATCGAGGCATCGACGGCCGCATAAGGTGACGCGACCTGAAATTGGGGAATCTCGACACTTGATCCCTGATAGCTGCCGGTCAGGTCAATCTTGGTGCTCTGGACGATTTTGGTGCGCAGATTGTCCCCATGTAGCTCGAAAGTGCCTGTCTGACTTTTCACGGGTCCTTTCCCCTGCCAGCTCAGGTTCAGTTTTCCGCCCAGACCAAGATCTTGCCCGAATGATTTGATCGCTTCATTTAGAAATCCAACGTCCTGAAACTGGATTGTCGCGTTGGAGTCATAGTCGTACGGTTCTTGGAGCAATGCGTTTCCGTTCGCATCGATAAAGTTATCTTTGTTGAACGTAATCTTGCAGGTCGAGAGCTCGAGTTTCTGATTCAGCAGGTTCGCTTCGAATTGAATGGTCCGCACCAATAGGCCGCGATAGTTGATCTGGTTGCCGTCCACATGAACCGTTCCGTCGGGAAGCCCTTTTTTGACGTCTCCGGCGAACGACCAGTTTGCATGAATATTGCCGCTGGCGAGAGGCGCTTGCCCGGCCGTCACGAGCATCTGTTTGAACACCCCGAGATCGTTGAGTTCGATCGCCCCGTTCGTTTGGTAGGCGTACGGCTCTGTCAGGCCCGCCTCGCCGGTCAGGTCTACATAATTTGTATCATTCAGGCTGATCCGGCCCGCTTCGATCGTCGCCAGTGAATTCTCAATCTTTGCCTGAAGATTGATATTTTGGACCGGCATCCCGGCGTATTGGATTTGACTGCCGGAAACTTGAACCTTTGCCGAGGGGCTGTGAATGTCGCCTGAACCGGTAAAGTTCGCAGTCAACTGGCCGCTGATCCCGGGCTTTATGCCAAAGTTCTTGAAGATGTCATTTAGTACCCCCAGGTCCTTGAAAATTAATCCGCCGTCGACATTGAATGGGAACGGATCCATCAACCGGACTGAGCCCGAAAGCTGCAGATAGTTGTTCGGATCGAGTGCGACCCGTAAATTCTGGATTTGCGCTTTGTTCTCTTTAATCACTGTGTCGAGCCCAAGGGATTGCAGGATCATCCCATGATATTTCAACTGGTCCCCGGCGGCTCGAACCGTGCCGTCGACCTGAAGATGATCGATACGCACGTCGCCATTCGCAGTGAGAGTTCCCTCAACTTGGTTCTGCCGGACAAAATCGCCGATTGAGGCAACTTTGAATCTCACCCGCGCGCCGATTTGCTTAGGGTCAATCGGAACTTGCTGTGTCGGGAGCGGGACCTTTGCATCAGCTTCGATCTGACTGGTACCCGATGCCACGTTGGCGGTGCTGGTCACGGTTTTCCCGTCGGTCATTGCACAGGACAGGTGAATCGTATCGATATGTGCGTCCTGATATTGAATGTCCGAACATTTGCTCGACACCACGGCTGCGACCGACGACCAGATATCGGAATCGAGCGGGAGCGTCGCAACGGCCATCAATAGAGAGTCGACCTTCGAGAGAGACAACCCGGGCAAAGAGTTCGGCATCGCAATATCGGAAACAGAGTCCGCGAAGAGGGCCTGGGCTCGTCCGTTGAGTATTCCGATGGATCCGGACGCGAGAGACGCGGCTTTGAGACCGGGAACAAAGCGTTCGGGTTCGGTAACTGAAACGGCAACGCCGATATTGGCGGTGGAACCGGTGAGCAGGTCTTTCGCATCGCCTGCCAGTATGAAGCCGCCGGCCGCCCGAACCTGATTTGCGCCGGCGTCGACCGATAATTCTCGGATCTCGCCTTTTCCGCGATCAACGAAGATGGAAACTCTGAAGGTATCGATCAAATAGTTCTGATATTTGATTGCGTTCGCGTCCGCCAAAATTGATCCCGAAAGGCTTGTTGGATGATCCAGTTCGCCATTCAAATGAACTTCGATCTTCGGAACCGAACCAGAGATCGGAATCGGCGTCAGCCTTTGCAATTGCACCAGGTCCAGGTCAAGGAGGCTCACCGTCGCGTCGACGGAGGGTTTGTCGGCCGGTTGAAGATAGGATGCATTCCCCGCGATCGATGCGCCGAGCGCGTGTGCGTCGAGGGCCAAGCCGTATTTGCCCTGTTCCGAACCCGAAAGATCGATCTGGAGCCGGTGCAAATCCAGCAACGGCGGGAGCGCAAAATCTGTCAACGCCAGCTTGTTTTGCCGGTCGGTGAGGCCCGCATGCAGATTGTCCCATGCGCCGACTCCCGGCACAAGCACGGCGTCGCAGGCCAGATACCCTTCTTCTCCCTGTTGAAATTTCATCGCGAAATTTTTGACCTCCAGGTTTCCAGTCGGCGTCCGAACAAGGAGATCCACATGCTGGATATCGATTTTCCTTGGAATGACAGCCGGAATCCGGAGGCCGCCCGATTTGGTCTGGCCTTGCGGCGGAGCCGGTTCAGAGGAAGGACGCACAACGACGTCGACATTTTTTAACTCGATGAGGTCGACAACGTTCGGGAAGTCTCTTTTGAACAGAGCCGGCAAATTGTATCGAAATGCGATCCGTCTGGCGTCCACGCGTTCGACCGGAAGTTTGGTGTTTCCCGGCAACGGCTGCAGATGAAGATCTTCAACATAGAGGCTGGAAAAAATCGAGCCCCCAATTTTGAACTGGAGATCGAAAGCTTGCGACTTCGCGACTTGCTGAGCGACAACTTGAGCGATCCCGAAGATGATCTGCTGGTAAAAGACCAGCGCCAGGATAATCAATACTGGCAGGCCTACGGCGAGGTATTTCAGCCATCGGAATCGCTTTGGCGTTGCTGGCATACTGCTGGTGAAACCTGGTCTCCCCTGCAACGAAGGTTATGTTATTCCGGGGACAGGAGACTAGAAGTAAAATGGAATCCCAAGTTCCTGGAAGGCCTTCTTGTTTTCGCCGAAATATTTGGCGCCGAGCGCGTCAAAGCCGCCCGATTCTTTGAATTGTTTGAGGAACCCGTTGATCTGTGTTCCGAGCGCGTCATTTCCTTTCTTAATACCCATAGCCCAATCTTCTTGTGTAAAGGGTTGCAAAATTGCTCGTGTTGTCGCCTCGTATTTCTTCCAGTTCTCGAAAACCGAAATCTGGTCGTAGATAAAGCAGTCTGCTTTCCCTTGCGAGACTTCGATGGCGCAGGCGCTTTGATCATTGAGTACGAGCAGTTTCGCGTTTTTGAAATGCTGGAGGGCGTAAATGTTCCCGGTTGTCCCCTTCTTCACCACAACGTTGCGGCCGGGCTTGTCCACATCATTGATCGATTGAATGTCGCTGTTTTTCGCCGCAAGGATCGCGAGCCCCATCTTCAAATAGGGATCGGTGAAATCGATCGATTTCTTGCGGTCCTCTGTAACCGTCATCGACGATATGATCACGTCGATTTTGCCTGTCTTCAAAGACGGGATTAAACCGTCAAAAGGAATGTTCTCGATCCGAACCGGACGATTCAGGTATTGGCCCATCGCATGTGCCATGTCGACGCTCACGCCGGCTGGTTGACCGCTTGAATCCAGCATCTCGAACGGTGGGAAGGCCAATTCCATACCAATCACAAGTGCGTTTTGGTCGGCACGGACAATCGGGATGAGAATCCCGAGCATGGCGAGCAGCAGGGTAGGCAGTTTCACAAAACGGAGTTCTATTCTTCATAGAAGCCGTTTTCAATCATAGAGATTCAGTCGCGTCTTGTCTATGAATGGGCGATAGGACTGAGCGAAGGGATTTAACCCATTCCATCCTACCTCTTTACAACCGCTCCCCGCGACCGTAATCAAGGCTGATGCTGGAAGTCAGGGATCTCACGGTCAGTTTCCGATCCGACGGCGGAAAGGTTCCTGCAGTCCGCTCCGTTTCCCTTGTTCTGGAGAAGGGAGAGACCCTGGCAATTGTTGGAGAAAGCGGAAGCGGCAAATCGGTGACCGCGATGGCTCTCACGCGCCTGCTTCCCGAGCCGCCGGCGATCTATGAGGAAGGTGACATTTTATTTGAAGGGGAGTCGGTTTTACGAATGAATGAACGGCAACTGCGCGCCCTCCGCGGAAATCGGATTGCTTATATTTTCCAGGATCCCGCGACAAGTCTGAATCCGGTATTCTCTATATACGAACAGATCGCGGAGGCAATCCGTTTGCATCGGCCTGATGTGCACGAAGTGCGAAAGGAAGTCGTCTATTGGCTGGACCAGGTTGGGATTGTCGACGCCGCGGGAAGATTGAAAGATTATCCGTTCCAGCTTAGCGGCGGAATGCAGCAGCGCGTTATGATTGCAATGGCCCTCTGTTGCCGGCCGGCAATTCTCGTTGCGGATGAACCAACCACCGCGCTGGATGTTACGATCCAACGGCAAATCCTCGATCTGTTCCGGGACCTGAAACGCAAATACCTTATGTCGATCCTCCTGATTACCCACAATTTCGGTATCATCCGCGGTTTGGCCGACAAGGTTGCTGTGATGTTTCGCGGCCGCGTGGTTGAGTTTGGGGACACCGAATCAGTTCTCCGAGAGCCGCAGCACCCGTATACGCAGGCTTTGATCGAATGTATCCCGAGGCTTGGCATGAAACTCGACCGACTGAAGACGATCAACTATTCAACCTTGCCGGGGAATTGACGAGGGTCGAGTTCAGGGGCCGTGAATTGAACCCATTTCCAGATAACGTTTTGCTACGAAGACATATTTTGCGGCGAGTTCCGCAATCCCTTTCTCCTCGTCGCCTGTCAACATGCGGATGACCCTGGCTGGGGAACCTAAAACCAGGGAGCAGCGCGGAATTACGGAACCTTTTGTTACAAGTGCACCGGCGCCAATGATGGAGCCGGCTCCGATTTCTGCGCCATCCATGAGGGTGGCATTCATGCCGATCAGCACTCGATCCTGAACGAGGCATGCGTGCAGGATTGCCCGGTGACCGCAGGTCACCTGGTCCCCGATGGTGAGGCTGTACTGATCCGCCACATGCAGGATCGAACCATCCTGGATATTTGTCTCTGAGCCGATTCGAATCTCATTGATATCGGCCCGGATAACGCTCTGGAACCAGATGCTGGACCGCGAGCCGACCGAGACTTTGCCGACGAGGGTTGCGTTTGGGGCGACAAAGACATCGCTTGGAACCACCGGTTTTGCGCCTAAAAACCGCTCAAGCCGCTCCAGGATTAGCTTCGGATCCATAAAAAAAACATTAATGCATTGACAATAAAGGACGAATGTTGTCAAAACGACAAAATTAGGAGCGTTCGTCCGCAAACCGGCTTGGATACTAGGTTCCAAAGCCTCTCGTCCCACGACAAACGCCTCGTTTATCATGAACAAAGTAGAGTTAGTTGAAGCGGTTCAAAAGCAACTCGGAAGCGAAACGAGTAAGACGGAAGCGGAAAGGGCGGTCACAGCTGTCATCAACGCGGTGAAGGTCGGCGTAAAAAAGGATAAGATCGTTCAGTTGGTAGGATTTGGAACTTTTAAGGTAGTCGAGAGAAAAGCGAGAAAAGGTGTCAATCCGAAAACCCTTCAGCAAATTCGTATCCCGAAATCGAAGACCGTCAAGTTTGTTCCAGGCAAGGACTTCAAAAGCAAAGTCTAGCCTGATCTTCTCAGAAGTTTTTCAACTTTTGAGAAGGTCACCCGTAGCAAGCTGCTTGGAAAGCAGCTTGCCCTGGAATTTGGACATTTTTGAGGTCGTCCCTGAAAGGGACGGACGAAAGTAGCCCGGCGATTCATCGCCGGGTGCCCGGTTAAAATGTCGTCTCGTCCCGGAGGGACGACTGAAAATAGCCTGGGTCCCGCGGCGGCGGGCGACTGCCGGATCGGCGCTCCGTGAGCATTTCTCACGGGGCCGTGGGAAATGCGGGCTAGGCTTTAGAGGGCATTCAGGGAACATGTTTTCCCCCCCGCGACCGAGAAAACCCGTTTGGCCTGGCGGCCTGACGCGTTTTCTCTATTCGGGTTCGAATTCAAGCTGCGGGCGGTTGACTCGGTCGACCGCCGGTCCTTAGGATAGGACAGCATATTTCTTATGAAGAAATTAATAATCCTCACCTCCGTATCGGCGTTTCTGCTGATTCATTCCGCTTTTGCGGCTGACACCTTCGTGTTCGACAAAGCCCATTCGACGATGGGGTTTGAAGTCCGGCACCTGTTCTCGAATGTGCCCGGCAAGTTTAATGACTTCGAAGGCTCAATCAATTACGACGACGCGAATCCCGACCAGTCCTCCGTTGAGGTAACCATCAAAACCGCCAGCATCGACACCGGAGTCAAAATGCGCGACGACGATCTGCGATCGCCAAACTTCTTCGACGCCGCAAAATTTCCGACAATCACCTTCAAGAGCAAATCCGTTAAATCGACCGGCAAAGACACGGCGGACGTTACCGGCGACCTGACCATGCATGGCGTCACGAAAGAAGTCGTCCTCAAAGTCGACCTGATCGGTAAGGGTACTGGAATGAAGCCTGGATCGATTGTTAGTGGCTGGGATGCGACCACTGCATTGAAGCGCAGCGATTACGGATTGACCTGGAACAAAGTGATTGAAGGGACGCAAGTCGTCGGAGACGACGTGAAGATCGAACTCCACGTCGAAGCGGATAAGCAATAAGCCCTGTGACGGATGCGATCCTCAGTTCGCGCGAGGTCACGGAACTCGAACGGTCCGCCTTCGCAGACGGCATCGAACCCGAATCCTTGATGGATCAGGCCGCCGAAGGAATCGCGAATGCGATCCTGGAGCGGGAACCGCGACCTGGCATCTGTCTGGCCTATCTAGGGAAAGGAAATAACGCCGGCGACGCCATTGTCGCCGGATCTTTGCTCGCACGAGCCGGATGGGAAGTCTGGATCCGCCAATTAGTGCCGGAGAGCGATCTGCAACCGCTCCCAAAAAAGAAGCTGCAACGGCTGAATGCGCGCCCGGTTGACACGCCGGTCGTCGAATTGCCGAAAGACCGTCCGAAGATAATTCTAGACGGATTACTTGGACTCGGTTCACGGTCGGCGCTCAGCGCACCGCTGAAAGCGTTTACGCGTGAGATGAACGCGCTCCGCGTTCGATCGAATGCCGACATTTATGCGGTTGACCTGCCAACCGGAGTCGGGGAGGACTCGGTCGACCCGGATGCGGTGGTGGCCGATTTCACTGTCACGATCAGCTTCCCAAAAAGCGCACTCTTTCATGATGAGGCGACAAACCTCGTTGGACGGATCCTGATAGTCGAGTTGCCAGAGTTGACGGCGCGAGCTTCGATCGATTCTAGCAGGGCGGTTTTTACTTCTCCCGTCAACTTGCACAACTTTGTCCCGCGGCGTCCATTTGACTCCAATAAAGGAGATTTCGGACGGATTGGAATCGTCGCAGGTTCTCGCGGTTTTGTTGGCGCCGCAGTCCTATGCTCCGTCGCATCGGCTCGCGCCGGCGGAGGCTTGATCACACTCTACGTGCCAGAGGCCATTTACAATCTCGTCGTGAGTACCGTCGCGTCGGAGATTATGGTCAAACCGGTTCGAGAACTCAGGTCGGTCCTGGAGGATCGTTTGGATGCGATCGGCATCGGTCCTGGACTGGGCGCGGCCGAGTCTGAAGCGATCTTGGATGTTGTGTCCCGGTTTAGCGGGCCGATGGTCGTGGACGCAGATGCCTTGAACGCTCTCTCCGGTTCAATTGATACCTTGCATCACTGTGCCGGGCCGCGTCTTTTGACGCCGCACCCCGGAGAAATGCGGAGACTCTGGCCTACGAATGGCAAGCGCCGAATCGAAATCGTGCGGGAGTTTACAGCCGAGTTTCCGTGTGCGTTGCTTTTGAAAGGCGCTCGAACGCTCGTTGGCAAAAGCGGGAAGCCGATGGCGTTCAACTCCACCGGCTCGCCCGGTCTTGCAACAGGCGGATCCGGTGACGTTCTGACAGGCGTCTGCGCGGCGCTTCTCGCTCGGGGTGTTCCCGATTATGATGCCGGAAGACTCGGCGCGTGGCTTTGCGGCAGAGCGGCCGAGCTTGCGGCAAATCATTCCTCCGAAGAGTCGATGCTCCCCTCAGATCTTTACTCCTTTTTTGGCTCCGCTTTTCGTGAAGCGCGGAATGGCTGAGGGGGGAGGAGTTGCAGAATCGGACAGCGGTTTTCCGGTCTGTGGATGGTGATATAAGTCGTATAAGTCGGGTGCCGTGCAGTCAGTTCAAGTATTTAGCGAGCCGATCTCTGAGCTCAGCCCGCGCTCGAAACAGAATGCTCTTGACCGCTGCCACGCTTGTGCCCATCACTTTTGCAATCTCTTCGTAAGGGAGTTCTTCGTACCGGCGCAAGATAATCGCCATTCGCTGCGATTCCGGGAGTTGGTTGATCGCCTCTTGTATCGCGCGCTGAAGTTCTTCATCCAGCAATACGCGGTCCGGCTCTCGCTCTGATCGCTCAACTGGTTCCGGTGCGTCTTCCGGTTGATCTGCGAAATGGCGTTTTCGCCGGACCTCGTTGAATACCAGATTCCGCGTTATTCGAAAGAGCCATGTGGTAAATTTGGCCGTAGGCCGGTAACGCGGCGCCGACTTCCAGACACGGATAAACACCTGCTGCGCGAGGTCTTCCGCCTCGGCTTCCGAGCCCAACATTTTGCTGATTGTGCCGATGACTCGAGCCTGATGCGTCTCCACCAGAAGCCGGAAAGCTTCCATGTCTCCGTCTCGGATGCGGGCCATCCACCCGATCTCAGGCTCGGGAGTTTCCGCGGGATGCATGGACGGATTTAACATTCGACGGGCAAGACTCATCGTATCCTCTACAACACGGGGCAACTCCAAATGTTGCTGTGAAACGAGGAACTTTGCCGGGAGCTTGATGAGAGAAACGTCCTGTGTCAGGTTAAATTTGTGAATATTTTCACAAGCATGAGGCTGGTTTCTCAAGAATTGCGCCCGATCTACGAGAAGGTCATCGCCGCCGAGCGGATTAATGAGGACGAAGCTGCGCAGCTCTATCGGTCCAAGGATATTAACGCGCTCGGGCTCATTGCGAACGTTATTCGCAAGAGGAAAAATGGGAATCGTGCCACCTATATTCTGAATCGTTACATTAACTATTCGAATATTTGCATCCTTTCCTGCCAGTTTTGCGCATTCGGCGCCAGGAAGCGGGATCCTCATGCGTTTGAATTCGCGATTTCGGAAATCGTCGAAGCCACCCGTAAGTCGCTCGAACTTGAAATTACCGAAGTGCACATGGTAGGGGGACTTCATCCGACCCTACCGGGAGAATGGTATCTGAGCCTATTACGAGGTCTACGTACTCTGAATCCGGCTCTACATATCAAGGCGTTTACGGCGATCGAGATCCGCCATTTGGCAGAGCGCATTTTCAAAATGTCGCTCCAAGAGACCTTGGAAACGTTGCGTGAAGCGGGTCTGAACTCCCTCACCGGGGGCGGGGCCGAGATCTTCCATCCAGATGTGCGGGACAAAATCTGCCGCGGCAAGGAGACGGCCGAAGAATGGAAAGAAGTGCACCGGTTGTGGCACAAAATGGGCGGACGAAGCACCTGCACCATGCTCTTCGGGCATATCGAAACGATCGAGCATAGGGTCGATCATTTGCGACAGCTCCGCGAACTTCAGGATGAGACCGGCGGATTCACAGGGTTTGTCCCATTCGCATTTGTCCCGGAGACGACCGAACTAAAGCATATCACGCCGGCATCCGGACTCGATCAGCTCCGGAACCTAGCGGTGAGCAGAATTTATTTAGATAACTTCGATCATATCACCGGTTATTGGATTGCGATGACCTTGCCGCTTGCGCAGATTTCTCTGAATTACGGTGTTGACGACCTGCACGGCACGCTCGTGGAAGAAAAGATCTTCCATATGGCCGGTTCCAAAACACCGCAGGAGCAGACCAAGGCGACCCTCGAGCGGAGCATCCGCGAGGCAGGACGCGATCCGATCCAGCGCGACAGTTATTACAGGCCGATACGAGCGGGCCATGCATCGCAGTACGAAGCCGTCCCCGCCGCGTGAAACGGGGCGGCGAGTCGGCGTGTCGGCGTTCGTATCGGCACATAACATGAGCCGACCGCTATACGCCGATACGCATCCCCCCTTCCCGGCAGAACCTGCCCCATCCCCCCTGTGCCCGGCAAAATTTGCCCGGCATTCATCGTCGAAGGCCCCTTTTCTGAGGTTGAACTCGGCAAAAATTGAAAGGAGGCGATGCATCTTAAAAATTTGTTAATTTGTAAGTTCCTTTATGTTAGCATGTTATGAATAGATAAAAATTTATCGAATTGGTTGGTATCTGAATTGCTTTGGTACGGCGCAAACCTGAGCGAATGCAAACGATAGCCGCCACCAAAGTTCATAAACGGTCCAATTCGCCGGCGAAAGCCGGTTCGAATGACACCTCGACAAGCGAAGACTCGTTTCAGCGCCTCCTCGAAAATCACCTCCCGCTTGTTCGATCGATCGTCGAAAAGATGAGACGGAAGCTGCCAAGTAAAATTGAGGCGGATGAGCTCTATAGCGTTGGAGTGACTGGATTGGTTGCTGCAGCGCGAAACTACCGGCCGTCGCGCGAGAGCAGCTTTGCGAGCTATGCGGCCACCCGGATTCGCGGTGCGATTCTGGATGAACTGCGTCGAATGGACTGGATGAGCCGCGCCACTCGTTCGAAGGCCAAGTGGTTGGGTTCTGTGATTTCGAGACTTGAGCAGGAGCAGGGTGGATGCATCAGTCAGGATTCGATTTGTGCAGAGATGCAAATGTCCGAAGAGGAACTCGCTGAACTGATGGAAGAGGTCCGGCCGGTGCGATTCGTTTCCCTGGATGGAGCCGATGAGCAATCCGAAATCGAAGACCAGTCGCTGCACGATATTATTCCCGATGATTCCTGTATCGCTCCTCTCGACGTATTGGAGCGCAAGGAAGTTCTATCGTTGCTCGCCCAGCGGATGGAGCAGCTTCCGCCCGTTCAGAAAAAAGTGCTGGGGATGTACTACTACGAGAATATGCGCTTATCCGAGATCGCCGCTTGCTTCGGGCTGACTGAATCGAGGATTTGCCAAATTCACACGCAAACCGTTGGGCAACTGCGCAACTACCTCGTCAATCTCCTCGCTTAGGACTTCCACCTAGGAATCTATGGAAGGGATAGTTGACTGGAATCAATTGGTAGATGCCTTGCGAGATGAGCTTCAGGAAAAGGGCGGCCTGATCCGGTTTCTGACGCAGCAGACTGATACGTTGTATCGTCGTGACATTGCAGAAAATGAGCGCCTGGAGGAACAAATCCGTCTTCAATTGCGGGTGATCGCTCGCTGCACCCAGGTCCGAGAGATGGCGCTACGGCAGTGTGCCTCAAAATTTCAATTGGGCGAGGATGTCCAAGCCGGTGAAGTGATCCGGAACTTTCCCGGATATATCCACCCTTTACTCGAGGCGTTGGTTGCAGAAGTCGAGCGACTCAGCAGCCGAATGCAGGAACGCCTCGGCCAGAATGAAGACATTAAAGAGAGATTTCGTACCGAGACTCCATCCACAGTTTAACCGGAGATCGCCACGCGACGCTCCTTCCAATTTAACCCGTCTCCGAATTTCCTAATCAGAGCACGGCTACAAGCGCAAATTATAGAAAGTACCAAGAATGCTCATCCTATCCAGAAAGGTGAACGAGGGGATTATCATCGGAGATTCAATCCACATCAAAGTCACCAGAATCGACGGAGACGCTGTTAAAATCGGAATTGACGCTCCGAAAGAAATACCGATCTTCAGGACCGAGATTTACCAAAACGGTCACGGCGCCAACGTCCCTCCCGGCAAGATCAAATCCGGCGCGACAACATCTTTGTCCAAGCCGGTGACCCAACCCGCGACGGAAAAACTTCCGGCGGCCTGACTTAGATCCTGGTTCAGTTGTCACTTCGCCGTTTATGCACTTGCAAAACGGTAAAGCATTCCTAGTGTCCTGTCTCCGAAACAGCATGTTGGCACCGGCCGATGTGGCGGAATGGCAGACGCAACGGACTTAAAATCCGTTGACCCGAAAGGGTCGTGCGGGTTCGAGTCCCGCCATCGGC